>OFFE01000141.1_pt1 | contig 64210 bp, 59 predicted proteins | sample 1521371 | NCBI WGS metagenome assembly OFFE01 (sample SAMEA3504131, study PRJEB24116) | mouse gut metagenome | biome: mouse gut; feature: mouse-associated habitat; material: faeces | place: Denmark | collected 2011 | reverse complement strand
CAAGCTGGGCTTTCTTGCCGCGCTCGGCCTTCTCCACGGCGTTCCAGAGGGTGGCACGGTCTTGGTACTCGGCGGGGGCCTGGGGCGGCAGGAGAATGTCTGTGCAGACCACGCCGCCCTTGTGGGTGTAGTCGCTGACTTCGCCATAGTATTCGCTGTAAAGTTTCTCCCCGGCACGGTAGGCGGCAGAGGTGACAATGGACTGTCCCGCGCTTCGTTTGATTTGGGTAACATGGAAGTGAAATAGCGCCAATCAATCACTCTCCTGCTGGTCAACGTTGCGGCTCACCAGAGCGGCAACTTCCGGCAGAGAAAAGATTTGCTCCACCAAAATGCGAAACTCGCTTTGGCTCATGCCCCGCACCTCTGGGACCACGCTTTCCACATCGGCCCCTCGGACAATGAGCCGGTGGTTTCGCTTCTTCCTCTCGCCGTCGGTGTAGTATCGGATACGGTTTTCTAATCGCTGGCACCTGTGCTGGTACTGCTCCCGTTTGGCAACGGCCTCGTCGTATTCTTTTTGCAGTTCTTCTTGTGATTTTTCCATCGTTAGACCTCCTGATTTTGGATTTTGAAAATAGAAAGACCGCCTTACCCGTAAAGGTAAAACGGTCATAGGGAAACCATGTTCAGTTCCCCGCAGGGGCAGGGATAGCCGCGAAGCGGCGCAAGGGGCGCAGCCCCTTGTACGGAGCAGAGCGATGCAAACGGCCCCGACATTCGGATGTCGGGGCCGCCGCCTCGCAGAGCGCACGATACATGGTCGCAGACTATGTATAGAAGTGCGCCCTTCGGGTCTGTCTACCGTTAGCGGTTCAGGTAATTCTTCAACATCTGTGCTACCTGCGCCCTGGTCGCAAGGCCCTTGGGGTCCAAGATGCCTCCACCCTTACCGTTAATGACGCTGTTCTCCACAGCCCAGCGTAGGGCATCCCGCGCGTAGCCGCTGACCTTGTCCGCATCGGTGAAGTGCAGTTCCTTATCGGTGGCCGCAGGACTGCCAGCGTACCGCCAGAGCATGACGGCCAATTGCTCACGGGTGATGTTGTCATCAGGCCCGAACATCCCATTGCCATAGCCGCCCACGATGCCGCGCTCTGCCGCCCAGGTGATCGCCGGGGCGCACCATGCGCCGGGAGCTACGTCTGCGAAGTTGCTGCCGTCCGTCACGGCGGGCCTGCCCTCCTTGTTGTAGAGAATTTGGGCAAGCTGGGCGCGGGAGAGATTGTCGTTTGTTCCAAATCGCTCGCTGTTGTAGCCGCCCATCAACCCGCTCTGTAACGCATACTCTACACTCGTCATATACCATGCGCTGATGTCTACATCCTGGAATGTTGCGGCCCGGCTCTCCAGAACCGCAAACGTGGAAAAATGCGTGGTGGTAAATGTAGCAATGCCGTTCTCATATTTTACAGGGAAATAGGTGATCGCTCCATCGTCAGCAATATAACAGGCGACGATTTGCCGTCCTTCCGTATCGGCGGGTCGCTCATACGGAACAGAAACGGTTACATTGCCGTTGAACTCATGAAACTCTTCCGTTGAAACAGTTTTCCCAGTGTTGTCCTTATGGACGATGGAGGCAGAGAGTTCCACAAACACTGCGCTGCTTAGTACGTTTGCGATTGGATATTTTTGCGTTGAGGGGATGGCGTCAATATCGACTGTATTCACCTTGATGGCAAGATGATCGTTACTTCCTGTCAGAGCATTGGAAACCGTTTGCAAGGCATCCCCACTCATTTCGATACTGCCGCTCTGCATTGTAATAGAAAGGCCGGAAATATTCTCGTTGCTGTTTATAGCTTTCACCACATTTTGCGGAATGCTGATTTCAGAAACCTTTTCCTCTGCGGAAACATCAAACTTCATGGTGTCTCCCGCAACGGTTTTTTCAATGATTTCTGATAGTTGCTTCTCCGTAGCGGTTACTTCGGCCACATTGTTATTGACCTTCGCTGGAATGCTTTGATCGTTCGCGGTAATATTTCCGGTTTGATTATTGGAGGATGACGGATTGCTTGTACTTCCAGAACTGCTGCCGCCGGAGGAACTACCGCCGGAAGAACTGTTTCCGCCAGAAGGATTGCCCCCGCCAGAAGGATTACCGGTTGCCGGAATTACCTCAGTTTCACGGTAGCCGCAAGACGCGCATACGCGCTCCCTCAAGCCGTTTGCTGTCGCGGTGGCGTTTGTGATAACGGTCCAATCGCCGAAGCTGTGGCCGGTTGCGGGAATGACCTCTGCCTCTGAAAACATATACCAGCACACAGAACAACGTACTGCGTCCGTCCGACCTTCTCTTGTGCAAGTCGGTGCGTATCCGGCAACAGTCGTTTTCTCATGTTGCCGGTCACTGTCGTTTCCCACCTTCACCGTTGTAGTCATGACAAGGTTGTTTGCACCGCGAATAGTAATGGTGGCTGTTCCGGGATTGTTGCCCTCAATGCGGACGCTAGTGTGTCCGGTTGTTGTTCCAATCCCGGCCACATGGGGATTGTCCGATGTGACCTCGTAGAGCGTGGTGGCATTGGCAGGAGTCAGCACAGGGGCAATGTCTACATAGCCGCCCACTCCTACATGGTAGAGTTCGTTGACGGTTCCACCCTCTGGCAGGGGCGCGTCTATCACCGTGACTTCGCAAGAAGCGGTTAGGCCGTTTTGGGTGGTGCCGGTGATGGTGGTGGTGCCTGGGGTAATGCCAGTAATGGTGCAAGACTTGTTGTTCTCCGAAATAACCACTTCCGCGATACTGGTGTCAGCGGAAACCCAGGTCCACTTTGGAACGGAAGTAGCGGGGGTTACCGTCGGGCGAATCGTGTGGACATCGCGCACCCGAACCTCAACGGTATCAGGTATAGAAACAGAATCGGGAAGGGCTTCGGTATTGGCTACGGTAAAGATGTAATTGTCAAAGGCAATATCACCGGGTGAGTAGTCTTTACGATAAGTAATTGAATTTCCGTAGTAGTCGCTTATAGCTATGGAGTTCAAGCGCCATACTCCGCTCGGAATATTATCTTGAATCGGCAACATCATTTTTACTATGTGGGTTTCGCTATTGTAAGAAACAAATCGTGTTGAGACAGAATTGCGTCCGTCAGTAGTGTCTGCATAAAAATTGAGGTATCCGCCCGTGATCTCTGATTCATCTTCCACTTCAATGTCAAAGTATAGCGTATCCCCGGCAGCTACTGTTCCGCCAGGGCTATTCATGGAAATGCTCTTGACCACTGGTGGCGTGAGATCATCTGAAGCCGCAAAGGCTGGCGTAGACAGTATGCCCATAACTAAACACAGGGAAAGGAAAATTGCCAATAGTCGTCTTTTCATGTTGTATTTCCTCCGACCTTTCAGTAGTGTTGTGTTTTCAGAGAAAATCTTACCAGAAATTTTACCTTTCCGCAAGGCATTTCCCCTCTATTATTTTTCAATGGAGGTATTGAAAAATGTAGGTTTCTATGCTATCCTGTCCATTGTAAGAAACAGAGTGGGTTTTACAAGAAAGTAAACATTCCTGTAAAAATGCCCCTCTTACAACAACTTGGCGTTTTCGTAAATCTCCGCCCGGTAACGAAAGGTAGACAGCGGCATCCCACACTCTTTCGCCGCCGCTGTGCCGGTGATTGCCCCCGCTTTCCATCGTTGGTAGGCACTATGGTAGTTCTCCGGGAGCGGCTTGGGCGGTCTGCCGAACCTCACACCCCTGGCCTTTGCCGCCGCTATGCCCTCGGCCTGCCGCTGGCGTATGTTGGTGCGCTCGTTCTCCGCCACGAAAGACAGCACTTGCAGGACAATATCGCTGAGAAACGTCCCCATCAGATCCTTACCCCGACGGGTGTCCAGGAGCGGCATATCCAGCACCACAATGTCGATCTTTTTCTCCTTGGTGAGAATCCGCCACTGATTCTGGATTTCCTCATAGTTGCGCCCCAGCCGGTCAATGCTCTTGACGTAGAGCAAATCGTCCGGCTTTAACTTTTTGACCAGCTTCTTATACTGAGGCCGATTGAAGTCCTTGCCGGACTGCTTGTCCATGAAGATGTTCTGTTCCGGGATGGACATTTCTCGCATGGCAATGAGTTGCCGGTCCTCGTTCTGTTCTCGGGTGCTGACCCGGATATAACCGTATGTATTTGAAATGGCTTCAAACCTCCTCTTGCATAGTGACGCTCAAAATGGTGTTTCGCTTTCCGCACAGTACCCGCGCGGGTGGCCTCAGCAGGCCGGATGAGTGGCCATGGGTACGGATATACCCCCTGCCATCTGAGGGTCGCGAAAGCACCCGCACGGGCAAGGTGAGAAGTCAACTGTTAGAGTAGCAACCCTCTACCATATCACTCAATATCTGGATGGAACTGTTGATTGCGTCCAGCATTTTCAGAACATCCATCAGATTCTCTCTCGACATTTGAGCAAAGGTGTCCACCTGTTTCAGAAAATCGTTGGTGTGTGCTATAACGCCATCCGCAAAGTAGGCCATACCCATCATGGCAGCAATTTGTTCCTTCGGAAATCTTTCTGCTGTCAAGGATTCTGATTCCTGCGGCTGCCCCTTTGTCAGATATTCGTCTACCGTTTGGATTTCTCCCGATACCAGCAGGGTAGATACCTCCTTCTGCTGGTCCGGGGCCAGCTTGGATATTTTCTTTAAGGTCGTGCTGGACACGGGCTTCTCCGCACCGCGCAAAGTCTCCTTCGCCTCCGGCGTCAGATCGGTTGCGATTTTGATGTGCCGCGCGATGGTGCTGGGGTGGGAGCCGGTCACGCCAGCAGTATCCTCAATGAAGGATTTCCTCCTGGATTGCAAATTGCAATCCACGTTGTTTCCCTTCGCCTTGTTCATCCCAATCGCTTGGGCAGTCCCGGCCTTTGTCTCAGGATAGAGCATTTCATAAATATCTTTGCGCCGCCTATACAAATCTCCAATTTCCAGCGGGGATAGATTTGTCCGCGCAAAGTTCTCGTCAAGCTCGGCCAGCTCCGCCGTCAGCCCGTCCAAATCGGTGATCGTACACTCTACCTCCGTCCAGCCCAGCAGCTTCACGGCCTCCAGCCGGTGCAGTCCCGCGACCAGGGTATAGTCCCCTGTCAACGTGATCGGATTCAGCAGACCGATCTCCGAAATGCTGAACGCAAGTTCTTCAATATTGCTTTCCAAAGCGGCGCGCCGTCCGGGATTGACCTTGATTTCATCAATTCTGACTTTCATACTCCATGCCTCCCGCCCCGCTTCTGCCAGATAATGTCGTAACCGAGTATATCGGCCAGTTCAATCGCCTCGTTGTAACGCAGAGTGCCGCGCTTGAGCTTGTCCGAGAGATTGGGAACGCTGGCGCTCCACCCATGGACCACCGCCAGCGTCCGTACCACCTCGCTCATGGTCGTGCCTTCCTGCACGATATGGGCCTTAATCTCGTTTCGTATGTTCATGTTGATTTCTCCTAAAATTGTCATATCGTTGCCGTTCCTGGCCGAAACCCGTTCCTGCCCCTGGTTCTCAGCGGCGTTTTGTTCCCTTTGGCATACTCATATCGTCGCATACTTCACCGGGGAACATATCCGTTTCGGACGGTCATGCAGTTGTCGAGGTGCATAAGTATCGCTGCATGACCTATCATACTAAAATTTTTCGCCCTTTCCCGTATATCCAAGAGGTCGGAAATCGGCCCCAAAAGAGGCAAATTTCCACGCTTATGGAAATCTGTCCGCAGGCGTCATAATTCGATGGAATATTGCCCATTTCTATGTTATAATTTGTCTGCAAAAGGCGAAGGAGGCATTGAAATGGAGAGTATCATCCTCACGATTTCGGAGCGGTTAGAGGATTTGAGGAAAAAGCATGGCCTGACACTGGAGCAATTAGCGGAGGCCACCAAAATATCCAAGTCTGCGCTGAGCAAGTACGAAAACCAGGACTTCAAAGACATCAGTCCGTTCAATGTCGCAACCCTGGCGAAATTTTACGGTGTGACTACCGACTATCTCCTGGGTGTTAGCAATATGGAAAGGCCAGATGATGCGGAGATACAAGAGTTACGGCTGACAAATGGCGCCTTGGATGTATTAAAAAGCGGTGGCTTCAACGGGGTGCTGCTGTCTGAGGTTATATGCCACAGGGACTTCCGGCAGTTGATGGTGGATATGGAGATTTTCGTTGACCATATCGCCCAAATGCAGATCAACAACTTGAACTATGGCCTGGGAACAGCGCGGGGCATTGTGCAGAAACAGTACCGCCCGGACGAAAACGAATTGTTTTACCGAACCGCTGAATTAGGAGAGATTCCTGCGGATGAGTATGTCAGTTCTGTTCTCCGGGATGATTTGACCGGCATCCTGCGTGATATACGCGAGGCCCACCCGAAGAAAGCAAAAGATGATGCGGACATATCGCCAGTTGCTGTTATGGAGGAATTCCAAAAGAAGGTCCAGGCTGTCATTGAAGGAGAAGGGAGCCCCGAGGAGCGGGCCGCGAAAGCGTGTCTGGCAGCATGGGGCATCGACTATGACAGCTTGACCCCGGAGGAATTTGTGGTGCTGATTGGAGTATTGGAAAAATCCAAGTTTAAGGAGAACAGCATCAGCCGGAGAGGAAAGAACCGACTTGCGCCGCAGAAAAAGCGCAAAAAATAAAAGAGGGCGCATGGCTCAGCCCCATAAGCTGAACCATGCGCCCTCTTTATAACATCAACAGTAAATCAGGTCTGCCCTTATCATCTCTTCCACTTGGGCATGGTTTTATAAAACCATCTCAAAAAAATCATAAGCTTCCAGCTAGTATATCTTGATGAAGTTTCTGATCTGCTTCGATGGATTCCTTGATCATTTCTTCTGTGATGTTATTTTCGTCTTGAAATCTGTGTAGGTAAGTTTCAAGCCATGCATATTTTTGCAACACTTTTATGTTGTCGGCATACTTACTTTGCATCCTTTGTATATTTCCTCGAACGTAACTAATTAACCACGGACGGGAGCTTTGGTGCATACATGACAGGAAATCCAGAAAAATTTGTCCATCAATATCTTGCAACATACGTATACTGCACTGTGGGTGAGAATTTTCATTTACCAGCAATTTTACAATGTCAGGACTAACTAAAACCCTTGGATAAATTGCATAGATGTTTTCCATCCTATATGCTTCGACTAATGCTTTGCCCCAAACAAACGTTTCGTTAAAGCACAAAGAACCGACCGTTATTCCACCACGTATCAGGATTCCTTTGGATAGAGCTAAAAACTGAAACATAGATGTAAAAAAAGACATTGCCCCTATAATACTACATTGCTCAACATAGGAACAGTGCGGTGGAATGGCTTGTACAAATATAATATTATCAGAGAAAGCTTTGATTTTTATATTGGAAAAGTGTAATTGCTCTCCAAATTGTTCGCATAATGCTTTTGAAGTTCCAAAAAGTTCATATACAGAGGAAAAGAAGGAAAATTCGTCATGCATGATTGCATCAGCAGAACCAAGTATATCCAAAAAGGCAATCATATGTTGGCTTGATAGATAGTTATATAAATCTTCTCTTTTGAGTTCAAATTCTTGAGTTTGATTATGTTCTTCCGACATCATTTAAATCACTCCATTCATACCTAAATATCCGCCATTTTTAACTGCCAAAAAGTGTTTTCTACCGTTGGATGGAGGACACTATACCTACAGCTAATTTTTGCAATACGAATTATACCATACTTCAGCACAAAATCCAATGGTTTTACCATATTTAACAAATAATTCGTTTATCTGAAAGTTTTGGGAAAGTTTCTTGTTTCGCAAGGCATACAACACAAAATGCATGGACTAACAGTAAACCCTCCTGCTACAAGAGGGGAACTGCGAGGAACAGGTTGTAAAAACGTATCTGAACTCGTTTAGCATTGACTATGACGGCGTTATACTGGAGAAATTTTTGGCGCTGATCTGGATATTGAAGAAATCCAAGTTTGTCAGAAATAGCATCAGTCGGCACGGAAGGAGACAACCTACATCACGGGAAAGGGGCAAAAAAGTAAAGAGGGTGTATGGTTCAGCTTTTAGACTGAACCATACACCCTCTTTGTAGTGTCAGCAATAAATCAGGTCTACCCTTATTATTTCTTCCACCTGGGCACGAATAGCGTTCATCTTGCCCACCCATGTCATCTGGTCACGGGCCTTCAATTCCTCAGTCACACCAGCGGCAGCGGCCATGCGAGGGATCATGGTGTCAAGATACCTCTGCGCCGCCTTGCCAATTTCCAGCAGATGAGGATACAGTGTCCCGTACAGGAGCATATAACTGTACCTGCCGGGGTGATGCTCTTTCAAGTACCGCTCCCTCATACGGCCATAGATGCCGATCTCCTTGTCAGGCTGGTCATCCATGGCAAGGTCCGGGATATAGTAATCGCCAACTTTTGTGTAGGTTAAAATGTCATTACTCTGATTATTCATAATCAGCACCTCCGTTTTTCACCAATTTTGTCGGAGGCAACAGGGATGCTATGTCCTGCGTGTACTGTCATTCTTTATGGATAAGTTTCATTTATAATATTGCGGAAGGGGGTAAACTCATTGCCCGACTGATCCTCGCTGTCCACCCCGTCATTGATGGCAACAAACCGCACGTCCAATTCTGGAAAGCGGATTTCCGTATACATTCCAACTTCCAAATAATTCCGGCCAAACCGGGACATATCCTTGACAATCACGGCCTTGACGTGCCCGCCCTCAATGTCGGCCAGCATTTCTTTGAAGCCTGGGCGGTTGAAATTTGTCCCGCTGTAACCGTCATCCACATAGTAGCGATACTGCTTTATGCCATGGTCACGGGCGTACCGCTCCAAAATCTGCTTTTGGTGTAGGATGCTGTTGCTGTCCCCTTCATTGTCATCGTCGCGGGAAAGGCGGCAGTAGAAAGCATTCCACTTGTCGGGGACCGGCTGTAATGTGTTCCTGGAGACTGGCATTACTCCCGCCCCCTTTCCTGGCTCCGACAGTACGCCGCTTTCAATTCCTGCATCACCACCGAAAACTGTTTGAGAGTTTTGCTGATACCCATACCGTCTTGAATGGAGTGAAATACAACGCCATAATGGGGAAAGGTGTCCCCAACCAGTTTCCAGGCATCTTCGGGGTCGCGGCCTAAGCGGGAAAGGTTGAGCACAACAAGGTCTGCCACATTCCCACCCACCACTTCGTGGAGCATACGCAGATATTCGGGCCGCTCAGATGTGAGCCCGCTGTAGCCCCAATCGCAAAAAAACTTGGGATTCTTTAAGCCATGCTCTTTTGCATACTCGGAAAGCCTATCAATTTGAGCATGGGCCGCAATGGTTTCCCTGCCATCAAAGGGACCACCAATCCGGCAATACAGCGCCGTGATTTTATCAGACTGCCTATCCATAATAACCTCCGTTTCCGGCAGTCACCGCAAAGATTCATTGGTTCCTTTCGACACAATTATTATAGCAAATATGCGCCTTTTTGTCAAAAAATTACGATTTTTGACAGATGATATTTGCCTTAGTGCTTGAACCCAAAAGGCACCTGATCTTATCAACTGCGGTGCTGCCTGTTTCCTGGAATCGGGAAGTTACGATGTAGGTTGTGCTGCCAATCGTTCTCTCTATTTTCGTTGGCGGCTGCTGCCTTTTGGCATCAGCCATATGATCGCCTCCATTTCAAATGAGGATTTTCTTATGGGGAGCAGCCATGCCGGAACGCCATACGTCCCGGCATGGCTGTGAAGTTTCTAAAGCAGAAAACATCATTTTTTCGTGATTATCACCTCACAGTTAGATGATTGCCGCTCATTCCAAAGCCGTTCCTACCCCTGGTTGTCAGCGGTGTATTGTCCTCCCTCGGTACGCAAACGGCATACTCCATGAAGGCACATATCCTCTTTGGACGGTCATTCGATTGTCAAGGTTCAGTGGTGGGCTATCGCCAGCCCGCACAGATGCGCCGGGATTGGTGCACCTGTGCTGAATGGCAATAAATTTACCTCAGCTTGAGGGAAATTTCACAAATTAGAGCTTGCTGGTTCCAGTTAGATCACATCTTTCACGAAAAATGCCAATTTTACAAAAGGCCCTCCATTGCTTCATTTTTCGCACTAAAATCAGAGTGGCCGCCACCCCATTCCGGGGTAGCGGCCATCTCCAGCCGAGTATATTCCTTTTCTGTGAACACTTGACCGCAACACATGAGACCTACCCCTTCCACTTAGATGGAGACATTATACCATCCATTTCTAACAAAACTCTAACAGAACCATAACACTACTCTAACAACCATCGCAAGTTTCGCCATAATGTGATGTGGTGAAGCAATAGCCAACGCGCCACACTGTTTTGATGTAAAACGGGTGGTTAGGATCGGGTTCAATGGCTTTCCGCAGAAGGCGGATAGGCTGGGCCACGCCTTGGTTATAGCTTCCCTCCATGCCCCAGGCGTGCTCGCAGATTTGCTCGGAGGTCAAAACCACATCGGGATTACGCATAAAGTACAACAAAAGGGAAAACTCGCGAGGGCGTAAAGATGTTTCTTTTCCCCGAACCTTTACAATACGACGTGCGGGATCAATGGAGATGTCGCCTGATGTGAAGGGAACATCTTCCCGCTCCTGGGGACTTTCAAATTTGTTATAGGCAGTATAACGTCGAAATTGCGTCATGATATGCCCGGATAGAAAATCGGTGGGACTATTGATGGGTAGGCACAAGTCTGCTCCATTTTCCAGGACAGAACAGGCCAGACTTGTGTCATATTCATCAGTGAGAATGATGATGGGTGCAAAGCTGATGCGCCGTAAGTCTGCGGCAATTTCATCACAGGTGTTCAGGCTGGAAACCCCCAGCACGATCAAGTGGTATGGTTGTCCGGTGCAGAGTCGAACCGTTTCCTCACTGCTTTTCGCTGTGGCGAGCGTTCCGCCCACTCCTATCAGTCGATGTTTCAGCGTTAGGCGGAGGTCGGCGGGCAGGTTTGATACCAATGTGCGATACTTCATAATTGATTCCTCACTTTCTGTAATTTCCCTCAATTTGAGGTTTGTTTCCGACAAAATTCGAGGGCGTATATATAAAAACGGCAGGGCGGAAAATACCGTCCTGCCGTTATGTAGGCCCCATTGACAGTTACATGGGTGAGTTCAATATGTTAATACATTCACTATATCATGTTTGAATTAAAAAAGTCAAATATCATAGGCCATGCTTCCATTTTATATAGTAAAAGTAATTTTCAAGTTCGTATTTGGAATTTTACAGAATTTTCTGATCTGTAAGCTATTAGGGGAAACGAATGTGAACCAAACCTTCTCAACACCTTTGAAACCGAACTGTTTCTTTTTTTAAGTCTAAGCGCTGTTTGAAAATTGAGGATATGCCCAACAGCGAGAAATTTTTTTGCCAGACAAGGCAATTTGACTTGGAATACTTTGTGTATTCCAAGTCAAAAACGTAAGCGTAATGGATGCTGCTGAAGAATTTGCGAAAGAGTGCTTTGATTTGATGTATTTCCATCAATCATCAATAACTCCCTTTTGACGGAAGCCCTACGGCCTATCTTTTGCCAGATTAGCGCCAATCATAAACCTGTGCGGCCAGAGGCCAGGTTGATCACCTTGAGCCCTTTTAACCGGGCATAGCCAACGGTATAATCTGTTCCTCCACTATCCTTGGCTAAATAGCAGACACACACGCTGCTGTTATCCACCAAATGACGGTTGCGCTTGTGCATACAGGCTGGGGTATACTCCTGCGAAGTATATACCACTTTGTTCGCCCGGGTTTTGATGTATTCGTGTTCTTCTTTATCTTCCTGACACCACTTTTTTGTTTGGTCATGACATGGAAGGACCAGGATTAGCTTGATATCTGGATGTCGGGTGCGAAGGTTGAGTACCGTCTGTGCGGCAAGAGCATCGAACCCCCGGGCTCCCCCAGCTCCAAAGTAAAGATAACCCCGTTGGATTAGTTCGGTAACTGTTTCTTCCAACTTCGCGGCGATTCTCTTTCGGTCCCGCTCAGATATATCCCGGTGACCGCTAAAGCAGCAGGTTTTGTCGCGCATATCAATTCTCCTTAACTTCAATAATATGAACGTGTAACCCTTGGAGGCTTACAACATATTCACATTATAACTCTATAAGCGTTATAATACAAATGAAACTTCCCCCTACCAGGCTTATAACAGACTGACAGCAGAGTATAAACTACATTTCAAGGGGGGAATATGCAAATGTTTGAAAAATTTATACGCGACAGAATAACGCATTTGCGACTTCTCAAAGGCGTTTCAGAATATCAAATGAGCTTGGACTTGGGCCATGGAAAAAATTACATTTATTCTATTTCTTCTGGCAGAACGCTCCCTTCTTTGTCCGAGTTACCCTATATTTGCGAATATTTGGGTGTATCAGTAAAAGATTTTTTTGATGATTCAATAGAAAATCCTGCACCACTTTACGATATTACCAATAGGGCCAAGCAGATGACGGATGATGATTTGTCTGCGGTTATCGCTATTATGGATCGCATACTAAACAAATAAATTTTGGCCGCGTACTCCCCGGAGCGCGCGGCCAAAATTTGCCTCAAACTGAGGCGAGTTATTCAACACATTTAAAATCCGTCCCAAATCAGCCCATCCCTGCATAGAAACCTCTGCATATCCCCGCAATCTTCGCTGGTCAGCTCCCCTATTCGCTTCATCGATTTAGATAGGTATAGCTTGCTTTTCAGCGGTGGGTGGGCCTGATGTGTTTCCACAAGTTTATCCACATAGAGGGCGCGAGCATAGCAATCTGGCTCATACTCTTGTATGTGCCGATAAAAGTAGTTGGTATGGAACGGACAAAACAGACAACAGCTCGCCCTTGTTGAGAGCCCCCAAACGTATTTGTTATAATCAAAGCATCTTTCCCGTGTCCAGCCCATCTTCACTAACGGATATTGCTTTGTGAATATCGTCTGTTTACTCTCCGTTGCTCGGCGGCGCTCCTCCCACATGATTCCCATACTGTGCTCTATCCCTTCGGCTACGGCCTAAGTTACACCAGCTTCGATTGGTCCAATTTTCAAGCGAACTGGAGCGGCGACACCTGTACCGTCACTGTGGACGTGAAAAACACCGGAGGTGTGGCGGGCAAGGACGTGGTGCAGGTCTACGCCCAGTCCCCCTACACCGACTACGACAAGCAAAACAAGGTGGAGAAGTCCGCCGTCCAGTTGGTGGGCTTTGGAAAAACCGAGTTGCTCCAGCCTGGGCAGAGCGGTACAGTTACCGTTGCCTTTGACAAGGAACAGTTAAAAGCCTATGACTATACCAATGCCAAAACCTTCGTTCTGGACGCAGGGGACTACTACATCACTGCCGCCCACGACGCCCACGACGCTGTGAATAACGTGCTGGCCGCCAAGGGCTGCACCACCGCCGATGGCATGACCCAGGACGGTGACACCGCTATGACTTCTCTTTACACCGTATCCGCCATGGACAGTGATACTTATTCCGTCAGCTCGGCGGGCGTTCCCGTCACCAACCAATTCGATTTTACCCACGGCGGCTACGAATACCTGAGCCGAAGCGACTGGCAGGGCACTTGGCCTATCACCGATGGCGAGGTCAGCACTCAGATTTCCACCTGGGGCAATGAGATCAATAGCCCCGACGGCAAGAGCTACACCTATACTAAGACCATCAGCGCCGAGGATTTAGCCAAACTGGATGGCTTTGATTCTCTGAATCCCGCTGATGCCTCGTCTCTTTCGGCCCGACCTGTATATGGCGCGAAAAACAGCCTCCAACTTATCGACCTGCGGGGTAAGGATTTCACCGATCCCATGTGGGATATGCTGTTAGACCAGTTGACACCAGAGGATTACCAGGTTATTATTGCCACTTCTGGCTACGGAAGTGCGGCGTTAGAGAGCGTTGGTAAGCCTTCGGCATTGGATCAAGACGCTGCTACCGGCCTAACAGGCGGAGGCACAGGGGTTCAATACTGCGGAACGTTGGTTCTGGCACAAACCTGGAATCAAGAACTGGCTGCTCGCTATGGCAATATGATTGGCAATTCCGCACTAATTGGGGGCTGTACGGGCTGGTATGCTCCTGCTATGAACATCCATCGCCTGCCTTTCTCTGGCCGCAACAATGAATACTATTCCGAAGATGCGTACTTGTCCGGCGCTATTGCGTCCGCGACCAGCCGTGGCGCGTCCAATAAAGGTATGTATACTTTTATCAAGCACTTCGCCCTCAATGACCAGGAAAATCACCGGGGTGATCGTGTGGGCAACTTTGGCGTATGCACATGGTCCAATGAGCAGGCTGTGCGCGAGATTTATCTTTTGCCTTTCCAGATGTGCGTTGAGAACGAGCCCATTACACTAAACTATGTAGAGAAGGACGATAGTGATAGCTATCGCAATACTGTACGAGATTTTCCGGCTGTTACCGCCATCATGACTGCTTTCAACCGCCTGGGTTACACTTGGACTGGCGGCTGCTACCCACTGATTACTGAAGTTCTGCGCAATGAGTGGGGATTCGATGGTTTCATCGTCACCGACAACGCCAACACGGGCTCTCCCACCTATATGAATGCCTATCAAATGATTGAGGCGGGCGGGGATGGGGCACTGACCACCACAGAACACGCTGTATGGAAATTTGACAAGGACGATGCCGCCCATTATACCTATGGACGAGAGGCTATGCACCATATGCTATATACCGTGGCCAACTCCAAATTGATGTGCGGGCTAATGCCGAGTTCTACCTTTACGGCTGCTATGACGATTGCAGAGAAGATTATCATTGGCATAAATATTTGTTCGGCAGTAATTGTTGCAATCCTGGGTTATTTTATCTATCGGGGATTCCGCAAGTCTAAGCAGCAGAAAAATTAAATGTTCTGACAAGCATTGCGAACATTCTATGCTGGCAGTTATTCGTTCCGTTATAAATATCTGGATTAAGCTTGACAACAAATGGTTTTTCCAGCAATCAAAAACACATCTGCCGCTAAACAAGCTATTCAAGGCTAAAATCTATTGTTTTTGCCATAGTTTATTGCGAGGTGAGCCAGATATGTCAGAAGTTGATTTGTTGTTTTTAGGCAATCGCATTATAGCTGCCAGAAAGGTACGTGGCCTAACCCAGAAAGAGCTTGCTATGCAAATTGGATTATCGCCCAAAACAGTTCAGGCAATTGAAAAAGGGCATAAAAATCCTACGTATAAAACCTTATTACGCCTGGTTGCATGGCTGGGTATCTCCCCCAACACACTATTCCCTATCAAAATGGCCGTAGAAGATGAAGAATTACAGCGCTTTGTTTGGAAGTTTCAATCTTGCAATCCCGAAAACCAAAAAATGGTGTTGAACGTATTGAATTTTTTGGCTGAGCAGCTATTGGAACGTGAACGTGAGTCCGAAAGATCTGAATAGTTCATCAGACCCACCGGCGTACTTGCGCCGTAGATCGTTGTCCGAAAAGTCCTGCTGAAAGCCAGTGCTTAAACCGGCTTTTCGCAGCAGGGCTTCCTATGCCGCCTGTGAACTGCCGTTAAGGAGTATCATGGGCGGCTTTTTTATGTCGAGGTACATCTTTTCAAAAAAATCAAGGTTTCTGCCCAGCCGGATTTTTCCACAAAATCGGTACTAAAGTATCTATTTGAATGGTACTGTAATGCGCATAGGCAGGCCAACAAACAGGACGCCAGGAAGTTGAATAATCTTCCTGGCGTTTGCTTTTGTCGATTCTTGTCGATAATCCGGTGCTGGTATGTACCAGCCCATACCACACATCATCAACAGTCCCGTGCCCCGCCCCGGAGATCTGACTTGGAATCCAAATTCCATTCAGATTTTCGGAGGCAGAATATGATCGGGTTCAAAATTTTGCAATGTCTGCATAAAAAGTTTCTTACGTGGCATCGGCCTTGCCACGTTACCATGTACCATTGTCCCCAGAGAGCGATGGCAAAGGGGGTGAGTACATGAGCCAAGCCGAGCGGCGTCTGCGATTGTTGCACGTGCTGTGCCTAAGACGGCATGATACATACGACAATTTGGCGCACGAGTTCAACGTCTGTAAACGGACGATCCGTTATGATGTTGCGGCGCTCATGTGCGCATACCCCATTGAAACAGTCTGTGGTCGCTATGGCGGGGGCGTTAAGGTAGCAGATGACTACCGTCCCTACCGCAGGAGCCTCAACCGAAAGCAGGTAGACCTACTCGTTAGGTTGGGCGCTCAACTGGAGGGCGATGACTTAGACACGTTGAACAGTATCCTTTTCCAACTCGCTCCCTGACAAATATCCCGCACCTTGAAAAACAACGGGACAAGCTCCCGTTCATAGTCAATATGTAAGTGTGCGTCCCACACAGGCCACCCAATCGCCAAGACTGCCTGCGGGCCAGGGTCGGAGGAAAGGAGGTGATCCCTTCCGCTCGCTGCCCGTCAAAGCGATCACATCAAAGGCACGAGCGACACCTGGATGGCCGGACGGCGCTGGCACCGCCGCCAGATGTGGGCGCACCGCACATATCCGTACCGCAGGATAAAAGGGGGGTACTGGGGGAACGGCCTGGGCAGCTTAGTCAACTGCCGCCACCGTCTGCTGGTATCGTGCCGCCATGCCAAAGGCGGGCTTGCATATTCCCGTGCCGGGGGTGAGCAGCAGGGCGGTCATGCCGCCCGATAATACGGCACACATTCAGATATAGGGCATTGGAGGGGCACCCGCGCCGGCCAGATTTCTCACAGAATGAGGACACAAACAGAAACGGCGCGGCCCTCCCGCCCCGCTTGCGGGATGCAAGACCCGGCACCGTTGGTCATGCCAGCGGTGTTGGGTGTTTTATCCGGCAAACAGTAACCATGACGAAGGGGTGAACCTTTGAGAATTCCGATTTTTCAGATTACCGTCAACGATGGACGGCGGGAAGCAGACCCAGAAGCTGTGCAAAAGCTGGCGGAGAGCATTTCCAAGGTGGGACTGATAAACCCCATCACCGTTGACCAGGGGTACACCCTGATTGCTGGGTTGCACCGGCTGGAAGCGGCAAAAATGCTGGGCTGGACGGAGATCGAGTGTACGGTGAACAATCTGGACGGTCTGCTGGCAGAGCTGGCCGAGATCGACGAAAATCTCATTCGCCGCAAACTCCATTACACGGATGAAGGAAAACAATTAGCCCGACGGAAAGAGATTTACGAAGCCCTCCACCCGGAAACTCAGCAGGGCAAACGGAATGGGCAGACTTCTAAAAAGGACACTGTGTCCGTTTTAGAAGTGAAGCCATTTGCAGAGGACGCGGCGGAGCAGTTAGGCACAACAGCACGATCCGTCAGACGTAAAATTCAAGTGTCACAAAAATTGGCCCCGGAGGTGCAGGATTTAGCCAAGAAGGAAAATATCCGCTTTCGGGATGCGCTAAAGCTCTCCCGCCTGCCCCCGGAGCAGCAGGAGGATGCTGCCCGTCAGTTAGCGGCAGAGACAATCCACTCCGTGGACGAATACCACCCCGCCCAGGAAGAGCCGGAGCCAGCGTCTACACCGCCGAGCGTGCCAGATGCTCCATCCACCGCTTCCGCGTCCGGGGGCGGCTACTACGCCACCATCAGGGATTCGGTGGCTGACCTGAAAAACCCGGACAAGGATCGCAGCCGTACCCCGGAGATGTTTCTTGTTTCCTTCACTTTTTTCCTCCAGCGCTTTTGCCAGGGAATCGGGGACTACACCTCCAACGAAAACGCGGCGTTGTTCCCAGCGCTGACACAGCAGCAGTTAGACCAAATCCGGCAGGAGGTCAATTCCACCTGTTCGGCTTTACGAAATTTACTTCATAAAATGGAAAGGACGGCACAAAAATGAGCTACCGCAAGAAAAAGCGCTTCCCTAATGGGCGCGCTGACCCACAGCAGACTACCCTCACCGGCATGAACGCCAATCTCCAAAGCACGGAGGAACTGCTCTCCACCGGGGAGCTGTATTCCGGTCAGCCCTACCAGCGGCCTGTGAACGATTCTGCTGTGGACAAGTTGGTGCGGGAGTGGGACCCCCGCCTGTTGACCCCGCTGGTGGTCAGCTATCGGGAGGGCCGCTATAACCTGGTGGACGGCCAGCACCGCATCTGCGCCATGCGGAAGAAAAACAACGGCAAGGATGTGACCGCCCTCTGCCGGGTCTACCGGGGTCTGACCTATGAGCAGGAGGCCGAGCTGTACTACAAGCTGGACAAGGCCAAGGGCCACCTGCGGCTGTCCCACGCCACCAAGGCTCTGGTGGAATCTGGCAGTAATTCGGAGGTCATGGAGATCAAGCGGCTGCTGGAGGACGCGGGCTTTGTCTGGGCGCTGGACAAGCCCACCGGGGAGGCATTTGAGATTGGTGCCACCCGCGCCGTCATCAGCGCCTACCACCTGCTGGGCGGCGCGTCCTTCTCCCGGATGCTGACGCTGATGGCCCAGGCGTGGCATGGCGTTCCCAGCTCCCTCAAAGCGTCGATGATCTCCGGCATGGCGCTGTTTCTCAAAACCTATGAGACGGAGCTGGACGATGCCGCCTTCATCAAGCGGCTGTCCGCCGTAGAACCAGATGAAATCATCCGGCGCGGCAAGGTGGACTTCTCCACCAACCGTGCCGCATTGCGTTTTGCCCGCGTCATTTGGGATAAGTACAACGGCCAGCGGAGCGGGGGACGGAAACTCCCCTACCGCTTCAAGGGCTGATACATCATACCGCCGCAGACTGGGAACGGACTGCGGCGGTTTTGCACTTTCCACGGAATGTGGACAAACAGTGCTGTCATAGACTGGACAAGAAGGGAGGGATCGTATGGAACAGAGTACCTATACCAGAGAGCAGCTTGACGCGATGCAGAACGTGGACGTTCGCGCTGTAGACCCGGCTACCCTGCGGGATATCCGGGATGTGGAGGTCAATACCGCCCTCCCCAAGCGGGAGCGGATTTTGGATTTCATCCGTCAGATCGGCAATCCCTACTGTTACCGCCATGGGAAATACGTGGTGAAGGTCAGCTTCACAGACACGGATGTCACCCTGGAGGACAGGATGCTCTCTTACATACGCTCAAAATGCTGAAGAAGAAATTTGCAAAACACTCTGGACATTCCCTGGATGTTATGTTAACATGACGGCAACAGGACGCCCCAGCGCTCCCCTGGTTGTTAAAGTGTTTTGCTGATCAGACTTTAACAATTAGGAGAGAAGAACATGAACCTAACTGCTGAACAGGCATGGAATGTCTGCGGCTATGTCCGCCTGTCCCGCGAGGACGGCGACAAAGACGAAAGCAACAGCGTCACGGGCCAGAAAGACCTGATCCGTGATTATTTGTCGCGCCACCCGGAGTTGCGGGAGTGCGGCATGAAAGTGGATGACGGCTACACAGGTTCCAATTTTGACCGACCGGCCTTCCATGAGATGATGGCCGAGGTCAAGGCAGGCAAAATCAACTGCATCGTGGTCAAGGACTTATCCCGGTTTGGCCGCAATCACCTGGGTGTGGGGGAATACTTGGAACAGCTATTCCCCTTCCTCGGTGTGCGGTTCATCGCAATCAACGACCATTATGACACCCTGCACAGCAATGTGGAATCTGATGAGCTGGTCATCCCGTTCAAAAACCTCGTAAACGAGGCATATTGCCGGGACACCTCGGTGAAAACACGGAGCCAGCTTGAAATCAAACGCCAGCGCGGAGATTTCATCGGCTCTTTTGCTGTTTTTGGCTATCGGAAAGACCCGGAGGATCATCACCGCCTGCTGGTAGACGATTACGCCGCCGATGTGGTGCGGGACATCTTCAAGTGGAAGCTGGACGGCATCAGCGCAGGTGACATCGCCTGTCGGCTGACCAAGGACGGCATCCCCACCCCCATGGACTACAAACGCTCCCAGGGGATGCGCTACTCCACCGCCTTCCGGGTGAAAGAGGAATCCACTTGGAGTGCCGGAATGGTGCTGCGTATCTTGAAAAACCCGGTCTATATCGGTGTGCTGGAACAGGGACGCGTTACCACACCCAGCTATAAGGTCAAGCGGCTGGTGCGGAAACCCCGCGAGGAATGGGCGGTGGTGGAGAACTGCCATGAACCAATCATTGACCGCTATGACTTTGAGAGCGTCCAAAAGGTACTCGCTCTGGACACCCGCACCAGCGTCAGCGGCACGGCGGTGGAGCTATTTTCCGGCATAGTCTACTGCGGGGAGTGCGGCAGCGCCATGATACGGAAAACGGTTCCTTCCGGCAAAAAGCGGTATGTTTACTACGTCTGCTCCGCCCACAAGAACGAGAAAAGCTGTTCCGCCCATTCCATGCGAATCGAAGCATTGGATGAAATCGTTCTGGTGGCCCTGAAAAAGCACATCCGGGATGTGATCGACCTCTCCAACCTACTGGAATTGACAGACACGGCCCAGCTCCAGCAAGCCAGTGTGAAAAAGCTGCAAGTGCGGCTGTCAAAGAAGCAGGAGGAAATTGACCGCAACCAGGCCCTTTTGCGCTCCTTGTATGAAAGTCTTGCGGATGGCGTGATCGACCGGGAGGAATACCATGACTTGAAAAAGACCTATTCCCGCCGTCGAACAGAAGCGGAGGAACAGGCCGAGGCAATTCAAGCGGAGATCGACAAGGAAATGGCCAGCTTCAACGAGGAGCGGGGCTGGATGGCCCAATTCCGCAAGCATCAGAACATCACCGCCTTAGACCGGGCCATTGTCGTGTCACTGATTGAGCGCGTCCTGATTTTCCGGGATCGTCGCGTTGAGATCGTCTACCGCTGGCACAATGAATTTCGGTGGGAGACGGATCTTCTTTTGCAGGCCCAAGGGCTGCTCCCTGAAAAGGAGGCGGTCTGAAATGGCAAGGCCGAAGCGCAAGGTCAATCCCATCCTGCCAGTGGCCGCACCCGCAGAAGCCACGAAGAAACTGTACCAGGCGGGCGGCTATGTCCGACTGTCTGTGGAGGATAGCGGCAAGCCTGGGGCGGACACCATCGAAACCCAACGGGAGCTGATCCAGAGCTACATCTCCAGCCAGCCGGATATGCGGCTCTATGACCTCTACTGCGACAACGGACGGACGGGGACGAACTTCGACCGCCCGGAATTTGAGCGGATGATGGAGGATGTTCGAACCGGGAAGATCGACTGCATTGTGGTCAAGGACTTATCCCGTTTCGGGCGCAACTACCGGGAGACTGGAAAGTACCTGGAAGGGGTGTTCCCCCTGCTGGGAGTGCGGTTCATCGCGGTCAATGACCACTTTGATACGCTGACCGCCGAGCGCACCCAGGACGGCTATATCGTGCCGCTAAAGAACATCATGAACGCGGCCTACAGCAAGGATATCTCCAGAAAGACACTCCCCGCGCTGGCAACCAAGCAGCAGAACGGTGAGTTTATTGGTTCCTGGGCGGCGTATGGCTACCAGAAATGTTCAGATGACCGCCACCGCATTGAGCCGGATGAGGAAACCGCGCCAGTGGTATGGGATATGTTTCAGTGGCGGCTTTCCGGGCTAAGTTATCAGAATATCGCCCGGAAACTGAACGAGCGCGGCATCCCTTCCCCTGCCCGGTATCACTATCTGAAGGGTGACGCCAAATCAGAGCGCTACGCCAATACGCTGTGGAGCGTCTACATGATCAAAAGGATTTTGACCAATGAGGTCTATCTGGGCCATATGGTGCAGGGGCGCAAGCGCTCCGGCTTTTCCGAGGGAAGGAAGCCCTATCAGGTGCAGGAATCCGAGTGGATCATCGTTCGCAACACCCATGAGGCGCTGATCGACGAGGAAACCTTCCGCACCGTCCAGCAGATGGCAGAGGATGCCAGCAGCACTTACAAAGAGCGGCTGGGGCGGCATGACGGGCTGGGGACGATCCCCAATATCCTGCGCGGGCTGGTCTATTGTGCGGACTGCGGGCGAACCATGACGCGATACAAAAATGTGATAAATAAGGGGACACGGCTCCTTTATACCTATATCTGCCGCACCCACGCAAGCGATCCGCTTTCCTGTCCAAAGAAAAATCTTCACGAAACGGATTTGACGGAAATTCTTTGGGACACCTTGCAGCGGGAAATTGCCCTGGCGGATGATCTGGACAAGCTGGTACGGCAGTACAGCCGGTCGGCAAAAGCCGTCAGCCAAGAGGACGCTGTGAAACGGGAGATCACCGCCGCAAAGCAGGCTCTGGAACGCGCAAAAATGCTCCATGACAGCTTGTATCAGAACTACGCTGATAAACTGATGACCGAGCAGGAGTATACGGAAATGAAGCGGCAGTACCGTTCCGACATGGAACGCGCCCAGGCACGGTTGGAGATGTTGGAGCGGCAGCAGGAGGATGCCCGCCACCAAACGACAGAGAACACTTGGCTCACTACCTGCGTCCAGTACAGACAGGAAACGGCGCTGACGGAGGGCATGGCTCATGCACTAATTGAGCGCGTAGAGGTAGACGCTGAAAACCATGTGAGTGTTATCCTGCGTTACCGGGATGAATACCGCGCCCTGCTCCAGCTTTTGAAGGCTGAAGGAGAGGCGGTGCCCGCATGAGTACCACCGCGAAATATATCCGGCTTTCCTCCGAGGACGATGATTTAGGAGAAAACGGTAAGACTGAATCCAACAGTGTTACGAACCAGCGAAACCTATTGGATGCCTTCATTGGCCGCACCCCGGAACTGGCTGACACCCATGTGGTTGAGTTCTGCGATGATGGCTGGAGCGGTAAGACCTTTGAGCGCCCCGCCGTCAGGGATATGCTGGAACAGGTCAAGCACGGAAATATCCAGTGCATCGTGGTCAAGGATCTATCCCGCTTTGGCCGTGATTATCTGACTGTGGGCAACTATATTTCATATGTGTTTCCCTTCCTGGGGGTACGGTTTATCGCTGTCAATGACGGCTTTGACAGCATCCACCCCGCCGATATAGACAGCCTGGAAACCTCCTTCAAGACCCTTTTGTACGACCTCTATAGCCGGGATTTGTCGCGGAAGGTGCGAAACGCTAAACGGTTCCGTGCCCAGCGGGGAGATTTCCTATCCCCATTCGCGCCGTATGGGTACATCAAAGACCCGGCAGATAAAACCCGCCTTGTGATCGACCCAGAGGCGGCGGAAACAGTGCGGCGCATTTTCCAGCTGGCGGCAGAAGGACACAGTACAGAACAGATCGCAACGCTGCTAAACCGGGAGGCCGTACCGACGCCCATGCTCTATAAGCGGGCGGCGGGCTGCTCCCGCACCAGATGGCCCAGCGTCTGGGAGGACAACTTCTGGACATTTGCCACTGTTACAAAGATTCTCCGGGATGAGCGCTATATCGGAAAGAATATTTTCGGGAAGCGCGTCCGGGATCGTGTGGGCGGCACCCATACGGTCAAGGTCAGCCGAGCGGACTGGATCGCCGTTGAGGACACCCATGAGAGTATTGTGCCGCGGGAAGAATTTGACCACGCCCAGGAAACCATGCGGGCATTTTTGGAACGCGGCGAGATCAAAAAACACGACTGGCCGCTGTACGGCAAAGTCCGATGCGGCGTCTGCGGTCATGGGATGCACTATACGAAAGGTAAGCAAAGGTATTTTTATTGCCGCACTCCCCGTGAAAATGCCGCTTTTGTCTGTACGGAACGAACGCCGGAGAGCGATATCATGGCCGCTGTTACGAAAGGGCTTCATGTGCAGGCATTGACGGCAGTAGAGTTGCGGCGGTTATGGGAGGAACAGCACAAGGAACGGAAAAAAGATGCCGCAGAGACAGAAAAAGCCCTCTCTGAACTGCGGAAAACTCATGGACGGCTCTGCCAGCAGGTCAAGGGACTGTATGAATCCTTTGCGCTGGGTGAAGTCAGCAAAGCGGAATACCTTGCCGCAAAGGCTGCCGCAGTCCAGCAGAGGGATTCCGTTGCCGCCCGTATTTCTGAACTGGAAGCCACTCTGGACAATGCGGGCAATGACGGGCAGCTCCAGAACGGTTTCGTCTCCGCCTTTGAAAAGCATATGGGCGTTGAGGAAATTACCAGCGAAATCACCTCGGAGGTATTGAAGGAGGTTCGCGTACACCCTGGCGGGCGGTTTGAAATCATTTGGAATCTTCGTGATGAGTTGGAAAAGCTGGTGCTTGATTTACAAGGAGATCATCAAGATGAAAGGTAAAAGAACTTGGATTTATTGCAGGGTTGCACACCCTGCCGCCTGGGAGTTGACCGTTCAGCAGAGAAGTTTAGAGGCATACGCGCAGAAACAGGGCCTTGAAATTATAGGGATTACCACAGAACACGCCAGCGGACTTGACTTCTCCCGCAGAGGCTTGACCGAGGTTTCCGAAGTAGTGTCTGCTGGTATAGTTGATCTTCTGCTGGTAAAAGACCTCTCCCGCCTGGGGCGGGACATAGCAAAGACACATGCCTATTTGCGCTGGCTGGAAGATCATTTTGTCGAGGTGATCTGTGCCGATGGCACAGTTCCGCAGACCAGCAGAGAGATACTGCTTGGCCTGATAAAAACCAGAGGGATGGAAGCGAACATGGTCAAGCGGTTGTAGGCAATAGCATCACCTGGTGAAAGTCGTTCTTATTCGACGCTGTTCACGGTTTGTTTACAATTTATTTTTAGACCCTGCTTGACATGAGCGGATGAGGGCATCACTGGTATCACCAGCAAAAAAGTTTGTGATATACTGGAAAGGGATGTGCTTTTCCATATTTTATTTATGCCTACCATACGGAAGGATAATTCTATCCTCTTGCCACTTTTTTTCAGAGCAAGCCTGACCAAGTTTTCCGGCAAATCTACAAAACTATATTGCAATAGAAAGGGATATCATCACAATGAAACCTTGGAACGCAGCAGTTTATATCCGCACGTCAAAGGGAGCAGAAGAAGACCTCGGCAATACACTCGGCGTTCAACTTGGCATTATCATGGCCTATCTCGACAAGGAAGAGGACATTGAACTTTGCAGTGTTAAAATCGACAACGGACGCACCGGACTGAATTTCAACCGTCCGGCTTTTCGGGAGATGATGGATGAAGTGGAGGCCGGTCTGATCAATTGTATCATTGTCAAAGACCTCTCCCGGTTCAGCCGAAATCATTTAGATGCCAGCGATATGCTTTTCCGGGAGTTTGCCGCAAAAAACATCCGATTTATCGCCGTCCAGGATGATATTGACCTGCTGTATCTTCGTGAAGAACAGCGGGACTTTTTTATTCCGTTCCGAACGTTGATGAACCAGATGTACAGCATGGATTTGTCAAAGAGAATTTCCAGCCAGCTCAAAATCAAGCGGGATCGCGGCGAGTACATCGGCAGCAACCCGGTATACGGATACAAGCGTGACCCTCAGCACCAGCATCAGCTTATTGTGGACAAGCCCGCAGCGGCTGTCGTCCAAGACATTTTTCAATGGAGGCTGGAGGGCATGAGCGCCGACCGGATCGCAGCCAAACTGAATGAGATGGGTATTCCCTGCCCGGCAGAGCACAAGCGGAGATCCGGCTCAAATTGCACATACGCATTTCAGAAGAACGATATTCCTCTCTGGTCAGCCGGGCCTGTGATCCGAATTCTGCGCAACCGCATTTACACAGGGACGCTGGAGCAGGGGAAGACAAAATCGAACCCGCTCCATCCGAAACTGACAAAACAGCTTCCCGAAAACGAGTGGGTGGTGCGGGAGGGGGCGCATGAGGCGATCATATCAGAGGAATGTTTTCGTGCAGTAGGACACCTGCTCAACACAGATGCCAGGTCTGCGCCGGGTGAAGATACGGTCAGCCTGCTCTCCGGCCTCGTCCGGTGTGCGGCTTGCAGCAGTACGTTGACCAGGCAGACGGTAGGGAAGTATATTTACTACGTCTGTTCTCTGAAGCGGGAGCACAAAGAGAGCTGCAGCGGCTGCCGCATCTCGACCGATGCTCTGGAATCATCTGTTCAGCAGAATATCCGGGAACACATAAACCAAGTCGTATTGTTATGCAGCACGATTGCCACGGAAGACCTGGAGGACAAGCTGCTCTGTCAAATTCAACGACTGCAAAGCCAGATCAGTAAGGTGGAACAGCTTGCGTCAAAAAAGCGACGATTGATTGAAAGCTTGGAACCCAGCATGGCGGACGGCATTATTACATCGGAAGAAGCGGATGAACTGCGCCGCAGCTTTCAGAACGAACTGAATACATTGAGCCGGCGGAAACAGAAAATCCAGGAGGAAATCCAAAGGGTCGAGGACAGAACGATTCTTGACTGTGAATGGGCGAAGCAGTTTATCCCCTATACGAGCCAGACAGAATTTTCACGAAAAGACGTGGTCATGCTGGTGGAGTCGATTTTTCTGCATAAGGACAAGCGCATAGAAATCCATTTTGTCCATGACCACGAATTTGAATATATCCGGCAGATGCTGGAGTGATTAGCAAAAGCGATGGACTGTATGTTCATCGCTTTTGTTTTGCGCAAACGAAGACCGCCGTCCGCATATAGTTTACCAATCTGAATCAGGAGGTGTTTCATTGAGTACACGGGAAATTATGTTGATATGCTGCTATGCCGAAGAAAAAATCAATATTACACAGATTATCCGGACCTCGTTCGACATTTTTCTGAAAGAGGAACTTCAAAATGTTGCAAATCTGCCCTGTTTTACGGTATAATACATACGATGAATGACCGCTTATCTCAGGAGGTATGACATGTACTTAGAGATAAGCAATCCCATGGATTACCATGCGGCATTATACATCAGATTATCAAAGGAGGATGAGAGCGAGGGTCCGTCCGAGAGTGTCAACAACCAGCAATCTCTGCTCAATGAATTTGTCCAGCAGCACCGTTTGACCGTTTTCGACACCTACATCGACGATGGCTGGAGCGGAACAAACTTCGACCGTCCAAATTTCCAGCGTATGATTGCCGATATCGAGGCCAAAAAGGTAAACATGGTCATCACCAAGGATCTGTCCCGCCTGGGCCGCGACTACATCCTGACCGGCCACTACATGGAGCGATACTTCCCGGAGCATCGTGTCCGCTATATCTCCCTGCTGGACGGCATCGACACCGGGGTGGACTCTACAGCCAACGACATCACCCCTTTCCGCGCCATCATGAACGATATGTACGCCAAGGACATCTCCAAGAAGATTTCCAGCGTCAAGCATGACAAGCAGCGCAAGGGCCTGTTCATCGGCGGCAAACCGGTCTACGGCTACAAGATGCACCCCGCAGAGAAGAACAGGATTGTCATAGACGAGGACGCGGCCCCCATGGTGCGGCGTATCTTCGCTATGGCCCTGGAGGGGGTGAGCTGCCGCCAGATTGCTGCCCAGCTGAACGCCGAGGGCGTCCCCACCCCTGCCACCTACGCCGGTTTGCCAGTAGCGCACCCCGGCCCCTACACCGGCCTATGGAGCAGCGAGCGTATTTCCGATATGCTGCAAAACGAGACCTACATCGGAAGCATGGTCCAGGGCCGCACCCGGAAGATCAACTACAAATCCAAGAAGTGCATCAAGCAGGATCGCCAGGACTGGGTGGTGGTAGAGGACACCCACGAGCCGATCATTGACCGGGAAACCTTCGACAAGGTGCGGGCGCTGGTCAACAGCCGCAGGCACACCCGCAGCCGAACTTACGACTTCCTGCTCAAGGGGCTAATTTTCTGCCACGAATGCGGATATCCGCTGGCGGTGCTCAACCGCAAGAACGCGGCGGGGGAGGATAAGCTATATTTTGTCTGCCGAACCTACCAGCGGTTTACGAAAGCGGGTGTCTGCACCAGCCACACAATCAAAGAGCAGACAGTGACCCAGGCGGTGATTGAAAAGGTGCAAGAGGTCTGCCAGGACTATTTACGTGCTGACCAGCTGCTGCCCACAGCTAAGCGGGAGGTGGCAAAGGCTCTAGCGGAGGCCAACAACGAAAAGGAGATCGCCTCGCTGAGAGCCAAAATCGACAGCCTGACCACCCACCTGGACAAGGTCTACATGGATAAGCTGGGCGGCGTCCTGGATGAGGCCGACTTTCAGCGCATCTACGCCAAGGTCAAGGCTGACCGCGCCGCCTTGGAGCAGCGCCTCAGCCAACTGGACCGCCCGGACTATTCCCCCGCTGAACAGGCCGACCTGGCAAAAAAACTGGTGGAGCGGTTCCTGGAAACCGCTTCCACCAATCGGGAGCTACTGGTCAGCCTTATCGAACGGGTGGAGCTGACCAGCGACAAGCAAATCATTCTCAAATTCCGCTTCAAACAGCTGGAAACCGACTAAAACCGGCACAAAATTACACCCCACGTCGTTTACAATACCCAGGGCGCTATGTGTCCCGCATCGAAAAACGCGCTCTTGGTAAACTGGAGGAAGCCCTGGGCGGACATATATAGCTCAAACCCCACATCTCCCCTTTTTACAGCTTCAGCTCAATATCCGAAACCGTAACCTCTATCCCCCTTCGTGCCGCAAAATCATGAATCATTCCAACCAGTTCCTCCTTATAGCTCTGCAAAATCAGCACAGCAATCCGGTCCTTCATCTCCTGCGGCAGCACATTCAGCGCCGTTCTTGCCGCGCCGGCAGGCGCGTCCCCCAGCCGCCGCAGAAGCGGCAGCATTTTTCCGCCGCCATGAGATGTTCCCAGTTTCTCAAGGACAACCGGTATTGCCTGCTGGAGAATCCCACCATAATCCATCTTGTCAATTTTGATCCGAAGCTCCATAATCCCGCTTCCTTTCCTTTTGTGGTTGGAATCATATTTTACCCTATTCCTCCAAAAGCCGCAAGTACTGCCTGTTTCTCTCCAGCAAAAAGCGGGGACATCCCAATCAAATGGGAATGTCCCCGCTTTTCCGCCGGCAAACGAAAAATCTGTTATCCTCGCTGTGCAAAACGAGGACGCTCTGTGGGATAAGGCAGCTCCGCCGGCTGGTTGACCGCGACGTCCTGAACGCCCAGATAGCGGAATACCTGGAACATAGTCTCTCCACAGTGCTGGAAAGCTACCGCGCCGTGATGGGGATACCGCTTCTCAATCAGCACATGACGGTAGAACCGGGCCATCTCCGGGATGGCGAAAATGCCAATACCGCCAAAGGACCGGGTCGCCACAGGCAGGATCTCTCCTTCTGCAATATAGGAGCGCAGCTGTCCCTCGCTGTCGCACTGAAGGCGGTAAAATGTGACGGGAGAGGCTGCGATGTCCCCTTCCAGCGTGCCCCGGGTGAAGTCCGGCGTGCCGCCGTCTTCCAGAAGCCGGTTCTGGATAAGCTGATACTTTACCGCCCGGCTGGCGCACATTTTGCAGGAGGGCGTATTACCGCAGTGGAATCCCATAAAAGTATCCGTAAGCTTGCAGGGGAATTTCCCGGCGATATCCTCTTCATAGAGGTTGGCGGGAACGGAGTTGTTGATGTCCAGCAGCGTCACGGTGTCGTTTGTAACACAAATGCCGATGTACTCGCTGAGCGCACCGTAGATATCCACCTCGCAGGCCACCGGAATACCCCGAGAGGCCAGGCGGGAATTGACAAAACAGGGTTCAAAGCCGAACTGCTTGGGGAAGGCGGGCCAGCACTTGTCGGCAAAGGCCACATACTTCCGGGCTCCCCGGTGGGCCTCGGCCCAATCCAGCAGTGTCAGCTCAAACTGCGCCATCCGGGGCAGCAGCTCCGGATAGTTGTTGCCGGAAGCGCCCAGTTCCCGGGCCATGTCGGCGCAGACGGTGTCAATGCGGCTGTCGCCGGCGTGAGCCTGATAGGACACCAGCAGATCCAGCTCCGAGTTCTCCTCCACCTCCACGCCCAGCTCATAAAGTCCCTTGATGGGCGCGTTGCAGGCGAAAAAGTCCTGCGGACGGGGGCCAAAGGTAATGATCTTCAGGTTCTTCACACCCAGAACAGCCCGGGCCACGGGAACAAACCGGCGGATCATCTCCGCCACCTCCTGCGCGGTGCCCACGGGGTACTCCGGAATGTACGCCCGAATATGCCGCATTCCCAGATTGTAGGAGCAGTTGAGCATGCCGCAGAAGGCGTCGCCCCGGCCGTTGATCAGGTCGCCGTCCCCTTCCGCGGCGGCGGAGTACATCACCGGACCATCAAAGCGCTGGGCAAGAATTGTCTCCGGCGTCTCAGGCCCGAAGTTGCCTAAATAGACCGCCAGCGCGTTGCAGCCGGCCTTCTTCACATCCTCCAGCGCCCGCAGGGCATCGCTCTCGTTTTCCACCGTAATGGGGCAGTTGTAAAGCCCGGAACCGTAAGCCGCCGCCACCGCGTCCCGCCGGGACTCGGACAGTTTAATGGGGAAGCAGTCACGGGAAACCGCGATCAGTCCCATCCTGACTTCAGGGATATTACTGAGTGCCATAAAAAATTCCTCCTCTTAAAAGTAATCTCATTCAGATGAGCGCCGCGATATCAATATTTTCCCCATCCAGCTGCACAGGTGCGCCCTGGGCGGCCTCTCCGCTTCCGGCGTGGGCCAGCAGCCATTTGTTGCAGGCCCACAGAATCTCGTCCTCCCCATTTTCCGGCCGGATGTCGGGGCGGGGGCCATTGGTTCCCTTTGGCAGCACAATGGCAACCTTGAAGCCCTCTCCCCTTCCGGCCGAACAGGGAGCATAGTGCAGTGTGGTGGCATAGAGCTCCACCATGGTCCCGGCGGGACAGAGGTAGGCCCGGACCCTATCCGTATGCAGCCGGCCTTCCTCCATTTCCTCCCGCTTGGCCACCAGGAGAATAAAGTCCCGGGTTCCTGCATTCAGTTCGCTGTCCCGGTGATACTCAAGGCAATTGAGTTTCGTATTGTGGCCGTTGCACCATCCGATCTGGATAGGCATGCCGCCGTAGGCCCGCCGCGACAGCTCCGCAGCGGCGGGCAGAGCCATCAGCTCCGCCTGCTCAGGCTGGTAGACGGTTCCCTCCGGCAGAGGCGTGACAGCCTCCAGCGCGTCCAGCAGAGGACCTAACTCGTAGCCCGTCAAAATCTGTCCGTAATTTTGGAAGGATGGATCTGTTACCGGTAAAATTTTCATCTCTTTCGCCTCACTTTTCTTCTTGCTCCGCCAGCTGGGAAAACAGCTCCCTGCAAGCGGGATAGATTTTCCGGAAGTCCTGATAACGCGCCTCATAGCGCGCGGCCGTCTCCGGGTCCGGCCGGATGGTACCCGTCACCCGGACAATCCTCCCGCAGGCGTCCTCCACGGTCTGGTACGCGCCGCAGGCTACCATAGCCAGCATGGCGCCGCCCAGTCCCGGTCCCTGCTCAGAGGCCACCGATTCCAGCTGAATGTTCAGGATATCAGCCAGCATCTGTTTCCACAGGCGGCTTTTTGCGCCGCCGCCGCAGATCTTGCTGCTGCGGATATCCAGTCCCAGCCCACGGGCCACCTCGAAGCTGTCCCGGATGGCGAAGGCCACACCCTCCAGAACCGCCTGGGTCATGTCCGCCCGGCTGGTATCCATAGTCAGGCCCAGGAAGGTTCCTCGGGCGTTGGTATCGTTGATAGGGCTGCGTTCCCCCATGAGATAGGGGAGGAAATAAACATGGTTCCGGCCCAGCCGGTCCGGAAGGATTTTGTCCTGTTCGCCCTGATAATCACCGGTACCGGCGATCTCCTTCTGCCACCACTTGTTGCAGCTGGCGGCGGAGAGCATGCAGCCCATCAGGTGATAGCCTCCGTCCGCATGGGCGAAGGAATGGAGGGCGTTGTTGGGGTCCACGCCGAAGCGGCGGGAGGAGATGAAAATGGTCCCCGAGGTGCCCAGGCTGATGTTGCACCCCCCCTCCCCCACGGTTCCGGTGCCCACTGCTGCCGCGGCGTTGTCTCCCGCTCCGGCGGCCACCCGGACCTCCGGGGACAGGCCCAGCCGCTCCGCCGCCTCCGGCAGCAGCGTTCCCACTGCCTCGTAGCTCTCCAACAGCCGGGGCATCTGCTCCTCCCGTACGGAGCACAGCTCCAGCATCTCCCGGGACCAGCGCCGGTGCTCCACATCCAACAGCAGCGTGCCGGAGGCGTCGGAGAAGTCTGTGCAGTGTTCGCCGGTGAGGATATAGTTGATGTAATCCTTGGGCAGCATGATCCTGCGGATACGCCCGAACAGCTCTGGCTCGTTTTCCCGCATCCACAGCAGCTTGGGCGCGGTGAATCCGGCGAAGGCAATATTGGCCGTCAGGCGGGAGAGCCTGTCCTTCCCCACCACACCGTTGAGATAGTCCACCTCTCTGGCGGTGCGCCCGTCGTTCCACAGAATAGCCGGCCGGATCACCCGGTCCTCATCGTCCAGCACCACCAGTCCATGCATCTGTCCCCCGGCGCCGATTCCGGCCACCGATCGGGCGTCGTACCCAGACAGCAGCTCCGGAATGCCCTCCAGAACGGCTCTGCGCCAATCCTCCGGATTCTGCTGGCTCCAGCCCGGGCGGGGAAACTCCAGAGGATACTCCCTGGAGACAATATTTTTAATTTTCCCCTCTTCGTCCATCAGCAAAAGCTTTGCTGCGGAAGTGCCCAAGTCGATTCCAATATAAAGCATGGCCTCTCCCTCCACAAAAACGGCGCGAACCGCGGGAGCTCGCGCCCGCGGAACGCGCCGGATCATTACTTCTGGTTTCTCTTACTCTACAACCGGCAGCTTTGCGCCGTCCTTCAGGAACAAGGGAATGATGTCAATCGGAGCGTCGGCGTCGATCACCGCGCCGCCCTGGAAGGTTTTTCCGGTCCACGCGTCGGTCCAGGAAGCGCCTGCGGGCAGATAGACCTTCCGGCTGGCCGCTCCGGCCTCCAGAACAGGCGCCACCATCAGATCCGGACCAAACATGTACTGGTCGTCCACATCCCAGGCGGCCTTATCGTCCTTGAAGTCAAAAAACAGCGGGCGCATGACGGGTATTCCCTTCTCATGGGTCAGCTCCATCTGCTTCCGGATATAGGGACGCAGGCGCTCGCGAAGGAACAAATATTTCTTCATCACCTGGAGGCAGTCCTCGCCATAGCTCCACACCTCGTTCTCCGCGCCGGTTCCGAAGGTGCCCACGCCGGAATGGGTGTCCCCGCTGTAACCGCTCATAGGCATCCGGTTTCCATGGAGCCGGAACACCGGGGAGAAGCAGCCATAGGCAAACCAGCGCAGCAGCAGCTCATGGAACTTGGGATCACGGATATCCGCGCCGTGGAAGCCGCCGATGTCGGTGGTCCACCAGGGCACGCCGGCCACCGCCATGCTCAGTCCCGCCCGTACCTGACGCTGGAAGCACTCAAAGGTGGAATCAATATCGCCGGACCAGACCAGCGCACCGTACTTGGCGCTGCCCACCCACGCGCAGCGCAGCAGGTTCAGAGGCGTCTCCATGCCCGCCGCCTTCATGCCGTCATAAAAGGCCTTGGCATAGTACAAGGGATAAGTGTTGCCCACCTCCAGGTCGGTGCCCAGATAATAGCGGTAGTTGTCGTAATCGTAGACGCTGTACTCCGGCTCCGCCTCATCCAGCCAGAACAGGCGCACGCCCTTGTCGTAGTAATTCTCCTTGCATTTGTTCCAGACGAACTCCCGGGTTCCGGGGTTTGTGGGGTCCATAAAGACCTCCTGTCCGAAGCACTGCATGGTCACGCGGACGCCCCGCTCAGTGCGGACCAGGTATCCCTTCTCCATCATCTCCTGGAAATTCTCGGAACGGTAGTCCACCGTAGGCCACACGGAGACCATCAGCTTGATGCCCATCCCGTCCAGCTCTCTGCACATTCCCTCCACGTCGGGCCAGCATTCGGGATCAAATTTGTACTCTCCCTGCTGGGTCCAGTGGAAGAAGTCCGCAACGATCACATCCATGGGCAGACCCAGCTCCTTGTGTTTGCGGGCCACGCTCATCAGTTCCTCCTGTGTACGGTAGCGCAGCTTGCACTGCCAGAAGCCGATGCCGTAATCTGGCATCATGGGGGCGCGGCCGGTGACGGCGGTGTAGGTCTCCTCCAATTCCTTGGGGTCATCTCCGGCCACAATCCAGTAATCTGCCTGTTTGGTGCTGTCGGCAGTCCACTCGGTACCGTTCTTGCCGAAGAACACCTTGCCGACGGCAGGGTTGTTCCACAGGAATCCATAGCCTTCGCTGGAGATATAGAACGGCACAGATGCCTGACTGTTGCGGTGGCTCAGCTCCAGCATGCAGCCCTTCTGGTCCAGATACTTCTGCTGGTACTGGCCCATGCCGAAGATCTTCTCCTTGTCGTTGGGAAGAAAGCGGAGCACCACCCGCCAGTTGTCGCCGTGAACGCTTTTGAACTCCCGCCCGGCATAGTTCAGAGACATACTGGGGCTGTCCTTCAGCCTCCGCCAGTTCTCCCTGAGGAGTACCTTGCCGGCGGCGTTGGTAAATGTCAGAACGCCCTGGGGGTCAAAAGCGGCGGTAATGCCGCCGTTGGTGATGGCAGCATAGGAGTCATTCCTGCCCGCAAACATGTTTGCGAACCCGCCGCCGGACGCGTTTTCGTCATTGTGGACCTCGATCCTGGGCGCGGCAACCTTCACCGGTTCTGTCAGCGCCCAGTCGTTGTCATTGAGGCAGGCGTTGTGGGTAATACGCACACGCAGAGCGCTGCGGCCCCATGCCTCCACACAGACCGTCTCGTTGTCATAGGTGTAGAACAGCTTGCCATTCTTTTCCGTAAACATGTGATTTCCTCCTATTATAATTTGTTTCTCTGGAAATGTAAAGGAATTTTTTGCTTAAACGCCCAGGGCCTGCCGGCCTGCCGTCTTCCTTTGAAAAAGAGCTTTGATCCGTCCGGCGTTGGTTTTGTAACCAATGAAGATCACCAGGAATACTCCGATAAATACATTCTGCAAGCGGTAGTTGATTCCCATGGCCACCATGGCGGAGCTGACCACAGAGATGGAGAAGGATCCCACAATCACCCCCACCACCGGATTACAGGAGCCCAGATATAGTCCGATCATCACCGCCATCATCGGCGTGAAGGCCGCGGACATGGACGCCATGTTTGTCATGGCCCGTACGGATTGGTCGAATCCCACCTTGCACAGCGCGGCAAGGCCCAGGATCAGTCCGCCTACCACATACGTCAGCACCTTCAGCCGCACAGCCTTGATGCCCATGCTGCGGGCCACCTTTTCATTGCCGCCAATGGCTTTGATCTGATAGCCGAACTTGGTGCGGTTGAAGAGAATATAGACGATCACAAAGGTTATCGCAGTCATGATATAGATACCGGGGCTGCGGCCAAAGATGGAAATGTTCTCTGTGATGATGACGCTGAACTTGGTCTGATAAATGGCCGCCGCGGACTCAAAGATCAGCAGAGCGGCAAAGCCGGTGATAATGGAAGGGATCTTCAGCCCCGCGAAGATCGCCCCAGTCAGACCCGCCAGCAGCAGCGAGCTGAGCAGCACCCCCAGAACGAAGCCCGGAACGCCGAAATATTGGGACATATGAATCCCGAAGAGGGCAGCCACCAGATACCGCGCGCCTACGCTGAAGTCAAACAGTCCGCAGCTCATGCCGAATACCATGGACCAGCCTACCAGCGTGTAGGACAGGGATTGCTTGAAAAGCGTCACCAGCGCGGAGCCATTCAGATACACGTCCGGGCGGAGCGCGCACATCGCGGCGTACAGCAGCACCGGAAGCGCAAGGGTGCAGGCCGCTCGTTTGACAATCGCTTTTACATCCATTTTATCCTTCATAGAAACACCTCATTTCCCTTCTCTTCCTGCACTGCGGGCCTGCGGATGGACAGAAAGTCCGTCCGCAGGCCTGAGACAGCCGCCGTCTCAGCCGTTCTTGCGGGCAATAATGTCAGATACGGACCACTTGGACACACCCTCCTGGAAGGATTCCAGGGTCAGACCGGGATTGCTGACAGTCAGGAACTGCTGGAGCTCCTCGCTGGTATAAGCTGCGCCCTGGGAGGCGTACTGCATGTAGGCCTCGTAATCCTCATAAGACTTCAGAGTCAGGTAGGGGATGACGATCTCGATTTTATCCTTGGAAAGGGGATTACCTTGCCAGGCATTGATAGCCATCAGGGCGGAGAAGGTGCCGGTCACCATGTGGCCGCCGTTGATACAGACCAGCTCGCCGGACTTGAGCATGTCGCCCATGCCGTCAAAGTAGTCGAACGCGCCGATATAAAACGTATCCTTACCGGCGCTGCGGAACGCCTCGGCCACGGAGGAGGATGCGGTTCCGGCTCCGGCCAGATACACGCCGTCCACCTCGGAGTGGGCCAGCAACACGTTGGCGACGGCGTTCTTATACTCCGCGGTATCCGTAATAATCATATCGTCCACGATAGTGATGCCCGCTTCCTCCGCGTATTTGATGCCGCCGTTGCAGCGCTCGTCGCAGGTGGGGATGCCGCTGCCGTAGCGGATAATCACGACGTTGGTTGCCCCCGCCTCCCCCATGGCTTTCATGGTCTCATAGCCGGAGGTGATATTGTCCTCGAAGGTGCATCCAACATAGTAGGGATCCTCCGCGATATAGGCGGCGATTTCAGGATCGGCAATCTGGGTGTCCCACATGGTCCAGTACACGCCCTTCTCCCGGCACATGTCGGAAATGGTGGGCACAGACGCCTCGCCTGCGTAGGTGCAGAAGCTGACCATCTGGCAGCCGGCGGAAATCAGGTTCTCAATAGAGGCCACGGTAGCTTCTGCGGTGAAGCCGCCTGCATCACCGATAAACTCACCGCCGGCGGCGTCCACGCCCCAGCCCACAGCGGCGTTCAGGGTGCGGCCATGCTCATCTGCGGTGCCCCAGCTGGCAAAGCCATACTTGAAACTGCCGGTATTGCTGTCGCCAGGCGTATTGGCGTCATTGGCGGAACCGTCGGTGTTGGAGGGCTCGCTGGCAGGCGCGTTGTTGTTCCCGCCGCAGGCGGCCAGGGACAGGACCATAGCCAGGACCAGAAGGACTGCAAAGAATTTTTTCATGTTTCTACTCCTTTTCATATGTGTATTTCTTCCATCATTCAGAATCTGTCTTCAAAACCGCGGAATGCCGGATGGGCCGGGATTTTTTCGCCGGAAAGAGAGAATTGACCCGGTGTGGCGTGAAACGGCCGCCCGGACAGCATGCAGCGGCGGAGAAGACAGGCTCTTATTTACACCGCGCAGCGGCATAAATCACTTGACGATAACATTGGGATCCCGCTTGGTAGATACGGCGATGACCACCAGAAATAAAATGCCCTTCACCAGCTGCTGTAATTCGCCGCCATATCCTGCCAGCACCATGCCGTTGTTGAGGGTGGTGACGATAAGCATGCCCAGCAAAGCCGCCGAAATCTTGCTGGTAGCTCCCCCGGAGATGGACATGCCGCCGAAGACGATGGCCACGATAACATCGTTGGTCATGGCCATCCCTGTGGTCTGGGAGGCGCCGCCCACCCGCAGCATGGTCAGAAATCCAGCAAACCCGGCCGCCGCGCCGGAGAGAAGATATCCCAGGAAGATCATTTTATTCACGCCCACGCCGGACTGCCGCGCCGCCTCCGGCGAGACACCCAGCGCCTTCATATACTTGCCAAACTTGGTGAAGCGGAACATCACCAGCATAACGGCAAAGTAGACGGCGCCGATGACGATATACATACCCACGCTCTCCCATTTGCGCATGGACAGCGGCATGGAGATGCTTCCGCCCTCGTTGGAGCACAGTGTCTGGGTTGCGGCCATGAGAATGAACATCATGCACAGACAGGTGATGAAACTGGGCATCTTGAATTTTGTAATAATTACGCCGTTGGCCGCTCCGATGAGGGCGCCCACGCAGACCGCCGCCGCCACGCCCGCCACTGGGGAAAGCGCTTTCGCCGTCAGGGCGCAGACGGCGCAGGAAAAGCCGATATTTGCGCCGATGGAAAAGTCCAGGTTGCCTGTCGCCATGATGAACACCGCCGCCAGGGCCGCGATAAAGAGCGTGAACCCCTGCTTGAATATCAGCATCAGATTGTCAGGATTCAGAAGCTGACCGCCTGTAGCAATGGCAAAGAACGCCACCAGGACGATCAGGCCAAGGAAACTGACCGACTTGGAAAACAGCTTTTTCCACTTCAGAGAGCGGTCCGCCTGCTGTTCAACGGTTTTGACTGCATTGCCCATCTTCGTCCCTCCTTAAATCATGTAGTGAATCACATCGGATTCACTCAGCTCCGGACTGCGGTCAAAGGACTTCACAATCTCGCCGTCCTTCAGTACCAGAATCCGGTCGCTCATGCCGATCACCTCCGGCAGCTCCTCCGAAATCATAATGATGGATTTCCCCTCCCGCTTCAGATCCTCAATGATCCGGTAGATGGTCTCCTTCACGCCGATGTCGATGCCGCGGGTGGGACAGTCCAGCACAAAGATATCCGAGTTGTTGCCCAGCCACTTGGCCAGAACGATTTTCTGCTTGTTGCCACCGGACAGCTCGGCGCAGGACTGCTCCAAATCCCTCATCTTTACGCTCAGACGGGAGCACCACTTCTCCGCCAGCTCCTTCTCGCTGCGGGGCGTGATGAAAAAGCCCAGCTTCTGCAAATCCCCCAGAGAGGGAAGCACAATATTCTCCTGAATATTCAGAGTGATGAGCATGGACTCCGTGTCTCTGTCCTTGGACATGAACCCCATTCCGGCCTGGATGGCCCTGTGGGGCGAGGTGATCTTCCCCTTTCCGGGAATCTGCACGCAGCCCGCCTCCAGCTCCCGCAGGCCGAACACCGCCTTGCCCACCTCATGGATGCCGCAGTCGGACAGGCCGGCCAGTCCCAGAATCTCTCCCTTGTGGAGGTCAAAGGAGACGTCCTTCAGGATACCGGTGGAAATATTGCGCACCTCCAGCGATACCGGCGCGTCCGCCGGAAAAGCGTCAAAATCGCTGCGGTAGAAGTTGTCCATCACTTCGCGGCCCACCATCAGCGATTTCATCCGGCCCGGCTCCATCTCCTCCTCCCTCAGCGTGGCGATGTATCTGCCGTCCCGGAGGATGGTGACGCAGTTGCAGACCTGAATAAGCTCGTCGATGTCATGGGAGATGAAGATCACCGCCTTGCCGGCCTCCTTCAGCTTGCGGATCAGGCCGTAAAGGATATTGCGCCCTTTCTGGGGCAGTGCGGTGGTGGTCTCATCCACGATGAACAGCTCCGGCAGCTTGTAAAAGGCTCTGGCAATCTCCACCAGTTTTCGGTCCTCAAAGGACAAAGTTCCTGCCGGCACGCTGGGAGAGATGCTGGTGCCCACCACCTCCTCCAGCAGCTGCTGGGCGTCCCGGGTCAGGCGCTTGCTGTCCAGGATTCCCATCCGGCAGTACTGGTCCTCCCGCCCCGCGCAGATATTGGCGGCTACAGACACCGTGTCAATTGTGCCCTGCTCCTGCACAATCATGCTCACACCGTACTGGCTGGCATCAAAGCTGTCCGCGGGCCGATAGGGCTTGCCAAAAAGGAACATCTCTCCCTCGTCCGCCTTCAGGTTTCCGGAAATGATCGCCGAGAGGGTGGACTTTCCGGAGCCGTTCTCTCCGATCAGACCATGCACCTCCCCGGGATACACCGCCAGAGAAACCTGCTGGAGCGCCTTTGTCGAGGTAAAGGATTTACTGATTCCTTTCACTTCCATCAACGGCGAATTTTCCATGTTCTCACGTCCCTTCTTCCAAAACTACTCAACCAACTGTTCCGCTCTTGCATTGCGTAAATAAGTTACGAAATTTATTTACCATATCGGCATGATAGCACAACCAGTGTCATAGTTCAACAGGATTTTTTATCTTTTTGTGCTTTTTGTATATATCATACAATATTATTCAATGTTAATTATGCATATCATCCAATCCATACTTTCAAAAATAATGTGCGCAGAAATTCCTTGTTTTTTTGAGTGAGCTGTTATATAATATATTTGCAAAACATTCCCCCTCATTTTTTGGCATACATCCAGGAGGTGGTTGCCATCTATACCACTGCCGCGGCAGAAAAACTTTCTCTGCCATCTGATTTGAAATACGCAAACCGCTCTCAGGTCATCCAGGCCTTTTTGCGCAATAAAACCGCCAGTGCCGGAGAAATTTCCACCGCTATCGGTCTGAGCCGTCCGACGGTCATGAAAGCCATTCAGTTCTTTCTCTCCAACGGCCTGCTGGTTTCCGCCGGCAAGGGTGATTCCACCAGCATCGGCGGAAAACGGCCGGAGCGCTTCGCTCTGTCCGGGAAAAAATTTTTTCTGTGCATCGCGCTCTGGCCCAACGACCTGCGTCTGCACCTCTATACCATCGGCGGGGATCTGGTCGACAGCATCCGGCTCTCCCCTCCCCTGCCGGAGAGCGCCTGGGTCGCCGCCAGCGACGCGGGCAAGCTGTCGGAAACCCTTCTGGCAAAAAACCGGGTCTGCAAGGAGGACGTGCTGGCGGTGAGTCTCTCCACCGCCGGCATCGTGGACCGAAAGACCGGCCTGCTGAAATACAGCTCCCAGTCTCCATCCTGGGGGACGGACGTCCCGCTGTGGGAGTACCTTCGGCTGTATTTTGCCCAGAACACCATGATTTTTCTGGAAAACGCCGGAAAAATGACCGCCCGTCCCCTTCTGCTGGAGCCAGAACTGAACGGGAAGCGCATTCTGGTGATTTTCGCCTGCTGGGGTCTGTCCAGCTGCATGATTGAGAAGAATCATATCCTCAGCGGCAAAAATTCTCTGATCGGCGAAATCGGACACATGATCATCGACCCCCATGATTCGGAGCCCTGCGGCTGCGGCAGCAGGGGCTGTTTTGAGCGCCTTGTCAGCGCCGGCCGGCTTCAGCGCCTCCTGAAGGAGCAGTCCCTCCGGTTTCCGGAATCCGCTCTGCTGCGCCGGCCAGCGGAGGACCTCACCATTCCGGACATGTTCGCTGCCTCGGAGAAAGGCGATCCGCTGGCCCGCTTCCTCGTTGCATATCTGGCGGAGAACTTTGCCAGAGCCCTGCGCAATATTTCTCTGGTTTTTGATCCGGATCTGGTGGTGTTTCAGGGGGACTACGCCTATGCGGATTCTTGCTTTGACCGCCGTCTCAGGGAGAATCTGTCCAGCTTCCGGTACTTCCCCAGCAGCGCCCCCTTTGATATCCGCTATGACCGCCGTCCGCTCAGCGAGCTGGACGCGCTGGGATCCTGCATTGCCCTGATGGATCAGTTTTTCGATTCGCCTGCGCTCTACAGGGATTCGCAGGCTGCGGACAGCACTGCGCCCTGACTGATTTCCCGAAAAACAGCCAACGAGGAGACTGCGCCGCCAGTCTCCTCGTTTTTCCGCGTGGTCCGCAAAATACCTTCTTGCATTTTCTCCCGTTATCGAATAAGATGGAAGCCGGCCATTTTGAACAAATGAAGGAGCACAGCCGCTATGAACGTTGAACTCAAAGATACTTTCTATCTGGACGGAAGCCCTGTCCAGATCATCTCCGGCTCCATCCACTACTTCCGCGTCGTCCCGGAATACTGGCGGGACCGGCTGGAAAAGCTGAAGGCCATGGGCTGCAACACGGTGGAGACCTATATACCCTGGAACCTCCACGAACCGCAAAAGGGCACCTTCCGGTTTGACGGCGGGCTGGATATCCCACGTTTTGTCCGGCTGGCCCAGGAGCTGGGCTTGTATGTGATCCTCCGTCCCTCCCCCTATATCTGCGCGGAGTGGGATTTGGGCGGACTTCCAGCGTGGCTGCTGGCAGAGGACGGAATGCGCCTGCGGTGCTCCTATCCCCCGTTTCTGGCCCATGTGGAGGCGTACTTCCGCGTTTTGCTGAAGCGTCTGGTTCCTCTGCAGGCAGACCGGGGCGGTCCTGTTATCCTTATGCAGGTGGAAAATGAATACGGCTCCTACGGAAACGACAAGAACTATCTCCGGCAGCTGCGGGATCTGATGCGCGCGGAGGGTATCACCGTACCGCTGATCACATCGGATGGGCCCGATTGGGAGCGGCTGGAGGGCGGAAGCGTGGAGGGCGCCGTCCCCACCGTCAACTTTGGTTCCCACCCGGAGGAGCAGTTTGAGTCGCTGCGTGGGTTCCATCCCGGCGGACCGCTGATGTGTACGGAGTTCTGGACCGGATGGTTTGACCACTGGGGCGGCGGCCACACCGGCGGCGATCTGGAGGCGTCGGCAAGGGATCTGGACATACTGCTGGAGCAGGGGCATGTCAACCTCTACATGTTCCATGGCGGAACGAACTTTGGCTTTATGAACGGCTCCAATTATTCCGGCCAGCTGATGCCTGACGTGTCCAGCTACGACTACGACGCCCCTTTGACGGAGGACGGCCAGATCACGGAAAAATACCGCCGCTATCAGAGCGTGATCGCCCGGCGGCGGAAAATTCCAGAAGTTCCGCTGTCCACGGAGATACGGCGCAAGCGCTACGGAAGCCTGCCGGTGCGGGAAAAGACAAGTCTGTTCTCCGTACTGAACGATCTGAGCTCGCCCATCCCCGACGCAGTTCCCCATTCCATGGAGCGGCTGGGACAAAGCGGCGGCTATATCCTCTACCACACCGGGCTGAAAAGTCAGGAAAGCGCCCGGCGGCTGCGTCTGTGGCAGGCCAATGACCGGGCCCAGATCTTTCTGGACCAGCATCCGGCCGCCACCCTGTACGACCGGGAGCTGCTGTCGGAGATTTCGCTGGATCCTCCTTCCGCCAAAGGCGCCGCTCTGGACATTCTGGTGGAAAATATGGGAAGGGTCAATTTCGGTCCCATGCTGGACAGCCAGCGGAAGGGCATCGACCAGGGCGTCACCGTCAACGGTCACTGGCACCACAACTGGCTGCAATACCCCCTGCCGCTGGACCAGATTGATCTGGTAGATTTCTCCAGGCCCTGGCTGGAGGGCCTTCCCGGATTTTACCGCTTCGTTTTTCAGGCGGAGGAGCTGGGGGATACCTTTCTGGACTTCACCGACTGGGGCAAGGGCTGCGCTTTCGTCAACGGCTTCCACATCGGCCGGTTTTGGGAAGTGGGTCCCCAGAAGCGGCTGTACATCCCCGCACCCCTGCTGAAGGAGGGCAAAAATGAGATCATTCTTTTTGAAACGGAAGGAAAAACAGGAACTTCCATTTCGCTCCAGGACAGCCCGTCGCTGGGCTGATATGGATGTATACCGCCGGCAAATCTGTGAAAACGCAAAGGCACGCCGGGAGGATTTCAGATCCTCTCGGCGTGCCTTTGCCTGTGCAAGCGTTACCTGCCGGCCATAAATGCCTCTATTTCCTCCACGCTGCGAGGAATCTCCGCGGAGAGATTGACGCAGCCGTCCTCCGTCACCAGGCAATTGTCTTCCAGGCGGAAGCCAATACCCCACTCCTCCACATAGATACCCACGTCCACGCAGAACACCATACCCGCCGCCACAGGTCGGGTCATGTCTACCTGATCATGAACGTCCCAGCCCACATGATGGGCGCCGCCATGCCACATGTACTTTTCCGGGGCCTCCTCCTCTCCCAGCAATCCGATCTCCCTGAGCAGGCCGCCGCAGTACTGATGGCAGAGCCGGTCCACGTCCGCCATGGGCATGCCCGGGCGGATGATGGAAAACATATGCTGGGAGGTCCTGTACGCGCACTCATAAAGCTGCCTCTGCCGCGGGGAGAATTTCCCGTTGCATGGCCAGCCCCGGGACACGTCGGTACACATCCCGTCCCAGACCGCGCCCACATCATTGAGCACCATGTCCCCCTCCTGCGCCTGACCGGCACAGCTGTAGTAATGGATGCAGAAGTTGTTTTCCCCCGCCGCGATAATGGAGGGAAACGCTGGAACCGGCACCCCCCGAACTGCCAGCGCGTAATCAAATTCCGCCTTGTACTGGTACTCGTACATCCCCGGCCGGGAAGCCCGCATCATGGCCTCAATACCCGCCTTGGTGACGGTCATGGCCTTTTTCATGGCCTCGATCTCGCAGGGAGCCTTGATGGTTCTCTGGGCGCATAGCTGCCGGTGGCAGTTTTTTATTTTCAGAAACGGATACTGCTCCGCCGCCCAGTCTGCGAAGCGGTGAGCCTCGCCGTCCGGATCGTCCGGGCTCTTTTTCCACAGATCCAGCGCCAGCACATGATACTTCCCCGTCATGACGGCGGTATGGAACACGGCGGAAAACCGCTCCACCGGCAGAATATCCGTCACCCCGCTGCGCTCCGTGATCTCCTCCGGCTTCAGCCGCCTGCCGGTCCACCGCTCCGCCATGGGATCCGGCGGCAGGGCGAACATCGTTTCCTCCACCCCCGCCTCCGTTTTCTTTGCCAGCAGGACGAAGTCATGGACCTCCGCCCCGTCCAGACCGGTGAGATAAGCAAAATTGCGGTTGGCGAAGTAAGCGTACTCCGCGTCTGCCGACTGGGGCAGCACCCTTCCGGCAAAGCAGACAAACAGCGTCCCCTCCGGGATTTCCCCGTAGAGTGTGTTCCGGTTTTTTTCATGAAATCCGCGTTCCATTTGCAGTCAGCTCCTTAAAGTATGAATTTCCCGCCGGCAGCATCCGGCTACAGTGCGAACTGCACCGCGCAGAACGCCGCGTAGACCGCCAGCATGAGTATTCCCTGTCCCCGGGACAGCGTTCCCCTTACCAGCGCCGGAATGGTCAGCAGCAGCATCACCAGAAACATCACCGGCAGCTCCAGTACCAGAGAGGCGTTGCGCCCCCAGATGACGGCGCTCCGGGGCACCTCAAACGGCGCCAGCGTCACCGATACGCCGGAGACCAGCACCAGATTGAACAGATTTGCCCCCACAATATTGCCCAGCGAAAGACTGCCATGGCCCTTCGCCAGAGCGCTCACCGCCGTCACCAGCTCTGGCAGAGAGGTTCCCAGCGCGATGAACGTCAGCGCAATCACGGACTCCGGCACGCCCAGCTCCTGGGCAATCAGGATGCCGTTATCCACCAGCAGTCTGGCTCCCAGGGCGATCAGTACCGCTCCCGCCGCCAGCAAAACGGTGTCCTTCGCTGTGGACCCCTCTCCTGCGGCTCCGCTCTCCCCGGCGGAAGCGGGGCTGGCCGCCCCTTTGATCTGCCGGATGGTGACGGCCATATAGGCGGCGAAAACCGCCAGCAGAACGATTCCCACCATACGGCTGAAATAGCCGGTGGTATAGGCTACCGCCCCATAGATCCCGGCGGCGGCAAAGAAAAAGATCACCGGCGTTCTCAGCGTCCTGGGATCCACCTGGCCGGGGCGCACCGCAATGGTGATGGCGGCAATCAGCGCGGCGTTGCAGATCACGGAGCCGATGGCGTTGCCATAAGCAATCTCCCCGTGACCGCCCAGAGCGGAAGTGGTGGAAACCATCACCTCCGGCAGAGTCGTTCCGATGGAAACCACGGTCGCCCCGATCAGCAGCTCCGGCACACCGAAGCGGTGTGCGATGTTCACCGCGCCGTCCACAAACCAGTCGCCGCCCTTGATCAGAAAAATCAGCCCCACAAAAAACAGAACCGCCGGAATAAGCATACCAATCCCCCCATTTTCAAAGGCCGGTCTCCGGCCCACATGCGGCAGTATACCACACTTTTCGCCCTCTGTCGAGGAAATTTCTCCCAAATATCCCCGTGGCCTCCGCGTTCTCTCAATATGTCCCGGCCGGCGGCCGGATATCCCCCGCTCCGCATATCTTTTCAAAAAAGCGGCACTACTATAGTGACCAAACTAAATGCGGAACAGGAGAAATTGATATGAGCATCGATCCAAGAAAAGCGGCTATTGTCGGCTGCGGATTTGTGGGAGCGTCCATCGCCTTCCGCTTTTTGCAGCAGGGGCTGTTCTCCCGTCTGGTGCTGCTGGACGCCGACCAGGCCAAAGCGGAGGGCGAGGCCATGGACCTCAGCGATGGCCTGCCCTACGGCGCCACCATGGAGATCACGGCGGGCACCTATGACGACATCGCCGGCTGCGCCCTGGTCGTCATCACCGCCGGAGCCAATCAGAAGCCGGGAGAAACCCGGCTGGACCTGATCGGGCGGAACATTGCCATCATGCGCTCCATTCTCAGCGAAATCACCGCCCGGGACTTTCAGGGAATCCTCCTCATCGTCTCCAACCCGGTGGATGTGCTGACCTACGCCGCCTGGAAGCTGTCCGGTTATCCCAGAGAGCGGGTCATCGGCTCCGGGACGGTGCTGGATACCGGGCGGCTCAAGCAGCTGCTGGGAGAGGAGCTGCGGGTGGACAGCCGGAACATTCACGCCTTCATCATCGGCGAACATGGCGACAGCGAGCTGGCGGTATGGAGCGAGGCCAACGTATCCGGACTGGCTCTGGAGGACTTTTGCCGCATCCGTGGCCAGGCCCTCCGTCCCGGGGATATGGAGCGGATGTACCGGGAGGTCCGGGACAGCGCCTATGAGATCATCCAGCGCAAGGGAGTCACCTGCTACGGCATTGCCATGGCAGTGGGCCGCATTGCGGAGTGCATTGTCAAGAATGAGCACGCGGTGCTGCCCATCTCGGTGGTGCTGGACGGCCAGTACGGTCTGGACGGTCTGGCGCTGAGTATTCCCTCCCTGCTGGGCCGGCAGGGTCTGGAGGAGATTCTGGAAATTCCTCTGAGCCCCGAGGAGAACCGGGCCCTGCGCGATTCCGCGGAGCAGATGAAGCAGGCCATTGAAAGCCTCTCGTGCGCTCCCGCGCTGTAGCCCCGCAGAAAGCTCCGGCGGAACGGCAGACTGCCGTCCCGCCGGAGCTTTTTCGGCACGCGGAAAAACCTGATGCCGGAAATCAGATTTTTTACAAATGCATTTTACAAATTTTAAAAAAAGTACTATACTATGGTTGATTTTCAACACGAAACGGAGGACGCACATGAAAACATCGGAAGAACTGCGTACCAGTCTGCGCGCCATCGACCGCAGAAGCTATCCCGCCTACAAGTCCCTGGCGGGCAGCTGGTCCTTTGGCCGGTATACATTAAATATTGAACGTGTTCAGGGCGACCCCTTCGCTGCGCCGTCCCAGCTGAGCGTGACCGTAGACCGGAGAACGGCGGGCTTTCCCCCTGACTGCTGGGAAACCGCCTGGAACCGGACAGCTCTGGAAGACTATCTGCTCCGGCGCTTCGGCCGTCAGGCAAACCGTTTCTCCCACCAGGCCAAGGGTTCCGGAAAAAGCGGCGTCCTCGCCGTTACCTGCCCCGGTCAGGAGGTGCTCAGCCGGACGGACTGCGAGGTGCGCTCCGGCGCGGTCACGCTGCGTTTTGAGGTGGGCTTTCCCGCCAACGGGCGGACCATCAACGCCCATGAACTGGAGAAAATCCTCTTTGAATTTGTCCCCGCCTGCGTGGAGCGGAGCCTGCTGTACGCCGCAGTACCGGCGGAGGAGCTGGCCGGGGTGACAGCTCTGGCGGAGGACCGGCATTTTATCCGGGAGGAGCTGGCCCGCCTTGATCTGGCGGCCTTCGTGGCGGACGGTTCCATTCTTCCCAGGGAAAGCGGAGTCTCCGACCGGCCCATGGAGGGTGCGGTGCCCTTCCGCTCTCCGGATGAAATGGCGGTGACGCTGACGCTGCCCCACCGGGGGCCCGTCCGGGGTATGGGCGTCCGCCGGGGTATCACCCTGATCGCCGGCGGGGGCTACCACGGCAAATCCACCTTACTGAAGGCGCTGGAGCGCGGCGTTTACGACCACATTGCCGGGGACGGCCGGGAGTATGTTCTCACCGACCGCACCGCAATGAAAATCCGCGCGGAGGATGGCCGTAAGGTGACGGACGCGGACATCTCTCTGTTCATCAACCACCTGCCCAGCGGCCGGGACACCACCCATTTTTCCACCCTGGACGCCAGCGGCAGTACCTCCCAGGCCGCCAACATCTCCGAGGCGCTGGAGGCGGGCAGCCGCCTTCTTCTGATGGACGAGGACACCTCCGCCACCAATTTCATGGTTCGGGACGAGCTGATGCAGGCGGTGATCGCCCGGGAGCAGGAGCCCATCACCCCCTTTCTGGAGCGGGCTCTGGACCTCTGGCAGAAGGCTGGGGTTTCCCTGATTCTGGTGGTAGGCAGCTGTGGGGCCTACTTCCATATTGCCGGCCGGGTGGTTCAGATGGACGCCTACCGCGCCAGGGACATCACCGCTCAGGCAAAAGCTGCGCTGGAGGGCCGTCCCGCTCCGGCTCTGTCCGCCCCCGGGTTTTACCTCCCCGCCGGAGGCCGGACCGTCGACCTGTCCGGCTCCAGCCAGACCAGAAAAACCTACCGCGGCGACGGATACCGGCAGGAGCGGCTGAAGGTCAGGCGTCTCGGGAAAACCGCCTTTTCCGTGGGCAGCCGGGAACTGGATCTGCGCTGCGTGGAGCAGCTGGTAGACGCGGGGCAGACCTTGGCCCTGGCCTGCATGGTGCGCTATGCCCGGGAGAATCTGGCCGGCTGCCGGGTGGAGGACGTGGCGGCGGCGCTGATGCGGCTCGTGGAGGAAAAGGGCCTGGGGGCCGTCTGCGGCGGCAGCATTGTCCCTGCGGGCCTGACGCTGCCCCGGCCGCAGGAGATTTTCGCATGCTTCAACCGGTATTGAACCAGAAAGATATATCGCCGCGGAACGCGGCCGGGAGGGAAACGCGATGACAAAACAAATTGATTGGGGCCGCTATCTGCGTCCGGAGGCATCCACCACGCTCTGGCAGCAGATGGGGCTGGTCCTGCGCCTGAGCGTCCCCGCCATTCTGGCGGAGATCACCGCCATTGCCATGCAGTACATCGACGCGGCTATGGTAGGCTCACTGGGAGCCGCTGCCACCGCCGCCATCGGACTGGTGTCCAGCACCACCTGGCTTTTCGGCGGCGTCTGCATCTCCACCGCCGCCGGATTTTCCATTCAGATTGCCCAGCTGACCGGCGGCGGCCAGAAGGCGGAAGCCCAGTCTGTGCTCCGGCAGGGACTGATGGCCTCGCTGGCCTTCGGGGTACTGATGGGGGCCCTGGGGGCCGGAATCAGCTCCGGCCTGCCCCACTGGCTCCGGGGCGAGGCCAGCGTGTGCCCGGAGGCCAGCCGGTATTTTCTCATTTACTCCTGTGCCCTCCCCTTCTCTCTGCTGCGGCAGGCTGCGGGCAGCATGCTTCAGTGCAGCGGCGACATGCGCACGCCCAGCGTTCTGAATATTCTCATGTGCGCCTTGGACGTGGTTTTCAACGCGCTTCTGATTTTCCCTACCCGGACCGTCACGGCGCTGGGCGCAGCCTTCGTCATGCCGGGCGCCGGACTGGGCGTGACCGGCGCGGCGCTGGGAACCGCGGCGGCAGACGCGGTGACAAGCCTGCTGATGACCGGCTTTCTGTGCTTCCGTTCTCCGGTGCTGCATCTGGTGAAGGGCGTCCCCTGGCGGTTTGAGGAGAAGTGCCTGCGCAGCGCCGCCCGTCTGGCGCTTCCCATGGCGCTGGAGCGGATCGCCACAGGCGGCGCCTACGTCGCCGGAACCCGGATTGTAGCCCCCCTGGGAACAGCGGCGGTCGCTGCCAACTCCCTGGCGGTAACGGCGGAGGGCTTCTGCTACATGCCGGGCTACGGCATCGGCTCTGCGGCCACCACGCTGGTGGGCCAGAGTCTGGGGGCGGAACGCAGGGATTTGTGCGTCCACTTCGCCTGTCTCTCCACGGCGCTGGGCATGGCGGTGATGGCTCTGACCGGTACGCTGATGTTCCTCTCGGCCCCATGGATGTTCTCTCTGCTGACTCCGGACCCAACCATTCAGGCGCTGGGCGTTCAGGTGCTGAGAATCGAAGCCTTTGCCGAACCGCTCTTCGCCGCCTCTATTGTCGCGGCGGGCTCTCTGCGGGGCGCAGGAGACACGCTGGTTCCCAGCATTCTCAATCTGGCGAGCATGTGGGGCGTCCGTATTTCTGCGGCCATGCTTCTGGCTCCCCGGTTCGGACTGCCCGGGGTCTGGGCCGCCATGTGCGGCGAGCTGTGCGTCCGCGGCATTCTGTTTCTGGTGCGGCTGCTGCGGGGAAAATGGCTGCAAAACAAGTATGCCGCAGCGCCGGACGCGTCATGACGCCATCCGGACGAAAACGGCGGCTCACGGACTTTTTCACCCATTTCCAGACATTTCCACCCCCTCTCCGTACGCACCGGCGGAAAATTTTCTTCCGCCGCCCCTTGACAAAGCCAGGTGGAAATGGTACATTGTCTATAATATGGGTTGGTTTGATGGACATATCTGGTCACATCAGCGTGACCAAGAGAATTCAATACATAAAAAATGGGTGATAGTATCATGAGAAAAAGATGGATCAGCGCATTTCTGGCTTTGACGCTGCTGCTGGGCGCGGTATGCGGCTGTGCCGCTCCGGCGGAGAGTACGGCGGAAGCCGCCGCCCTGGGCGCGATTCTGGACGGCGCAGTCCCCCTTTCCGGCCTGCCTCCCATCAGCATCGTACTCAGCCCCGTGGCCTCCGGCACCGCGGTAAAGGACGGCCGTACCGCCCTTATTGACTATTCCAACGCTGCGGACGGCTACATCATGGTAAAGTGGACCGGCGGCGGCAGTCCCAAGCTGAAGGTACAGATCAAGGGCCCCAACTGCCCCGACATGTACAAGTACGACCTGCCCTCCAGCGGAGAGTACGCGGTCTTCCCGCTCTCCGACGGCAGCGGGACTTATCAGATTTCCGTCCATAAGAATGTTTCCGGCACTGCGTACACCAACGAGCTCTCTGTCAGCATCAACGCCCGGCTCAGCGACGAGTTCGCCCCCTTCATCCGTCCCAATCAGTACGTCAACTACTCCGATGACTCCGAAGTGGTTTCCATGGCGGCAGAACTGATCGAAGACGGGCAGGCTGAGGACAATCTGAGCAAGGTCCGCGTAATTTACGAGTGGGTGGTCACAAACCTGAAATATGACTCCGCCAAGGCCAGAGACGCCAAGAGCGGCAGTCTGACCGGTTATCTGCCCGACGTGGACAGCGTGATGGACGAAAAAAAGGGCATCTGCTTTGACTACGCCGCCCTGATGGCCGCCATGCTGCGCAGCCAGGGCGTGCCTGTCAAGCTGGTAGTGGGTTATACCAGCCGTGGCGAGTATCACGCCTGGATCAACGTATGGAGCGAGGACAGCGGCTGGGTGGAGAGCATGATCTACTTTGACGGCAGCGTCTGGGAACTGATGGATCCCACCTTTGCCTCCAGCGGTAAGCAGAGCAAGGGCATCATGGAGTACATCAACAACCCCGCCAACTATAAAGAGAAATATCTCTATTGATTCGGAGGAGCTTCATATGAAACGACTGCGCGTCCCCACCCCATATCTCCCCATCTTCTGCCGGGAACTCTATCAGCTGGTCCGGTCCGGTGTGCCGTTGGCCGAAGGTCTCAGCATGCTGCGGGAAGATGAGAAGGACCCGGATACCCGGTCCTGGCTGGATGCGCTGTGCCGGTCAACAGACGAGGGTATGCCTCTGGCTTCCGCTTTGCGGGAGACAGAGGCTTTTCCTGCGTATATGACCGACATGGTCGCCCTGGCCGAGCAGACAGGAAGACTGGAGGATGTCCTCCTCTCCCTTCAGCGCCACTACGACCGGCAGCTGCGCATGGCCGCGGACATCCGCGGCGCCGTGGCGGTACCGGCGACGCTGTTCGCCGTCATGGTTGCGGTGGTGATTCTTCTGATTACCCAGGTGCTGCCGGTTTTTGACCGGGTGTTCGCCCAACTGGGCGTGCGTATGGGCGCAGTGGCCACGGGCATGATGAACGCCGGCAGCGTACTGGCCAGAGCCGGTACAGGCATCGCCGCGGTTCTGACCGTCATAGCCGCCGCTGCGCTGGCGGTGGGCCTGATTCCCTCCCTGCGGGAGAAATTTACGCTCTGGTTCCGCCGCCGGTTTGGCGGCCGGGGCGTTTTGGGCCAGATGGCCGTGTCCCGGTTCGCCTCCTCCATGTCCATGGCGGTTGCCAGCGGACTGAGCATGGAGGAATCTGTGGAGCTGTCCGCCCGGCTCTGCGGCGGAGCCAGGGAGATCGATGAGAAGACCGCCCGCTGCCGGAAGGATATCGAGGAGGGCGGCAGTCCCGCCGATGCTTTGGCGGAGAGCGGCCTGTTCACCGGCAGGGACTGCCGTCTTCTGAAGCTGGCGGAGCAGACCGGCTCTCTGCCGGATACCTTGGAAGATCTGGCCCAGCGACAGGAGGAGGAGAGCCTGAGGCGGATCGACCGGACGGTGGGAGCCATTGAGCCCGCCATTGTGGTGATTACCAGCGCTTTGGCCGGAGTGATCCTGCTGAGCGTGATGCTGCCTCTGATGGGCCTGCTGTCTGCCATTGGGTAAAGGTGGGCGTATGAAGAAACGAAAGTATGAAACCCGGGGCGGATGGATCCCCCTGGTATTGGGGCTGCTGTTTTTTGTGGGAGTGGCAGTGTGGATGGTCCGGGGCGTGCAGGAGGCTGCCGAAGCCTCCAGCCGGGAGGGACTCCGTCTGGCCGAGGAGGCCGTCAACCGGGCGGTGGTCAGCTGCTACTCGCTGGATGGAGTCTACCCCGCCTCCTACGCGGAGCTGAAGAAAAAAAGTGGACTGGCTATCGACGAGGAAAAATACGCGGTTTTCTATGACATTTTTGCCTCCAATATCCGTCCTACCGTAACCGTAATCGCCCTGGAACCGGCGGAGGTGGCGCCATGAGGCGGCAGAGCGGCGCGGGAGCCCTGGCGGCCCTGGCGCTGACGTGCGTGTTTGGAGCCACTCTGCTGCTGAGTCTGGCAGCCGGAGCGGTAGTCTACCGCCGGGTATCGGACCGGGTGGAGGAGAGCTCCGGCGTCCGGGTCAGTCTCAGCTACATCACCGCAAAACTCCACGCCGCCGACGCCGCCGGGCTGGTGGAGATCAAGCCCTACGGAGACGGAGACGCGGTATTCCTGTATCAGGATTTTGAAGGGCTGACCTATGAGACGATTTTGTACATCCATAATGGGAACCTGATGGAGATCCTGTGTGAAAAAGGCTGGGAGCAGGACCCGGAGTTCGGCGAAGCCGTCTCCCCCGCCCGGTCGCTGGAAGCGGCCGAGCCGGAAAAGGGACTGCTGCGGCTGACCCTGACCGGCCCGGACGGACGGAAGCAGACCGCCGATATTTATATAAGGAGCGTGGGATGAGTATGCGGGAACGAATCAAGCCCACCCGTTCCGGTCTGTTTGCCATTGAACTGTTGATCTCCATAGGGGTCTTTTCTCTGTGTGCCGCCATCTGCGTGGGGCTGTTTGTCCGTTCAGAGGTCATCAGTCAGACAAGCGCGGACCTCAGCCGGGCCGTCAGCGAGGCCCGAAGCGCGGCGGAGTGCTACAAGGCCGCAGGAGGCAATCTGGAGAAGATGGCGGATCTTACCGGCGGAACCCTGGAAAACGGAACGCTGCGGCTGTACTATGATCAGGATTGGCAAAAAGTCGGCGATTGCGGCACAGGTGTGGAGCTGCTGTTTCTTTTGGAGCTGATCCCGGAGCTGCCTGCGGAAACCGGACTCGCCGCCGCCCGGCTGGAGATTTCCGGGCCAGCCGCAGCGGAGGACCTGCTGGCGGAGCCCATTCTTTCCTGGGAAATCGCTGCATTGGAGGTGGCGTCATGAAACGGAGCGGAGGCGTATCCGGAGCGGTGAGCCTGGTGATGATCTTCTGCGTTCTGTGTCTGTCGGTATTTGCCGTATTGACCATCGCCACAGCGGACCGGGAGGCAAAGCTCACCGCCATGACAGCCCAAAACGCGGAGGATTACTATGCGGCGGACCGTCTGGCGGTGGAAATTGTGGCGGCGCTGTATCACAACACCCCGCTTCCGGCGGATATTGAGATTGTGCGCACCCTTGCGGAGTTCCCAGACGGGGCGTCAGAGGAAGCAGAGTTCTCCCTCCCTATGGGAGAAAATCAGGCGCTGGAGGTATCGGTTCTGCTTTCGGATCAGAACGGCAGAACCTGCAAAATTCAGCGCTGGCAGACGGTATATACCGGCAGCTGGGAGATCGACGGCTCCATGTCCGTATGGGACGGCGAGTAATCCCATAATAAGCAACCAAAAGGAGTAAAATGGAATGGAAAGCGTCCTGATCTATCTGAAGCGGGCGGTGGAAGAAGGCGCCTCCGACCTCTTTGTTGTGGCGGGCAAGGCAGTGTCCATGAAGCGGGAGGGTGGAATTGTCCCTATTCAGGACGGCCGTCTGATGCCGGAGGACTCGGAAACTCTGGTCCGCGAGCTGTATAGTATGGCCCACCGGCCCATCGACCGGTGCATGTCGGTGGGTGACGATGATTTTTCTCTGTCCGTGACTGGTCTGGCCCGGTTCCGGATCAACACCTACCGGCAGCGGGGTTCTCTCTCGGCGGTCATCCGGGTGGTCAGCTTCGGCATCCCCAACTGGCGGGAAATGGACATCCCGGAGGAGGTCATGAAGGTATCCGCCATGACCCGGGGCATGGTTCTGGTAACAGGTCCCGCCGGCGGCGGAAAGTCGACGACGCTGGCCTGTATCGTTGACGCGGTAAACCGCACCCGGGACGCCCATATCATCACCATCGAGGACCCTATTGAATATCTCCACCGGAATGACAGGAGCATCATCAGCCAGCGGGAGCTGGCCATGGATACCTCCAGCTATGTCACCGCCCTGCGGGCCAGTCTCCGGCAAGCGCCGGATGTGATCCTGCTGGGTGAAATGCGGGATCTGGACACCATTCAGACCGCCATGACGGCGGCGGAAACCGGCCATCTGGTGATCTCCACCCTCCACACGGTAGGCGCAGTCAACACCATTGACCGGATCATCGACGTCTTCCCCCCCGCCCAGCAGCAGCAAATCCGCATCCAGCTGGCTCAGGTGCTCAAAACCGTCATCAGCCAGCAACTTCTGCCCGCCGTCAACGGCCAGATGGTCCCCGCCTTTGAGATCATGCATCTGAACACGGCTGTACGCAGCATGGTGCGGGACAGCCGCATCCATCAGATTGATTCCACCATTCAGTCCGCCTCCGCGGAAGGAATGATCAGCATGGACGAGTCCATCCTCCGCCTGTACCGGGCGGGGCGTATCTCCTCGGAAACCGCTCTGCGTTACGCGATGAATCCGGATTCCCTGCAAAAAAAGCTTGGAAAATAAGCATTCGGACAGGCAGGCCCCGCCATGGCGGGGCTTGCCTGTCCGTTTACAAACCGCCTGGAAATCAACGCTTGCGCACGCGGCAAACCAATGGTATAATGTAGCCGGCACACCTGAAAACCGGTAAAGTCCGGTGGTCAAAACAGCGCGGGACGGCGTTGCCGTCTTTGGCGGAGGCAATCAGCCCGCCTGCATTCTCTGCCTTGCCCTGCGCTATCTTTCCCCCTTCTTTTACCGCTTCTCCAGCGTGCCAGCTATAGCATCGGTCCAACAGCACGCCGCACAGGCGTTCTGGGACACAGGAGGTATAAACACAATGAGTACAGAAAAGAAAAGCGGCGGAAATCAGAAAGCTGTCATTGCCGTGATCTGCCTGATTGCCGTGGCTGCGGTCCTGCTGGCGGTATGGCGCGCAGCCTCTCCCAAGGGGACGGCCGGCGGAAAACAGATCACCGTCCAGGTAGTCCATGGCGACGGCTCCACCAGGGACTTTCCTCTGACCACGCAGCAGGAGTACCTGGGCCCGGCCCTGGTAGAGGGCGGCGTAGTGGAGGACAACCAGAGCACCTATGGACTATACATTCTCACCGCCGACGGGGAGAGTGCGGATGAGGCCGCCCAGGAGTGGTGGAAAATCACTAAAAACGGCGAAATGGTGAACACCAGCGCAGACGCCACCCCCATTGCCGGCGGGGAGAAGTACGAGCTGACCTTCACCGTGGGTTATGGCGAATTCTGACAGAACGCCGGCCCGGAATCTGGCAGTCCTAGGTCTTCTGGCGGCGGTACTGTACGCCGCCAAGCTGGCTATGGCCTGGATGCCCAACATCGAACCGGTGTCCCTGCTGGTAATGGTGTATATATCGGTACTGGGCTGGCGGGCGCTTCTTCCTATTTACGCCTACATCCTGCTGGAGATCACCACCTGGGGATTCGGCTACTGGTCGGCCTGTTACCTGTATGTGTGGCTGATTCTGGCCGCGGCCGCCCGGCTGCTGCGGCGGATGGAATCCTCCCTTGGATGGGCGGCGCTGTCCGGCGGATTTGGCCTGTGCTTCGGAGCGCTGTGCGCCCTGACCTACTGGGCGTCAGGCGGCTGGGCCTTCGCGCTGAGCTGGTGGATCTCCGGCATTCCCTTCGACGTGCTCCACTGCGCGGGAAACTTTGTCATGGCCCTCGCCCTGTTCCAGCCCTGCCGGAAGCTTCTCCGGCGGCTGGCCGGTCCTCTGGCGGTCCAGTAGCCCTTTTCCCGCCGCAATGTCCGTCAAAAGCGTCTTTGCGCTTTTTCAACTGCATTGACTATACTCCCGATTCAATTTTGAGCACATGGAAAACGCAGGGGTAAAATTTATATCTCTCCCAGGCAGACAGATAGGCAAGCCTCCGACGGCAGCGGAGGCTTGCCTATCTGCACGCGCCGCGTCCTTTTCAGGAAGCGGAAGCGTCCCCGCCGCCGGCACTTTCCAGCGCGTCTCTGGCGGCGGCCTGCTCGGCCTCTTTTTTACTGTGTCCCCTGCCCTGGCCTACGGGCTGGTCATTGAGACGCACTTCAAAAAGGAAGGTCTTGTTGTGGTCCGGTCCGCTCTGGGAAACCATGTGGTACGTCAGGCTCTGCCCGCTTCTGCGCTGGACGACCTCCTGAAGGGTGGTTTTATAATCCTTCCGCTCCTCCGCGGCAGGCGCCCTGCTCAGCAATACCCTTATAATCAGCTCCCGGACCTGCTCGATCCCTCCGTCCAGGTACACTGCGGCAAACACCGCCTCCACCGCGTCCGCCAGAATGGACTGCCGCTGGCGGCCTCCTCCGGCCTCCTCGCCCCGTCCCAGTTTCAGATAGCTGCCCAACTCCAGCTCCTTGGCCACCTCATACAGGCTCTGCTCGCATACCAGCGCCGCCCTCATTCTGGTCAGATCTCCCTCCGGCAGATCCGGATGGCTCTGGTACAGATATTCCGCCGATACAAAGCCCAGCACGCTGTCGCCCAGAAATTCCAGTCTCTCATTGCTGCCCAGACTGCCCCGGTGCTCATTGGCATAGGAGCTGTGATTGAGGGCTTCGTTGAGCTTTTCCCGGTCTTGGAAGCGGTAGCCCAGCTTTTTTTCCAGGGATTCCATATCGGATCCCTCCTTTCCAAAGAAAAGGCCTCGCCTGCGGGGACAGCATCCCCCCTGACGAGGCCCTCTTAGCATCTGTATGCAACAGCTGTGAAGGCAACAGGGCCCTCAGTCGTCCAGCTTGCTCGTCAGGAAATTGACGCAGTCGCCTACGGTGGACAGCCCGCTCAGCTCGTCCTCCTGCACCTCGCCGATATCGAACGCCTCCTCCATACTCATAACCAGCTCAACCAGGTCAACGGAGTCGGCGCCCAAATCCTCCTCGAAGGACGTATCCATCGTGATCTCGTCTTCTTCTACGGAGAATTGCTCAGAGATAATTCTCTGCATACGCTCAAAGATGTCCTGCATGTCGTTTCCCTCCTTTCGCAAGGGGATGGTCGGTAATAGTATGCCAATGGAATGATAAATCTTTTCGCCTCATCTGTCAATAGGGCAGCGGCAGATTTCTTCCATTTTCTGCCCGCCGGTCATCGCCCGGTCTTCATCAGTTCAATATTGGCCTCGATTTCCGCGGCCAGATTCGCCTCTGCGGCGGCTGCGGCCTGATAGACCGCGTTTTCAATGGCCCGCGCCTTGCTGGACCCGTGGGCCTTGATAACGGGCTTCTGAAGGCCCAGGAATGGCGTGCCGCCGATGGTATCCGGATCCAGCCGCTCCTTGAAGGCAGACAATCCGTTTTTGACCAGCAGCGCGGCAATTTTGGTCTTCAGGCTCTGTAAAAAAATACCCTTCAGCTCCTTCCCCATAAAGGAGCCCACGCCCTCGATGCTCTTGAGCATCACATTGCCGGAGAAGCCGTCAGTCACCACCACGTCGCATCCGCCCTTGATGGCCTCTTTCGCCTCGATGTTGCCGGTGAAGTTCAGATGCCCTGCCTCCCCCGCCTCCTTCAGCGCTCTGTAAGCGTCCTGCCTGAGCTGGTCGCCCTTGGAGTCCTCCGTACCGATGTTGAGCAGCGCCACCCTGGGCCTTTCCAGCCCCAGAGCCTTGGCGGCGTAAAAGCTGCCCAGGTAGGCGAACTGGATCAGGTACTCCACCGTACACTCCGCGTTTGCTCCGCAGTCCACCAGGACCAGGCCCTTCCCCGCCGTGGGCAGCAGAGGCGCCATGGCGGCCCGCCGGATACCCCGTACCCGCTTCACCAGCAGGGTGCCTGCGCTCAGCAGTGCGCCGGTGCTGCCGGCTGAGACGAAGGCGTCGCCCTCGCCGTTTTTCAGCATGGTCAGCCCCACAGTCATGGAGGAATCCTTCTTGATCTTGAAGGCCGTGGCAGGGTCGTCGTGCATGTCGATAATCTCCGTGGCGTTGACAATACGCACTGCCTGCGGCAGCCCGTCCCCGTCCCCGGCAGCCCGCCGCACTGGGCCGCGGCGGAGCGGACCTCGTCCTCCCGGCCCACCAGCACGATCTCCAGGCCCGCCCGGGCCCTGGCGGCCTGGACGGCCCCTTTTACGATCTCCTCCGGGGCGTTGTCGCCGCCCATGGCGTCTACGATGATCTTCAATGGAAGCTCCCTTCTTTTTACCGCCGCTGCGCGGCGGTCCAGCTGCGATTCTTTGTTCAGATCCTCGCCTCGCCGGCGCGGGGAACATCATTGGCGCCTGCGGCGCAAACAACTGCTCCGGCTGCCTGCGGGCCTTCTTTTTCTTTGCAGGAAAAAGCAAAAACACCCCTGCCGTATCGCTTCGGGTCCTCCCGGGACGCGCTGCTGCGTTTACCGCGACAATTACACCAAAATCTCCGGCTTCAGCTTCGCGATAATTTCCAAAGACCTCCGGGAAATCTCCTGGTTCTTGTTCCTCTTACCCCTTACCTTATATCCCAGCGGGGTAATAATCCCGAAATTAATATTCATCGGCTGAAACTCTTTGACCGTCCCGTCCGAAATGTACAGACTCAGCGCTCCCAGCGCCGTCTCCCTGGGGAAGTCAATGGGCTCCCGTCCCTCCAGCCGCCTGGCCAGCTCCACCGCCGCCAGAAATCCTGATGCGGCGGACTCCACATACCCCTCCACCCCGGTCATCTGCCCGGCGAAGGTGATCCTCGGGTTGCTTTTCAGTCGGTAGTACCGGTCCAGCAGCCTGGGCGAATCCAGATACGTATTCCGGTGCATCACGCCATAGCGCACATACTCCGCGTTTTTCAGCGCCGGGATCATGGAAAATACCCTCTTCTGCTCCCCGAACTTCAGATGCGTCTGAAAGCCCACCAGATTGTAGATGGTTCCCTCCGCGTTGTCCTTCCTCAGCTGCACCACCGCGTAAGGCTCCCGGCCTGTGGACGGGTCCCTCAGTCCCCTGGGTTTCAGCGGTCCGTACCGCAGCGTATCCTCTCCCCTGCGGGCCATAACCTCCACCGGCATGCAGCCCTCAAAAACGTTCCGGTCCTCGAAGCCGTGGACCTCCGCCTCCTCCGCTTCGCACAGCGCATGCCAGAAATCCTGGTACTCCTCCTTTTCCAGAGCGCAGTTGACATAGTCCGCCGTTCCCTTGTCGTAGCGGCTGGCAAACCACGCCCGGGACATATCCAGGCTCTCAAAGGTCACAAGCGGCGCGGCAGCGTCAAAAAAGTGCAGTGCCGCGTCCTCTCCGCCGGTCAGCTCCCTCAGGTATCCCGCCAGCCCATCGCTGGTCAGCGGCCCGGTGGCCACCAGAACCTCACCCTCCTCCGGCAGACGGGTGATCTCTCCCTCCATCACTGTGATGCCGGGGTGCGACCGCACCGCCCGGGTAACGTACGCGGAAAACCCATTCCTGTCCACCGCCAGAGCGCCTCCGGCCTCCACTCTGGTGGCGTCTGCCGCCTCCAGGATGATGCTGCCCAGCCGCCGCATTTCTTCCTTCAAAAGCCCTACGGCGTTTTCCAGCCCCGCGCCCCTCAGGGAGTTGGAGCACACCAGCTCCGCGAAATCCCCGCTGGAGTGGGCGGGGGACATTTTTTTCGGCTTCATTTCCCACAGGGTGACTGCAATCCCCCGCTTTGCCAGCTGCCACGCCGCCTCGCACCCCGCGAGCCCGGCGCCGATTACGGTAACGTTCATTTTTTCCCTCTCTCATCCGGCCGGCCAAATAGTCCATTGTAACATCACAAAACCGGCATCACGCAGACGCATCCGCTTCCCCATGCTCATACCGGCAGCACCTTGAAGACTGCATAAAGGAAACCGCGTCCGCGCGGCCTGGATCCAGCCCGTCTGCAAGGACTTTATTCCTTTGCCGCCGCTTTCTTCGTCGTGGACTTTCTGACGGCCGTCTTCTTGGACGCGGATGATTTTTTCCCAGCCGCTGTCTTCTTGGGAGCCGCCGACTTCTTCTCTGCCGCAGTTTTCCTGGCTGCGGCTGCCGGCTTTTTCCCTGCGGCCGTCTTCTTCGCGGCCTCGGAGTTCGTCTCCTCCGGCGCGGCCGCCTCCTCGCCCTCGCTGGGCTTCTTCTTCCAGCCGCCCCGCTTTTCCTCCGGGGTGAAGTTCTCGCACTGCTCGTTGATGCAGAAGGGCCTCTTGAACCCCTTCCCCGCCTTCTTGAACATGGTTTGTCCGCACACCGGGCAATCGTCCGCCACCGGTACGTCCCAGGTCATGAAATCGCACCGGTTGTTCTCGTCCTTGCTGGTCAGCTTTTCGCAGCAGTAATAGGTGTACTGCTTTCCTGTCTTCTTGCTGTTGCCGGTGCGCTTCATCAGGCGGCTCTCGCACTTGGGACACCGTCCCGGCATAGCTACCACCAGTGGCTTGGTGAAGGTGCACTCGGGATATCCCGGACAGGCCAAAAACCGGCCAAACCGGCCGCTTTTGATGACCATTTTCCTTCCGCACTCATCGCAGACCTCGTCGGATTCCTCGTCGGGCACCTTCAGCCTCACGCCCTCCAGATCCTTTTCCGCCTGCTCCAGCTCCGCCCGGAAGGGTGCGTAAAAAGCTCCCAGCAGCTCCTTCCACTGCTTGTTCCCCGCCTCCACGTCGTCCAGCTCCTTTTCCATGCTGGCAGTGAAGCCGGTGTCCACAATGTCGGAAAATTTATCCTCCATCAAGCCGTTGACCACCTCGCCCAGCGGCGTGGTGTGGAGGTACTTGCCGTCCTTGACGACGTACTCCCGGTCCAGAATGGTGCTGACGGTAGGCGCGTAGGTAGAAGGCCGGCCGATGCCGTTTTCCTCCAGCGCCCGGATAAGGGACGCGTCGGTATACCGGGGCGGCGGCTGGGTGAAGTGCTGCCCCGGCTGGAATCCCAGGCTTTGCAGCCCCTGCCCTTCCGTAAGAGGCGGGAGCTTGCCCTCCTTTTCCTCCTTCTCCTCGTCCTTGCCCTCCTCGTACACCGCTGTGTAGCCGGAGAATTTCAGACTGCTGCTGCTGGCCCGGAAGCCGTGAATCCCCGCCTGAATCTCCACAGACACCGCGTCATAGACGGCGTTGGACATCTGACAGGCCACAAACCGGCTCCAGATCAGCCAGTACAGCCGGTACTGGTCGTTGGTCAAATCACCCTTCACCCGCTCCGGAGTCAGCTCCACATCGCTGGGCCGGATGGCCTCGTGGGCGTCCTGGGCCCCCGCCTTGGTCTTATAGGTCCGGGGGGCCTCGGGGCAGTACCCCTTGCCGTACCGGCCCTGAATGAAGCCCCTGGCTGCGGCCAGGGCCTCGTCGCTCAAGCGCAGGGAGTCGGTACGCATATAGGTGATCAGGCCCACGGTGCCCTCGCCGGAGATATCCACGCCCTCATAGAGCTGCTGGGCGATGGCCATAGTCCGCCGGGGGGTCATGCTCAATTTCCGGCTGGCCTCCTGCTGGAGGGTGGAAGTGGTGAAGGGAGCGGCGGGAGAGCGCTGCTTCTCCTGCCGCTTCACGGTTTTCACGGCGAAGGACTCCTGTTTCACGGCCTCCACCACCGCGTTGACCTCCTCGATGGAATTGAGCTCCTTCTTTTTGCCGTTCTCCCCGTGGTAGTGGGCCAGAAAAGCGTTCCGCTCAGAGCCGTCGGGGGTCAGCCGCGCGTCCAGGGACCAGTACTCCTGGGGCTGGAAGGCCGCGATCTCATGCTCCCGGTCGCAGACCATCCGGGTCGCCACGGACTGGACCCTTCCGGCGGACAGGCCGCTGCGGATTTTTTTCCACAGCAGGGGCGAGAGCTGATAGCCCACAATCCGGTCCAGAATCCGCCGGGCCTGCTGGGCGTCCACCAGACTCTGGTCGATCTCCCGGGGCCGGGCAATAGACTCACTGACCACCCGCTTGGTGATCTCATTGAAGGTCACGCGGCGGGCCTTCTGATCCTCCAGGTCCAGCAGCTCTTTCAGATGCCAGCTGATAGCTTCCCCTTCCCGGTCCGGGTCGGTGGCCAGATAGACCACGTCGCTGGCCTTGGCGGATTTTTTCAGGTCGCTGATAATGTCCTCTTTCCCCTTGATGGGGCAGTATTTCGGTTCAAAGTTGTTGTCAATATCCACGCCCAAAGTGCTTTTGGGCAGGTCCCTCAGGTGGCCCATACAGGCTTTCACCTGATAGCTGGGACCCAGATACTTGCCGATGGTCTTTGCCTTGGCGGGAGACTCCACGATCACGAGACTCGATTTTGCCATTCTTTCCTCCTGGATCACGCGCACCCTTGGGTGTGCCGCTGTAATATTGCCCCAATGGGCGAAAGTTTATAGAAGCGTGACCGCCAGGGAGAAGCGCTTGCCGCTCTCCTGTGTCACGATCCGGTCCAATTCCAGTATGGTCAGGGCAGCCAGGACCCGCCGGGTGGAAATCTGGGTTTCCTCGATCAGGTCGTCCACCTGGAGCGTCCGGCCGTTCAGCGCCCTGATGATCCTCGTCTGATCGTCGGTGAGCCCGTGGTCCCCGGAGAGATCCAGAACAGGCTTTTCCGGCGCCTTCGGTTTTCCGGCGGACGGCTCATTCCCGGTCCGCCGGGACTTTTCCGCCGGAGACGCGCCACCGAACCGCCGGGGCTCCTCCATTCTCAGGGAGCGGATCTTGTGGGGATACTTTCCGGCGTAGCCGCTGAGCACGTCCCACGCGTCGGTTGCCACCCCCGCGCCGTCCCGGAGCAGGCCGTTGCTTCCGGCGCAGCGGTAGTCCCCCACCTGCCCGGGAATGACAAACACATCCTTGCCCTGATCCAGCGCCCGGCTGGCGGTAATGAGAGCGCCGCTGCGCTCCGGGGCCTCAATGACCACCACGCCCAGGCTCAGCCCGCTGATAATGCGGTTTCGCACAGGGAAGTGGCTGCCCATATGTTCGCTTCCCGGCGGATATTCCGAAAGGATCACGCCTCTGGCGGCGATGTCCTCATAGAGAAATCGGTTCTCCCTGGGGTAGACGATATCGTGCCCTCCTCCGATCACGGCGGCGGTAAACCCTCCGGCCCGGAGGGCTCCCCGGTGGGCGGCCGCATCGCCGCCGGCGGCCAGCCCGGAGACGATCACCGCTCCCAGCCCGGCCATCTGGAAGGCCAGCTTTTCTCCCATCTCCATGGCATAGGGGGAAGCCCGCCGGGTGCCCACCATAGCGACAGCCACCTCGTCGTCAAACCGGGGCATTCGCCCCTGGATGTACAAGAGCAGCGGCGGATCATAGATGTTCCTCAGCCGGTCCGGGTACTCCACGTCCTGCTTGGTGACGATTCTCAGTCCCAGCCGGTCGCAGTCCCCCAGAATCCGGTCCGCGGCGGCCAGGGACTTATCCCCCAGGCTTTCCGCCGCCGGACGGTTCATCCCCTCTACCAATAAGTATTCCTCTTTGTCTGCGTAGTAGATATTCTCCGGACTGCCAAAATGCTCCAGAAGAGCCAGCTTCACCTGGCTGCCGGTCCGCGGGAGATTCGCCAGCCAGAGCCAATATTTCAACTGCGTCACGGGAGGCTCCTTTCTCCGGGACCTGCCGGGCCCCGGGGGAATCACTTTTCTGTATACGCGCTTTTCAGCGGCGGTACCCTTCCCAGAGCAGGACGGCAGCAGCAG
>OFFE01000139.1_pt1 | contig 64501 bp, 53 predicted proteins | sample 1521371 | NCBI WGS metagenome assembly OFFE01 (sample SAMEA3504131, study PRJEB24116) | mouse gut metagenome | biome: mouse gut; feature: mouse-associated habitat; material: faeces | place: Denmark | collected 2011 | reverse complement strand
CGTCCTCGACAATTAAAATCTGCTTCATATCCTCACTTCCTTTGCTTTTTGCAGATAGTATAACAGGCAAATGTCCGCGAAATATTACAGAGGAGGGATTTTTTCAAAATAATATCCACCTATCTCTATTATAATTTGATTTGGTTCGTGATACAAGGATAGCATTTATATCTCACTAAAAAACAGCAGCCTCATACCTGTTAGTCAGCATAATAAGGTTGTTCCTTTGCGCAAATCGGCACGATAAAATATACTTGAGGTGAATGATTATGCCAATTGATAATTTAACCGCTTTAGGGCAAAAAATGCGTGAAACTCTCTTGCACCATACGCAGGAAACCATGAAAGAACCAACCGAACTATCCGAGAAATTTGAAACGAATTGAGGGGCTGTCGCTTTAACGAATAAAATTTCGTGAAGCGGCAGCTTCATTTTTGCTGTTTTTATATGTGCTTTCAGGAAAAAGCTCCGGATTATTCTGTTATTCTATATTTTGTTACGGCTTTCTTCCAGACAAAAGTATACTTATCCGAACTGGCTTCAATTTTAGTTCCGTCTATAAAAATAGTCTCCCCTGAAATTTCTCCCATATCAAAAAGTGCATTGGACATTTCAGCAAGGATCCGCTTTGAACAGGGCGCAAAATGAATGCTCCGGAATCGTGCAAATGTTGTATGGTCAGGAACAGGGACACCTTCTAAAAGAAACATGAAATGGATATCTCTTTTACCGTTAAGCTCCATGGAACGGAAAGAATAGTCTCCATTCATGTAGAAGTAAAGTACAATCTTCAGAAGTGTTCTTGGGGATACTGAATTTCATTTTCCGGAATGATCGTTTCAATATTTAATGGAAGTTTTAATTGATATCCGTCTTGGTTTAGACTATAATTTTTCTGTAAGTTAATGTGTTTGGTCATACATTAATTTTATACCAACTGCCGGATCCTTTCGAGGTCTGGCAGTTATTTTTTGCACAGAAAAGGAAGTGTATATATGCAGGTATACCCTCTAAAGATTCAGCGGCAGAACCAAAAACCTGATAAAACCGAGGAGTTCCGGATCGATCTGTTTTTTCGAAACTTTTTTATTTTTCTCTTGACAATTCGGATCCATTATATTATTGTATTAGTATGTTAATACAGTAGTGCAGAAATTGCAGCCCACAAGCAGCCATGCACTCTGAAACATAAGAAAAACAGACGACAGCCAGAAAGGAGTGGTGACATGCCATGGAATTTAAATTCCGACAAGCCCATTTTTATGCAGTTAATTGAAATCATACAGCATTCCATCTTATCCGGAACGTATCCGCCGGGAAGCAAGCTTCCTTCTGTACGCGACTTGGCTTCCCAGGCGGCTGTCAATCCGAATACCATGCAGAAAGCTCTTGCCGAACTGGAACGCAGCGGGCTGGTATACTCCCAGCGGACCAGCGGAAGATTTATCACGGAGGACATTTCAATGATTGAAGAATTAAAAAACACGCTTGCCAAAACCACAATCGAACAGTTTCTGAAAAGCATGCAGCAATTGGGCTTCCAAAAAGAAGAAACCGTCGCATTGATCACTGAATTTTTGAAAGGGGAAAACTTATGAGCGCCATTTTAGAATGTAAAAACCTAAGCAAATCCTACGGCGGGAAGACTGCTTTAAACCGTCTCAACCTTACGGTAGACCGCGGTCATATCATCGGTCTGCTAGGTCCGAACGGAAGCGGCAAAACGACGCTGATCAAACTGATCAACGGGCTCTTAACGCCAAGCGAAGGCGAAATTTTTATCGGAAACCATCCGGTAGGGATCGAAAGCAAAAAACTGATCTCCTATCTCCCGGACCACAGCTATCTGGATCACAATCTGAAAGTACGGGAAATTATTTCCTATTTTAAAGACTTTTATGAGGATTTTGACGAAGACAGGGCTTACGACATGCTGGCAAAACTCGCCATTCAACCGGAGGATAAATTAAAAACCATGTCCAAAGGAACCAAAGAAAAAGTGCAGCTTATTTTGATCATGAGCCGCCGTGCAAAGCTCTATGTGCTGGACGAACCGATCGCAGGCGTAGATCCTGCTGCACGAGACTATATCTTAAATATTATTTTAAACAATTATGACGAGGATGCCACGATCCTAATTTCCACGCATTTGATCGCGGATATTGAAAATATCTTAGATCAGGTGGTCTTTATCAAAGAAGGACAGATCGTATTAAATTCTTCGGTAGAAGGGATTCGGGAAAAACAGGGCAAATCCGTAGATTCTTTATTCCGGGAGGTATTCAAATGTTAGGAAAATTATTCAAACACGAATTCAAGACGTCTGCAAAACTTCTGATCCCTTTGAATCTGATTGTGATCGGAATCACATTAATCGGATGTCTTTTGTTTCGGAGCGGTCTTTTACAGACTTTACACGTAGAATTCTTAAACGCAGTCTTCTTGTTTCTTTATATTATAAGCCTGTTTGCGCTTTTTATCCTGACCGCCGTCTATTTGACCATGCGGTTCTATAAAACTATGTATTCCAGCCAGGGATATCTGACGCATACGCTTCCGGTATCATCCGCATCGATTCTGAACACAAAGATTCTAACGTCTGTGTTCTGGGTTCTCCTCGCGCTGATTATAACCGCCTGTTCGATCTGGTTTTTGATCCGCAGCGCTTCGGGCGTCACGATTTCACCGGAAGAATTCCGCATACTGCAAGAACGGTTTTTCAATGAAATGGGAATCGAAATCGGATCATTTTTGTCCACCATTGCAGGAACGGTCACGGTGTCCTGCTTCACCAGCGTACTGATGATATTTGCGTCGCTCTCCGTCGGACAATTGTTCCGACAGTACCGCATTCCGGCTGCCATCGGAACATGTATCGTCTTTTATTTTATCCAGCAGATTGCATCCGTGATCCTGCTTTTGCTGCTTGGTATAAACGCCATGGAACACGCCTCCTCCGCAGCCCAAGGAGACTTTACGAAACTGCTGCTTGGATCCGTAACGGCGGAAGCGCTGCTGTTTGCCGTCGCCTATTACATCCTCTGCTATTATTTTACGAAAAAGAAGCTGAATCTGGAATAACAGAATCCTAAACACAGCAACCGGCGGTACCCCCGCCGGTTGTCTGTCTTTTTATGCTTTTGCGGACAAATACTCGTCAATTCCCTTCGCCGCTGCTTTTCCCGCTCCCATGGCAAGGATTACGGTTGCAGCTCCGGTTACGGCGTCTCCTCCGGCAAATACGCCTGGTTTGGAGGTCGCTCCGTTTTCTTCCTCTGCAACAATACACTTTCTCCGGTTAATATCCAATCCTTTGGTCGTAGAAGAAATCAGCGGATTGGGAGACGTCCCAAGGGACATGATCACCGTATCCAGCTCGATCTCAAATTCCGAGCCTTCTATTTCTACCGGAGATCTTCTGCCGGAAGCATCCGGTTCCCCAAGTTCCATCTGAATACAGGTCATACCTTTGACCCAGCCGTTTTCGTCCACTAAAATTTCCACCGGATTCGTCAGAAGGTTAAAAATAATCCCCTCTTCTTTGGCATGATGGACTTCTTCCACTCTGGCAGGAAGTTCTGCTTCACTCCTGCGGTAGACGATATGTACTTCCGCTCCCAGGCGAAGCGCTGTCCTTGCCGCATCCATTGCCACATTACCGCCGCCTACTACGGCAACTTTTTTGCCCTTCATAATCGGCGTATCGTATTCTTCTTTAAATGCCTTCATCAGGTTATTTCTCGTCAAAAATTCATTGGCGGAAAATACGCCGTTCGCCTGCTCGCCCGGAATTCCCATAAATCTGGGAAGTCCTGCGCCGGAGCCGATAAATACGGCTTCAAATCCTTCTTCCTCCATCAGCTCGTCGATCGTTGTGGATTTTCCGATCACTACATTCGTTTCAATCTTAACCCCAAGCGCTTTAACATTTTCGACTTCTTTTGCGACAACGTCCTGTTTGGGGAGACGAAATTCCGGAATTCCGTAGATCAATACGCCGCCCGCTTCATGCAGCGCTTCAAAAATCGTCACGTCATATCCCATTCTTGCAAGATCTCCCGCACAGGTCAGTCCTGCGGGACCGGAACCGATCACCGCCACTTTTCTTCCGTTTTTATGTTCGGGAGCTTTTGGCACAATACCGTTTTTCCTTGCCCAGTCGGCTGTAAACCGCTCCAGTTTTCCAATCGAAACCGGCTCTCCTTTAAAGCCCCGGATACATTTACCCTCGCACTGGCTCTCCTGCGGGCAGACGCGTCCGCAGACTGCCGGAAGCGCGGAAGATTCGCTGATGATCTCATATGCTTTCTCAAAATTTTTGTTCTTTACTTCCGATACAAATCCGGGAATATCAATGGAAACCGGACATCCTTTCACACACTGGGCGTTCTTGCAGTTTAGACAACGTTCGGCTTCGTCTACCGCTTCCTTTTCGTCATATCCCAGACAAACTTCTTCAAAATTCTTTGCACGAACCAACGGTTCCTGTTCTCTTACCGGTACTTTCTTTAATACATCCATTATTTTTCACCTCCGCAATGTCCGCAGCCGCCATGATGTGTGTCGCCTTCCTGCAGCTTTAACATCGCCCTTCCTTCTTCTGTCTTATAAAGCTGCTGGCGTTTCATCGCCTGGTCAAAATCTACCAGATGCCCGTCAAATTCCGGCCCGTCCACGCAGGCAAATTTTACTTCGTCTCCGACGGTCAGGCGGCAGGCGCCGCACATTCCCGTCCCGTCTACCATAATCGGATTCATGGAAACGATAGTAGGAATCCGAAGCTCTTTCGTCAGCAGACAGACAAATTTCATCATGATCATCGGTCCGATCGCCACGCACTGATCATAGGTAACGCCAGACTCCGCCAGAGCTTTCAGCCAGTCGGTACCCGTTCCGTGGAATCCGAAGCTTCCGTCGTCCGTCGTCACATAAAGGTTTCCCGCAACTTTTTTCATTTTATCTACAAAAAACAACAGATCCTTCGTCCTCGATCCCATAATCACGTCACATTCTATTCCGTGCTCATGCATCCATTTCACCTGCGGATAAACAGGCGCCGTTCCTACTCCGCCGGCAATAAAGACAATCTTTTTCTGCTGCAGCTCTTCTATGTTCATCTCCACCAGTTCCGAAGCGCATCCTAACGGTCCGACAAAATCTGAAAATGCATCCCCTACATTCAAATACTGCATACGCTCCGTGGAAGCTCCTACCGTCTGGAATACGATCGTAATCGTACCGGCCTCCCTGTCATAATCACAGATGGTAAGCGGAATCCGTTCCCCCTCTTCGTCCATCTTTACGATAACAAACTGCCCTGGTTCACAGGTTTTTGCCACTCTGGGCGCTTTGACATCCATCAGAAAAATCTTGTCTGCCAATTTTTCTTTTTTCACGATTGGATACATTTTCATCCTCCTCAATTTATCTTCCATAAATGGTTTAAGACGGTAAAATTACCGTCTTAATTATCATACTAGATTCTGTCAAAAAATTCAACGAAAATTCTTTACTGGTTCAACGTTTCCGCATAAGATGCAAATTCGTATCCGGCTTCCCGCGCCCGATCGATAAAAGCGCCGAGCACATTTGTATTAGTCCAGGATTCCGCATGGAGCAGATAAATTGCTCCCGGATGCAGCCGGTCGATCATTTTCTGAAGAGATTCCGCTTCATCCGGCTGATTCTCTACGTCATAATCCAGATAAGCAAAACTCCAAAAGACTCCTCTGTAACCGCAGTTATTTAAAACGGCAAGCGACTGCTCACTGAATTTTCCCGCCGGAAACCGGAATAAAAACATATCATAATCAAAATTCTGCTTAATATAATCGTGCATCCCCATTACTTCCTGCGTCTGCTCTTCGATCGTCTGACTGCAAAGCCCCTTGGAAGGATGCGTAACGGAATGGTTGCCCAAAATATGCCCGTCGTCAATGATCTGACGGACCAGATCGGGATCTTTTTCGGCATAGGGCTTTGTAACAAAAAATACCGCCTGTACGTTTTTTTCTTTTAATGTGGCTAAAATACTCGGCGTGCAGCCGTATTCATATCCTTCATCCAGGGTCAGGTAGATCTTTTTGTCCGTCGTAGGAATGATAAAATCCGACGTATAATCTTTAAATTTCTCCTGATAGCTCAAAGAACCGGTCGGACGGTTTAATTCATCCACATTGCTGCCCTGTCCCCAGTCCAGGTTTTCGCCGCTTAAAGCGCTTACGTTATCAATGGCCGGATATTCCAGACGTTTGCCGTGGGAAAGATCGTTCTCCCCGCTTTTTTCTCCGCCGTCCTTTTTATTCTTTTTCAGATGGTCCGTATCTCCCAGTTCCTGATACGTATTCTGGACTGCCTGTGCAATTGCTTTGGCATATCCTTCCAGATTAGCGTCATATAGACGATTATCTTCTGCATTGTTAATAAAGCCAAACTCAATCAGGCATGCCGGCATCGTCGTATTACCGATCACATAGTAATCGGAACCTTCCCCTGTTTCCGTTCCCGTTTTTATGCCCCGGTCTCTCTGCACCTGCGCGTCTACGATTGCGTTGTGGACATTCTGGGTCAGCGTCTCCGTCGCCTCTCCGGCATTTGCCGTCATCCATGTTTCGACTCCGTACCCGTCGCCCTTATTCCTGTGCAGAGAAATGAAATAATCCGCGCCGGAAGCGTTCGCAATCGCTACCCTGTCTTTTAAGAATACTTTCGTATCATTATCTTCCCTCGTCATAATTACTTCGATCCCGGCGTTTTCAAATTCTTTTTTTAACGCCAATGCCAGCTTCCAGTTATCCTCCGACTCGATTCTTCCGTCATAATCACAGCCCGGGTCCATGCCGCCGTGCCCGGGATCCAGGCAAACAGAAAGTTTTGGCTTCTCCTCCGTCTCCGGTTCTGCCGGCGTGATCTCTTCTGTATTCTTGACGGCAGAGGTGTCCTTGTTCGATCCGTTGATCAGTTTATCGACAATCTTTCCGTCATTTAATTTTTTATCCAAAAATCGAAACAGCAATACGGACAATATCAGTATGCCGATACAAAAAGCCCATTTAATCCCCGCAGACACTACATATGCGCGGCTGTGTCTCCTTCTTTCCACAATTTCACGTGTTCCGTTCTTCTCTCTAATATACTTCATTATTTTCCTCATTTCTGCCGAATGGCAAGGAGGGATACCTATATGGTGTTTCCTCATTATTTCTGCCGAATGGCAAAGAGGGATACCTGAAAGGTGTTTCCTCATTTCTGCCATGTAACCGTAAGCTGCTTTTACAGTATACCATAACTGATTTAAAAAATCAGTGTCAGATTTTGGAATTATTTATTAAGAAAATTTTAACAAAAACTTTATTTGTTACGAGAAATAAACAAGTTCGTCTTCCGGTTCTTTGGCAGTCTCTATATGAATCGGATATAACACAGGTCCTTTTCCCTTATATTCCATGGCAAATTCTACGCGAATCTCCGCCGTAATCCGAATCCAGGACTTGTGGGGAATGCTTTTGGATTCCGGATATCTGCATTTAAATCCCAAAAAAGTGATATCTTCAATACAGCAGGTCATTGCAAATCTTCCCGGAACCATCACTCCTTTTTTCATTTTATCCGGATTATAGACAAGCGCAAGAAACGAAACCTTTTTTCCATCATACTTTTTATAATTTTCCTGAGCGTCCATATACCAGATCGCATAATCTTCATCGGAAATTTCAATGACGTCCTGATTCAAATCAAACGGAAGCTCCTCTTCTCTCTCGTCTAACGTTCCGTCTTCCCGTTCATAGACGATCTGCGCCGGACGATTGACCGCTTTGACCGCACGGCGAAATTTTCCTTTCTGCGTATCGTTGGTACAGCGGTTAAAAATTACGACATCTGCCTGAAACATCTGCTCTAAGATCATCGCGCGCATATTGTCTAAATACATATCAAATGTGCCCGCATCCGCGGTGGCCAGAGACTGCACAATAGTCCAGCCCTCCGGCAGTTTTGTTTCAAGCAGGGTATCCATGCGCCAAGTTCCGTTGTATTCGATAAATACCTGATCCGGCAGATACTGCAGGTTGATATTTTTTAAAAGCGTTTCGGTAAGATCTTCTTCTTTTTCTATCATCAGAAGCTGGATATTAGCTTCCTTTAACTTGTCTTCCTCGTATTCCTCGTCTCCGTCCTCGCAGACAATCAGCAGCGTTTTTGCTCCTTCGCCGAAATGATCCCGCAGCAGCGTCTGACGAATCAGAGTTGTCTTTCCGCTGTCCATAAAGCCGGTAAATAAATATACTGGTATTTCTTCCATGATTCCCTCCGTTTCATACAATTTCCGAAACAAACCGATTTCGTCTGCATCCGACTCAGTCTTTCGCAATGCCGAACAATTTTTCCATCTGCGTTTCATCTATATCCGTACCGATCACACAGAGACGCCCGGTATAATCCGGCTCTCCTTCTCGAATCTCGTACTCACCCGGAACCATATCAAAATAGATCCAGCCGCCCTGGGCATTCTCGACCATACCTTTTGCCCGCAGAACGGTACCGTACGTCTCGCCTTCGGACAGCGCAGTTAAAGCCGCTTCGATCTCATCTTTTGTAAATTTGTGCGGTGTTTCCCTTCCCCAGCTTGTAAAAATATCATCTGCATGATGATGGTGGTGGTCATGATCATGATCGTGGCAGCCGCAGGTACAATCCGCGCCGTGCGCATGTGCATGTTCCTCATGATCATGAGAATGCGCATGTTCGTCTTCTCCGTGCCCGTGAGGATGTGTATGTTCATGTTCCTCATGCTTGTGAGAATGCACATGCTCGTCTTCTCCGTGCCCGTGAGAATGCGCTTCCTCTTCTTTTTTGTGCGTTTCTTCTGCCAAAAGTTTTAGTTCCAGAGAATCGCTTCCTTCCATTACATTTAAAATCTGTTCGCCGGTAATCCGATCCCACGGCGTTGTGATCACTGCAGCTTTCGGATTCAGCTCCTGCATCTGCTTCACACAAAGCTCCAGCTGCGCCTCTGTCGCAGTCTGCGTTCTGCTCAATACGATCGTCGTTGCAAACGCAATCTGGTTGTTGAAAAATTCGCCGAACGCTTTCATCTGTTTGGATGCCTTTTTGGCATTGACCACCGTAACCAGGGCGTTTAATCTGACATCCTGTTCCTTTTCTATATCTATCACCGATTTCATCACATCCGATAATTTGCCCACACCGGACGGCTCAATGATAATGCGGTCCGGATGATATGCCGTAATGACTTCTTTTAAATTTTTCCCGAAATCCCCGACCAGAGAACAGCAGATACAGCCGGAATTCATCTCCGTTATATTGACGCCCGAATCTTTTAAAAATCCTCCGTCGATGCCGATCTCACCGAACTCATTCTCAATCAGGGCAATTTTCTCATCCTTATATACCTCGTCAATCATTTTCTTGATGAAAGTTGTCTTTCCCGCCCCTAAAAAACCGGAAATAATATCAATTTTTATCATAATCTTTGCCTTCTTTCTAACCTGTTGATTTTCCCTGCCCAAAAATCATAGTCTCAAAGCAAAGATTTGTCAAGAGCCATACACAATCCGATAATACGTCCGCGCCGTCAGATAATACACAATCCCATATGCCAGTGCAAAGATCAAAATACTTGCCACGGTACATCCGATAAACAATGTCACGTTCACCAGACCTAAAATAGAAAGAATCCTTCGGATAATCGAAAAAGCAAATGCAATATGGACGGCTGCCAGGGCAAGCGGCAGGAAAAATACCTGCAGAATCTGCGCCGTAATCACTTTTTTAACCTCTTTTCTGCTCATACCCACTTTCTGCAGGATCTCAAAACGCTCCCGGTCCTCATACCCTTCTGAGATCTGTTTATAATAAATAATCAAAACCGCAGCCAGAAGGAAGATGACGCCAATAAACACACCGATAAACAAAAGGCTTGCATACATACTTTCCCAAAAAGCTTTGTCCGTATAAATATCTCCTACAGTTACCGCCTGCATGGAAACGTTTTGTGCCAGCGAATCCAAAAGTGTACTGCTAAATTTCAGGATCTGCTCTTCTTCCCCGTTTAGGTCAAACAAATATCTGTATTTCACCTGCAGCAGATTCTCTCCGGCAGATGTGTTTCGTTTTGCATTGACATGATCCGCCAAATCCATAAGCTCCTGTCTGGTCGCAACTGCCAAATGTATCATATGGAAATCCTGTTCGATAACGGAAGATTCCTTCTCATACGCAATCTGCATCGTTTTCCGTTCCATCCACTCCTCCGGCATCCGCCTGATACGGTAATCCATACCGCAGAGTGAAATCTGCTCCTGATCCAAAAGCATTCTCTCACTGTCTTCCGCATAGGCCTCTCCCTTGGAAAGAGCCGAAATCCGATCTTCTTCGTTCAGATTCCGATTATAATCTTCCAGGCTGATGACACTTACGACGATAGCTTCATTTATATCTTCACGCTCCTCGGAAAAAACGTTCGCCCGCTCCTGCCTTACCGTCAGTAAGATCCCGTAATTGATAAATTCATTTTCCACAGTCAAGCCGTTTCCTGCTGCATGATCTAAAACTGCGGTCTTCACTTTATCCGGATCGAACGCATTCTCCCCCGTCTGCTGCGGATCCACATAACAGCTGACATTCACGTCCATAGGGTACGCCTGGTTCAGCAGATCGCGGGAACCGGCATATAACGAAACCGTAGAAGAAATCGTGACCAATACCGCGGTGCTTAAAATACAGATATTAGCAAGCCCGGCTGCATTGCGCTTCATACGATACATCATGCCGGAAACGCTGATCATGTGCGTCTTATGGTAATAATAATTTTTATTTCTTTTCAGTAACTTTAACAAAGCAACGCTGCCGCTTAAAAACAGCAGATACGTACCTGCCATCACAAATAACACCGCCACGAAAAACAGGGAGAACGCCTTCAGAGGATTTTCCGTCGTAACGGCAATCGTATAACCGATTCCAAGGCAGATCATGCCAAAAACCGCAGAAAACCATTTCGCTTTTGGTTCTCTCTCTCCCTGACTGCTGCTTTTAAATAAATCCATCGGCTTTAAAAAGCGAACCCAAACGATATTTTTCAGAATACCCGCCAAAAATACCAGTAAAAAAATCAGAACCGTCTTTACTATCACAGATACCGGGATTCCAAACGGAATCGCCGCATCCAGCTTCATCATTTTTAACAGAACCAGAAACATCAGCTTAGAAAATACGATCCCAAAAAACAGCCCGGCTGCTATACAAAGACATCCAAGAATCGCCGTTTCCCAGAAAATCACTTTTGCGATATGCCTCTTTTCCATTCCGAGAATACTGTAAAGCCCCATCTCTTTTGCCCGCTGCTTCATCAGAAAACCGTTCGTATAAAAAATCACGCTCGCCGCAAAAATCCCGCAGATGCATACGCCGAGATTCAACACGACAAATATGGTAGCGTCTCCGTAAAATCCTTCGCTTTCTTTTGCACAGACCGCAATCGCAAAAATCATATAAAACAATGCGATCATGGCAATCGCAGAAAGCATAAACGGATAAAAGGAGCTTTTGTTCTTTTTTATATTATTTTTTGCCAATGAAAGATACAATTTTTTATTCATGAAAACCACCGCCTGACAACAATACAGTTAATGTATCCGATATTTTTTTATACATTTCGTCAAAAGTCATATTGCCCCGGTAAATCTGATGGTAGATTTCCCCGTCTTTGATAAACAGCACCCTTCCCGCATGGCTTGCCGCGCGCGTACTGTGAGTTACCATCAGAATCGTCTGCCCGTTTTCATGTAGCCGGGAAAAAATATCCAAAAGCTCCGAAGAAGAACGGGAATCCAACGCCCCCGTCGGCTCATCCGCCAGAATCATATCCGGTTCCGTAATCATAGCCCTGGCAACCGCCGCCCGTTGTTTCTGCCCGCCGGATACCTCATACGGATATTTTTTCAGCAGCTTCGTCAATCCCAGGCGTCCTGAAAGCTCTTTTAGTTTCGGCTCCATCACGGCGTACTTTTCTCCGGCAAGCACAAGGGGAAGGTAAATATTGTCTTCTAAAGAAAGCGTATCCAGCAGGTTAAAATCCTGAAATACAAATCCCAGGTGTTCCCGCCGAAACCGCGCCAGTTCGCTTTCCTTAATAGAAAGAATGTTTTTGCCGTTCAACAAAATTTCTCCGTCCGTCGGACGATCCACTGTGGCAAGCAGATTAAGCAGAGTCGTTTTTCCCGAACCGGATTCACCCATGATCGCCGTGTATTCTCCCTGCTCCACCGTAAAATTTACGTCCCGCAGCGCCTCCACCTTATTTCCGCCAAAACGCGTGGCGTATATTTTTTTTAAGTGATTTACTTCTAACATAGCCATATTCTGTTCCTCCTCTTATCTTTGACAATACCACTATAACAAAAAAAGAAATGCTCTGCCTTAACTTTAGCTTACATTTCTTTTTGTCTGGCTTACGATTTTGTAAGGTTCAGAAGATCAGAGTATCTTTGCAAATATCTGCAAAAGACTGTAAACAGAGATGTACAAGAGATTAGGGAATTTCCCAATATCCATAACGCCGGCCACCTTTACGCTCAATGCAATTTTTGTTTTTTAATTTTTCTAGTTCTCTTTGTACTGTTCTTCTGTTCACAGATAATTTCTGTGCCATTTCTGTCGTTGTCATGGATGCATCCTCTCTCAGCAAAGTTAAAATTTCCGTTTCCTTTGAAACATTCTTTGTGACATTCTTTGTGACATCCTGATTTTTTGTCGCTATGGATTCTGGCACCTTGGCACTTTGAAGGGCATTAAATTTAAGCATAATATCTCCACCATGAACAATATATTCCGGTTCATCCGCACCAAGCGTTTTACAGGCATCACATATTTTTTGAATGCCACGCCCCCAACTTTCAATATAACCAGCCCGATAGAAAACTCTCGCAATGTCCGGATTAAAAGGCTTTGAAGAATGAGAATGCATCAATGTTTCCGCTCTTGTTTCCTTGTGGTAGGATATCGCTGCTTTCAAGTATTTTAGATAAATTAAATCAATCACCCTATCTGCAATAATAAGCAGAGAACCTCTTACTTCATCCTGATACAATAAGTCACTTCCTTCAAACTTGCCGATTTTCACATAACATCCACTGATAACTTTTTCTGCCTTACGGTAAAAACACAATGCACCCGCACGTTTTAGCTTTCCATCTTCTATTAAATCTAATTTTTCCAGAAGTTCTGTATTTGAAATATCCAAATCTTCTTTCGTCATTCGACCGCTTCGGAGTGCCTCCTGCCTAAAAATATCAAAACTTTCCTTATCCAAATCGTCAACTGATATATCAGCTATTGTAGCCGCATCCCATTTCAAACCTGTCTTAGATATAAGAAAGTTCGTCAGTGCATTACCTCTTAACTGCTGTTTCGTACTGCCGCTACGGTAATGATATTCCCCATCATAGTTTACAGGAAATGCCCATGGATTCACAGTAATTTCTATATATTCCAAGCCATTCTCTGTCAGTAAATTGACATCAGCCACAATCCCCAGTTTGCTTTGTACCTTATTGGGGATATCCTCAAGTAATCTCTTAGAATTACTGACACCAATAACCGTTCCGTCATCTCTTTTTCCAATATATATCTTTGAATGTTCCGTCACAAAACCACTGGCGTTGTCACACCGTTGCGGCTGGTGTAACTTGCCACTACATCATCAAATGGTTAGACGGTGACGACAAGAGCAACAAGTAGCCTGGTGGGTGCTTTGCCACCATAAAAGTAAAGAAGAATCCCCGAACTGCGCTGGAACACGGTTCGGGGATTCCATTCTTTGTTCACATGGAACTTCTGCATCTTTTTGCCTAATGGCATTATAGCATATCCAAATGTTAATTACAAGATTCATCTCTTTTTCATAAAACAAAAATATATCCTTATCTGGCATCATTCAAATCAAAGTATGAAACATACACTGGCAATGCCCTTCTTCCTTTCGTCTGGAGGGATAGCCCCTCCGAAATGGAAGGCAGCCGCCCGGCTCTATATCACCTACGAAATCTCCTCCACCTTCGTCCACGTCCCCTCTTTTAAATGATAAAAATAAATACCGTCGTCTTTTTCGATCCAGTAATCCCCGTTCGCAAGGCGCATCCTCACATACATCTCGTCTTCGGATTCAAACTCATCGAACAGGTATCTCCCTTCTTTTAGGTCATACCATTTATAATAGCCCCGCTCCTTCCCGTCCTCTTTCGTCCGTTTGATCAATTCCATATACCCGATCTGGATATACACATCGTCGATCTCTTCCTCATACGTCAGTATCTCTTCCCTCTTTTTTGTCTTTATATGGTAAGCTTCAACGTTCTTTTTGTGTGCCGGCTGTAAATAGATCGTATCGTCCCAGATAAACTGGGCATCATTTAACACGCCTTCCAAAACGGTACGGATTTCTTTTGTCTGAAAATCGTATTGCCGGAATATCAGCCCCTCATCCTGATTCAGATTCATTTCCAGAAAATAGATCGAATCACCGCTGCCGCCGCACGGAACGACATAGGTATCCTTTAACTTGCTTCCGTCCACGATTAACGTTTCTTCTTCTGTCTGCAAATCGTACATGACAAGCGACGGCTCTGCCGACTCGCTGCCGGTTGCATCCTCAAATTCAACCATGGTCGGAAGCGATAAAAACAATTTTCCCCTGTACATCACCGCCGCATTGGGAGGGATCGTCTGGTTTTCAAATCTGTGAACCAGCGTTTTATCCGTCCCGTCTTTCCTGATACGGTACAGGCATAAACCCCTGTCCTCCCCGACGGATTTACAGACCATATAGTAAAGGCTTTCATTGACATACGTCAGAAATCCCATATAATTTGCCCCTTCAGACACTGCCTGGCAGGCTTTAGAATCGTGCCTGCAGTTTACTTTTCGGCAGAGAACCGTTTCTTTTGCAGACGCTTTATCTACATATTTCAGCGCCATAAAATCCGAATCTGCCTGTACGTTCTGTACGTAATACACCCCTTCGTCCGTTTCCGTTAAGTTGATCATCGGACGAAATACGTCCTGATCCTGCCGTTCACCCGCCTCCATACCGGCTTTTTGTTTTGCGCATCCCGCCAAAAGCAAGGCGAAACAAACTGCTCCTAAAACTATTTTTCCATACTTTTTTCTCTGCATATGGTCTCCTTTCCGATCACTGCCGCAGCTGCGGCAAGCAATACTGCAAAACCAATCGTCGTCCAACGTCCCTGAAACGTAAACACAAACAAAATATCATGTATCGCTCTCAACCATCGCAGGGAAAGATACGGCGATAACAATGTCGGAACCACAGTTGCTCCCAAAATCATTCCTGTCAGCATATATTGGTTTTTTACAAGTTTCCCGCATGCCGACAGCACGATCAAACACGCAGACACACCAATGCACTGCAGTATCACTCCCAGGCTAAAAAAACAAGCAAGCGGTATACTGATTCCGCTGTCCCAATACGCCGGCAGGCAGTCCGCCGGAGCGGACATCTTTAAATCATACGATGCTGCGGATTTCCAAAAGGAAAACACCCCAAACACAAGGGTAAGAGAAACGAAGTAGAGCAGCAGCGACATTATTTTTGCATTCCACAGCGTTTTTCCTCCGCAGGCAGACGTTTTCTGCAGCAATTCTACCCTGGTTTCTTTTTCCTTCTGAAACACTGCCGGAATCAGAAACGCAAAGGAAATACAAAGGAAAAGAACCATCCCTCTGGATACTTCCGTAAAACCAAACAGCATCTCGTACTGTATGTCTTTTAATAAAATTTCTTCTTTCCCGTCCCGCTGCAGCAGCGCGGCGCGGTCGGCATATTTCTCAAATCCATCCCGGCGCTCCAGCTCTCTTTGCAGCGCATCTGCACGGTAGATATTTTCTTCTCCTGCAAGCGTTTCTTCCAGGGATTGAAAATATGCTTTCTCTTCCCTGATCTGATGATCCGTCTGTTTTGTAACCCGGTCTCCGAACCGGTCGATATACTGCTGGTAATAATATTCTTCCGTATCCAAATCATGGCGGTACTGCCGCACCGTCATCCCATACAGCAGTATACATGCCGCAAACAAAATCATGCCTCTCTGGTAAATCCACAGTTTTTTCATTTCAAAATAAAAAATCGAATGGGGCTTTCGCCTGCTCCCCTTCTTTGCCCAAATCCTTCTCCTCCGTTTCATCTGCCTGCGGCCTCCCGCAAACAGCATCAGTCCAAACAGGATCGCTGCCAAAGGTACGATACCCCATGCCGCCTCAAAATACAAACTTCCGAATGAAATCAATTCATACGTGCCAATGACAGGTTTTCCCCGCAGCAGGCTCCACACATTCCAAATCCGACCGGCTTCCCACAGACCGCCGCCCACAGAGCTATTGCAGAACCATATACCGAGCCCCAAAATGCATGCGGTTCCCGCCGCCGTTAAGATTACGGAACAAAACCGCTTTGCAATTGCCACCGCCAAGGCTGTTAATACCGCTGCCGCAAGCAGCTTTAAACCCATACAGGCAAGCAGATATTGTCCGATCGTCCAGGCGTATGGAACGGCATAATACCCGGGAACGCCCTGAATCGCAGCCATACAGGCAATCCCGCCGAACTTTGTTGACGCAAGCATAAAGTTAAGAACGAAAATCAGCAGCATATATACGGTAAGACTGCTGTAAACCACAAACGCCTTTGCCAGAAACAGGCGCACATTTCCATGAAACATCGTAAGCGCAAACTCTGATTTTCCCGCTTTTTCCTCCTGCAGAAAAACGACGCCCGTCAGATAGATTAAAAATACCGCTGCCAGCAGGTCGCCGGCATAAAAATCCAGCAGCTGTTCCACGCCCAGATAAGGATGCAGTTCCATAGGCGCCTGAATGTCTAGTTTTTCATAGGCCTGGGCAATCCGTTTCCCATAAGCGTTCCGGTCGGAATCGGGATCTGCAAATATAGAAATTTCCCGCCCCTTCTCGTACCGGTTCTGGATCGATTCGCGGTAGGCTGCATAGCCGTTTTGCGCTTCCACTTCCCGTCCGATCTGCTCCAACGCCTTCCACTGCTCATAGCCTGCCGCGCTTTGCGAAGCTTTTTTCTGCTCCACCCATTCGGCGGCATCCCCCTGCTCCTCTTCCAAAAGACCATGCATGTTTAAATATTCCGGAATCCATTCCCGGTTTTTATCCAGCTCACCCCAAAAGACAATGCCGGACAGAAGCAAAAAAAACAGGAAAATTTTTAAGACGGAAGCATTTTTCCACAATTTTTTCCATTCATACCATACAAGCCTCATACGTCTTCATACTTCCTCTCCAAAATAAGACAGGTACACATCTTCCAGATCCGGATATACCGGTACCGCGCCTTTTAGCTGCGGTTCCCCTTCTTTTGCGATCACCTTCGCATAGACGTTTCCTTTTCGGTGATACACGCTGCTGACCTGATACAACTCTTCCAGCTCTTCCAACGGGAGAATTAATTCTGTCTCATAGACCCTTCCGTACAGCTGCTCCGTCAGCTCCCATACCGTGCTGTCCGCAAGCATCCTCCCGGCGTCCAGCATCAGAATCCGGTCTGCAATCAGTTCCACATCACTGACCACATGCGTAGCAATAATAATAATCCGCTCCTTTGCCCACTCTGCAATTAAATTCCTCATTTCAATCCGTTTTCTGGGATCTAATCCAGCCGTAGGCTCATCTAAAATCACCACTTGCGGCCGGTCCAGCAAAGCCTGCGCAAGCATCAGCCTCTGCTGCATCCCTCCCGAAAGCGTCTTGATCTTCTTGTTTTTTACATCAACCAGACGTACCCGCTCCAATAATTCCTCTGCCTGGACAAGCAAATGCTTTCGTTCCATTCCTTTCAACGCCCCGATATAATATAGGTATTCCAACACGTCAAATTCCGGATACAGGCATGTTTGCTGCGGCATATACCCCAATGCTTTTAAAAAATCTTTTTTCTGTTTCCGTATTTCTTTCCCGTTAAATACAATCTCCCCTGCCGACGGCTCAAGCAGCATGGCAATCAGCTTCATAAACGTGCTCTTTCCCGCGCCGTTCGGACCGAGAAGCCCATATACGCCGGGCGTAAACGTTACATAAAGCGGTTTCAGCGCCTCTTTGTCCCCATAGAACTTTCTCACGTTTTTGATTTCCAACACCATACGCCTATTCCTCCCAGCCATCCAGCTGTTCCTGAAGCTTATGCATCACATCGTCCCGTCCGGCTTCCTCCAATTTCTCCTGCTGCAGGGCCAAAAACGCTTCCAGGTCCGGTACTTCGGAAGATTGCAGCGTACGGACCGCTTCCTGATAAACTGCGGCAAGCCTGCTCATTTGTTTCAGTAACTCTTCATCCCAGTCCGGCACAAAATTACGGTACAAATCCGGCTGCACCTCATGAAACAGGTTTCTTGTACGCTCTTCTTTATCCGGCGTTTCACGTTCGTTTGGATATGCAATGAGGTTATTTCCTATTGCGCCAAATGTTCCCATATACGAAAGAGTGCCCTGCTGTTTGCCGACGGCATATCCGTTTGACAGAACATAATCTTCCTCCGGCACGCCGTAGATCATAAGGTTTGATAATTCCTCATCGTATACCGACGCCGCAAGCACCTGCACGGCAAGCTCCTTATGCTTGCTGCCGCTGAATACTCCGTTCCCGAGCGACCGGGTGAGAAAAGGATTTCCCAGCGGAACCGAAACAATATCTTCCGCATCATCGTAAGACCCCTGCAATTGTTTGATCCCGGGCATATTCTGTATGGTAAATACAGGACGCGCAGATAAAGAACCGGGGCTGTCATGGGCGTCCAGGTTGTTTTTATAAATATACTGATACAACGCGAAGGCATCTTTGATCCGCTGCATGGAAAAACCGTCCGCGATCTTTTTTTCCCGCATATGAACATACAGGTTATTCGTCGTTCCTTCTAACACCGGCATATATTCCCCAAGCAGATAATCACTAAAATCCAGATATGCGGCATTGGTAAGATAATATCCGCCCTCCAAAAGACGTTCTTCCTCAAAATAAGGCAAAAGCCATTGGATCACTTCTTCCGGCGTCATCTTTTTGATCTTCTCCTCGTCCAAGTCCACCCGGTATTGATCCAAAAAAGATTTCTGGAAACAATATGCCGCCTCTTTCACACAGACATTTCCGCGCGGAATCTGATACGTGGTTCCGTTGATCCGGTTTACATCCCAGATCTCTTGGGGAATCGCCTCTTGCGCCCGCTGCATCCCTTCGCTTTCCATATAAGAATCCAACGGAAGAAACCGGTCGTATTCCATGGACGAAAACTGTGCAATATCCGCATCCGGATCGTTTTGCAGCAACGCCTGGATTACTTCTCCGGAACAGATCAGCTCTTGTTCCAGCCGAAAACCGCCTTCCTCCTCTTCTGCTGCCGCTTCATACGAATCCGGAAGATATTTGAACACCACTTTCGCAGCGATCCCAAGTTTTCCCAGCCGTTTGTTAAAAAGGTCAAACCGTTTCGCATAAACTTCCTGATATGGCTGCATATCCTCCCTGTCTATTCCAAAATATTCCGGATCGGAAAGATACCATACGATCTCTGTTTTTTTCTGAATATTTGCAAATACAAAGACCATGCCGACCGCTGCCAGAAACAGAACGGCCAGGATCCTATTCCGTTTTCTTTTCATCATCGTTCACCCCTTCCCTGCATAGGGCACTCTTTTTGCACATTCATAAATAAAATCAATCTTTTCTTATTCCCTGGTTGTTGCAAAATTTTTATCACCAAGAATTTTTTTCAAATGATTATAAATTGTATCATGTTTTTATTTTTCAATCAATAGATAACAAGAATTTAATTCATTGTTTCTTTGTGAATCGTTTTTATAAGATATTTTTAATACGCTTATCTGCAATTCCATTTTTATATAAAAACAATACACGAAATGATACGTTTAAAAATATAAATATTTTACAGAAATCTAACTGTTTCCTTTATCCGATTATTTCCGCAAAAAAAGCCAGACACATTTTTTGTATCTGGCACTTTTCCATCTTACTATTCTTCTTCTGTTCCCAGTCTTACTATCATATGAAAAAGCGAATATTCTCCTGCCCCTTCTTAGAAAACGGAACCTGGAACAAACAATTCCCTTACTGCAGGTCCAGCGCCTCCCGCGCCTGTACAACCGCTTCCTTTGCCGTACGGAAAATCTCAAACTCATTCAGTTCTTTCAGACCCATATTGACGCGTTCATTCCGATAGGTCATTCCGCTCTGTTTGATCTCTTTGCCGGACATATGAAAACTCGTAGCATGGATTTCTTTGGAAAGGCTGCGGATGACCGCTGCATCGACACCGCTGCCCACCAGAATTTCTATGTCCTCTCCCGCCTGTCGAATCAGGCGTTTTAAGACTGCCTTTCCTTTCACGCAATCCGCTTCCTGGCCGGATGTCAGAATCGTATCAATCTTAAGAGAAATCGCCGTACGAAGCGCCTCGTCCGGATTCTGACAGACGTCAAATGCCCGATGCAGCGTCATATGCAAATCTCCGGCACAGTCTCTTAACGTCTGCATCCGCTTAACATCCAGCCTGCCGTCCGGCGTTAAGCATCCCACGACCACGCCGTCCGCACCCAATTCCCGAAACATACGGATATCTTCTGCAATCATCAAAAACTCCGGTTCCGTATACAAAAAATCTCCGAATCTGGGACGGATCAACACGTTTAACTTGATATTGCACGCCTTGCGGATCTGCTTAAACTGGCTGACGCCAGGCGTCGTCCCTCCGATTACCAGATTGGAACAAACCTCCAAGCGGTCTGCTCCCCCTTCCTGTGCAATCATTGCAGATTCTACGGAATCCACACAAACTTCCAATAATTTCTTCATCGCTCTGCTCCTTCCTTCTTCCAGTCGGCAAGATCCAGTTCCACCCTTGTCCCCCGCCCTGCTTCTGATATGATTACAATTTTATGGCCCAGGCGTCCTAAAATCGTTTTTGACAGATACAGCCCGATCCCGGTGGATTTTTTCTGCATCCTGCCGTTTTCGCCGGTGAATCCTCTTTCATAAATTCTCGGCAGATCTTCCGCCGCTATGCCGATCCCCGTATCTTTGATCACAAGCGTCTGCGCATGATCCGGATGCATAAAAACGGATATAACGCCGCGATCCGTATATTTTAAAGCATTTGACAACAATTGTTTGATTACAAATAAAAGCCATTTCCCGTCCGTTACCACAACGGTATCCGTCTCTTTCATATCCAGGGAAAGCTTTTTGGATATAAATGTCCGTGCAAAATATTTCACTGCCTGTTTCACAAGATCAAACAGCCGATATTCCTGAAACAGAAAATCCGAAGTCATCGTATCCAGCCGCGTGTACTGCAACACCATATCCACATACTGTTCGATTTCAAACAGCTGATCCAAAAGTTCTCTGCGCTTTCTGTCCGAAATCATTGTTTCATCCGGCTCCTGCAGAAGAAGCTGCATGGCAGTAATCGGCGTTTTGATCTGATGCGTCCATAAAGTCATATATTCCATGGCGCTCTCTGTCTTTTTTTCATTTGCTTTTCTCTCGGTCCGGTAGATATCGGCAAACGCCCTTACCAGGTTTTTATAATCTTCTTCGATCGCATCGTTTGTATCCGGGAGAAATTCTGCCGCTTCTTTTGGATAGAGACAAAGCATAAGCAAACGCTCATGCTTTTCTTGAAACTTCAGGAAATCAAAAAATCCAAACAAAAATTCAAAAAACAAACACAATGACGCCGGATACCAGAGCAGGAGAAGGTCTGCTCCCGTCAGGTAAAAGCAAAGCGCAAAAATCCCTGCAAAGACCAGATCCAAAACGACTCTTTTCCTTTTTTGTTTGAAATATAGACGTATCATACCAGATACCCGATTCCTTTTTTTGTCAGAATAAAATCCGTAACCCCAATTTCCTTTAATTTTTTACGAATCCTCGTCACGTTTACCGTCAGCGTATTGTCGTCGATGAAACTCTCGCTTTCCCAAAGATTCATCATAATCGCGTCTCTCGCCACCATAGTTCCCGCTTGTTCCATCAAAAGGGCAAGGATTTTAAATTCGTTTTTGGTAAGCTCCGCCGACTGTCCCTGATACCAGACCCTTGCATCCGCTAAATTCAGACGCACGCCCTTATGCTCCAACAGATTGACCGATCCCGCCAAACTTTGCGCCCGCCTAAGAACCGCATGGATTTTCGCGGTCAATACGGAAAGCGAAAACGGCTTTGCAATAAAATCGTCCCCGCCCATATCCATTGCCGTCACGATATTCATATCGTCATTCGCGGAAGAGACAAAGACGATCGGAACGCTCGAACATTTCCGAATCTCACTGCACCAGTAAAAACCATTATAATAGGGAAGTTTCAGGTCCAAAAGAATCAAATCCGGCTGATAATCTGTCACATACGACATGACCTGCTTAAAATCTTCTACACATTGCACAAAAAAATCCCACTTTTCCAAATGCTCTTTTTCTGCCCGCGCAATTGCAGGATCGTCTTCTACAATCAAAATCTTATTGCCCGCCATAAATTTCTCCGCCTCTTTTCCGCCGGTAAACTCTTGCGGCTGAAATAACTTTCCTGTGCATCAATAAAACACATGATTCCCGATCACCGTGCCTTCCACGCCCGAAGATGCCCGGCAAAAAAACAGCGCATTGATATTCGTATTGCCGGATAACGCCGCACCCGCCGCCTTTGTACAGCTGCCGTTTGCTCCTTTTGCCAAAACAACGGCAAAACGTCCGCTGGCTACCGGCGAAAACTGCCCGCCCTGATAGATGACGCCGGAAATCGTATTGGGAAAACTGCCGCTTTTGACTCTGTTGACCACAACGCTGGCTACGGCAAGCTGTCCTTCATAACTTTCTCCGCCTGCCTCGCATTCCACCAATGCGGCAAGCATTGCCAGATCGCTTGCATTTGACGTCACCGTTCCGCCGCCGCTTGGCGCGGGGCTGCCGGATCCGCCGCCTTCTTTTTTCTGCTGTTCTGCGGCTTTCTGCGCCGCCGCCCGCTTTTTCGCTTCTTCGATTTTTTTGCGTTCCAGCTCTTCTTCGTATGCTTTCATTTTAGCAATCTGCGCTTCGTAGTCTTCCAGCGTTTCTTTTGCATCCGAAATTTCATTCTGTTTGGATGTCAGGTTGGACTGCGTTTTGGCAATCAGACCGTTCACCTGCTCTTCTTTTTGCTCCATGCTCTCCTGCATGGCTACCAGTTCTTTTTTCTCTTTTTTCAGATTCTTCTTCTTGGCAGAAATCTGTTTACAGGTTTCTTCGTAATTCGTAAGCATCTGCCTGTCGTATCGGTTGATCTCCTCCACGTACTCCACTTTATTCAGAAAATCTGCCAAAGACGTGCTGCCCAATATCGCTTCAATCAAATCCGTATTGCCGTTTTCATAGATAAAGCGAATCCTAAGCTTCATACTCTCGTATTGTTCTGCCTCAAGCGCTTCCGCCGCCGCAAGCTCTTCTCCCGTCTGTTTGATTTCACCCTGTTTCTTCTGTATCTGGGTCTCCAGATCATTGATCTGTGCAGAGACATCGGAAAGCTGCTGATTTAACTCTGCGAGTTCCCCTTTTAAATTGCCGGCCTCTTCCTGCAGATTTCCGACTTTTTCACTGGCGTCTTTTTTCTTCTGCTCCAGTTCGTCAATCTTTTTGCCTGTATTTTTTAACTTGTCGCTTGTCTGGGAAGCCCTGGCGTCCAAAGACGCTGCAATCAGGATAGCTGCCGCCGCCAGACATACGGTTTTCGGAAAAAATTTTTTTAATCTTTTTTTTCTCATGGTACACATCCTTCTCCCGGAATACAGTTCAAATTCTTCCTGTTAAATCGAAAAAAGTTTATCATATCCGGAAACTTTTTTCAACTGTTCCCACCGGAAAATGATAACCGTATCAGCTTTTCCATAAAAAAGTGTGTGCCTTAGCACACACTCGCGCCGAAGCGCGGCTGCGGCAGCAGCCATTTTCCTTTTGCGCGCAGTGCGCATCCCCCAGAGGGTTTTTATCTTATAGGAAAGTCACAGACTTTAACAATTCATAGTAACGCAGTCTTTCCTATAAGATAAAAAAACAGGATATCCGAAAAGCTGCTTTCCAACTTTTCAAATATCCTGTCCAATTCTATTTTCCCCGCAGCTTAAACTGCTCTACGGCAACTTTCATCTTCTCCGCATGACTGTATAATTCCTCTGCCGATGCCGCAGATTCTTCTGCCGTCGCCGCATTGGTCTGCACAACGTCCGAAATCTGTTCCATGCCGATCTTGATCTGCTTAATGGAGCTGGACTGCTGTATTGCAGAATCTGCGATCTGTTCGATCATCGAGGAAGCCACCTGTGCGCTGCCTACCAGCGAGTTGAGCGCTTCCGTTGTATCGCCGGATAATGCGCTTCCCTGCGCAACCTGTTTCATAGAATTTTCAATCAAATCCGTAATATCTTTTGCGGACACCGCACTCTTATTGGCAAGATTCTGAACTTCACCCGCCACAACTGCAAAACCTTTTCCTGCTTCTCCGGCGCGGGCGGCTTCTACCGACGCATTCAAAGCCAGAATATTGGTCTGGAAGGATATATCTTCAATCGTTTTGATAATTCCTGCAATCTGATGCGACGACTGTGAAATCCCCTGAATTGCCGACGTCAGTTCTTTCATTTTCGCATCACAGGTCTGCAAATGCATCATTGCATCCATCGCAGCCTTTCTGGCAGTTTCCGCATCTTTCGACGTGCTGTCCACGCCGGCAGAAATCTCCTGAATCCCGGAAGATAACTCTTCTACGGCAGATGCCTGCTGCATGGCTCCGTTTGAGAGCGTCTGCGCAACATTTGTCATAACCTCTGACTGCTGAGATACCTGCCCAGCCGTCTGTCCGATCCTCAATAGCGCACTGTTTAAAGATTCCAGAATCTGCGACAATGCATTTTGAATCGGCAGAAACTCTCCGCGGTAATTGCTGTCGATCACAAGATCCATGTTTCCGTCCGCCATCTGGGACAGTTTATTGTCAATATCTTTTATGTACTTCTTCAGCTCGCTTTTCGTTTCATGGATGGATGCTACAAGCATACCTAATTCGGATGTATCCGGCTCCATGGAAAATTCTGCAGACAGATTTCCCTGCGAAATTTCACCCATCTGATTTTTCACCGCAATCACAGGACGGAGAATCTTGATTCTGGTAATCACCATACTGATCAGCTGGATCAACGCCACCAATATGCATGCGGCGATCATTGTCAAACGGATAAAATCCGCACGATCCTGAAATGCGGTAACTTCTCCCAATGTCCTCGTATCCAAATCCGCCAAAAACTTTTCTTTCAGAGCACTGATTTCTCCGATCGCTTCGCTGTATTCTTTGCCGTAGACATATAAAAACGCCTGCTCCCTTTTCCCGGCCTGAACATCTTTCATCGCCTGATCTTCCAAGGGCACCAGCTCGTTGGAAATCGAAGACATCTCGTCGATCATCGCCTGTTCTTCCGGCGTAATTCCAATTTCCTGCATCGCGGCGATTCCCTTATCCCTGTTTTTTAAGGTGTTCACCTCATTCCAATAATTATCATAATGCTCTTCCGATGCCGTTGCCGCATATGCCCGGACTTCATTCGTCAAATAAGACGACCCGTTCATAAATCGATTTGCATTATACGTCAGTTCGTATCGTTCTTCATTCGCCTTATTCAGGCTTCTGTTTACTTTCCCATAAGAAAATAAAGAAATCACCAAAAACACCAGCGCCAGAATGGAAATTCCATTCAAAATAAAGTTTGCGACAGACTGATTCATCGCTTTTTTCATTTGACCACTCCTTCCGGTTCTTTTCGAACCTCTCCTCACCCCAAAAAAATGATCAAATTTTCATTTTCTCATAAGTGATATTTTTCTTAAAATACAACATACCTTAGTCTACCTAATATGGGGAAAAATTTCAACTGATTTTGAAAAGAATTTTTTCCCATGCTTTTATTCGATGCGGACGTTCCGATGAGACCCCCTTACAGATTCCTCATATTCAAAATACTCTGATAAACATCCAAACGTCCGTATCCTTCTTCTCGGTTCGGGTACAGCTGATTGGGCAGTTTTCGCGCCCCGTTGATCAACTGATTCCTAAGCTCAATGGAGTTGACCGTCCGGTTGTCGATATAAGAAATATTCCATTCCATCAACAGCGCGCAGGCCCCTGCAGAAATCGCTGCAGCCGCACAGGTTCCCGTCATGCTGACAAATTTACCAAACTGATCCTGCGTAAATACATTGACTGCAGGAGCGGCAAAATCCGGTTTAATATTGCCGTCCATCGTATAACCCCTGCCCGATTCAATGTAATTGCCGTCCGAAACGGAATTGTAACCGCCCACTGCCATCGGGATCTTCGCACTGGAAGGCACGGTAAGCGTCATATCCGGGTTGGAACGCACAAAGTAAACGTCTTCTTCCAGAAAATCGGAAATCGGAAGGTACAGATTAAAGGTACCGTCCGTAATCCGAAACGGAAATACTTCAACTACCCAAAGCCCCCGTACCGGATCCTGAAAATTCATCACGACAAGCTGCTCCCTGCTGCGTTCCGACCCAAGCTGATAATCGATTACAACCCTTGTGTTTTCCAGAAGAAAGAGCTGCTTTTGCTGCTGCCCGTTCCATACGGCAACTCTCTGCAGCGTTTCTCCGGTCGGCGAAGTCAAAGAAACGGCAAATAATTCCGACGAATGCCCCCAAAGCTCCACGATAAACCCCCGCATATCTTCCGTTACGTTAATCTCTACTTTTTCGGAAGTATTTTCCGAAATACTTCCGTAAAAATGATGCCTGGCAGTCGCCTCGTCGCCGACTGCGATACAGACTGCCCTGCGGTACATCGCCGCCACATCATCCAGATACGACGTCAGCCTGCTGCCACTGCCCCTGTGTCCCTGATTGGTTCCAAGCCCGATACACAAGACCAGCGGCTCGCCCCGTCTGTCTGCCAGACGATTCAAATAATCAATCGCCGTAAAAATATCGTTTTCCTGATAGGCAACGGCGTCCTCTCTGATATAATAGAAATCTCTTAAATATTGTTTGGCGGGTTTTAGTTTCACAACCGCAATATCGGCATACGGAGCCGCGCCGATAAAATCATTGGCGATATCTTCACTGCCCGCCGCAATGGAAGCCAGCATCGTCCCATGGCCGATCTCATCCCTCTGCGGCACAAAATCTCTTGGATTTTCCTGCTGCAGTGCATAATCGATTTCCTCTTTGGTATACTCTGTCCCATAGATAAATCCCTGCGGATGCGGCCCCGTATCAATCGTCTGATCCCAGATCGCCGTAATCCTGCTGCTGCCGTCCGTATTGCGGAACGCGTCGTTTTCATACGCAATTCCGGTATCCAGAAAACCGATCATTATCCCGCTCCCCATCAGATTCAGATTGCGCTGTGACTGAACTCTGGTAATGCCGCTGACATCTAAGGCTTTCTGATCCAGTATCGTAAAACACTTCGGGATATTGATATATTTATACGTCCCTACCGACATCGGAGGCACATTATCCCGATTCAGGTAATATACGGCATAACGATTGGCGATATCCTGCCTGCACAAATCCCGAAGCCCGGGTTCTAGCGTTGTAATGTTTCCGATCAAATCATAATAATCATTGGAATATACCGCATCATGACAATCCATTTTTTTCCGTCCTGTCAGGTCTTTCTAAATAATATATTATTACGAATGCCCTAATATGCCCTGACGCAGCGTAATCATCGGTCCGCCGGTTCCTTCTATATAATCTTTTGTGATCGTCACCATGCCGATATTGTCGTCTTTTGGGATTTCATACATAATATCCAGCATAAATTCTTCCAAAATGGCACGCAGCGCCCTGGCGCCTACTTTTTTCTCTTTTGCTTTTGCCGCGATCGTATGCAGCGCCGCTTCCTCAAACTCTAATTTGACCTCATCCATGGCAAGCAGCTTCTGATACTGCCGGATAATCGCATTTTTCGGCTCCGCAAGTACGCGCACAAGCATCTCTTCCGTCAGCGCTTCCAGCGAAAATAATATCGGCATCCTGCCTAAAAATTCCGGAATCATGCCATACCTGCGTACATCTTCTACCAAAACTTTCGTCAAAATGTTTTCTTCTTTGTCGTATTTATCTTTCAGATCCGCTTTAAAACCAATCGATGCTTCTTTATTCAGACGTTCTTTGATGATTTCTTCCAAATCGGGAAATGCGCCTCCGCAGATAAATAAGATATTTCTGGTATTGACCGTCACCATCGGAACCATCGCGTTTTTGCTGCTCGCCCCGACCGGAACTTCCACGTCCGCGCCTTCTAAAAGCTTAAGCATTCCCTGCTGCACGCTTTCTCCGCTGACGTCCCTCTGGTTTGTGTTCCGCTTCTTGGCAATTTTATCAATTTCGTCAATGAAAATAATGCCGTGTTCCGCCCGTTCCACATCGTTATCCGCAGCAGCTAAGAGTTTGCTGACCACACTTTCAATATCATCCCCGATATATCCTGCTTCGGTTAAAGAAGTCGCATCGGTAATCGCAAGCGGAACATCCAAAAGCCTTGCAAGCGTCTTTACCATATACGTCTTTCCGGAACCCGTCGGACCGATCATCAGCATATTTGACTTTTCTATTTCAATTCCGTCCGCAGCATCTGACGCCACTCTCTTGTAGTGATTATACACGGCAACAGACATAACCTTTTTCGCATGTTCCTGCCCCACAACATATTCATCCAGGCTCGCTTTGATCTTATGCGGCGCAGGAATCGACCGGATATCAAACTGCGGCTGCTCTTTCTTTTCTTTTTTCTTTTTCTTAATTTTCTGCGGCTGCGGAGAAAAACCCTGCAGATCGGCAAGATTGATCATGCTGATATTCGGCATCTTGCCGGAACCCATCAGCTGATCCATCGGAAAACCGGAATGATTCATCGTATCAAACGTCTTCTGCATACAATCCTGGCAAATGCAGATATCATTCGGTATCCGGATCATCTTCCCGGCTATGCGCTCAGGCCTGCGGCAAAGATAGCAGACCTGTTCATATTCTTCCGTCTCCTCCGGATGTTCGCAAGAAGCGTCTTTTCCTTTACCGGACGGCACAGGAGGATTCCCCATAGACGCCTCTCCTTCTTCCACAGGTTCCACTTCATAAAATTCCTGATCAGACATAACTATTCTCCTTATTTTGTTACCTGTTTGACTTTTATTCCCGCTTTTTTCAGCATCTTCCTATACTTTTTCAATTGCTTGGACGGCACTTTCACCTTCATACCGGATTGGTACCCTTGAATGCCTGTTTCCCTACAGAACTAAGCTTCTTAGACTTAATCTTTACTTTACCGAGTTTCCTGCATCCGTTAAAAGCGCTCTTTCCGATCTTCTTTACATCAGCTCCAATGGTCAGGCTCGTCAGCTGCCGGTTGTTCTGCATTGCCTTTGCTCCAATGGAAGTTACTTTATACTTCACACCGTCCGTACCTGTCACCGTTTGGATCGTCACCTTTGACGCCGTAGATTTTGAGGTTATCAGTTCCGCTTCTGCACCGGCTTTTGTTACTTTATAAGTAAATTGACCGACCGTAAAAGTTTTTCCTTTTGCAAACGGCATCTGTTCCGATTGCTGACCGCCGCCGTTTCCTGGATTATTGCCGCCGCCATTTCCGCCGCTGCCGGGGTTATCGCCGTCCCCTGTTCCGCCGCCGGAATTATCGCCGTTGTTGTTATCGTTGTCATCCCCTTCATCAGGATCCGGAGCGGGAGCAGGAACATAGTTATAATGTATTTGCGCCTTTGACACGGCCTGCATCGTATCGGCTGATTTTCCTATGCTGTTCCACTGCTCTTTGGTTCCGGTAAAGTAGATATTCTCCAACGGACAGGATGCAAATGCAGCCATTCCTATCGTTTCTACACTGTCCGGAATTACAACCGCAGTAAATGCAGAACAGGAAGCAAACGCCGACATTCCTATACTTTCCGCCCCCTGCGGGATGCTCACTCCCGGAAGCATTAAACAATTCTGAAACATGCCATTGCTGATACAGTCGATACTTTTTGGCAGCGTGACACGCATCAGATAATAGCACTGCGTAAACAAATTTTCACCCAGCCTTACCCGTTTGCTGCCGGGAGCAAACGCTGCGCTTGTCATGGCCGTACACTGAAAAAATGCGGAAGCGCCCACCTCCTCAATACTGGCCGGCAAAACGATGGATGAAAGACTTTTGCACGCACGGAATGCATTTTGAACGATAGTCTCTACTCCTTCGGAAACAGTCACCGAACTAAGATTTTCACATTCCCGAAACGCGCTGTCGCCAATCGTCTTCACACCGGATGGAACAGTCACGGAAACAATCGAAGACTTACGGAACGCGCTGCTGCCGATTTCCGCCACACTGGCGGGAATTTCTACGCCGAGAGCCCCGCAGTTCCAAAAAGCACAGCCGCCGATCTTGGTAACGCCGTCTGCAATCACGATCTTTCGGATCTGGCTGCTGTTAGCGTTCCAGGGCTGCTGTTCTACACTATCAAAATCCGGCATAGCCCCTGTACCGGAGACGGTCAGCGTACCTGCCTTTGTCAGATTCCAGGAAAGACCTCCGTCAAGATTTCCCGATGCAACCGATACGCCTGCCTCCGGGTCAGTGGACGGAATATAGCCCTGCGGATAGCGGGTGATGTAATGGCTGGCCGTTCTCATCACTTCTTCCTTGGAAATGGATCTTCCCCAATGAACCTTTCCCTTGTGGTCTCCTGTGCTGACGTTTCCTTCGGCAACGATTATACCCGCATCGCTCACCTCAAGCACAATCATGGTATGTGCATCACTATTGATCCGCAGGATATCTCCCGCTTTTATATCTTTATATGAAAACTCACCCGCCCCGTACATTCTGGCAGGCAGCTGGCCAAATGCCGTATCGCTGAGAATAAAAGCAAAGGCTACGCAGCCTACGGCGCTGATTCTCTTCCCATCCAAAAGTCCGCCCTGCCAATGATAATACCCATTCGTATCCGAATAAGGCTCGTAATCGGTCCAGGTCGTTCCCTCCCGATATCCGTCCTGATCTTTTAACGCAATCATGGCCGCATACGCTTCCGCCGGAGTGGGAACCGTACTGTCACGGGCAGCGGATCCGGATGCTTCCGTAAGAACATCTTCCTGCCATGCATATGCCGCAGAATGAGAAGAAATACAGAGAAACAGTGCCAAAGCAACTGAAAAAATACGTTTTTTCAATGTTCCAACCTCCTGATTTTCATTTTGAGAGTACGTCGGACTGACAATACTCCCTTTGTAAATATATGGTTCTTTTGCCGCTTTGTCAATAGGCGCGGAAGTTCTGAATGCTGTCTGCAGCCATCCGGCGGGCTGCCGGATGGCTGCAGTATGTTTTCCACAATTTCCACATCCCGTACCATGTCCAAATCTTTCTTATAATTGTGGATAAATTCCATAAATTATCCACACGATTTCCACATATTGTGGAAAAACATATCGGAATTCGTTTAAAAAGACCAATCTGCACCTAAAATTCCGGAAATTCCTTCTGTTTTGAACAGTTCTTTATAGTATCCGATTTCTCCCACAATCAAATCGTCGATCACCTGCATACCCAAGACCTCTACCGGGGCTTTATCATCCGTCATCCGATACGTTCCAGCCTGATAGAAACTCATCTCCCCGGCAGCCGTTTCCATCATAGCGGATAACTCCGGGTCGGCAAGACTCTTTCTGCCCAAAGCAAACGTCTGCATCAAGTCTTTGGCATTAGAAGCATATAACAGGCGGTTTGTGGAACCGGATACATCCGCCGTATACACCTCATCAAACACGGATGCAATCGTATCCGAAAGATACTGGTTGATATTGCCCTCTTTTGTTCCGCGCATATTCATATTCACTACCATCACGCCGTCTTCCTCCAAATGATCCCGGACCAATGTAAAAAATTCCACGGAAGACATCTGGAACGGAATCGTAATATCCTGATAGGCATCCACCATAATCACGTCATACGTTTCGTCGGATACGTTCAGGTAAGCGCGTCCGTCATACGTAACGACCTCTACTTCTTTGGGCATCTGAAAATACGTTTCCGCCAGTTTTGTGATTTTTTCATCGATTTCTACGCCCGTGACGACGGCATGATCAAAATACCGGATACACTGGGAAGCAAATGTCCCGGTTCCGTTTCCAAGAACAAGTACCCGCAGGTCTTTCTTTTCCATAGCCCCCGCCATCAACGGCGCCGCCAGGGCATAATCATAATACATGCCTGTGAGGCTGTCGTCTTTTTTGCGGATCGACTGCACGCCGAACAGCACGTTTGTCGATAAAACAACGTCGGTTTCATCTTCTTTTACCTGCAGGTAATTGTATACGGATTCCCCTTCATACGTCAGATCCGTTTCCCAAAACGCAAAGCTGTCCGAAGATCCGCAAACACAGCAGACGGCAAATAAAAGGGCTGCCGCCGCGGCTTTTTTTAATCCTGACTTGGCGCTGATAAAATAAACCGCCGACAAAAGCAAGAGAATACCGGAAAAAATTAAAAAAGTGATCGACGTCCCCACAGACGGAATCGTAATAAACGTAGGAAGAAAGGTTCCCAGGATGCTTCCGACCGTATTGAACGCATTTAACATGCCGACGGTTTTCCCGCTGTCTGTCAGGCTGTCCATCGTATATTTGACCAAAGAAGGCGTCACGGTTCCAAGCAAAAACAACGGAAATACAAAGATTGCCATACAGGCGAAAAATCCTGCCCAAATCAAAAAATGACTGTTGACCGCAACGATCAGTACGGCGGAAATGGCAAGTATCACATATTTGCCCGCAACCGGAATCAGCGCGATCCAGATGGCGGCGATCAGTATCCTGCCGTAGAGCTTATCGGGATCGGGATTTTTATCGGCATACCTTCCGCCGTAAATATTGCCAAGCGCCATGGCAATCATAATCGTACCGATAATAATCGTCCAAACGATCTGGGAAGAACTAAAATACGGCGCCAGCAGACGGCTTGCGCCAAGCTCGACCGCCATCACCGACATTCCGGCAAAAAACTCGGTCAGATACAGATACCATTTTTGAGATAAAATTTTCTTCTCTCCCATGTGTTCTCCTTTTCTATATTCCTGATTCTATGATGTGTTTGTATTCAAACATACGGTATCATCATACAATAAAATCCGGAAAATAGAAAGACGGGAATCCGATAAAATTTCCTTGCAAATCCCCTCTTTGTATGCTACTTTAAACTCATATCTGCCGTATCACGGGAAAACCGGTACCGAATGACGAAAGGATTTCATTATGAAAAAAACAAAACAAATCGCTGCCGCCGCAGGCGTAATCCTGCTTGCAGGCTTGTATGTACTGACGCTTATCTTTGCACTGATCGACAGCCCATGGGCGTTGGAATGTTTCAAAGTATCGGTCGGCATGACCATACTGATCCCCGTCCTGTTATGGATTTATCTTACCATGTTTCGTTATATCAGACAGCGCAGAGAAGAAACCGCCGGCTCTTCCGGCGAGGATCTTTAAAACAGGTAATTCTTCTTTGCCCAGATGCAGCCTAAGCCCCGCAATCCGCCGTAAAAGCGGTATTACGAGGCTTTCTGTATGTTCTGGATGCCGTAGAAAATCCGTTTCCTTTATTCAGAAGCCGTTTCCGGCGTCTCCGTTGCGTCTAATGTCTCTGTCGCTTCCGTCTGCGTATCTGCCTGCGTCTGCGTTCCGCTTTCGGTCTGCGATGTCGTATCGATCGGTGTGATAATGATATTTTCCGCGCTGATATTCGTCTTACGTTTTACAATGTCTTCAATCTGCGCCCGCTTTGCATCCGTTACGTCTCCCATATTCAGTACAACGTCTACTGCCTGGTCTGTGATGCTGACTACCACATCCGTAAATCCTTTCGCTTCTAAGAGCATCTCTGCCGCGGCTTCCCGCTCCGCCACATCCGTAAGCGCAATCATCTGGTCTACGGCGGACTGTTTCTGCTCGTCAGTCAGCGTCGTGCTGTTGACAATGCCAAGGAGCGTCTCTTTGTTCTTAGCGCGCACTTGCTCTCTCGAAAGTTTCATTTCCGCTGCAAAATCCACGTTTTGGATCGTCGAGCTGGTCAAAACCGCTTCGCCCGGATTTAAATCGCTGCCGGATTCTGCTCCTCCGCCGATCGTCTGCGTACTCTCTTCCAATGCAACATCGTCTTTTGCCTGTTCCGTAGATGCCGCAACGTCTACGCCGCCGTCGCCCGTGTCCGTAAAAATATCGCCTTCCAGGATCGGGTCGTTGGAAATCTCATAGGAATCCTCGGTTAAATCCGTCTTTGCAACTTCTGCGGAGCCGTCTAAATTACTTCTTGTATAGCTGACATATCCGGCAACCGCGATCATGAGTGCCAAAGCTGTAATAATAATTTGATTTTTCTTTAATTTCTTTTTCAATATTCTTCCTCCTGAATACTCATCTTAACTACTTTAATTCTATTCACGTCTATTTGGAATAATGCCATCACTGCTTCAGAAATATTCTGCTTTACCAAAGTATCTTCTCCGCCCTGGGCGACGATGAGCACGCCGGCGACCTTCGGCATCATTTCTTTACCTACAAACGGCGTTTTCGTGCTGTTTTCTTCTGCATATACGGAAGCCAGCGTTTTCTGCGTGCGTTCTTCCTGCCTTCCCGTACCGGACGTATCGGTTTCCTGAACCTTTGACGTATCGTTCGCCAGGTCTTTCTCCACGATGCTCTCTCCCGCATCTTCCAGCGTAATCATCACTTCCACTTCTCCCGCGCCTGCGATCTTAGAAAGCGCTTTTTTTAACCTCACCTCCATATCCTTTCTGTAATCTTCCTTCGCATCCGCCGTCTGCGCCGCATCCAGGGTGTTCTCCCGTACCGTATCCGCTTCATCCTTTTTCTCTTTTGTGGGAATTGAAAGGACCATCAGCAAAATGCCTGCCAGAATCAAAATACTCCACTGGCTCTTATCCCAGTGTTTCCATGCTTTTTTCTGCAAAAAATCGTTCAGTTTCACAAATGCCTCCTAATCCGTTATGGATATCCGTTCCTCGGGAATCTTGTAATATGCGGCAAGCTTTTCCCGCAATGCCGTAATTTCCGGCTTTTCCGGCTTTCGCCCCACCGTCCCGACGATCACCTGCCGCGTATCCGATTTTGCCACTGCAAGCGCCATCGATTCAACTTCATACGCTTCATTTAACGTAACCGACGCCTCGATCACCGTATACCCGAAGCTTTCCGCCAAAAGCCCCGCATCCGCTTCGATCGCCCTTTCATAATAACCGATATAGTAGTCTTCCTCCAGAAAATCCATTTTTTCCCGGTCCATGCGGATCCCGTTTAATCCCTGCCAAAAGCTGTCATACGAGATTTTTTCAAACAGGTCGCCCGATTTGCCAAATGCCTGCAGCAGCGGGTCCATCAGCGTAATGACCAGTATGATTTCCACAAACAGCTGAATATACCTGCGGTATTCCTTTTTGGCGGCAACAGACGTCAGCACAGTCATCAGGAGAAATACCATACTGTAGTCTTTTACCCAATCTACAATTCCAGACATATCACCCTCCCATTCCGAATCCGGTCGCGGCAGCCGTCAGCGCGATTGTCAAAAAAAACAGCATCAGACAGGTACTTAAAATCTTCAAATACAGCGCTCCTCCGACGGCGATCCCATTCATGCCGCCGGAAAGCCGCTTATCGGCAATCGGCTCTAATACCGCCGACAGGCACTTATATAAAGCGGCAAGCAGCGCCATGTTCAAAAACGGAACCGCACAGAGGATAACCAGCACAATCAAAGCCGCCGCCCCGACGGAATTTTTGATCATAAGGCCCGAACTGATAAAAATCTGTCCCATGCCGTTTGCCACATTGCCGAGCCCCGGAACCATCTGAATCGTCTTTGCCACCGTGTTCCCCGCCAGCCGGTCCATCGCCGGAGCCACCATCCCCTGAATGATATTGATGCCGAGGACAAACGTGACCGCCGCTTTTAACAGAAACCGAACCGCGTCGGCAATCATCTCCGCCAGCTTTCCAAACCGCTCTTCTTCCGTCAGATGATTTAAAAATTCCATCATCACATAAATCTGTACAAGGGGCGCCAGCACATAACGGAGCGCCCATTCCACCAAGTAAACCGCGGTAAAGATCAGCGAGTAAGCCGCCGCCGAAGCGTTCACCTGCAGAGAAAACGAAATTGCGGTACAATACACGGGGACCAGCGCTTTCATAAATCCCGCCATGCGTTCTGCCGTAGACAATACGGTCTCGTTCATTTCGGAAAACGACGCCAGCAGCAGCGCCATCATCAAACAGTAGCATAAAAAAAAGCAGATTTCCGATATATAGGAATTGGAAAAACTTTTTGCATAACTTTTTAAAACGGAAAAAGCCGCCGATACGGCAATCAGCCAGAACACAAGCGTTTTATGTTCTTCCATCCTGCCGGTAAAAAGCTTTCGGATATACTCTCCCACGGTTTCATAAGGAACTCCCTCTCCGTTCAGCAACGCCTCAATCAACTCTTCAAACGAAAGGGGCGCTTCTTTTGTATCTTCCAAAAATCCGCTGATTTCGGAAAAATCCAGTTCATCCATCCACGTATCCGTCTCCGCCGCGCCTGCATATACCGGACAGAAAACGGTCAGTAAAAAAATCAGGATACCGACCGGAAACCGTTTCAAAGAAGTTCTCCAATGGTCTCCATAAATCCCAGGATCACCGGCATTCCAAGCACCAAAATCGATAGTTTTGCAAACAGCTCGATCTGTCCGGCAACCGTCTGGTAGCCGCTGTCTTTGCAGATGTTGGCTGCAAATTCCGCTATGTAGGTAACACCGATCATTTTTAACACCATCCCCATATAAGCGCCGTCCAGGTGAATCATATCCTGCATTTTCCCGGCATACTCTACAATCTGTTCCAGCTTTGTCACGGCAAACAAAAATATGCAGATGCAGACGGCAATACTGATAAACTGGCTGTACTCCGGCCGGTAACTTTTCAGAACGACTGCAAAAAAGACTGCCAGAATTCCCAAAATACTGATTTTTAAAATATCCATATGCCCTCCCTACAAAGAAAACAGCTTCTGCATCGTTTCAAACAGTTCATATATATAGGGCACAATCCAAAACAGCACGATGATTAAACCTGCAAGGCTTGTCAAAAACGCGTGTTCTTCCCTTCCGCTGTGTTTTAACACCTGACTCAATACGGTGACTAAAATTCCGACCGCGGCAATCTTAAAAATTAAATTTACGCTCATGGCTTCTCCCTCGATCCGTTCTACAGCAGCATGATTACCAGAAACAAACCGAACAGAATGCTGACTGTACCATATAATTTCTGCTTCTCCTTTTTTTCCTCCATTGCTCGTTTGATCGTATCCTCAAGCTGCATAAAATAGATTTTGGCAACCTGCGTATGATCCGTCTCCAACAGAAGGCTTCTTGCCAGCGACAAAAGAATCTCCTGTTCTTCTTTTCCGAGCAAAATCTCTCGTTTTCTTTTGCAAAACGCCTGCTCCCAGAGCATTCCGGCGTCGGCCTCTTTGTTTTTCTCCATCTCGTCCGCCACTTCCGTTAAGATTTCGGCAAACAGTTTTTCTTTTCCTTTCGCGGTTCTTTTTAACAGCTGCGCATAGGGCAGGCGCAGATATTCCCGTCCCGCATCCATCTGTACAAAAATTTCCCGGCATTCAATCAGCTGTGAAACATACCTGCCAAGACTGACCGAAAGATACCTGCCGAATCCCACGGCGCCTGTTAAAATGAGTACGATCCCTGCCGCTTTTAACATAGCCGTACGCACTCCCCGTTATAGACGATAAACTTCCGCCTGCCGTCCGGTTCCCGTTCGATCAGGATATATCGTTGGAATAATTCTTTTTGGTACATCTCCTTCACCTCTGCCATACGCAGAATCTGATCCATGTCCGCACCGTGTATTGTGCCGAGCAGCCTGCAGCCGCAAAGAAGAATTTCTTCCACTGCCCTGGCGTCTTTGCCGCCGCCCAGCTCATCTACCGCGATCACATCCGGCGACATGCTCCGAAGCGCCATGCGCATGCCTTCCTGCTTGGGACAACCGTCCAGCACATCGGTACGCTTCCCCACATCGTTTTGCGGAATACCGAGATGACACGCGGCAATTTCGGAACGTTCATCGATAATACAGACTTTTCTTCCCGGTCCGTACGCTCCGCCGTCCGATACCAGGCGCACGATGTCGCGCAGGCAGGTGGTCTTGCCGGCTCCGGGTTTTGAGATTAAAAGCGTATTTAAAAACTCTCCGTTTTCAAACAGCCACGGCATCAGCTCCCCGGCACAGCCTTTCTGCTCTCTGGCGATCCGGATATTTAAAAAACGGATATTGGTCATGCGGCTGACCGTTCCGCCGTGCAGGCGTACTTTTCCGGCAAATCCGATCCGGCTGCCTCCTTCAATCGTCAAAAATCCCTGCCGGATCTCTTCTTCATACGCATAAATGGAATACCGGCTGATAAAGGTGAGCATCTCTTCGATATCTTCCGCCGTAACCGGTTCGGGCAGCCAGACGCTTTTGTCCCGTCCCAAAATCTCCGGCGCCTGTCCGACCCGAATCCGGATTTCTTCCGCGTCCGGCTGTCTTTTGAAACCCTCTTTGACCATTCCCCGAAAGCGCGTCGGCATAATATGTAAGATTTCCTGTCTCATGTATGATCAACTCCTAGTCCAATATATGACTTGTCTTAAAAATTATTCCAGAAAATATTCCCGCATCAGTTTTTTTAACAGGTTCATTTTTCCCGCAACGACCGACCGGTCCTTCGTGGATTTCACTTTTCCCGTCTTTTGGTCGATACACAGTGCATCGTAAGTCATTCCGTCCACCGGGCGTTTATGCAACGTCTCTGCAAATTCCGCCAGAAATGAAATAAACGCATCGTCCGGCAGGCCCAGATCCAGAAAAGAAGCAAACAGCCCAAACCACAAAAAACTGTCTTTCGAGTCAAACAGCGCCGCCGTTTCTTCTGTGACGACGGCGTCCAGGCGGATCACCATTTCTTTCAATGCTTCAAAATCCGAAACGGACGCCTCCTCTTTTAAAAATCTGCACATATCTTCCTGGTTCTTCTTCCAGGAATCCAGAAACTTAGCCGTCATCACCGACTCCACCACAACGCGCTGGATCGTTCCGTTTTTAAACTCCGAAGCTTTGTAACTGCCCGTGTTCTTAAAAAACGGCAGCACGGAAATGGATTTTACGAGCTCGGCATACTGCGTGCCCAGCTTTGTCAGCCCCTTTTGCGGCGCCGTCATCGGTTTTCCGTCGTTGTAGCGTTCGATGTGGTAGCCGATATCCTCTTCCGAGCAGTTTAAATACTGGTCGTAATTAAAGCTATAATCCAAGAAACGGTCCTGCAGCTCTTCCGGCAGTTCCGAAAACCGTTTTCCCCTGATATCAAATTCTTCCGCCGCAACGAGCGGATAGCCGTTCTCATCCAACAGGTCTCTCCCGTCTTTATCTTTCTGCAAAACCGGATAACGGATCATCCATCTCCGGATATTCCGGGAAATCGGATAACTGTTTTTGGAAAACAGATAGGCGTTCGTACACCGCTGCTTTCCGTCCAGATCCCAGATGACCGCCGCCCCATGAATGATCTGTTCCGCAAACACCAGCGGATGCAGCCGGTTTCCCTGTAAAATATCCGAGATCAGATTTCCTTTCATCGCAGGCGTCCATTGTTCCGATTCCCTTTGCAGGGGATGATCGAACCGGATTGTGTGCTTTTCTATCTTTTTGATCATCGAAGCAATCGTAATCTTGTCTGTTTTGCAGTTTTCCATCGTCTGTGTCTGTGTCATTTTATCTTCCTCCCTCTCTTCTTCGTTTTGCTCTTGTGCATATAACAGCCGGACATTGGCAAACGACGTCAATTCCCGGCACTGCTGTTTGTATTGCCGATCGCCAAGATTCAGCTGCTCTTTGATCTCGGGACCGCGCATACCGATCAGCTTCCTTTTGACAATCTCCTTTTGCAGGCGGGACAGCCCGTTCATATAAGCCGCCAGTCTGCCGTTCTGCCACGTTTCCTTCTGTTCCATCACTTCTTCCATATCAAACGCACACCGCACCCTCTCCTGCACCGCAACGCCGTCTTCTCCCGTCGGCGCATCGAAGGAAAGGTCATAGAGATAATTGCCCCTTTCATCCGTCCGCATCCGCTTCTTCCGGTTCATATACGTCACCTGGTTTTTGAACCTGCGTTCGATACACGGAATCAGATATTGTAAAAACGATACCTGCTTTTGGGGGTCAAACGTCATCTCGCATTCCCATACCGCCTGCGCGGCAGCGGAATAGAAATCATCGTAATCTTTTTGTGCCAGCCATCCGAATTTCTTCCGGATCATAGGATCTACCAGCTTTTTCAGCTCTTTGTTGTAATCTCTGCAATAAAACTCTACATATGTTCCCACTCTGTTCACCTGCCTGATCGATTCGTTAGTACAATTATAGAACTCGTGTTCTTGTTTGTCAATACACAATCCGCCATTGTTCCATTTTTTTTGAAATTGTTGAATGCAATTGCAGAAAAACAAATGAACAGAAAGGGGAACCAACCAGTATGAAACCATTTATGTACCAAACCTATGGATCCGCAAAAAATCCTCTGCATTTTGGAGGAAGAATCTATGCAGGCGACTTTGACCGGAAACTCAGTCTTACCGATCTTGCAGAAAGAATCTCATCCGATCAGAAATTTGACCAGGAATGCCAAAGATTCGCCCAAAACAGGGCGATACAGGCGAAATACCAGGAAATATGGAAAGGAGGCAGACAATGATGCAATATACGCTGATAAAAATTCCGGTAAAAGAAGTATTGGAACAAACATTTGATATCACGATTTCCAAAGAAACCGAAATCGAACGCGGATACCGAATCACACAGTCTCCCTCGCTTCTGTTCGATCAGATCGAACGGATCCGGGGCACGCAAGTTTCCCATTTACGGGAAATCATCCTTGTTGTGGCAAAAAAGAATCCGAAACAGGAAGCGGCGCTGCGAAAACTGCTCACAGACGGCTTTTATTATAACGGCGTCCATTACAGCCGATTCGGAAAATCGGCATCACAGGCAAAGGAAGGCATTACCGCTTTCGTGTGCGACGAAATCTATGAAGAATTATATGCGGTCACTCAAATGGACATCCCCGTCCAATCATGCATTATTTCAAAATATGAAGCGCAGAGATGCCTGATGTTCAGCTCCTGTACACCGATCTGTGATTATATGCCCAACATCGTCATCATCGGCGAATATGAAAAAACGCTGCGCAGCCAGTGGATCAAATACGTCTCCGAAACCCAGAAAGAATTTAAGGATCCAGACAGCGGCGAAACCAAACCGTATACATCCAGAGAAGTCAAAGAAGGCTTCCGGGATTTGACCATTTCCCCGTTTGACGGGTGCGGATGCCATGAACGAGATTTTATGGAAACCGTAAGCGCACAGCTGGGACTTGACTACAACGCGGCAGGCGTACAGGTCCGGCTTCCTTTTATCAAAGGATACTCCGTGTATGTTCCGTTCCGTAAACTATTAAAAGAATGGGGGTATACACACATTACCGATATTTACGGAACCGCGCACAAGATCGATACGATCGACTGTATCTGGAATACCTCCATGTTCAAAGGACATGCCGTCTTTCAGGAAACATACGGAAACGACGCATGGACACGGTATATGCAGACGCTTGGCAAATACCGGTGCAAGCTTGGAATCAGCAAATACAGCCACCATATCAAATCCCTGCAAAAATACACGCGCATGAATTTCCAATATTTGCAGTGCCTGAATTTATGGAATCCCAGATATATCGAATGCTGGGAGAAAAAAGCCCTGCAAGATTACGATATTTTAGATCCTTCCAATGACGGACCGATCATCCGCCTTGCCAGATATACGACAGATCTCTTTGAGAAAATCCTACAGGGAGATAAATTTTATGTCTGTAAATTTCTGGGCATCACCGATACCGAACCGGGCAGCGTACAGAGCCGGTATGCAACAGCCGCCATGTGTCACGATGTCATGTTAGAGGACCCCGCCGTCCGCCGGTTTTTATACCGGAAATTAAAAAAAGCCATCGACGAGGCAAAAATCGGAAAAATCTATTGCTCCGGCTTTTACCATACAGGCGTCGGCGACATGATCGGCTACCTGCAATATGCCGTCGGCGAAACGCCCGCCGGATGTCTGCGCGAACGGGAATTATACAGTGGAAATTTTGACTGTGGAGACATCGTATCGTTCCGTTCTCCGCTCGTCGACCCTTCCGAAGTCAACCGGGCGGCGATCGCCGAAAACGACGTCCTGAACCGATGGTTTTCCCACTTCAAAGACCAGGATATCGTCATGTTTAATATGTACGACATCTCCGCACAACAGCAGGGAGGCGCCGATTTTGACGGAGATATTTTCTTTCTCTGCAACGATCCTGCCGTTATCCATGCCAAAATAGAGAAACCCATTATCCTAGACCTGAACGACAAAGCGTCCGCCATGCCCAAACCCTATACAAAAGAAAACATAGTGGAATACGAGATTATGACCAGAGACAGCCGGATCGGAGAAATTACAAACGCCGCAACCAGCATTGAAAATAAATATACCAAAGACGTCTCGCTCCAAAAAAAATACGACGATTACGCCTCGCTGCTCCGCGTGTTCCAGGGAAAAGAAATTGACTTTTTAAAAACCGGGTTCCGCTGGCATATGAACAGCGGACTGAAAAAACATATCAAACAACTGCCCTATTTCCTGCTTTATCACTACCCGGACAAAATGAAAACCTATCAAAACTTACGGGAAAAAAACAAATCCATCGAAGCAAAAGAAGATCAGTTACCGTACAATGCATACCACTCTCCCTCACCCATGAACGAATTGTGCCACTACATCTGTACATGGGAGAGAAATCATATCCTGTGGAACCAACCCGCCTGCCATCTGGAAGAAATTCGCAGCCTGATCTTAAATCATGATCTGGATCTGTCGGATAAAGCGATCCTCCGCACTGTGCGCAGAAACATCAATGCATACGCTGCAACGCTCCGGGAACAGATGAAACTTGGATGGGCGCACACAAACGCCTACTCCATGGACGCCTGGATGAGCCAGTGGAAAGAACGGCTTGCCTCCCAGCTAAACAGCAGTGAAGAGGTCATTGCCAACTACGTGATCAAAGCCTCTTACAACAGCCTGTCCGTCAGCAAAGCCCTGGCATGGACGGTATACGGCGACTATATCCTAAAAAACTTAAACCAAAACACAAGCGCACAGCAGACGCTTTCCATTACGGAGCTTCCCTGCCAAACCAAAGACTCTTATGAATACCTTGGAAAATATTATCAGATGGAAGGAGGCGGCAATCATCACACGTTATCTGTATGAAATCATAGAAGATTATCAAAATGCAGCTTCCGTTTCGGAGCAAAACGAGATCTTTGCGTCCTTCTGTCAAATGCTCTGGGCATGTGAAAACAAGCGAAGAACCTATTACAAGAACATCCGCTTTTCGGTCCGTAAAGATCTGCGCAATACCGCCCCGGGACAGATGTTTGGCAGATGGAACCAAATCACATACAAAGGGTATCAGTCCAAAACAAAAGAAACCGACTGGTGTTCGCTGATCCGGCAAAAAATCAACAACCTCTATTCCAGATATTTTGACAAAGAAATTATTCTGGAACAAGCCTATTTACACCTGCTTGCCACACCGAAAAGACTCTACTACCAGTGGATCAGCGGAATAGAAAAAGATCCCGGGCAGTGCGAAGAGGATATACGTGCGGCAATGGAACAGGCAGAGCAGCTCTATACGGTCTGCCGGCAAGCAAAAATGGAACTGTCCTGGAACGATTACAAAAAACTGACGGAAACTTTTTTACGGAGAATTTTTGACAACTGCCGGTCAATCGAACACTTTGAAAACGAAACCTCTTTTGCAACCATGTATGATTTTATAGAAGAAGATCATTTTTATATCCGGTATTTCTGCAAAAGCCTCTCCGGCTACATGAGCAATTACCGCAAAGCGTATTACGGCATCAAACGCGGCAGGAACAAAACCTATGTAACCTGCCGCCTCTGCGGCAGGCTGATGGAGAAAACAAATAACCGTATTCTTTACTGCAGCCAATGCCGCGTCATCCGCAACCGGGACAAGACAAGAGAATCTATGCGCAGAATAAGGAATGTTTGATTTAGGGAACGTATGTTCTTTCCGGAAATCTGACCGGCTCCAGGAGTTTTTTTGTTGTTATATGTACAGTAGTGGATTACCATGCCGTTTCATTTCTCACGGCAGGCGGCAGTGCTGCATATTCCGCAGTATTGCCGTCTGCATTCTGTTACAGCGCATGACGGCATGACATGCGAGAAAAATCATTCGGAGGTGATATGTTGAAATTAAGTTATTTTGAACTGCTCTCAAACGGTCCCGTCGTTCTGCCGGGCGCAGGAGGCATCCTCTCTCCGAAACTGCGGGAAATTGCCGCCCTGGGAATCGAAAACTACCGCCAATACCTGACCGTATTATCTATGGACGATTTTGAGCTGTTTTTGTCGATGGAGCCGTCTGCTCTGTTATTACAGCGTGTACTGAACTTTTTTATACAGGAAGAAGTCGTCTGCTCTCCCAGGCACAACTGCTTTTTCCTTAAAACCGGAAAGGAAACCACGGGCACCGTGACCAGAGAATCCTATCCCAAAATCTGCGACGTCATCTTTCAGAGAAATAATATCAAATCCATGCAGCAGGAGGATCCGTCCAAAATCGAAAATAAAAAAGCTTCCGAAATCATGAAAAAACTTCAAAAAGGAAGAGCGCAGAAAGCGGCGCACGCAAAAGCAGACGATACGATGGACCTGGGAAATATCATTTCCGCCGTCGCAGGCAAAAGCCCGTCGCTCAATCTTCTGAATATCTGGGATCTTACCATATTCCAGCTCTATGACTGTTTTGCACGTCTTTCCGCCAACAACATCTACGATATTCAATCCATGAGCGTTGCCGCATGGGGTGACAAAGACCACTCGTTTGACGCAGCCGCATGGTTTCAAAGAATATACCAACCACACTAATCTCATCTAAAAAAAAGGAGGAACTATTATGTCAACCAAAAACATGGCAAACCGTGAAGTCTGTGATCTTATTTTCGTCGATTACGAAAATAAAGTACCGTTTTTAAACTTAGACTTCGCAAATGTAAGCACAACCGAATTAACAGGAGAATCCACTTTCGCCTACGGCGGAAAAGGATACCCAAAACGCGTACGCTTCGCAGGAGAAAAGAGCGGTACGCTTACCATTGAGACGCAGATCCAGACCGTCAAATTGTGGCAGCTGATCACGGGCGGCGAAAAGAAGACCTCTGCAGAATTTGTCACAAGAGTCGTAGCCGCAGCAGACGAAACCGGAAAAGTGATTACATTAAAAGACACGCCGGCAGAAAACAGCGTGTATGTATACGCACAGGATGACGACTGCGGAACAAAGCTGGACTGCACGGTTTCCGGCGCAGCCGTTACATTGGATACCGCGCTTGATGCAGGCGCAAAAGTCATCGTCTATTACATGAAATCCGTTGCCGAAGGCGTAGAAAGAATCAACGTCAAATCTACGAGCATGCCGAAAAACTTTATCGTTTACGGCGATACGGTCATGCAGACGGAAGACGGCAAACTGCTTCCGTACCGGATGGTTGCCGCAAAATGCGCGCCGCAGAGCAATTTAAGCTTATCGTTCTCCAACAACGGAGACCCGGGTACGGTCACGATCACCTGCGATCTGTTAGCAGACGCGGACAACAACATCTTAGATCTTATTTTGATCGACGAGGAGCACACAGAAGCTCCGGAAGAAAATAAAGAAGACGCACCGCAGTCATAACCGCAGAAATGGGATAACAGGCAAACCGCTTTGTTATCCCATTTTTTTACACGCAGAAACAACTTGTCGTATCATGCAACAGAAAGGAGTTTCGATATGCCACGAAAAATTTCAAACAGCGGTATAAAACTCATCAAAAAATTTGAAGGCTGCAGGCTGTCCGCATATCAAGATGCCGTCGGCGTCATCACCATCGGATACGGATGGACAAACCCCATCGACGGAAATCCCTTGACAATGGATACAAAAATTACGCAGTCCAAAGCAGAATCCCTTTTGAAAAAGGGATTGGAAGCCTACGAATCCAAAGTAAACAAATACGACGCCAAATACCGCTTTAACCAAAACCAGTTTGACGCGCTCGTCTCTTTCGCATATAACATCGGCTCCATCGACCAGCTGACCGCAAACGGAACCCGGAGCATTTCTGCCATTGCAGAAAAAATTCCGGCTTATAATAAAGCCGGCGGCCGCATTTTATCCGGCTTAACCAGCCGCAGAAACGCCGAAAAACAGCTGTTTTTAACCCCCGTATCTTCCTCCCTTCCCTCTTCTTCCCGCGCAAAAACCAAAGTCACTTATATAACGCACCGTATTCCGGGCAGCCGGTGGGGAAATGAAATCACCGGATACCAGAACAACAATTCCATGGGATATTCCGGCGTCTTCGGCAAGCCCGTCGACAAAATCGCCATCCGGCTCAACGAAGGAACGATCACCTATACCGCCCACCGCACAGACGGCAGATGGGGAGGCGAAATCCACGGCTATTCCAAAACGGACAGCAGCAAATACGCCGGTTCTTCCAAAACACCCATCGACGCGGTCGCAATCAAAGCAAAAGGCATTACCGGCACGTTAAAATACCGCGTCCACAGAATATCCGACCACAAATGGGGAAACTGGATCAAAGGATACTCCAAAACAAACAGCAGCAAATACGCCGGTATTTTTGGCAGCGCCATCGACGCCATTCAAATCGGCATTCAATAATTCGGAGGTAACTACATGCATCACATCATAACGGAAATCGACTGGGCGCAGATCTTTTCGGTCATATGGAGCGCTCTTTTACTCCCTCTGACCGCATATGCGGGCGCACAGATCCGCGCCTGGGCGAAAACAAAACAACTGGAACAATATACGGATATTTTATACCAAAATGCCGCCGGGGCTGTCAAAGACGTCTACGAGACCATTGTAAAGGATATGAAGGGAACTACGGTCTGGACCAAAGAAAAACAAAACGAAGTCAGGGAGCTTGCCAAAGCCAAAACCGTCTGCGCGCTGACCAACACGGCGTACCGCTGTTTAAAAGCAGCCAATGAAGACTTTGACGAATACTTAGACGGAATGATCGGAACAGTGCTCTATGACCTGAAACAAAATACCATGAACCAGACGGATACCATGCCATGGAAGCGATCCGGGAACTGACAGCCATTGACATCCCTTCTTTCATCCTTTCCGTCTGTATCATATTGGCAGCCGCAAAATCCGCAGCCTCTGCGTGGGAATGGATTGTCCGGACATTCGGAATAGAAACCAGGGCAAACCGGAAACGACAGGAAGAGCACCGTCTCCTTGTACAGACATCGCAGACACTTGCCGCTTTGCAGCAAACCTATCAAACAGATATCCAACGGCTGATGAACGCCCAGAGAGAAGTTTTAGCCGACCGGATCCATGAAAAATATAAATACTATATCTCCATAGGAGGCGTGCCGGAAGATGAACTGGACGAATTTACCCATCTGCATACGGCGTACAAAGGCATCGGCGGCAACCACAGCGGCGACGCCAAATACGAATACTGTATCCGTCATCTTCCGCTGCTTTCGGTGGAGACGACGATTACTCCCACAAATGAAGTGATCCTAAATTAACCAAAGGAGGCGAACGAACTCACATGAAACAAACAATCAGACAGCCCTGCCGGATCATCCGGACGGACCGTTACACCGGGAAGGTAGAACCCCCTTCCCTTCTTCTCATGAACCGAACCTTTCAGCCCATCGGCAAAATCGGCAGGTTTGAAAACTGGCATGTCTCCCTCTCCGCCAATGCCCTCGATGAAATCTGTTTTGAAGTCCATAAATTTGCCGACGGAAAGCCCTGCCCTGTCTGGGATATGCTCACAGACTTAAAAATCGTATACGCAGAAGGATTTGGCAAGTTTGAGATCAGCGTCGATTATACGGACAGTGCGGAAACCGTCAAATTCATCCACGGCGTCTCTTTAGAGACCGAACTTACTCAAATCATGCTCCGCGATTTCTATGTCAATGACGCGGACGCCGGAGACATGTCCGCAACGGATTACAGCAATAAAGATATTGACAAGGAAGAAACCTTCACCCCCACGGTATTTTACAACCAGAAGGATCCAGAGCACTCTCTCCTTCACCGCGTGCTTGCGGACAAGGCTCCCCACTGGTCCATCGGGTATGTAACGCCCTGCATCGCACTGGATGAAGAAGAAGCACCGGAACCCGTCTCGTCCTTCCAGAGATCTTTCACCGCAGACGGGGAAAGTATCTATGACTTTCTGACCGAAACCGTTGCAAAGGAATGCAACGTCGCTTTCCTCTTTGACACCATAGACCGCAAAATCAACTGCTACAGCTTATGCGAGGACGCCTTCGATCCTGAGACCGGTAATCTTACGGTCGCAGGGATTGGCGAAGATACTGCCGTCCTCGTCTCAAAAACAAGGCTTTCCAGCGAGATTACCCTTTCCTCCAACAAAGACGGCATAAAAAACTGCTTCCGTGTGGAAGGCGGGGACGACATGATTACAGACCTGCTCCGGGCGGTAAACCCAAACGGCTCGGGCTATGTCTACCGTTTCTCACAATTCCAGTATGACGACATGCCGAAAGCCCTCCGGGAACGGCTGCAGGAGTACCAGGCAATGATGGAGGAACAGAACACGCAGGATGCTTATTATGGGGAAAACGGCATTTATACCAGGCTGTGCAGGGCATATGATGACCTCGCCCGTTACGAATCCGCCATGATGCCGGAACCGTCCGGCGAAAATACTCCGGCAGACGCAAAAGAGCAGTACGAAGCTCTCGTTGCGAAACTGACCGCCAAAGGCTTCTCTGTTGCGGTATCCTCCGTCAATACTTATAACGACAACCTCTTTGCAGGCGTCACCAATAATATCGAGGCATATGCACAGATCCTCACCAGTTCCGGATTTGACGTAAAAATTCTGAGAGATACCGCCTCCTATCATAGCTCAAGCGAGACCTGGCATGGAAAGTTTCAGGTCATCCGCCATGCAGGCGAAAAAGATGCCTATCCCGCTGACGCTTCTTTGGGAAACATCATCACAATCAAGGTAACGAAAGACCCGGCAGCTTTTGCCAGGCAGAAAATTGAAAAGGAGCTCGCCAAAGGCTCCATGCTCGGCGTTGACCTTAGTGTTGCAGAAATGAACGAACAAGATCTTTTGAACCATTTCCGGCAATATTCCCTGAACCGCCTGAAATCCTTCTATGACGGCTACAATTCCTGTATCAGCGTCTTAATCGGCCTGGGGAAAACAGAAACCTCCGACAGCCAGGATCCCCTGTACTCCCGGTATGAGACGCGTCTTAAGACCGTGGAACAAGCCATGGAAGAACGGAAAGCGGACATAGAAAACGTGAACGGGCGGATTCAAACGCTCGAATCTGAACAAAAGGAATTTTTGTACGGAAGCAGCGCCATGGCACAGCCCCTCTTTTCCTATCAGCCGCACGACCTGAAAACATGCCTTGGCAGCCTGTATGCGGAATTCTGCAAGTACCGCAGGGAGGACGCCTACACAAACAACAGCTACACTTCCGAAGGACTGGACACGGCGGAATGCCTCGAAAAGGCAAAAGAACTGCTGGATGCCGCCCACAGGGAAGCCAAAAAGGCATGCCGGCTCCAGAGAACCGCCTCCGCTTCCCTGCACAACCTTTTTGCCCTCCCGGAATTTGAGCCGCTGTATGATAAATTTGCACTCTACAACTACATCCGGATCCGCACCGAAGACGAGGTCCTAAAACTCCGCATCGCCGGGATCGAGTTTCACGGCGAAACGGCGCATGAGGTACAGGTCACCTTTGCAGAACATGTTGACGTGGTAAGCAGCACAGCCCAAACCGTCCGGCAGACACTGCAGCAGGCTGCCCAGATGTCGGAAAGCTACCCTTCCACGGTTTTGCAGGCAGAAAAAGGAAACCAGGCGGAACAAAAACTGCAGGAGATAGAAACAAACGGGCTGGACGCCGGGAAAAACATGGTCACAAACAGTGAAAACAACGAAATCACAATCACCCGGTCCGGGATCATAGGAAAATGCATGAACGACGAAGGCTCCTATGGGGACAGGCAGTTCCGGATCACCGGGAATACGATGGCGTTTACAGACGACAACTGGAAGTCCGTGCGGGTTGCAATCGGTGAAAACACTTTCCGGCACCCTCTGACAGAAAGCAAAGAAACGCAGTACGGCATCTTTGCCGAAAACATCATTGGGAACCTAATTGCCGGGGAAAAAATGTACATTGGGAACAAAGAAGGAAATGTGTTCATCACGGAAAGCGGGATCCGGATCGGCAAAGGCACGATCTCCTGGGACGGGGTAAATCCTCCGGGCATGGAGGACATTGGCGGCCTGACAGAATTTAAGCACAAAGTCAATGCCGCGCTTACCGGCTCTCCCACGACGAAGATTGGTTCCGATTATGTGATATCGCCCAAGATCGGCGGCGGGTACCTGTATATCAAAGATACAAAAAATAACACAAAAACGGTGCCCCTGTTGTTCATGACTGGAACCTTAGGTACATGGTTCCGGCAATGTTAAAACTCATCCAGGAACAAAAACAGCAGCTTTTCCAATTAGATCAGGAGGTCAAATCTTTAAAACAATAATTCACAAAAAATGCGCGGGAATATTCCTCGCGCATTTCTCTACAATCACTTCGCTATTTTTACAGTCGATTTCTGCCCTTTTCTGCTTAATATCCTTTTGTAGCTTTCCAGCTTATTTGGCGGAACCTTAATTTTTGCTTTTGCCTGGATTCCTTTAAATGCCCCTTTGCCCACTCTCTGAAGGTTTTTGGACTGAATTGTAATGAAACGTAAATTCCTGCATCCCCAGAATGCATTTGCTTTGATCTCCTCAACATTTTTCCCTATCGTTATCTTTTTTACATTTTTATTGTTCTTTAATGCATTTTTAGCAACTGAGGTCACTTTGTAACTGATTCCGTCTATCTTTATTTTATCCGGAATCAAAAGCAAGCTGTTCTGGTCCCTTGTTTTTACAAATTCAACCGTACCGTTTTTAAATCCTGTCCTGGTAACTTTATAAACATGTTTTGAAATGGAATCCACAGACTTCTTCCCTTTTTTAGGAATCGTGGCGTTTCCTGTTTTCTGCTTCCCACAGGCAATGCATGTATAAGTACAAGTGTATCTCTTCTTATTGCCAGTTAAAGCTATTGATTGGTTTGTGACTCTCCCATGATCCCATAAATGGGTATTCAGGCACATAAATTTTATTTTATTTTCCTGTGCAAATATCATTGCGTAGGAATTCGGATCTGCATAGATTACTACATTGGGTAATATATCTTGTATGCCAGGATGCCAAAAAGCCGATGCTCCTATTTTTATTACACTTTTCGGAATTATTACTTTTTGTAATTTTACGCAGTATATAAACGCAGATTCTATATATTCAACCCCCTCTTTTATCTCTACTTCTTGGAGATTGGTACAATTAAAAAATGTACTACGTTGAATAACTTTTAAATTTCCTGGAATAATTATTTTTGATAAAGAACGGCATTGTAAAAAAGCTCCTTGACCAATACTAGTCAAACTATTTGGCAAAGTAATATTCTTTAAATTATTACAACTTTCAAATGCATACTCTCCGATGCTAACCAATCCTTCCGAAAAATTAATTTCTCGTAAATTATTACAATATGCAAAAGCGGATTCATCAATTGCCCTCAGTGTTCCAGGAAAAGAAATGGATTCCAAATTTTTACACTCTCTAAAAGAATATCTCATTATATTTGTTATTCCATTAGAAATTATTACATGTTTCGCATTTATTACAGTTGCTGGTTGATGAACGCCGAAGTTAAATTTGATCGCTTTTACTCTCTTCCCATCAATTTCTGAAGGAATCACAAGTGTTTCTTCCTGTTCATCACAATCAATAATATTAATCGTGCCGTCTACATTTTCTTCATACTCAAATACACTGACATCCAGTTCGGCTTCTTCCGCACGGATATCCATCCCGTTCCAATATACCAACACTATCGTAAAACAAACAACAGCAAACCATTTCACCCTGCTTATCCTTTTACACATAAAATACCCCCTCGTTTTTAATTCAGTAACACAGCCACCTGATAATATTATTATAAGTATATTCCTATTTTCAAAATATGTAAAGAAAAAAACAACGAACATACACGGACGCTAATCAAAAGTTTCCAGACTACTATTACGCAAAGGAGAACAAAAACCATGGACAAACCGATCACTTTACAAATTGAGCAATTTAAGCAGGAGCTGATACGCCTGGTCAATGAATCCGGCATTCCCGTCTTCCTTCTGGATTACATTTTGAAGGATCTTTCCAATGAAATCCACATGTTAAGCAAGGATCAATTAAAAAAAGACGAAACCGCTTACCAAGAACACACAGAACACCAATAATTTCAAATTAAGGAGATGATTACCATGAACCATATCATTAAAAGAATCCACATAGACCTGTACTCTCCCACTTCCTATGAAGTAATCCACGCACAGCAGGGAGATCATAGCGCAAGAATTGTTGAATTTGCCCTGTACGACCAAGGAATACCGTATCGTTTGGAAGGGCGTGACATTTTGGTCCAACTGGAAGGACACAGGGGAGACAAATCTTCTTTTATGCCCAAAGAATGCAGTGTAACGGACCATATCATATCTGTTGTCCTAGACAGCGATATTTTATATGAATCCGGCATTGCCAGCGCTAAGATCGCCCTATATGACCTCACAGACAATACGCTGCTTTCCACAATCCCGTTTCAAATCGCAATACAAAAAAGCCCCTGTGACAAAAACAAAATAGAATCCGAAAAAAAATCCATCATCGACTGGCTGATCTTCCAGTTCAACCACCTAAAAAATGACCTGGCATCTCATTATTCTGATAAACAGAACCCTCACCAAGTAACGAAAGTGCAGGTTGGTTTGGGAAATGTCCCAAATGTTACGACGAATAACCAGACCCCTGTTTATGAAATGTCCGAAAGCCTTTCCGAATTGGAAAGCGGCGAGACGCTCTCTACCGCCTTCGGAAAAATCGCCCACGCGGTTTCCAGTCTGATCAGACATACACAAGACAGCATACGCCATATCACTGCCACAGAAAGGGATCATTGGGAAGACACCTATAACAAAAGACACACACATGGCAACAAATCCGTGCTGGACCAAACGACTGCCTTCTACACTTCAGAAGAAAAGAATAAGCTGAACTCCCTGTATACCGCATCCGAGATTGACAATAAGTTTTCTGCACTCGAAACAAATATTGACTGGAAGGAATCTGTAGATACTTTTGATGCCATTTCCGCAGCTTACCCCAATCCTGAAGACGGGTGGACGGTCAACGTCAAAGACACCGATTATACTTACCGTTATAATGGTACAAACTGGGTTGCCATTTCTGCAAATGCCATCCCAAAGGCAACCGCTTCCGTCGACGGCCTGTTCAGCAAGGAAGATTATGCAACATTTGAATCGTTAAGTCACGGAGGTGTCGCAGGCATAAAAGGAAATGCGGAAGAATCATACCGAACGGGAAATGTCAACCTGACACCGGAGAACATCGGCGCATTAGCTGCCACTGAAAACGCAGTTTCTGCATCGAAATTGGAGACGCCGATAACCCTGGACGGCGTCCATTTTGACGGCTCCTCTTCCGTTTCTCATTTTGGATCCTGTCCCACTGCAATGAGCACGCAGGCAAAGACCGTTTCTATTCCAGACTTTGTGCTGGAGAAAGGCGCAAAAGCAACGGTAAAATTTCCTTACGGTAATTCCGCAGCATCTCCAACGTTAAATGTATCCCGTACAGGCCAAAAAGCGATCTATTACAACGGCTTCCCGGTATCCAAAAACTTTATCAAGGAACAAAGCGTACATGACCTTATTTATGACGGAACGCACTGGCTTTTGGAAGGGGACCATGGAGCCGGATATTATCATGTCTCTTGTGGCACGAGAGCTGTTGAACGGGAAAAGATCGTACCGCTAGCGGGATTCCGATTGGTAAACGGCGCTCTATTAATTTTACAGTTCAAATATGGAAACCGTGTTGAAAATCCGACTTTAAACGTAGAGGGTACCGGCGCATATCCGATTTATTATATGGGAGCTCCGGTTCCGCCTGGATATATCACGCCAAACAGCGCCGTACCGCTTGTTTTTGACGGGCAGAACCGGTGGGTTGTGATTGGTGATTTGACAGATTATGTTTTAAATCGTATCGTATATCATCTATCGCCAAATTTAGTTGAAAGTGAGACATCTGCTTATATTTATGATAATTATAAATGGGTTCAAAATGAAGACAATTCCGTCTCTTTACTTAATATAGCAAACTGTTGTTGCGCTGTAGTACCGGTTTATGGTGGAATGAAATGCAAAGTTAAACTCTACAATAATAGTAAAAATCACGCTGCTATATTTTTAAGCCATTTATACGATGGAAGATATCATTATGATACAAAGTCAATGGATATAAATTTTAGTAAAGGATATAGTACATATGATATCACAGTACCTGATGGATATGATGAAATATTAATAACTTCTGAATCACTCATTCAAAATCATCCAATCATTGTAAAAAATGCAAAACCAAATTTAAATTTTTTAGAATCTCTATAAAAAGTATAGCATCATAGAAAGAATTGTAAAAACTGACGTGCCCAAACAAAAAATCTAACCAAAATAGCTAAAGTAATAACAAAACATGTTCCCACAAAGAGAACCTGAGATTTTTCTCAGATTCTCTTTGTCTTTTAAAGGAGGTATCCAATTCATGGACAATTTTTTTAACTTGATCGAGATTTTAACAAAAGCAAAAAATTTACCGGAATTTGCAGACAAAATCAAAGAATTTGTATTAAACAATGCCATACCGGAACTAGACGAATTAAAAGAAATCAATACGATCATTACTGAAATAAGCAAACTCAATAACCTGACGACAAAACAAATGAATGATTTAAGCAGCCATTCTTTTGAAACCGCCGGTAAATATGGAAGAAAAGCCGCCGATTATCTTACGGAAGTTAAGGAAATGGCAGGCGCCGGTTACAAAAATCCGGATCAGCTGGCAGAGCTTAGCCTGATGGCACAAAATACCAAGGGCTTTGACGCCGATCTTGCAAAAGACTACATCACTGCTTCCGACGCCGCATACCAGTATTCCGGAAATGTAGAAAAATTAACTTCGCTTCTGGACGCCCAGAAAAAAGTAACGGACCAAAATGCCGTCAGTATGGATGAATTGTTAAATGCCACAAAAGCTTCCGCCAGTAATTTAAAAAATTTCGGCATCCGAGAAGACGAAATGACGGCACTATTCGGAACCGGAATTGCATCTACACAAGAATCCGGTGAAACAGTAGGGCGCGCCCTCAACGGCATTATCATGAGCCTGCAGAAAACGAAAGGTGAAACCGGATTCGGAAGCGAATTCCTGGATGAAAGGGCTTTGACAAAAGTCGAAGAACGCTGCCGAAACGTAGGCGTAGAACTGACCTATGTGAAAGACGGTATGGTAAACCTGAGAAATCCGATGGAAATTTTAAAAGAACTCGCGCAGGTCTATAATTCCCTGCCGGACGGTTCCTCAAAAAAAGCAGGCATCCTATCCGATATTGGAGGAAACTACAGAAGTGATGTACTCTCCGGCATTCTTTCTAACTGGGATCTCTATGAAAAAATGATCGGGGATTACGAAAATGCCGAAGGAACCGCCATGAATGAAGCTATGAAATCTACAGACAGTTGGGAAGGTTCTTTAACTAAATTATCGAATACATGGACAGATACGGTCGGAAATATCGCGAATTCCGATGCGGTACTTACCATAATAAACAGCTTTCAGGGTCTCTTATCTGTTCTCAACACGGCAACTGACGCCCTGGGTTCTTTTGGCAGTATCGGTGTCGGCGCCGGTTTGATTTCCGGATTAAAAAACGTCGGTAGTCCTAAAATGTTTGGACTTAATTCTGATTTGAATATGCCGACAGCAATACAGGTTCTTATGGATACATAAGTTTTTTATTGCCCGGCATGCAATACATGCCGGTAAACGAAGGGACAATATGCGGGAAAACTCCTACACTGACCGGTACTCTCAAAATGAAGTCACAATCCGGCCACTGGAACAATCCGCAGGGACAGCCTTTCTTACAGAAAGGAAGCCCTCACAGCAGCGACAACTCCCGGTCATGGTTATATGAAACGATGCCATGATAATATGCGCTCGGTACTGGGTCTGCTGATACCCAAACTTCAGCATAACTTCTCTCTTTCTAACAGAGAAAACGATTGTACGATATTCAAAACAACGGAACAGCCTTCCGACGAATCAGCCGCAGGTAAAATAACTTTTTTCAACAAATCTCTGAACAATATCAAACGCGATCATGCTTCCGGCCAGGGAATTGTCACAAGTTTATTCAGCGGCAGCCATGTAACAAACAAAGACATTGCAGCCATATCGCAGATGGACTAGGCGATGAAAAACGGTTCCACTACCGCCCAAGCATGGCAGTTACATATGACCGGATGCACTGCAGCCGCCAAACAACAAGCCCAGCAATGCTTAAAAAACAAAGGAGATCTGTCACAGCTGACAGCTGAACTGGGTAAGTCCACTCTTTCAGCCAAAGCAGGTCAATTTGCGCTGCAGTCCCTTGCTACCGCCGGAAATATGTTCGTGTCATGGGCGGTCACACAGGCGCTTCAATTTGCCGTTACCGCAATTGATAATTATATCCACAGACTGGATAATGCAAAAGAAGAATTAGCAGAAACGCAGTCTGAACTGTCCTCGATTGAAGATGAAATCAACCAGAACAATAACAGCATCAAAGAACTGCAATCCATGGATCCGTCTTCCCTGTCTATTACGGACAAAGAAGATCTGCAGCGCCTAAAAGACCAGAACAAAGAATTAAAAATCCGGCAGCAGTATTTGCAGGAGCAGGAACAGGACGGGCTTCAAACGGTTGCCGATTTAACAAAGGAAAAATACGGCGAAAAATACTCTTCTGCAACAGAAGAAAACATCAATCGGTATAGAGAACTCTATAAAAACGGACCGAAAAAACCAAAGCCGGCATCCTCTTATTTAACCGGCGATTCCACCCCTTCTTCCCAACCATACGCTCCCGGCCAGAATACAGAATTGAGTAAAGAATCGGACTCCCTTGCCAACCTGATTGCAAAATACGAGTATTATTCCTCGGAAAAGAAAAAAGCGATCCAAAATAATAACGCCAAAGATCTGGAACAATATAATAAGGAATTATCGAATCTAAAGGATAAACTCATCGAAAATCGAACAGAATTGCAGGGATTTTCAGATGATCTCTCGGCTTCAGGCGAATCTTCACCGGAACTTGACAAGATTCACTTTCAGCTAAGCGAAATAGACAATCTTCTGTTATCGCCGGGAGAAAACCTGATCAACTTCATCAACAGCGATGCCTTGACACAAACCCGTGAAGAACTGGTCAGCTTAATTGACGCAGGCGAATTAACACAGGATCAATTGTCCAGAAATTTTTCAGATATCAATTCTTATTTAACAGAAAACGGCCTGACATTGGAAGACCTGATCTCAGTTATCAAAACATACAGAGAAGAACTGGCAGATCCAACGGCAAATAAAGGTCTTCTTTCATTAACAGACGCCAAAAATGCGGTCAACGGCTATGAAAACGGAGACTCGCATATCATGGGATTGAATGAGGAATATGCGCTTCTCAAAGAAATTCTCTCGGATACCGGAAATGTCCAGCAGGGGACGTATGAAAAACTGCTCTCCTGCTCTTCCAAATATGCCGCAGCTATAAAAACAGAAAACGGTTTGATCACTGTGAATACGGCAAAGCTGGAACAGGTAGCCAAATCCCGTCAAATGGATACCAGGGAAGCCATCTTGCAGGCTCTTGCCCTAAAAAAACAGGAATGGGTGCAGTGGAGCAATAACATTGAAAATTACAACGGCACACTCTTGGATACTATCAAATCAAACTATGACAATATTGACGTGCTGCAGTCCGAAATTACGCAATATGAACTTCTGGCAAATTCTATCAACAACACTTCAGACGCATTCTCACGCTTTACAGACGCACAGTCCACAAATGACCAGGACATGTATGATACTGCCGAACAGGCATATCAGGTTATGAAAGAATACTCCGGCAACGAAAACAGTGAAAATTACCGGAAATATAACCGCGATGAGTTTCAGGAATCTACCATGTTCCTTATGGACGATGCAACATATAAAAAAGCATTAGAAGCAAAAGATATTGATGAATACCAAAAAGTAATCGACGAATTTCTCAATTCAATTGCTCCATTGTTTGATGAAAATAATGCAAAAAGCGCATCCCGGCTGTTCCAGGAAGTTGAAAAAATTATGGCATCAGGCGACGCGCCAAAAGCAGATTCAGACTGGGCGAAACAGTTGGGAATCAGCGAAGAAATGTTCCATGCATTAAAACAGATGTCAAACCAGTATGGCTTTAACGGTAATGAAATTTTTGAAAGCCACCATTTAAATACCCTGGAAGAATACCAGTCCCTGCTATCCAATGTCAAACTAACGCAGGAAGCGCTGGATGAAGTATCCGATCAGACAAGCAAGGAATATCTGAAATTATCCAATGATCTAAATGCTGCAAAAACAAAATATAACCAATTTACAGAAGAAACTACAAATTCTATCCAGGAAGCATATGCCTCGTTTAAGGATTCCGAAGAATCTTCTGGTCAGTCTTTTGCCGATTACCTAAAGCAAACGCTCGGCTTTGACGACAATGACATCACCGGCAGCATAGACGTTCTTTTGGGACAGGCAAGTACATTGGAAGAAAAAATGATGAACCTTCCGATTTCATCCGAGCCCTATCAAAGATTGAAAGAAGAATTCGATTCCATTCAAGAGTATCTCAATTCACTTGGATATTTCGATCAAAGCTATACTCCGGAATATGGGACAAGCCTTGGAAGAAGCATTCTAAACAATGATATAGAACAGTATCAGGCTCTGCAAGACGAAGCAAATGCTCAAATGAAGATTATGGAATCTTCCGAAACAGGGACCGTCACCTATGATACGGCAGCCGAAAAATTAAGAACGATTCAGGAGCAGATGAATGCTCTCAAGGAGCCTTTAGAAATCAGAATCCAGTTTCATATAGACGAACTGGATACAGAAATAAAAAGGCTTGAGGAATCTCTGCCCCACGCTTCCAGTTCCCAGGAAATCTATACCATTCATACCGCGATAAAAACAGCAAAAAATGAAAAAAAAGAGCTCCGGGAAAATTTAGAAAACACAAAAAATTCTGCCGAAACCATCGATTCCTTACCAATACAAAAAAATGCTGTTTTGACTTATCAGCCGGATTTCTCAAAAGCAGAAACCGCCGTTCCCCCTCCCTTATCCGGTAAGGTTTATTATACCGCAGTTTTATCAGATACGGAAAAAAACAATTCGTCTCCATCACTGTTAGGAAAATTAACCCAGACATTTTTTTCTAAAGGGAAAAAAAAGAAAGCAAAAGCAGACGGAACTTTCCATGCATTTTCACAAGGTACTCCTGCAAACGTCTCCATCCGGACAAACGAAAAAGCGTTAGTCAATGAACTTGGAGAAGAAGGCCTTGTCAGAAACGGCAAATTGATGACCATCCATGGAGGCGCACAATTTTTAAATTTAAGACGCGGCGATATCATCTTCAACCACAGACAGATGAAACAATTAAAGAAATACGGCTATACCACAGGCAGGGGAACACTCATCGGCGCACACGCAAAAGGTACGGTTTATCCGGCATTCAACAGTATGGGGAATACCTCTACGAAAACAAACCTGGATTTTATGCACGCAATCAGCAATTCAATGGCTTCGTCCTCCTTCCACACCAACTCCTCAGCCGCAAAAGCATCTGAAACAGCCGCCAAAGATTCTGCAAAAAAAACAGAAGAAGCCTTTTCACAGCTATTTAACTGGCTGGAACGCCGGGTCAAAAACCTGCAGGGCGTATTCAGTAAATGGCTCAAACAGGCAGAAACTGCCCTGACTGCACGTTTTATTACAAAGTATTACAAAAGAGCAGCCAGTTCAATGAGACAAGAGCTGGATACTTACCGGCAGTCGTACGAAACTTATAATAATAAAGCAAACGAAGTCGGCTTAAGCCCCGATTACGCCCAAAAAGTAAGAGACGGAAGCATTGATTTGGAAACCGTCACCAATGAAGAACTGGCAGGAAAAATTACAAGCTATCAGGAATGGTACGAAAAAGCCGAAGAAGCCGCAGCTGCTTTTCTGGAAACAGCCGAAAAACTCTATAACCTTCCGTTAGAACAAGCCGCAGATAAAATTGCGCTGTTCAATGACTCCATCTCACTTTTAGATAAGCAGATCGCCAACGCCATCGGTTCCGAAGCAAAAAATTCCCTCCTCAAAAAAAAAGATAAAAATGAAAAGAAAATTTTCAAAACACAGAAAAAAGCATTAAAGGAATCAAGAAAAAATTTAAAGGCAACTGCAAAAAACCTGAAACAAGACGACACACTGTCTGGAAATGGTCTCAATAAAAAACAAAAGAAAAAAATAAAAAAGGCCGTAAAAAACCGAAAAGAAATTGATCTCTCCATGTTTAAAGAAGGATCAAAAGGCTACTATGCAGCCGTTAAATATAACGCCGCCCTGAAAACAAAAACAAAGGCAAAATATGAGCGTGATATGGCAAAGCAAGACTTTGACGCATGGAAAGTAGAATCCGCAAAGCTCAAATTCGACAATATTTCGGATGATTACGAAAAAAGACTTCAGGGAATCGGACATACCATCACGGAAAAAAATAATGAAATGGAACTGCTCACGGCTGCCGGAAAAAAAGTAACCGCATCTTTGTATCAATCACAGAAAAAAAATTATGCGGCAGAGCTCGCACAGTACCAGGATCAATATAACGCTTTAAACAAGAGCCTTGCAGCAATCAAACCAAACACCGACGAATGGTATGCGGCAAAAGACAAAATCCAACAGGTAGCATCCTCGATTACTGACTGCCAAAAAGAAATTTATAGTATGAATGATGCTATTTTAAAACTCCGGTTTGACCGGTTTGACGATCTCTCGGCATCCATCGGCAGGATTGGAACGGAACAGGAATTTATACAGGGTCTTTTCTCTCATGAAAAAATGACCGACAGCAAAACCGGACAGTTCACAGAAGCAGGCAAAGCAAAACTTGCCTCCATTTCTGTCGGCTATCAGACTTCTAAACATGAATCCGGCAGGCAGGAAGCCCTGTTAAAAGAGCTTCAGCAGGTAAAAGCAAACGGAGCACAAAGTGACGGTTCCTACAAATTCGGAGACTGGGAATTCAACTCCTTAGATAATCTGGAAGAAAAGATTTCGGAAACCTACACCAAATGGCAAAGCAGCCTCAAAGAAACCTATAGCGCCGAATCTGCCATGGCAGACATGATGAAAGATAAATATAAAGCAGAACTTGATTCGGTCAAAGAACTTATCGATGCAAAGAAAAAAGCTTTAAATTCTGAAAAAGACCTCCGTAGTTACCAGAGATCTCTGCAGGAAAAAACAACTAATATTTCCAATATTCAAAAACAGATCACCGCCTACTCCGGTGACACGTCTGAAGAAGGCCGCGCCCGCCTGCAGAAACTCCAAGCCGAACTCGACCGCAGCAAACAGGATCTAAAAGATATGGAAGAAGACCGTGCTTTATCCGACCAGCAGGATCTGCTCGATCGGCTGTATCAGGAATATGAAGAGGCTATCACGCAGAAAATAGACGATTTCAACGGAGCCGTAACAGAGGCGCTCAATCTCTCCAATGAAAATACCGCTGAAATTGCCGATTACATCAACCAGATCCTTGAGAAAAACGGCTATGTGATGGAATTTGGAGAAGTTCTCTCCGGAAAACTAAACGACAGTGTCGATCAGATGATCAAAAAAATAACGGAAGAACAGGAGAAGAAAGAGAAAATACAGGAACAACAAGCGAACAGAAGTTCTTCTCCATCCACTAATCCAACCCCCGATCTATCCGCATATCAAAGAATGCAGTATTCTATCGACAGCCCTTCTGTTACCCCTGCCTCTCAAGTCAAGCCAAACAAGGCAAGCCAGCGGGATACGGCAAAAAGCTTCATTAAAAAACATGCCAAATCTACAAAAAAGAAACCGGAAGAACTCTCTGCCGTCAATAAAGCCATTTATCACAATAAATCCGGTTCATACAGCGGAAGCAAAAAAATTCTGTCCGATAAGGATCTTGCAGGTCTTGCCAAAAATCTGGGCGTAACCTACGACGGAGACGGGAAACGGAAGAAACTTTATCAGAAGTTAAAATCCATCAAACTCCCGGGATTTAAAAAGGGTGGTGTCATTTCCGTCGAAGACATAGAAAAGCAAGTGAAAAGAAACGGAGACGACGGGATCGCCAGTGTAAAAAACGGGGAAGGCATTTTAACGGCTGCTCAGATGGAACTTTTACTAAAACTTACAAACCGGCTTCCGGAACTGGCTGCAGCTCTTACAAACAGCAGCCGAATACTTATGGCTCCAACACCCGCCCGCCAGATCCCTTCCATATCCGAAGAACGGTATGGAGACCGTACCATACACATCCACACGTTAACCCTTCCAAATGTAACTAATTATGAAGAATTTAAAACCAAACTATTCCGTGATATGCAATACAGCCAAAAATTTGAAGGAATGATGCATAACATGACTACAAATAAACTTTCGGGTAACAGAAACCTGGAAAAGTTTAAAAGCAGCCTATCATAAAAATCAAAAAAGGAGACGACCAGCATGTTTTTTAAACAAAGTGCACAACAAGATACTTTACAGATCCTTCTTACCGAAAATAAACGCTTAAAACAGGAAAACCAGCGGTTGCGGACATCTCTGCACGAACTGGAGGGCTACAAAGATGAGTACGACAGGCTCATCGCCAGCCTGGATCAGCTTAAAGTGTCTTACAAGCAAAAATTAAAAGAATTTGACAATCTGAAAAATCAATACAAAAAAGAACTCGACAAACTCTTAAAACAAGCAAACTAGAAAAGGCGGTGAACAGACATGTTTGCAACAGATTTTTTATTTGACCGTCAGCACGCAAGCGATTTCGGACTGATGATCTGCTCTTTCGACGGAAGCCCTGAAGCGGCTTCCGGAGGCGAGATTGAATACGATGTCATACAAACGCCCGGCAGAGACCGTTTTACCTTTTACGGCATACAGTCAAATCCTGTAATCGAATGGCATTTTTCCATATGCAAAGATCCGGATCAAAACACGGATCTCTATTTTACGCAATATGAAGAAAGTCGGATCGCCAAATGGCTTCTGCAAAGAGACGGCTACCGGCTGTTCCAATTTTGCCAGGAGGGCTATGAAGACATTTTTTATTATGCATTTATAAATATGCAGCCCCATCAGATCTTAGGGCAGACGGCAGGATTTGACCTGACTGTAACAAGCGACTGCGCCTATGGATTTACCGGAATCCTCAGACAAAAAGCGACGTTAAGCGCTTCCTCCGGACCATTGGAATTTCGGCTCCAAAGCGATGTAAACACCTATATCCTGCCCCGTATCACTTTCAAGTGCACGGGAAACTTTAAAATCCGCAATGAAAACGATCCGAACCATCCGGAAACGGAATTCAAAAACCTGGAAGCAGGCAGAACCTGGGAATTTATCATGGACGCAGACGCAGATACGGTTTTCTTAAAAGACGGAGAGAATTTTGTTCCTCTTCCGAACCCGAGTATGTTCAACTGGCATTTTCTGCGTCTGACAGACGGCACTAACCGTATCATTGTCCAGGCAGAACCTGGAATCACGATCGAAACCGAAATCCAATACAGAGAACCAAGAAGAGTGATCTTATAGTATGAAACAAACAAGCAGACAGCCCCCCTTCATTCGTTCCATTATATTTCGTGATTATATAGAATCAGAACCACCGGCTTAGCCCAACATCATAAACTTAAGAATCTCTGCTGCACATTTAAATCATTTTATAAAATGT
>OFFE01000131.1_pt1 | contig 66135 bp, 66 predicted proteins | sample 1521371 | NCBI WGS metagenome assembly OFFE01 (sample SAMEA3504131, study PRJEB24116) | mouse gut metagenome | biome: mouse gut; feature: mouse-associated habitat; material: faeces | place: Denmark | collected 2011 | reverse complement strand
GTAACTTAGTCAAAAGTGCAGAAAAAAAGATCGATCAGACCCAAAAGACATATCAACGTTATTTGGTTCATCTAGAAGAGGAACGGAATAAGCGTGAAGGAAAAAACGCATTGAAGGTTGATGTATTTTTTATGCTGTTAGGGCTGGGAATAACCGTTATGACAGGTGGTATTGCCGTTCCAGCGTTAATGGCTTTTGGTGCGGTTTTGGATGGACTAAATTTGTATGAAGACTATACGAAAATGCAGTCGGGAAAAAAATATGGAGATAATTATTTAAAGGATCTGTTTATTGGTTGGGGCTTGAGTAGAGATTCGGCAGAAGGGGTGTATTCGCTTTTGAATTTGGCAGGTGGTGTGTCAGGTTCGGCCGGAGCGTACAAATCTTTAGTGAAAGAAGGGCAGTTTATAAGTAAGGGGATAAAAGCAAAACCATTACTGCAAAATAGTAAGCAGGTGTGTCGAGATCTTACAAGTTTCAAAAATTTACTTAATATTGCCGATGATAGTAAAGTTACTGGAAGTACGGCCAAGAAAGTGATACAAGCCTTCGGACATGATGCGCAGGCAATAGGCAATAATGTCAAGATAGCTAAGAAACATAAGCTATTGTTAGAAGGCATCGTTCCAAAATTGAGTGAGAGTGCTTCGGGCAAAGTCATTGCAAAAAAATATGCAAAAGAAACGTTGAAACAAGCAACTTTTGCAGAAATAAAAGATGCAGTGGTAGCCCCAGCAGCTAATACCATAACAAGTTCAGTAGTGGGTAATGATACAAGCAGTATTGAATATAAAATAACTAATAAATTTACAGGCAAGATAATCTCTAAACCAGTTAAGACAGCAGTAAATGTTCAGGTTGGAATGAGGAAAGATGGCTTAACTGGTGGTAAGATAGCCGATAAGATCGCAAATAGAGCCACACTTAGAGAAAAGTTTGGTGATAATAGCATAGGGTCTGAATTAGATAATACGTTTGATCTCTTGAGAGATATGAAGGAACTATACACGTGGTAAAATCAAGAATTTGGAGGGGATAGTATGGCAATAGAAACATGGGATAGTCCGTATATAGTAATTTGGCTATGCTTGGGAGTATTAGCAACAGTCTTGACACTTGGTGTGCGAGGATATAGTGGTAAATTAAATGGCTTGGAAGCTGCATTTTATGGTGTAGTGATCGGGGGCTTGGCTATTTTGGATGGGGCAGTGCTAGGTCAGACAATGTATGATAAAACAGAAAAAGTTTGGGGAAATTTAGGGACAATGTTAGGGTTATCGGGCTCTTTAATAGTAAGTGGATTAATATTGATAGTGTTTTATCGGAATCGTGTAGTAAAACATCCGGATGAAGTGACAGTTAAGGGAGAAGATTTAGAGATAAATAAATCTTATCTGCTAGGTGGAATAACGTCATTCATGACATATGGTTTATTAGCAGCAGGTATTGGAGCAATGAATATTGTAATGGATATAGTTGAAGATAAAGAGGGCATTATTTATGGTCTTGCTGGACTTGTGCCTTTAGTGATAGCAATTTGGTTAATAGCAAAATATAGCAAATGGATGTTTAAGTATATCGTCTGGGTGTTACGTCGCAAAGGGTTGTTGCAAGTAGTGGATGATAAAGATTCTAAATAAATTTTAGAGAAATCAGAAGTAGTTACGATTACTAAATTGGTGATTGGTTAGCCGGTCACTTTACATATACAATAGAAAAACATCTCCCCAAGGTTGCCCGAGAAAAGTTAGAAAAGCCTTTGAGAAAATTGATCGAACATTTGGACAACAAGTATATCGTCAAAGCATTTCAAACTTCAAAAGCAGGAATATCAAAGAAAAACATGCGTGTTTTGATCGATATCAAAGCTAATGTTGTCAAAGACGGTGAAAAGTTAGCTAAACAATTGTATATCTATGATACTAAAAAAATCGTAGCTTCTCAGCAAAAAGGGAGCTTGAAACTCAAAGATTATCTTAAAGAAGCCAAGAGTAGTGCCTTAAAAGAGCTGAATTTTAAAGCAATGTTCAAAGATCTTAGTAAAGCTAAAGGATTGGGACGAGTTATCCCTGGAATAAACATTGCCAGCAAGACTTTATCGATCTATGACGGTTTCACTGAATCAACTAAAATGGAAAACGAACATAAGTTAAAGGGCAATGAGTCTGATCGGTGGCACAGCAGTTGACCTAGGTGATATGGCTGTGACTGCTGGAGTGGCAACTGTTGGCAGTATGGCAGGAACAAGTATAACTACAGAATTGCTAGGGGGAGCAACTGCAATATTTGGCTTAGCAATAACGCCTACGTTGCTAACTGCTGGTGTTGGCGTTGTTATAGGTATTGGTGCAGCAATGGCAGTGTCGAAATTTATTGATGTTACCTCGCTACCAATGAAAGGAAAAAGACATCCAAATGGTTACGTTGAACGCCGTGGAAAAGCTGGACGACTAGGTCGGGCTCTTTCAGAGCGGCATCAGGACTATCCCAACTACCATAATGAATTTGGACATCTTGAAGCTGATACGATCCAAGGTAAAAAACATCGTGGTGCAGTAATGACATTAGTTGAACGAAAGTCTAAGGCTGTCATCATTTTGAATACACGCCATAAGACGGATAAAGCTATCTTTGAGAAACTTGATGCTTTACTTTCTGTTACTCCTAAAGGACTCTTTAAATCGATCACTTTTGATAATGGTAAGGAATTTTCTAAGTGGAAAGATATCGCTAATAAGCATGATATCAGTACCTACTTTGCCGATGTAGGTGCTCCTAACCAACGTGCACTAAATGAACATACGAATGGATTACTTAGGAAAGACGGACTAGGAAAAGATATGAATCTCAGTGATCTCCCCACTGACTATGTCCAACAAGTAGCTAGCTATAGAAACAATATTCCACGTAAAAGTTTAAACTACAAAACCCCACTAGAAGTATTCATGAAGTACATTACAAATGAGCATGTAGTTTTTTTCTAACTTAATTTGACAATTCAGGTCTAATATACTTTGCTACTACATATTACAAGCATTAAAGAGCATAAATGACGGCTTTATTCTATCACAATTGCAATTCAAAAGTAAATTATCTCATTTAAAATTAATTTTACATAAAATAATAATGGGATCTCACCAGCAAGGCAAAATATGCCTTATGGTAAGATCCCATTATTTTACGCGAAACACTCTAAAAAACAGCGTCTCTTTTCCTGCCATATTCACAGTACAGCCCACTTTTCTACGCACTGTGTTATAGCATAACAGTTACTGCGGCTGCGCCTAGGATCAGCACTAGGCCACATACCGTAACTACCATTTCTTTTGAAGTCTTCTTTTGACCTAAGAACCAAATACCCGTTAACGTTGCTAGCACAACTGATGTTTGCGACAAAATAAAGCCAGTTGCTAGACCATTCATATCTGGTTGGGCTGAGATCAAATATGTCAACGCTGCAAAGGCAAAGAAGAAACCTGAAAAGATCTGTTTGTAAGAAACAGCCTCAACAAATGGTGATCTTTCCTTACCCTTGACTGTCATCATGATCGCATAGACTACTGCTGCTAAAACCATCCCGATCGCTTGGGGTAAGAACGCATGCATCCCATCGATCTTAGCTTGTTGTGGGGCAGCAGAATATAGCCAATAGCCAATTTCACCAACTGCTAATAAAACCACCGCCTTGGTCAAAGCACTCTTGTTTTCGGGCGTCTTTTTCTCACTCCAGACCGTCATCCAAGCGCCTAAAATGATAACTGCAAGTGCGATAAAACCGATCATTTTAGCCGTTGCTGTTGGCCAATCACCTAAGTAAAATACGCCCCAAAGTGAAGCACCTAATAATTGAAAGGCAGTCGTGATCGGCATTGCTTTGGAAGAACCGATCAAAGTAAAGGAGTAAAACGTGATGATCTGTGCCGTCCCCCAACCGATCCCAGAAAGAACTGAGAAAAAGAGCGCTGCACCACTTGGAAGTGCTAAACCCTTGATCATCGCTAGTACTAAAGCAAAAATCAAGGTCCCTAAAGTCGAACCTAAGATCTGATTGACCGGTTTACCGCCGATCTTAGATGCGATCGTGGGGTAAAGCCCCCAACCTAATAATGGTCCTAAACCAACTAAAATTGCCGTTGTATTCAATTCAATTTCCCCCTAATTTAAAACGTAACGCCACTCTCTAGAATAATGTTGGAATATGGTGTCATTTCACCAGTACGGATAAATGCATGACACTTGCGTAGATCTTGTTTCATTTCAGCATGTGGGATAAAGACGAGCTCTGTTTTTGGGAAACGTTCTTTGATCGCTTTTAGCTGGGTTGGGTTTTGAGTCTTGATCTCTTCTGCTAAGTACACTCGTTGAACTTCTAATTCAGTCAACACATTATCTAAAACTTGGAGAAAACTAGGAATACCTTGGGAAACTGCTAGATCGATCTTTTCTGTTTCACGTGGCACTGGCATTCCAGCATCACCAATACTCAATGTGTCAAAGTGACCCATTTGTGAAATCACCCGGAAAATATCTGAATTAATAACTTGTGTCTTTTTCATGATCACGCCTTCTTCTTTTTAATTTAATTCATGCTTGTATGGAATTGACGGCTGAGCGCCAAAACGTTGTACAGTCAGTGAGGAAGCTTTATTACCGTATGTGATCGCTTCAACGAGATTGCTAAAGTCAGGTTTTAAAACCGTACTCAAAGCACCGATAAAGGTATCACCGGCTGCCGTTGTATCTACTGCGTTAACTTTAAAGGCTGGAACGATCCCACTTTGACCGTCCATGCTGTAAAATGAACCTTGGCTACCGATCGTGATCAAGACCACTTTGATCCCTAATGCATGAAGTTTAGCAGCTGCTTTTTGCATGCTTTCTTCATCGACCACTTTGATCCCAGTCAAGATCTCTGTTTCTGTTTCATTAGGTGCGATCACATCTGTCGTCTTGAGCAATTCTTCAGGAACTGTTCGCATCGCAGGCGCTGGATTCAAGATCGTCTTTACACCAGCTTGATGAGCTACTTCAAAGGCTTTGATCGTACTTGCCAAGTCGCTTTCAAATTGTGCGATCACAAAATCACTTTCTTTGATCAAGTCGGCATGTTTGACTACATGTTCTGGTGTGATCTTACCATTTGCACCAGCATGGATCATAATACTGTTTTCGCCTTTTTCATCCACAACGATATAGGCCTGCCCAGTTGCGACCTTGTCCAATTCAGCGATCCCAGCTAGATTTATCTCTTCATAACCCAAAAGCTCACGCATCATCTTGCCAGCATCATCGTTACCAACAGCACCGATAAACGCTGTCTTAGCGCCAGAACGTTTAGCGGCTACAGCTTGATTTGCACCTTTACCGCCACCAGCTGAAAATACTTCGGAGGCATGGATCGTCTCACCTGGTTTAGCCATCTCTTTTACTCTGATCGTCCTGTCTAAATTGATACTTCCGATCACTGTCACTTTATTCATTGTACCCACCTCGTGTCCTTTCTAGCAAATTAATTTTGGTAACTTGTAGCACTTATTAAAACGTTTTAATTGCTGCAACTAGACTATAACACACTTTTGAAAACGCTTCAATTTTTAACTTTAACTGAGCCCCGGATCTCCAATTTGACCGGTAAGACCCGCTTAACATACGGACTAGTTGGGGTTGCTAGTCGTTTTATCATTAGATCGGCTGCTTGTTTGCCCAATTCATAGATCGGTTGGGCAACCGTCGTCAAAGCAGGCGTAACATAGCGACACATCTCAACATCATCGTAACCGATCACACTAAGATCATTTGGAATACTTTTGCCATTTTGTCTCATTCCGAGATAGATCCCAAACGCTAATTCATCACTAAGTGCAAAAACCGCCTCGATATTTTGCTCCAGTAACTCAGCAACAACTGCTTGGCCCCCACTTTTGGAAAGTTTGGTTTTGATCTGAAGTGCTTGCGGAAATTCAGTCAAAAAGCCCTGTAAGCGACACGAAATATTTTCCGTCGCCAAATCAGGGACGATAACTGCGACTTTTGTATGCCCCATCTTCTTTAAATACAGGGCAGCCAATAAACCACCATTGAAGTCATCTGTAGTTACCTCATCACTGCGTTCGGCGGTCGTTTTTTGATCTAACACAATGACCGGACGCTTTTTGACCTGCAAAACTTCTTTTAATACTTCATCTGAAATCGAAGGGCTAGCAATGATAAAGCCATCGACCCCTCTTTTAGCTAATTCGAGTAAGGCTTTTTCTTCCTTAGCCCCGTTAAAGCCCCCATTGCACAGCATCGAAATATAACCCGAGAATAACAGCTCTTCTTCGATCCCTTTGACTAAAGTACTGAAAAAAGAGTTAGTTATCTCCGGTACGAGGATCCCGATCGTTTTACTTTGTTTACCGACCATTTGGCGTGCCAAATGATCGGCTTTATAGCCTAATTCATCTCGAGCGGCTTGAACTTTTTGAACTGTTAGTGGATTAAAGTTCATAGCCTTACCATTTAAGATCTGTGAAACCGTTGCGATCGAGACACCAGCGCGTTTAGCAACTTCACGGATCGTCACTTTTTTAGCACACATCTACCCATCCCTCACAAATATAAGTTCGAATGTGGGCACAAAAAAACAGCCCATACTCAGTAAATAATACTCGGAAACATCATCTTGGAGGTTCACCTGTTACTCCTAAGATATCATCAAGAAACTGAGTACGTGGCTGTTAAATTACTATAAGGAGTAATCGTCCCCACATCCTTTATCTGGTTTTGATCTTGTTCGCTTTCCAGAAGCACTCAACAAGATCCTCGTTACTAATTGCAATTAGTGGCGTTTGCTTAAAGAGACTACAACACTTTTGTTTTAAACTCAACTTGTTGGTTCCATCACCCTCCAACCTAATTATAGGAACAGTGACTAACAGTTTGGACGCCCTAATTGTGGGAATCTTTTGACTCCTCACTTATTTTATAACATAAAACCAAATTTTTAGCAAGCGCTAACATTTATGATAAAATTAATTTTTTTGAATACAATTGACAATACCGCAAAACCATGTTATCCTGAAGTTTCTATTATACGGTGCGATATTTACTGTGGAAGGTAAATATCATTAAAAGAGCTGGGAGATACCTCCTAGCTCTTTTTTTGTGTACTGTAATATAGTCGTTCCTAAAAGTAATGCCTAGAAAATAACAATACCTTGGACCTGATGCAAAATACGCATCATGCCCAAGGCCTCATTATTCGTACGGCATTTTTCGCTTTGCTCTGCACTGTGATCTAAAAAAACCAAGTGCGCCATCACTCGCACTTGGCTTATTTGAGGATATACATCGTAATATAAAGAGCGAAATCTCTACATCACACAATGCATTTTTAAAACTTACTACGTGTAGCATACTTAAAGGAGTTCTACTCCTCACTGCACATTATACCCTAGTTTAAACCGTGATTAAAAATGATTTGCCCTTTCTAATTTCGATACATTTTTAGCTCCAAAAATAGGTCGTTATATTTTTCCAAATACTTAGGTCCTAGGTCTTCGTAGATCTCCATCTGCTTGATCCGAGCAGCACTTGGATAAAATTCCTTATTGGAGGTGATCGCTTTTGGCAAATATTTCAAAGCCGCTTTATTGGGGGTGGAATAACCGATATATTCCGTATTTTGCGCCGCATTTTTTGGATCTAACATGAAATTGATAAATTCATATGCGCCTTGTTTATTTTTAGCGGTCTTAGGGATCACCAAATTATCAAACCACAAATTAGTCCCACCATTTGGGAGCACATAATGCAAATGACTATTTTTTTCCATCATATCAGCCGCTTCACCCGAAAAGGTCACGGCTACACTGCTCTCCTCATTTGCCATATATGTCTTGATCTCGTCTGAAACGATCGCTTTGGCATTGGGAGTCAAAGCTTTGAGCTTATTATAGGCTTGATCGAGCTCAGCATCACTTTTGCTGTTGAGCGATCTTTGCATGCTAGCCAGACCGATCCCCATAAATTCGCGCGCGCCATCAATGAACATGATCTTGTTTTTCAATTGTGGATCCCAAAGATCATTCCATGTCTTGAATTGTGAAGCCTGATAGAATTTATCATTATAAATGATCCCCAGCGTCCCCCAAAAATACGGTACTGAATACTCATTATGGCGATCAAAGGCAAGGTCCATAAACTGCGGATCGATATTTTTTAAATTCGTTAACTTACTATGATCGAGTTTTAACAACAGATGCTCTTTTTTCATCTTTTGGATCATATAATCACTTGGGACCGCGATATCATACGAAGTCCCGCCTTGTTTGATCTTAGTCAACATCGCTTCGTTTGAATCAAACGTCTCATAGTTGACCTTATACCCTGTTTGCTTTTCAAATTTGGTGATCAATTTAGGATCGATGTAATCGCCCCAGTTATAAATGTTTAAAACTTTGGCATCTGACATCCCAGTCGAGCGTTCGAGCCAAACTGTCCCTAAAAAGAGCAAGCCAATGATCAAACAGATCCCGATCAAAAGTGAACGTAATTTTTTCATCGCAAGAGCCCCCGTTTCTTTTTCTTGGAGCGTGGTTGGTTATCCTTACTGATGTAGTAATAACCGACTACTAATACAAGTGCAAATAAAAAGACTAGCGTACTCAAGGCATTGATCTCTAAACTAACACCACGCCGCGCCCGCGAATAGATCTCAACTGAAAGGGTGGTAAAACCATTTCCCGTCACAAAAAAGGTGACTGCAAAATCATCGAGTGAATAGGTAAACGCCATAAAATACCCTGCGATGATCCCCGGTGAAAGATAAGGCAAGATGATATCTTTTAGGATCTGGCGGTTATTTGCGCCAAGATCATAGCCAGCTGTGATCATTGAATCATTCATCTCTTGGAGTTTTGGTAAGATCATCAAGACTACGATCGGGATACTAAAGCTAACATGTGCCAAAAGGACCGTCCAAAAGCCCAGTGAAAAGCCACTAAAGATCGAACCTAACGTGATAAATAAGATCAAAAAACTAGCCCCGATCGTTACGTCTGGCGAAACGATCAAGATATTATTCAACGATAACAATGTATTACGGTGACGTCGCTTTCTCAAATAATAGATAAATAACGCCCCAAAAGTACCGATCACCGTTGCGATCAAAGCCGACAAAAATGCCAATAAGAAGGTATTTAGCAAGATGATCACCAACCGTGTATCGGAAAATAACTCGCTAAAATGGCGCAACGAAAAACCGGTAAAGCTATTCATCGTATCGCCGGCATTAAAGGAATACCAAACCAAATAAAAGATCGGCAGATATAAAAAGATAAAGACTAAGATCAAATACAACTCTGCCCACTTAGATCTAGTTTGTTGCATCATTTGCCACCTGCTTTCTTTTCACCGGTAAAGAGCATCACGATCACCATTGCAATGATCAAAACGACCCCGATCGTTGCCCCTTTGCCCCAGTTTTGCGTTACCATGAAGTGCTCTTCGATCGCCGTCCCCAGTGTGATCACACGATTGCCCCCGATCAAACGGGTCAACATAAAGAGCGAAAGGGATGGAATAAAGACTGCTTGGATCCCACTTTTGACCCCATTTAAAGATAAGGGAAAGATCACTTTAAAAAATGTCTGAGTCGAACTGGCGCCAAGATCTTTGCTGGCAGCAATAAATGAAGGGGGCAATTCCTCAAGTGCATTGAAAAGCGGGATGATCATAAAGGGCAACTGAATATAGACTGCCACGATCAAAAAGCTAAAATCAGTGAACAATAATTGCTTGGGTAAGATCCCAAAAAAGCCTAAAAAGCTGTTCAGGCCACCGTGAACACCAAAGATCCCAATGAAGGCATACGCTTTTAATAATAAATTGATCCATGTCGGTAAAATGATCAGCAACAACCATAAGTCTTTATGCTTTAATTTTGTCAAAAAATACGCTGTCGGATAACTGATCAAAAGTGTGATCAAGGTGATCAAAAGAGCATACCAGACCGAATTAAACGTCATCAATAAATACTTTCCCGAACCAAAGTACTCTGCGTAATTAGCTAGTGTGAAATGGCCACTTTGATCAAAAAAAGAATAGCCGACCACTAAAACAACCGGTGCTAAGACAAAAAAGAGCAACCAGAGAAAATATGGGACTGCTAATAAAGTATTATACTTTTTCATATTGTCCCCCTTAATCGTCGTAACTTTCTAAGCGTGCATCAAATTCTGCTTCTGTTTCATTGAATCGCATAACATGGATATCTTCAGGATCAAAGTACAAACCGATCTCACTGTCGACCTGGGCTTTTTTGGTCGAATGCACGATCCATTCATTTCCCATCTCATCATGACAGACGATCTCATAATGGACCCCGCGGAATAATTGTGTATCGACTTTAACCTTTAATTTACCCGCTTTGACTGTGGTCAACTCGAGATCCTCGGGCCGTAAAACAACTTCGACCGGTTCATTGGGACGCATTCCTTCATCCACACATTCAAATTCTCTACCAGCAAATTTTACAAGACAGTCCTGGATCATCACCCCATCGACAATGTTACTTTCACCGATAAAATCAGCTACATAGTGATTGATCGGTTCATCGTAAATATCGACTGGACTGCCACTTTGCACGATATTTCCATTATTTAAAACAAAGATCTCATCACTCATCGCCAACGCCTCTTCTTGATCATGAGTCACGAAAATAAAGGTGATCCCCAGACGCTGTTGTAACTCGCGCAATTCATATTGCATATTTAGTCGCAATTTATGGTCTAAAGCTGATAAAGGTTCATCTAACAATAAGATCTTAGGCTCATTGACGATCGCCCGGGCAATTGCAACTCGTTGTCTTTGCCCCCCAGACATTTCACTGATCCCACGCTTTTCATAACCGGCTAACTGCACTAAGCGCAAGGCTTCTTTGACTTTAGTTTCAATTTCTGTTTTTGGTGTTTTTTTGATCTTCAATCCAAAAGCGATATTATCAAAAACATTCATATGCGGAAAGAGCGCATAATCTTGAAAAACGGTATTAACTTGACGCTTATTTGCCGGAATATCGTTGATCCTTTTCCCCTCAAAGTAAATATCACCTGCAGTCGGCTCTGAAAAACCTGCGATCATCCGTAAGATCGTCGTTTTACCACATCCAGATGGTCCTAAAAGTGTATAAAATTTGCCCTCTTCGATATCAAAGCTGACCTTTTTTAACACTGGAACATCGTCATCGTAGCTTTTAACGACATTTTTAAAAGAAATAATTGGTTCTTTCATAATTTGCCACCCCTTTACCAAAATAGAAACTAAAATTCATTATACTAAACATTTCCCCTTTTTAAAAAGACCCATAGTCAAAACTATGAGTCCCACGATTTATTTTTTAGCTGCGATCACATAGGGTACGGCTAAAAAGCAGATCGCCCCCAACATATTTCCTAACGAGACCCAAAACAGATTATACAGCCACGCCCCGACTGTGAGCACTGCGCCAGCGGGTTTTATAAGTGCTGCCGTCAGTAAAGTCATATTGGCGACACTGTGCTCAAATCCCGTCGTAAAAAAGGCCAATAGACACCAAAAGACCATGATCAATTTAGCCGCATCATTTTTTGTCTGAAAGCTAGACCATAATGCCAAACAGACTAAAATGTTACATAAGATCCCCCGCATGAGTAAAGAAAGCGGACCAACCGTCGTCTTAACTACGGCAGTTGCAGTGAGTGCCTTGGCTACTCCATCAACTTGCAAGCCGGTAGCATTATAAAGAATTGCCAATAAGATCGCCCCACAAGCATTGCCTAACCAGCAGATCACCCACAAATAACTTGCTTGAAGCCACGTATTTTGCTTAGTCAAAGCACCGACTGCTAAAATAAAATTATTGCCGGTAAATAATTCACTACCAGCGATGATAACTAAGCTAAGTGCTACGCCAAAAACGGTTCCCATCAACAATTTAGTAGTCGGAGCACCTTGTAACTGTCCACTGACAGTAAAAGCTAACAAGATGCCAAAACCGATATACATTCCTGCTAACATGGACAATAGAAAATATCCCAGCGGATTTTGGTGCAAAAAAGCTAACTTCTTACTCGCAGCCCCTTGAACTGCTTTGATCTGTTCTGTATACATATGCGTACTCCTTTTTTTGATATTTACGGGCCCCTTGCCCAACTTTAATTATAGCGGACTAGACTACAAAATACATACTCAAAACTATGGCAAGTGTTAAAATAGAAGATAATTGATTTTTTTATCTGGAAGTGATCTTATCAATAATTATGAACTTGTTAAACAAAAATATGCCCAATCGCTTTTGATCGGGCTGACTTTGGCATTTTGTGGTGGCTATATCGACGCTTACACCTATGTCTTGCGCGAACATTCGCTAGTCGCTGGACAGACTGGTAATATCGTCTTCTTAGCTGTCGATATTGCTAGTAAAGGGCTTGTGCTTACAGAAACGCGCTTTTTTACTCTTGTCTTTTTTATTTTAGGGATCTTTACTATCAGCTTTCTCGCTAAAAAACTAGACTCTCCCTACGTCAAGCCTTTATCATTGCTCCCCTGCATCTTGGCTTGTCTAGTGATCGGGTTCTTACCTGTCAGTACACCTGACTATCTAGTCGTCCCTCCATTGGCCTTTGGGGTCGGGATCCAAACGACTTCATTTAGCAAGATCGAAGGCATCCCTTACAACAACTCCTTTTCCACGGGAAATATCAAAAAGGGGATGCTCGCTTGGAACGGATTTTTCTTCTCCCACAATTTAGCCGATAAACATGCGGCTAAACTGTATTTAGCGATCACCCTCGCTTTTGCACTAGGCGCTCTGTGTTCCGCTGAACTGGAAAAAATTTGGGGGATCCACACGATCTGGGCGATCACCGTTATCTTGAGCACAGTGATGTTGCGGTATCTTTATTTATTGCATCATGAAAAATAACCCGGGACAACACCGCAGTTTTCCGAACAAAAAATAAGATGATCTGTCGCAACGGATCATCTTATTTTTTGACTTTTTTCAATGTAATTATAATTTACCAACTAGATCTAAGCCTGGTTCCAACACATCATCGCCTGGTTGCCAACTAGCTGGGCAAACTTTATCGCCATGTGCGCGTACAAAGGAGGCTGCTTGAAGCGTTCTGAAGATCTCAGAGGCGTTCCGTCCGATCCCCATGTTATTGATCGTATAGGATTGGATCACCCCATCTGGATCAACGATGAAAGCAGCCCGGTATGTTTGACCGAGTTCTGCATTCAATACATCAAATGCCTTAGCTAATTTGCCAGCTGGATCGGCTAACATTGGATATTCGATCTTACCAATACCAGTCGAAGCTTCAGCCCATGCCTTGTGTACAAACTCGGTATCTTCAGAAACAGAATAGATCTCTGCCCCAGCTGCCTTGAATTGGGAATATTTAGTTTGTAAATCTTCTAATTCAGTTGGGCACACAAAGGAGAAATCGGCTGGATAAAAGAAGAACACGCTCCATTTACCCAAAACGTCTTTTTTGGTGACATCCTTTAATTCACCTTGTTGATATGCCTTAACTGAAAAATCTTGAATCTCTTGCCCAATGTAATTCATCTAAGAACGCCTCACTTTTTATTTTTCTTTGGTACAACTCTTAGTATAGTCTAGCTGATACATTTGTCAACCCTTATATACTAGGGTTAATAAAAGGTTTTTAGAATTTTTTTAAACTAAATTTTTTACTGCAAACTGGCTGCCACTAAGACTAAAGTTTCTAAGTCGTCTGCCTTAAATTCATAGACCACATTATCTTTATTCCAAGTGAGTGATTGGGTCAAAAAGCCTGCTTTAGCGGAAGTTTCCAAACGACCACTTCCCCGTTGTGATGGTGCAGGTAAGCGATAGCGTTCTAACAGTGTTACAGCCTTACGGGCAGCTGTTGTTGGATCTTCATTAGCGACTGGGCTACCGTGCATGGTAAAGGACCAATTCCCTTCATTCCAATGCAAGTAACGTTGACCGGCACCGCTATTGACGGTCGCTTGCAACCCGTAACCTAAGTTGATCTTAGGTAAATTTCCTTGCGAAGCATCATTTTGATAATCGATCTGGCTAACAGCTTCATCGGTCGAAGCGTAAGTCTTTTTAGTTAAAGTAGCATATGGTGAGCTATCTTTTAAACTTTCGTCATTAACTGGCTTAGCATCTTTTTCAAGATAATAATTAGCGGTATAGTTGTTTAGATCGCCACTATAAGAAACACTGACTTTCTTTTGGCTATCTTCTTTACCAGACAGTGTAGCTACAAGCGCAGTATCGCCCAAATTTTGGCGCATCGAGATCGCACCTTGTTGTATCAATTCGTTATTAGAAAGTTTATTAGCCTCAGCTTGGTTTTCATCAGTTGCACTATTTTCGGTGTTTGAGCTTTGTTTTTGACTACTACTTTCAGAGCTTTGACTTTCTTTAGCCTGACTAGTCGAGCTTTGCTTTTGGCTACTGCTTTTAGCCGTTTGGGAAGTGCTTTGTTCTTTAGCATTAGTCTTTGAGCCATTATCGTTAGAACAGCCTGCCAAAACGACCGTACAGAGCAATGCCAAGGTCACTTTTGAAAATTTATTCATGATCTGATCCTCCGTTATATTTAATTTGTTCAATTATTCCTACTTTAAGGATACCTTATTTAGGACAAAGATACCAAATTTTGAACACAGTGCATAAAATTGCGGGGAATGCCGTAGAAATAACGGTGACTTGGGCATGATGCGGGCTTAGCATCATGTGCAAGCCATTGTTATCTGCTAGGCATTGCAATTTTAAGCACGACTATAACGTAAACAAAAAGACCAGAAAATAACTTCTGGTCTCTTATCTCTAACGGCTCAACATCAACATGTTGTATAACATACCGTCTTTTAATTTATCTACATCTGCGCCTAAGACTTTAGCGATCTCATAGGCATAGGCCCAAGCCGTTGCTGGTCCGCGACTAGTGATCAAATGATTCTTTTCATCTACAACGACTAAAGCTTCATCAAAATTACCATGCTTGACTTCATCTGCGATCCCAGCTTCCATTCCTGGATATAACGTATATTGGCTATCATCCAATAAGCCATAGCGTGCAAAAGCGATCGGAGCAGCACACATCGCCGCATTCCACTTACCAGCTTTTTTACGTTCGACCATGAACTGACGCAATGTTTCATTGTCACGCAAAGCTTCTGAACCAGGTAGACCACCTGGGAAGATCACGATATCATAGTCCAATAAACTTTCATCCATGACCTTATCACAAGTCAAGATGATATCATGGTCACCATTGACGATCTTATCGAATAAACCGACCATATCACATTTGATCCCGGCACGCCGTAAAACATCAACGCTTGATAGTGCTTCAACTTCCTCACAACCAGGTGCGATCATCACTGCTGCTGTTTTTGTCATTATAAAGCCCCCTAAAATATTTACTAACTCTATTTTAGTCCAAAATTTCGTCAAGGGCTAATTTTTGGACTAAAAAGTTGCCTTCAAGATCATCTTTGAAGAAACTTACTTTATCTACGAAGAACTTCTTTTAGCCAAAACTTTGCTTATCGATCTGGATAGTGAAAAAGAATAACACAGGTTGACATCGCTGCTATGTTGGAATATTATAATTTTTTATATATAAAGAACTAGAGGTATTATTATGTCAACACTTTTGGTCATCCAAGCATACTCTAAAGATAAAAATGCGCATTTGGATCGGCTTAACCAGCATTTTATTACAAGTTATCAACAAGCTCACCCCAAAGATCGGATCATTTCTCATGACCTTACCAAAGATGACACGCCTATATTAAATTCACAGATGTTAATGGCCTTACGAAAAAAGCAACATCAAAAACCATTATCATCGTTTGAACAAAAGTTGCTGTGTGAGCATGATGACTGGCTTAGTGATTTCATGCTTGCTGATAAATATCTTTTCGTTGCTCCGATCCAACAACAGTTCTTACCTGCGGAGCTCAAACAATATTTAGATCTGATCATAAGCTCATTGGCTGAGTTGTCACCCCACAAAAAAGCTTTGCATCTCCAAGCAACAAATCGGACCTATCATCGATCACTTAAGTATTTTTGGGACACATATAGACACAAACATAACCTAGGAAATAAATATCTCCAAAAGCTGTTATCCTTCCACGGGTTAAAGAATTTTACCACATTACATATTGAAGGTTTAGCAAATTGTTGCACCAGTTGCGACCTTTCATTAAAACATTGCCAAAAACAACTGACCAAAATCGCAAACGCATTTTGATCACAGTGCACAAAATTGCGGGAACTCCGTAGAAATAACTGTATCCCATTTACGAGGCGGGTTTTGCCTCGTGAGTGGGATATTGTTATTTCCTAGGAGTTGCAATTTGGAGCACGACTACGAACAGTGCGTAGAATTGCGGGTAATGCCGTACAGATAACGGTGACTTGGGCATTATGCGGGCTTAGCATCATGTGCAAGCCATTGTTATCTGCTAGGCATTGCAATTTTAAGCACGACTATGACCACAGTGCGTAAAATTGCGGGTAACTTTATAAAAATAACACGGGACTCACCTCGAAGCACATACGTGGTGAGTCCCGTGTTATTCATCTAGCGCTAATGCCGTTCACTTTTTTAGTTTATTTAAAACAATTGTTTGCCACCTTCGACAAATAAGAAAATACCATAAGCCACAACGATGATCCCGCTGATCAAATTGATCCACAACAGCAACTTATCTGGGATCTTATGACGAAAGACATTGAAAGCCGTTGTCATCCCCATGTCCCAAATAAAGGAAGCACTGACGACTCCAATAATAAAAAAGATACTTTCAGCCAAGGTCAAAGTCCCACGACTAGCCCCCAACATCATCGTCCCATCGATCAAGGCCTGGGGATTAGCCCAACTGACTACAAAAGCCGTCGTGATCGCTTGTTTTAAACTGATCTTATTGTCATCGCTCGTCAAAGCCCGTTGATTAGCAACACGAATGATCCCCCAGCCAATATAGGCAGTCAAGAGACCACCAGCTAACATAATAAATAATTTCAAGGTCTGATTATGGGTGATCAAAGCTCCGATACCATAAAAAGCCGCTAAACAAAAGAGTGCATCAAAGACCCAAACTAAAAAAGTATATAGCCACGCCCGACTCAATTTATAAGATAAGCCGTTGTTGAACACATAAACATTTTGCATCCCGATCGGCGCCACAAATGCAAATCCGATCAATAAACCTTGCCAATAAGCCAAATTACTCTCCTCATTCTCTAAAATACTCTTATTTGAATCATAACATAGATTTTAGGTAAGAGGACAAAAAAGAAGCCAGAGTTTCCCCTGACTTCTAGAACTATTTACTTATTTAGCATCTTCCCATGCCTTTTCAAAAAGTGCATAGGAGAAATCTGCTGTTGTTTCTACAACTACATCCGCTTGGGCTAATTCAGTCGCATCTCCTACGGCCACCGCTGTCATTCCAGCAGCTTTGATCGCCGCTACACCTGAAACAGCATCTTCGACTCCAACGCAATCCTTTGGTTCAAGTTCGACTGCTTTGGCACCAGCTAAGAAGATATCAGGAGCTGGTTTGCCGTTAGCAACTTTACTTGGATCAGCGATCGCATCAAATTCGTTTGCTAAACCTAACTTTTCTAAGATCGCAGGCGCATTCTTGGAAGCTGAAGCAATTGATAATTTAACGCCATGCTCTTTTAATTCACCGATCAAACGGGTGATCCCTGGTAAAATATCTTCTTTTGTCAAAGTTTCGATCGCTTGTAAATAATAGCCATTTTTCTTTTCAGCCATCGTCAAGATCTCTTCTTCAGTATAGTTATCACGCAAGCCACCAAATTCCAAGATCTTGATCAAAGAATCAGTCCGACTGATCCCTTTTAATTCAGCTTCAAATTCAGCGGGTAAAACTAGCCCTAATTGTTCTTTAGCTAGTTGGCTCCAAGCTGCAAAGTGAAACTTCGCTGTATCGGTGATCACACCGTCTAAATCAAAAATTGCACCTTTCATCCGTTTCCTCCTATTTTGCTGTTAATTTGGTCTCTTCACCATTTAATTTGATCTTCAAAGGTTCACCTTTCAACAATTCGATCTTAGAACCTGTCTTATCAACTTCAATACTCAACAAACGGCCGCGGAAGTTGATTCGGAATTTGTAACCATCCCACTCTTTAGGTAAGAATGGCGCAAATTCAAGTTCACCATCGATAACACGCATACCAGCAAATCCTTGAACGATCGCCAACCATGAACCTGTCATTGATGTGATGTGCAAGCCATCTTCAGTATCGTTGTTATAGTTATCCAAGTCTAACCGGGCTGTCCGGGAATACATTTCAAAAGCTTTATCTTCTTTATGAAGATCAGCAGCTAAAACAGAGTGGATCGATGGCGAAAGACTTGATTCATGCACGGTCAATGGTTCGTAGAAATCAAAGTTCTTTTCTTTTTGTTCTGGCGTGAAGTCTTCTACAAAGTAATAGATACCTTGTAAAACATCAGCCTGTTTGATATATGGTGAACGCAAGATCTTGTCCCATGACCAGTTTTGGTTCAATGGTAATTGCCCTTCTGGAAGATCTTTAACTGGTGTCAAATCTTTGTCCAAGAAGGTATCATGTTGAACGAAGATCCCGAGTTCTTGATCTTGTGGTAAATACATATTATCCGCAATTTCATGCCATTTTTGACGTTCTGTCTCACTTAGATCGAGTTGCGCTAATTTTTGGGCTGAAACTTTATCAGCGATCTCATTTGCATAGTTCAAGCACCATTTAGCTAACATGTTAGTGTACCAGTTGTTATTGACGTTGTTTTCATATTCGTTTGGTCCAGTTACGCCGTGGATCATGTATTGTCCCTTGCGCTTGGAGTAATGCACTCGATCAGCCCAGAAGCGTGCGATCCCGACTAAAACATCAAAGCCATCGTGGGTCGCATATTCTTCATCACCGGTGTAACGAGTATAGTTGTAGATCGCATAGGCGATCGTTCCGTTACGGTGGATCTCTTCAAATGTGATCTCCCATTCGTTATGGCATTCGATCCCGTTGAAAGTTACCATTGGATACAACGCACCTTTCAAACCTTGTTGTTGTGCATTGTGGTAAGCCCCTGCTAATTGATCATACCGATACTTGAGCAAGTTCTTTGTCACCGATTCGTCGGCTAAAGCTAAATACAACGGCACTGCAAAAGCTTCTGTATCCCAGTAGGTGGCACCGCCATACTTTTCACCAGTGAAACCTTTTGGCCCGATGTTTAAGCGGGCATCATCACCGTAATAAGTTGAGAAGAGTTGGAATAAATTGAAGCGAATACCTTGTTGTGATTCAGCATTACCTGAGATCTCAACATCCGCTTTTTCCCAGCGCTTAGCCCAACCAGCTGCTTGAGCTGCCTTCAACTCTTCAAATGAGCTTTCAGCTTGTTTTTGGCTCAAAGTTTGCGCAGCTTGTGTTAAAGCTTCTTGTGTTTCATGATCACGCGAAGTTACCACGATCACACGTTTTTCAAAAGTTACGGTTTGACCAGCAGCAATTTGGCCGGCAAATGTATTGATCACGCTCTTTTCAGTCGTTTCAGCTGCCATTGGTCGTAGATCAGTTACGTGGTCAGCTAACATTTCAGTTGTGAATTGTGGTGTACCAAAGTTATTTGGGATCGTTTGTGCCGTTAAAGACATATGTGTTTCAGCTACATTTTGTGCCAAAACATTCCAGAATTTTTCATCATAGTTTGCATCTTCATTAAAAACATCCGCATCAATGTATGATTTGATCTCAACGCTTGCTTCAGTATCACTTAAGTTTTCGACCGTGATCTTGGAAGCGTAGAGCTCTTTTTGCGCTACACTGACAAAACGTTCAAAGTTCAAACGGAATTTTTGACCGTCTTTTGTAACGATAAAGCTACGGTTCAAGATCCCTTTTTTCATGTCGAGTGCAAGTTCAAAGTCTGAAAATTCATCCTTAGCCAAGTCAACCGAAGAGCCGTTCAACTTGATGTCAACTTTAGTGAAATCAACTGCATTGATGACCTTACCAAAGTATTCAGGATAACCGTTCTTCCACCAACCAACACGTGTCTTATCTGGATACCAAACGCCTCCAAGATAAATACCTTTATGGGTATCACCAGAGTACGTTTCTTCAAACATTCCACGCATACCCATGTACTCGTTTCCAATGCTGGTCATACTTTCTTGGAGTCGCTTTTCTTCGGGTTTAAATTCATGTGTGACTACTTTCCATGGATCGATCTCAAAAATTCTTTTCATTTACACTGACCACCTTTTAAAAATATAATTTAAACGTTTTCATTTTACATATTAATTATAAATGCAATCGGTTGCATTTGCAAGCAAAAAAAATCTCTTTTTTGAGATTTTTAGATTTTTGTAGAGGCGCGTTCTACGATCTTATGGGGCACGACTATGTGATCGGTCTCCAGCTTTAACTTATCATTTCCTTTTGTATTGATCGCTAAAGCGGCTGCTTCGGAGCCTAAAAAGCGCGGGAAGATCTCGACTGAGGTCAAGGCTGGCTGAGCTGTTTTAGCAAGTAATGAGTTATTAAAGCCCAGCAAAGCAAGTTCAGATTGCTCGATCTCACAAATATCACAGAGATGCTGGATCTCTATTGCTAATATATCGTCACAAGCTACTACACCAACTTTACCGCCAGTTTTAGATAACATCTGGCCCAAAGCTTTGGCATTCTTTATTTCATCATCGCGCTCAGTACTCAAGCACAATGGTGATTCAGTAATATTTACTTCACTCAAAGCCGCTAGATAGCCTTTATACCGTGCATTTTGAACCTTTTCAGAAAGATCAGTATGTGCATAAACGATCCGAGTCGCCCCTTTAGCGAGCAAGAATTTAGTTGCATCGTATCCCGCTTTGAAATTATCATTATCGACATAACACGTGGTCTCTTTATCGGTATATGGTGAACCGATCACAACATAATGGATCTTTGAATGTTGCTTGATAAATTCCAGCACTGGATCGTTGGCTTGGGAATAGACAAAGACGAACCGCGTGATATTTCCGCGCTTGATCATCGTTTCGATGTTTTTGATCAATTCTTCAGTCGTTTGACCTGACGCCACCGAGACTAACTGATCGTGCGCATTGCAGATCGAGGCTAAGCCTTGAATGATCTGGATAAAAAACGGATTATCCCCCACAGCTTCTTCGCGGGCTGGCAAAATGACCCCGATCGTATTTGAGGTTTGATTAGCTAAATTTTGAGCAGCAAAATTAGGCGAATAATCCAGCTCTTTCATCGCCTGGCGCACCTTATCCTTGGTCTCTTCACTGATCAACGGACTATCATGCATCGCGCGTGAAGCCGTTGACGGCGAAACACCAGCTCTTTTAGCAACATCTTTTATCGTTGCCATCTGAGCACCACCTTTCATAAAAACGTTTGCATAACCTTAAGTATATACCGCCAAAATGTCTTTATGCAAGCATTCATCAAAAAAACATGATATACTTAGAAAAAATTTATCGAGGTAATAGACTATGAATGCAACTGAAATGTGGCACGCATTTTGTGCCAACGAGCCTATACTTGCCAATGCCCCTCATGAAGCTTGGGCTTTTGGCTGTGAACCTGATTTTTTAGCCAAACTTGTTTTGCGCGGGCAAAAAACAGCTACTACATCTTCTTATCCCTTATATGCTCTAGAAAATGAGCCCCTTCCTCAAGTCGGTGAATATAACATCATCTTAGATGGCAACGACGAGGCGATCTGCATCACCAAAACGACCAAAGTCTATCGCACATTATTTAAAAACGTTTCCGCGCGCCATGCTTATTTAGAGGGTGAAGGCGATCGGAGCCTAGCCTATTGGCGTAAAGTCCATCAAGCTTTCTTCACTGCCGAATTAGCCGAAGTAAAGCTGGACTTTACACCTGATCTCGAAGTCGTCTGTGAAGAATTTGAAGTTATTTTTAGCTAAATAAAACGATCTGACCAGCAAGATCAGATCGTTTTATTTAGTATTGTGTGTTATTTACGCATGATCCGCAAAGCGTTCAAAACTGCGATCAAAGTTACACCGACATCCGCAAACACAGCTTCCCACATCGTTACGTCACCAAAGGCACCTAAGATCAAAAAGACAAATTTGATCCCCAAAGCTAAGCAGATATTTTGCCAAACGATCTTTTTAGTTCGACGTGCGATATTTAAGACACGCAAGATCGCCTCTGGATCATCACGCATCAAAACCACGTCCGCTGCTTCGATCGCTGCATCAGAGCCCAAAGCCCCCATAGCGATCCCAACGTCAGCACTGGCTAAAACGGGGGTATCATTTAGGCCGTCACCGACAAAGCCAACTTTGCCCGTTTGAGCTTGTTGCAATTTTTCAACTTCAGCCAACTTATCTTGCGGTAAAAGTTCTGCTTTGACCGTATCGATCGCTAATTTAGACGCGATCACATCAGCTGTCTTTTGGCGATCACCAGTCAGCATCACAGTCTGGATCCCTTGTTTTTTGAGTTCTTTTAGCGTTGCTGTAGAAGTTTGTTTGAGTGTATCAGCGATCTCCAAACACCCTAAATATTTGCCAGCATACGCAACATAGACTAATGTTCCAGTAGCTGTTGGTGGTAACTTTGCCACCGCGACCCCCTGTTCATCTAACAGGGCTTTTTTACCGACCAATAAGTCTTTATCGGCAAAAACAGCCTTGATCCCTTGACCGACCACTTCTTTTACAGTTGCTAATTTTTCGGTCGGTAATTTTCCTGGGAAATATTCCACGATCGAACGAGCGATCGGATGGGGAGAATGTATTTCAGCGATCGCAGCTAATTCAACTAATTCAGCTTCTTTTACCCCTGCATCAGGATAGACATTTTCGACCTGAAATTTACCTTCTGTCAAAGTCCCAGTCTTATCAAAAACCAAAGTCTGGATCTGCGTCAATAATTCTAAATAGTTACTTCCCTTGACCAAAACACCAGCTCTAGACGAGGCACCGATCCCGGCAAAGAAGCCTAAAGGAATCGAAATGACCAACGCACATGGACATGAGATCACTAAAAAGATCAATGCCCGATAGAACCATTCGCTAAATGGGAGTCCCAAAAATAGCGGTGGGATAATTGCCAGTAATAACGCTGCTCCGACCACGATCGGCGTGTAGACTTGCGCAAATTTGGTGATGAACTTTTCAGTTGGCGCCTTTTTTTGACTTGCATTTTCAACTAATTCCAAGATCTTAGCAACGGTCGATTCACCATAAGGCTTAGTCACACGAACTTCGATAACACTGTCTAACACGATCGCACCACTCAAGATCTGTGCTCCAGTTTCGACTAAGCGCGGTTCTGATTCCCCCGTCAAAGCGGCCGTATCTAAATAGGCACTTCCCTGGATGACTTTACCATCTAAAGGGACACGTTCACCTGGCTTGATCTTGATCACTTCATCAAGCTCAACTTGTGTTGGTGAAACTTTAGTCACAGTGCCATCTTTAGTGACTAAATTGGCATATTCGGGACGAATATCTAATAATTGTGTGATCGAATCACGTGAACGCTCAACGGCAATATCTTCAAAAAGTTCACCTAAAGCGTAAAATAACATCACGGCGACCGCTTCGGGATACTGCTTGACGGCAAAAGCCCCCACCGTTGCGATCATCATCAAAAAATTCTCATCAAACCATTTACCATGAAAGATATGCTCGATCGCCTCTTTGATCACACCAAAACCGATGATCAAATAAGCTATTAGGTAAAGAGCAAATTCCAGCCCGGTACTTAAGTTTGGCAAATGTGCCACTAAAAATAGCAAGCTCGTGAGCACTATCTGAATAATTTTATTTTTGTTTGCAAAAATCGTCTCCATTGTTTGTCACCCCTAAACTTATGAAGATATGTTCATATTTTCAATTAAAGTGTAACATGCTTATTTGGCTAATGCAATCATTTTAATTACTTTGACATTTAACCAAAAATAATGTAGCTTAAAAGTTAACTATTAATTGTGTCCTGTCTGGCCGCTCTGACCTGAGAGGACTTTTTTTATAAATAACATAGGAGGATTTTATGGAAAGTAAGAAATTAACTTTCAGACATTATCTAATGATCGGTTCTTTGATCTTTGGGATGTTATTTGGAGCCGGAAACCTGATCTTTCCAGTTCATTTAGGCCAAATGGCTGGGAGCCACTGGCTAAGTGCAGCTTTAGGCTTTTTAGCTTCGGGGGTTTTATTACCAGTTTTAGGTCTACTGGCGATCAGTATCACTCAATCACGTGGTATCTATGAACTAGCCCGTCCCGTCGGCCACAGCTATGCGTTGCTCTTTATGATCTTGATCTACGCTACGATCGGACCATTTTTTGCAACACCTAGAACAGCGACTGTGCCCTTTACGATCGGTTTTGCTCCACATATCCCGCAAAATCAGCAATCATTAGGCCTATTGATCTATTCAGCGATCTTCTTTTTATTAGTCTACTTTCTGTCTAGTCGGGAAACTAAGATCACTGCTTTGATCGGTAAAGTGCTCAACCCGGTCTTTTTAGTAATGTTATTTGTGATCTTTTTACTGGCTTTTAGCAGCCCACTAAGTTCAGCTGCGAGTGCCCCGATCACTAAAGAGTATTTGACGGGCGCTTTTGCTTCCGGCCTTCTCCAAGGCTACAACACGATGGATGCTTTGGCTTCGATCGCTTTTGGGATCACTATCGTTACCGCCGTCCGCCAATTTGGTCTAAAAGATAAAAAAGATATCGCTTTGGCAACTGCTAAAGGTGGTTCACTTGGGATCTTGTCGATCGGGATCATCTACATTGCTTTGATCTTGTTAGGAGCGCAAAGTGTCTCGACTTTTGGTCTGGCAGAAAACGGCGGGATCACTTTGACACAGATCTCTCATCACTATATGGGGATCTTTGGCGATGCTTTGTTAGCGACTTTGACGACGGTCACTTGTTTATCGACTTCAATGGGTCTTGCGATCGCCTGTTCACAAGCTTTCCATCAATTATTTAGTCGTTTTTCATATAAAGCGATCTTACTGGTCTACTGCTTGCTCTCATTTGCGATCGCCAACTTAGGACTCGATGCGATCATTTCTTGGTCTTTACCAGTCTTGATGTTTTTATATCCACTAGCGATCACTTTGATCTTACTAGGTGTTTGTTCACCATTGTTTCATAATTATGCTTTGGTCTACAAAACTACGACATTTCTGACCTTGATCCCAGCTTTCTTTGACATGTTGAATGCTTTACCAGCTGGGCTAAAAGAAACTGCGCTAGTCCAAACATTGCTCAAGTTTGCTCAAACCTATTTCCCATTCTTTGACCTTGGATTTGGCTGGGTCTGCTTTAGCCTGTTAGGACTGCTCATCGGTCTTGGCGGATATTTCATGCGTAAAAAATAACTGATAAGAGGGTCTACCACGATGCAAGATATCATGGTAGACCCTCTTTGCTAGAGCTTTGCGTTTATTTTAACAGTCCATGTTCGACTAAATATTTATGAGCGACCACACTTGCTTTTTGATGCTTAACGCTGACTTCATAGTTCATCTCTTGCATCTCTTCAGCGGTGATCTTGCCGGCTAATTTTTCTAAGCTCTGAACGATCTTAGGATTAGCTTGCGCAAACTTTTCATTCATCAATGGTGCCCCTTGATACGGTGGGAAAAAGTTCTTATCGTCTTTTAGCACCACTAGATCATATTGACGCACTTGCGGATCAGTCGTATAACCATCGACTAAATTGACCTTCTTTTGTGCGATCGCTTGATAGCGTAAGGCAGGCTCCATGACCGACACCTTGCCAAAATCTAAATCATAGGCTTGCTTTAAGCCCAGATAACCATCTTCTTGATTGGAAAAATCGGGATCAAAGCCCGCATGGATCTTAGCGTTGACCCGTGCTAGATCACTTAATTTAGTCACATTGTATTTTTGCGAAAATTCCTTAGTCACCGCTAGATCATAACCATTTTGATATGCCATCGGTTTTAGATAGCGAAGATCATACTGTTTTGACAATTGCTTTTGCGCAAGCGTATAGGTCTCTTTAGGATCACTAGGTGTCTTTTTATCGTAATCGACTAACGCTTCTAAGACTGTACCAGTAAATTCAGGATAGATATCGACTTGCCCCTTTTGAAGTGCTTTAAACAAAAATGTCGTGCCCCCAAAATTAGGCTTTAACGTCACCTCAGCTTTAGGATCAGCTTGCTCGATCAATTCCTTATACATATTCATCAAAATCTCTGGTTCACTACCAAGTTTACCAGCGATCACGACTTTAACGGGCTTAGGCTGTAAAGTTTCGTATACTTTCACGCTACCAACGCCTGCTCCTAAAAGAGCCAAAAACGCCAAAGTTACATAGATCCGGCGAGAATTTTTGCCGATAAATTTTAAAAGCCCACTACAAATGAAGGCTAAAGCCGCTGATAAGATGCCCCCGATCAGCAGATAATCATTGTTATTTTGCTGGATCCCAAGCATGATATAACTTCCTAAACCACCAGCACCGATAAAAGCGGCTAAAGTTGCCGTACCGATGACCATGACTAAGGCGATCCTGATCCCCGATAAGATCAACGGTAAAGCTAACGGAAATTCGAGCCGCTGTAGTTGTTTAAAACGTGAAAGTCCAAATGCCTGAGCAGCTTCTTTTAAATTAGGATCGACATTTTTCAAGCCTGCATACGTATTTTGATAGATCGGCATGATCGCATATAACGTCAACGCGATCACCGCTGGGACGGTGCCGATACCGACTAACGGGATCAAAAGTCCTAATAACGCTAAACTAGGGATCGTTTGGATGATCCCAGCTACCTGCAGACCAGCCTCGCCTAAAAATGGTCGATCGCGTAAACTGATTGCTAAAGGGACCGCGATCAAAATAGCGATCACTAGTGAAATAAGTGAGATCGCCAAATGTTGCCCCAGTGCCTGTAAGATCTCAGTACGTTGCACACTGAGTGTTTCAATCAATTTTGCCATTAGCGCCGACCTCCTTGTTCTGCCAAATAAGCTAGGAGCCCTTGATACGTAAGTTGATAAGTCTGTGCTTGATACGTGAATCGTAGCTCAGGTGTTTTTTGAAGTTGGGTCAATAAGTCATCAAAACTCTCAAGCTCGACTGCATTTTTAGTATCTACGATCTTGGTCGGATACGCTGTCTGTAATAAATATTCCAAATTCCAAAAGTGGGGACATTCAGGATCAAAGAAGTCTTTTACAAATTCATTTGCGGGATGTTGCATGATCTGCATAGGTGTGCCGACTTGTTGTAAATGCCCCGCATGGAGAACAGCGATCCGATCGCCCAAGCGTAAGGCTTCTTGCATATCGTGGGTCACAAAAACGATCGTCGGCTTTAATTTTTGGTGCAAGTCTAAGATCAGATCCTGCGACTGGCGTCTTAACACGGGATCCAAGGCACTAAATGATTCATCCATCAAAACTAGATCTGGCTTAGTGGCTAAAGCCCTGACGATGGCCACGCGTTGCTTTTGACCTCCCGAAAGTTCAGCTGGTTTACGTTTGGCAAAGACTTCTGGGTCAAGTTCAACGGACTTTAACAATTCAGCTGCTCGAGCATGGCGTTTTTCTTTGGTCACTCCGAGTTGTTCAAGTTGGATCGTGATGTTATCTTCAAGCGTCAAATTTGGAAATAAGCTACTATCTTGCAACACATATCCCGTATTTAGCCGTAATTTTTGCTTATCATATTCTTTGATCTTTTTGTTATTTAAATAGATATCGCCCTGCGTGGGGAGCGTCAGTTGATTTAACATCCGTAAGAGCGTTGTTTTACCACTACCACTGGGGCCTACCAGCACAAAAAATTCCCCAGCATCTATCTCAAGATCGATATGCTCTAAGATCGTGTTTTCACCATATTTCATCCCCACGTCTTGATAACGGATCATCGCTTTCACCTCGCAATTTTATATCATCTAGTCTGACGGAAAGTAAACCAAAATACAATCAATACGCTCAAAATATCAATTTAGCGTATCAAAGAACCTGAAGTTCACCCAAAAAATAATTGATCAGGTGATATTTTAGCCCTTGCTGATCGAAACGATAGCAATAAATTCAAGATCTTCCCACAATTATATTTCCCTGGAAATAAAAAGAGCCCCTACACGAGAACTTATTTATCTCATGGCGGGGCTCTTCGTTAATCCAGTACCATTTGGTTTGTATATAGATCGTAATAAAAACCCTTTTGGGCGATCAACTCGGCATGACTGCCCTGCTCGATCACATTACCGTCACGTAAAACCGCGATCTTATCGGCATTAATGATCGTCTTTAAGCGGTGAGCGATCACAAAGCTCGTGCGCCCAGCTAAAACCGCATCCATCGCTTGTTGGATCTTTTCTTCCGTCACGGTATCAACGTTAGAGGTCGCTTCGTCTAAGATCAAGAAATCCGGATCAGATAATAACGTCCGCGCAATACTTACCAATTGCTTTTGCCCCGTTGAAAAGATCGACTGCTCATCACTTACTCTGGTCGCATAGCCTTCCGGTAGACTCATGATAAAATCATGGATCTGGGCTTGCTTAGCGGCAAAGATCATTTCTTCATCACTAGCATCTGGCTTACCATATTTGATGTTTTCGGCGATCGTCCCTGTAAAGAGCAAGGAATCTTGCAATACGATCCCAACTTTTGAACGCAAAGACTTGAGTGTGAGGTCACGCACATCGACCCCATCAAAAGTTATCGTCCCAGAATCAACATCATAAAAGCGATTGAAGAGGTTCATCGTCGTCGTCTTACCTGAACCCGTTGGCCCAACTAAGGCTAGCATTTGACCCTTTTTCACTGAAAGATCGATCCCATGCAAGATCTCTTTTCCTTCATCATAGCTAAAATGTACATCATTTAAAGCCACTTTTGAACGTAAGTCTTCTTGCTTTTTACCATCTAAAACTAGATCTTCTTCTGGTTGCGCTTCGACTTTAGCTAAACGTTTCGCACCGGTTAGTGCCAACTGGATCATCGAATAGATCGAAGTCAATTGTGTCAATGGTTGGAAGTAGGTTTGCGAATACTGCACAAACATCACGATCAAGCCCAGACCAGTCGCTGTATTCATCGAATCAGCCACGATCAACCAGATCCCCCCAACGATCACGATCGCTAAGTTCAATAATGACAGACCTTGCATCAAAGGAAACAAAAGACCCGAATAAAACTGGCCTTTAAACATCGTATCTTTAACACGTTGGTTGTATTTTTTAAAACCAGCGATCGATTCTTGTTGTAGCCCATTACTCAAAATGACCTGTTCACCGTTGATCTGCTCATTGACATAGCCGTTTAGATTTGAGATCTCGTCTTGTTGGGCATCTAAATACTTTCGAGCCTTCGACATGATAACTAAAGCGATCACCAAGACAAATGGCGTTGAGGCTACCGTGATCAAAGCTAATTTAACATTGATCGAAAACATCACGATAAGAGTCCCAATGTAAAGTGCCCCTTGAGAAACGATCTCAAAGACCGCATTATTCAAAGCGTTGAAGATATTATCGATATCTGAAGTAAATAACGATAATATCTTCCCGTCTTGATGTGTATCAAAATAACGGATCTTCATGCGTTGTAATTTAGCAAATAAGTTTTTGCGCATGCCATTTGTTGCGTCTGCATTAAACTTAGACATGATCATCCAAGCAATGAATTGGGCTAACACATTCAATAAAAAATACAGAGCCATCAATTTCAATGCCGTATAAAAAGCAATCATTGAGGCACTCGCACGTGTTGCTGGATCAGCTAATTGAGCAACATACTTAGTCAAAGCTGTGACCGCATTTCCCATATAGATCGGCGCGATCACTTGGAAAAAAGTCGCTAGTAAAGTCAAAACGATCATAATTGTCACAGCTAGCCAATATTGCTTTAAATACTTCCAAAAGTAGCCACAGGCAATTTTAAAATCCTTCATTTTACAGCTCCCCTTCCTCGATCCTATCTTTAGCACGTTGCGTTTCATAGATCTCACGGTAGACCTGGGAAGTCGCTAATAATTCCTGATGCGATCCCCAAGCTATTAGCTGGCCTTGATCTAAGACCATGATCTTATCAGCATCCATCACCGAGAAGATCTTTTCGGCGATCACAAAAGTCGTAGTCTGCGTCAATTCCTTTTCTAACGCTTCTTTGACTCGTTTTTCCGACTTAGCATCTAGCGCCGAGGTCGAATCATCTAAGATCAAAACTTTTGGCTTACCGACGACCCCACGTGTGATCGATAGACGTTGCTTTTGTCCCCCAGAGAAATTCGCCGAACGCTCTTCAACTTGATGTTCATATTGATCATCATAGCGCTCCACAAACTCAGCTGCCTGAGAGATCCGCGCCGCCCATCTAAAATCTTTAGTGGTAGCATTACGATCACCTTGGCGCAAGTTATCCGAGATCTTACCTGAGAAGAGTAAGGCTTTTTGTAAGACTAATGATACCGCCTTACGCAATGAAGCTTCATTTACTTCACGTAGATCGACCCCGCCAACTTTAACGACTCCAGAAGTTGGATCGTACAAACGAGTCATCAACTGGGCTAAGGTCGATTTTCCTGAGCCAGTAGCCCCGATGACCCCGATCGATTCACCAGAAGCAACTTTAAAACTGATATTTTTGAGCGTTTCATGTTCAGCTCCGGGATAAGCAAATGAAACATTGTCAAATTCAACAGCCCCATCAAGTTCCACTTCAGGTGCCTTTGGATCAAACGTTAGATCTGGTTTTGTATCTAAAATTTCTTTTATTCGCCCTAAAGAAACAAAACCACGCGCATACATCGCCATCGTCATGCCACCAAAGGCTAATGTGAATAACATCTGCATTAGATACCCGATATATGAGGTGATCGCCGCCAGTTCACCCGGGTTATTTTCCACGTTTATCCCAACTAGATAAACAACGGCGGTGATCCCCACATTGCAGACCAAGAAAAAGGCTGGCAATAAGCATGAAAATACATATCCGATCTTGATATTTAGATCATTCATATCATCAGCCACTTCACCAAAACGTTTTTCTTCATTTGTTTGTTGGTTAAAGGATTTGATTACCCTGATCCCTTGCATCGCTTCTTTAGCGATCGTATTACTGCGATCTAATTTCTTTTGATAACGATCAAACATCTTACCTAACTGCGGAAATGTCAAGCCGATCACTAACAGGACCGCTAAAAACATCGCCACTTGTAACCACCAGAAACGTGGGATCGTCACGATCCCCATCACAAAAGCCCCAATGATCATGATCGGCATCCGTAAAACTTGCATAAAAGTCGTCATTACGACATTTAGCACTTGATTCATATCGTTTATCAAACGGACGACTAAGGTACTAGCCGAAAATTTCTCGATATTACTCAAAGAAAATGTTTGGATCTTTTCATAAGTTTGTTGTCGTAGATCACTAGTAACGCCTTGAGCGACCCGAGCTGCAAAATAAACATTCAAGATCCCGGCGATCACTCCGATCACTGCTAATGCGATCAAGAGCATGCCGTCTTTAAACATTGCCTGACGATCATTTTTTAATAAATTATCTAAGATAAATTGTAGGATACGCGGTTGCAATAGAGATGCACCTGCAGCCACAATGATCGAAATGACTGCACCAAAGATCGCACCTAAATAGTTTTTCAAGTGTGGTTTTAAGATCTCCATAGTCCCCTCCATAATGATAAATTTATTAAGCTATTTTGGCTTCGTATGTACCAGTCTAGCGGAATTTTAATTTTTATTCAACCGCTCAATTTAAAAATAGTTTTGCTATAATAGTTAAGAAGTCTATTAACTCTAACAAGACACAAGGTGAATATTATGATGGATAATGATTTGAATCTCCCCTCAAAAGAGGAAACAGAAGCCAGTGTGCAGATCTTTAAAGCATTTGGCAATGAGACGCGCTATAAGATCTTGTACTTATTATTTGAAAAGCAACTTACAGTAAATGAGATCACCCAAGCGATCGGCATGACACAATCAGCGGTCTCGCATCAACTAAAGATCTTGCGCCAAACAGGGTTAGTCTCTAGCACACGTGACGGACAACACGTCTATTACACTTTAGCTGACGATCATATCATCATGATCTTCAAGCAAGTCAAAGAACACATCAATGAAGATTGAACACAAAAAAAGCGTAACTCCAAAAAGTCACGCTTTTTTCTTATCTTATGCGCGTGTAGAGTTTATCTACTGGAGCACGGTTCCCGTCGTGTCCAAATTGCGCCAATTTATTTTCAGGTGAATTGTTCCAAGCTAAATAGTCTTGTTCATCTTCCCAGACATTGAGCAAGAGGAATTGGAAATCTTTTTTCAAAGAGATCAAGACTTTTGAAGCCTTCAAGCCAAGAGGGCGTGTTGCTTTATTATTCCAAGCATCAACGACTGCATTGAAAACTTTTTGGTGATCAGTATCTAAAGTCACATACCGTAATTCTAGGAGCCCGTCCCAGTTTGTTTCGTCGATCTCTTTTAAGACGCGGTAATTCAAACCAGATTCAAACACTGTAGGTTCACCGGAGATATCAACGAGCAAATAACCATCTTTGTTGGCTAATGCACGATAAAGTAAAAAATTCCGATCAGCGTAACGATCTGAGAGCGTCGTCAACATTTTTTCTGGTCCTAAGGCAAAATTAATTTCATTTAATGACATAATTCATCCTTCTTTCAACAGACTTACTTTATTAGTATAGCACTAGGACTATTTTAAACCTATTAGCTAAAAACTGCTAATTATTTCTTTGGATAACCTACAAAATGCAACTTACCACTGATATATTCGCCCAAAAAGACCTCTGCACTGCTCTTAAAGCCATTTTTTTGTAATTGCTCATCAAGCCAGGCTTCATCTCGTGAGATCATCTCTAAAATATCGTAATTGATGATCCCATCACTGATCAAGGGATAACGAATACTTTCATCATCCCCGTATTCAAGCACCGTCAATTGGCCATTTTGTTCCAAAACAGCCCGTTTGACCCGCGCTAACTCATAGATCCCATTGATCCGCAATCTAAACATCAATTCATCAGCAGTCACCCCGCGTTTTAAACAAGTTTCTACGTCAAGCTCACCGTTTTTGACTAAGATCGCTGGGCGCCCATCGATCATCACCTTAGCAAACCGATTGTGATTTTTTAAAAATTGTAAGACCATCACGACTAAAGTCCAAATGATGAGCACCATCAAAAACTGTAATACCGTAATATCTTGGTTATAAATGATCCCCCCGATGATCCCACCAAGCACGTAATTTTGGACTTGATCAAGTGCTGTCACGGGGGCTAAATTGCGTTTACCAACGATATTTATCTGTAAGATGATACATAACATCCCTAAAATAAATTTTCCAATTATCGGTCCATAAAATTCCACGTTAAAATCCCCCTATTGGATCGTAATATCTTTATTGATCAAATGTGTCCGGGCCAACTCATAACTATTACGATCGACACTTAATTCGACCCGATAGTACTTATCTTTAACTTTCACGATGATCCCCTCCACAAGGCTGCGACTATTGACTGCCACATCTTTTGTACTAACACCTTCATCGCGCGCAACTGAACGTAAAAATGGTTGGACTTGCGAAGTCGATAATGTTTGGGTACGATGTTGTTCATAATTACTGTAACTCAAGCCAAATAGAAAAAACATCACCAGCAACATAATAATACTTATATCACGATATTTAGTATCAAAACGATTGCGTGAATACATAAAAACCGCAAAGAGTAAGATCAATAATCCGAGCGCACTTAAGCTGTAGATCACCAATTGATTTACTTCACGTTGATTTTGAAGATATTGTAAGGTATAAAATGTCATTTTCATTACCTCGGTCATTTTTTTATTTTTTATGATACCGAGTAATCATCTAAAATACTATACCTATTTTTTTGAATAAAAAATCAAAAATAGAAAAAAGCCTCGCCGATCTAGCCGACCAGCGAAGCTCTGTTGCTTAACTTTATTTTTCTTTAAATTCGCCTTCGATCACACTATCATCTTCTGAATGATGTGACCCTTTACGACCATTACTTGGTGCATCTGGCATGACCAAGGCAGCGATGAAATAGATCAAGAGACCTAAAATAACATTTCCCGGGAAAATGATCAAGATCGCCCCGATGATCCGGGTGATCGCTTTATCCCACCCGAAATATTCAGCAACCCCACCAAAGACACCTGAAACTACTTTATCATTTGATTTAGTTAATTCTTTTTTTGTTTTTGCCATTGCAATTCCACCCTTTCAATAATTTTAGTTTACTTTACTGTATTTTCACCAGTTCGACTGCTCAAAGTCAAAACATCTGCTTGATCGGCATTTTCCTCTAATGTCCCCCCATTAGTTTGTTGTTGATCGTGTAAATTGTTTTTCCCATGTTTGTTAGTCAAACGGTAACCTTGCACTGTTGCATTCATTATCCGCGTTACGCCGGTATTATTTTTGATCTCATACTTGCCTTTGATCGTGATCGTATCAGCATCAAGATCAGCACTTGGCTCTGAATTATCAACATAGTCGCTGTCATTATCTGCGTCGTTATCATCATCGCTCGCATAACCATATACTTCATCAGCCAATTGTGTGCCACCACCATTTAAGACTAGACCATCTTTGTAGTAGACCCGGCCCTCACTATCTACTTTGACGTTGATATTGGTCAATTCGCCACCAGAGACAACGAGATCAGCTACCCTGTCAAGGGATAATTCACCATTGTTTAGCTTAGAATTTGTGAGCGTAACTTCATCGGTATTCATATCGATATCTGTCCGTTCAGTCGTTACTTCATTTAGGCTGAGCTTTTCACTGCTATTTGCTTCAAGCTCTAAAGTAGCGATATTTAGCTTCTCTAACTTGATGTTATCGTAGTTACCATTTACTTTTACAAAACTTAATTTGACATTTTCTGGAACTGTGATGATCAATTTACTGTCGATCTTTGATTGATAATTGTTAAGATCAAAGCTAAAGCCATGCATCTCTTGGCCACGAGCGACCTTCAAAGTTCCATTTTGATAGTCGATCTTTGGTTCAAAGCGTGAACTTCCACTATAAGATACACTGTAATCTTGACCTTGTCTGATCTCTAGCTCCATTGGGACAAAATAGCCCGAGCCATTGACAAATTCGATACGCTCAAATTCTTTTTTAGCATAAGTCTTCGTGATCGCCGTATCTTTTTTGACTGTTTGGACTTTAAAACCATTGAATTCAACTGCTTTGACGCCGTTAAAAGCAGCGCCCACGATCGCAAGGACTGCTCCCAGGGCTAAGATCACCCAACCAGCTTTAAATATCTTCTTCATGGTCACTGCCTCCTTTTGCTTTGCGTTTCTTACTCAACTTATCATAAAGGTATTTGGAGAAGTTAGCGATCCCTTGTAACACCAAGCGAACCAACCAGTAAGCTATCGGTAATACGACTAGCAACGCTCCCAGGGCTAAAACTCCTAATCCCAAATAAAACAGCCCGACTGCCCAATTAGTAAATAAAAGCCCGATCCCGACATAAAACAAAAGCCCCATGACCACTACCAATGCACATAAAGCAACAACAGCTCCAAAGATCAGACCTGCAACTAAAGCTAAGATCCCGATCAAAACAAAGATCATGACTCCACTAGCGCCCAATAAGAATGGTGAGGCTAACAAGGCTAACAAGATCAGCCAGATCATCTTGACGTTTGATCTTGGAGTAGCTGTTCGTTGATACTTAACTTCTTCATCAGTCATTTTGATCGAATGATCGGCTAAAACTTTGCGACTCAACTGCTTGGGGGTGCCCAAACGTTGCTCGATCTGACTTCTGTTCTCTAAACCTGCATCCTCAATAAATTCTGAATAAAACATGATCGCATCCGCACGTTCTTCTGGCGTTAAAGGTTGTAAGTATTCTTCTAGTTCAGCCAGATATTTTTCCCTATTCATGTTGCCCCTCCTCATCGTATACATTTTGCTTGCGCTTATCTGCTGCAGCAAAGACAGCATCTAAACTTTCCTTATAATCATTCCACATTTTTTTGATCCGTTGTAAATGGTTTTCCCCGCTCTCAGTGATCTTGTAATAGCGCCGATTGCGACCTTGATAAGGTGCATCGTATGTGGTCACATATTCTGCCTTTTGTAAGCGACGTAAGACCGGATACATCGTTGATTCTGAGATCGAGATCGCTTGCTGCATATCTTGTGTCAACGCATATCCATAGTAATCTTGGCTTTCTAGCAAGGCTAAGACCAATCCATCCAATAGATCAGCTGTTACTTTGATTTCCATGCAGTTTTTCCCACCTTTCTATTTTCTCTGTTATATCTTAACTTCACCAATATTATATGACGTATAATATATAGAGTCAACTAATATTGTAAAATAAATCAAATTTGATCTAAAAAAAGTCCTAAGTCGGTCATAAAACCGCTTAGGACTAAGCTATTATTTGATTTTTCGATTGATCTTTTTTATTTCTAACCACGTAGAAAGATAATTTCCAAGATAGATAATAAGATAGATTCCCGTATATATCAGTAAAAAGCCAGCGATCCACAAAATATTATGCGGAAACCAGCCCGCCAGATAAGCTAATGGGAAAAAACAGATCAATGTCACTAGATAATGGAGTAGTGACATCTTGAGCAAACTCCACCGTTCTTGTGTAAATATCAATTTAGAAAAATAAAAAACATTTCCCATTAAAGCCCATAAAATGATCGAGCTTAGCATAGCTCTAACTGGAGTCGTAAATAACTCCATAAACGTTGGTGTTGAGGGCGTATACTCTCCTTGCCCAAAAATACTAGAAAAAATGACAGACAGGATCACTCCGATCGCGATCCCCGAGCAACTAGCATTGATCATCTTTTTAAATATTTTCATTTTAGATCCCTAGCCTTTCTTTGAGATTTTTGACACAACGTCTAGCCACAAAGGTCGTAGTACCGTTTTTTAGTTTTAAAGCGATCGTTCCTTGAACGGACAATTCCAAATGATCTAAATAATTCAAGTTAATAAATTCACTACGACTGATCTTGACAAAATCCGGAGATAAAAGTTCAGCCACTTCATATAATTTCTTCTTTACCTGATAGCTACCGTGCTCGGTCATAGCATAGAGCTTACCAGCTTGGCTATTTAAAGAGATTATCTGAGCTAAAGCTAACGGCTTAACGATCTGATCGACATAGCCCCAAATTTGTTCATCGTGTTCAAGTAGTTGGATGACTTGTTGTAACTTAGGTGTCAATTCATGCACATGAAATTCGGCCCATTCTTCAGGTAATTTTGGATCGATCTCAACTTTACTTTTCATTTTGGCATTCCCCCTTTCTTTAGCTAAATTCTAGCAAATCTTAGGCTAAATTTCGCTAAAGATGATTAAATGGTCAGAACTGATAGACAAACGGTCTAAAAGCTAACACGATCGAGACGCACCCGCTGTATTTAGCTGTTAAAATACGCATCTAGTTACATTGGGGAAACGTGTGCGACAGTACTTCTAGCAAATAAAAAGAGATCTTCTATGGTGCAAAATACGCAGTCATCGAAGATCTCTTTTTTATCTCAGCTACCCGGGCTGTCTTCCACTCTTAAAACCTTATTTGAACATAGGTCACTACAGCTGCAAAAACGGCTGTCGCTACTAAAACAAAGCCTTTGCCTACGAGCTTTCCTAATTTCTCTTGGGCGATCATCTCATTGACGGGCCTTTCAAAACCAACTCCGACCCACCAAGTCAATAAGACCACCGCTAATTTCCTAAACCAAGCCAAATCACCTAACAACAAGGTTATCAGCACCATTGCTACTACAGTAAGCGCTGTGACTGGATACTGCTTTAATTTTTCTACCATTATGTCTCCTTCTATTCATGTAATTCAAGGGGCAAGCCGTCGGGATCAAAGAAGAAGGTCATCAACTTACCATCAAAGTCATCACGCCGCAACGGCTCACATTTGATACCTAACGCCAACAATTGCTCTCTTTTGGCTGCAACATCGTCACATTTAAAGGCCAAATGCCGTAACCCCCGTGCCTCACCCGTAGCACCACTGACACGTTTTGGGGCATTGGGCTTGATGAACAACTCCAAGACTAGCCCATCTTTAGCTACATTCAACAAAATATCGTCTTTTTTGGGGCGGACATGTTCAGATATGATCTCAAATCCCAATTTATCGACATAAAAATCAACTGCTTGTGCACGATCGCTACAAATGATCGCAATATGATGGATAAACATTACTCTTCACCAAATTCCAAATGACTGCCAGCTTCATCAACAACACCGTAGATCTTTTTACCTTCACATTTTCCTAAGTCAATTTGCCCGTAGAGTAGTTCTTCATCTGTGATCTCCACTCCATGCATATTGGCAGCCATAAATTTACGGATGATCGCCATTTCTTTTTCACGTAATTCAGATTTTTCAACGGCTTTAGCTAAGGTATAGCCCTCATCGATAAAAGCTTTGATCGAACCAACTTTATACAGCATTTCCCAGCTATACTTACGCGCGGAATTCTTCTCATCGGCTAGCGACTTGATATAACCACGCTCTTCCCAATAGCGCAATTGCCGTCCTGTGACTCCAGTGATCTTGCACATGTCACCGATCCCGATCCGAATATCATGGATAAAGTGGGGTTTGTGCATCTTATGCTTCGCTTCTTTCAAGGTTCTTCCCCCTCGCAAATAATTTCTCACTTTAGATTTTATATTGTTTGGGCGATTTGTCAACTATCTTGACAAACTTGGTAAATAAGGTTTATAGTAGGCAACGCACATAAATTGAAAATAATATCAAAAATACTAAAGGAGTGAACTTGCTTGAATAATGCTACGCGTCCGACCGACGTCAATGGCAATAGTTATAATCGGAATCTATTGGTCTTAGTTTTAATGGTCGGTTCTTTTTGTACTTTTTTGAATAGTACCTTGATGAACACTGCTTTTCCTGCGATCATGAAAGATTTTTCGATCACAACAGCGACCGTTCAATGGTTAACGACTGGTTTTATGATGGTCAATGGGGTAATGATCCCGATCTCAGCTTGGTTGATCAATCGTTTCAGCTCAAAAACGATGTATCTCTGGGCTATGTTGACCTTTTTACTAGGGACAGTCGTTTCTTTTACCGCCCAAAATTTCGGGATCCTTCTTTTAGGTCGATTGATCCAAGGTATCGGGGTCGGCGTCTCAATGCCGTTACTTCAAACGATCATGCTCTCGATCTTTCCACCAGAAAAACACGGCGCTGCTATGGGGACAGTCGGGCTAGTGATCGGGCTTGCACCAGCTTTAGGGCCAACACTTTCCGGGTGGATCGTCGATAACTGGACTTGGCGTGAATTATTTGGCATGATCATTCCGATCGTGGTCGCCGTTATCATCTTGGCCTTCTTCTTTATGAAAAGTGTTGTGCCTAACACCCACCAAAAGATCGATGTTATTTCGATCATCACCTCAACGATCGGATTTGGGGCGTTATTATATGGTTTTTCTAAAGCTGGTAATGATGGCTGGGGCGATCTTTATGTCCTCGTCTATCTAGCTGTCGGGGCAGTCTTTGTTGCTCTCTTTTGTTTACGCCAATTAAAAATGGACGAACCTTTCTTAGATATCACGGTCTTTAAATATGGTGAATTTAGCTTAGCTGCGATCTTAAGTGGGGTGGCTAACTTGGCTTTGGTTGGTTCTGAAATGGTGATCCCACTTTACATTCAAAACATTCGCGGGGAATCCGCCTTCCATTCCGGCTTGATCTTACTCCCTGGTGCCTTGGCCATGGGGATCATGTCCCCGATCACGGGACGTTTGTTTGACCGTTACGGAGCTAAATTTATGGCACTTGCTGGGATGACGATGTTGACTTTAGGCTCGATCCCCTTTCTTTTTATCACTAAAGAGACTTCGATCATGTTGATCATCGTCTTTTATGCGATCCGGATGTTTGGGATCTCGGCGACGATGATGCCGGTCACGACTTCTGGGATGAACGTCTTGCCCTTCAACAAGATCTCTCACGGAACAGCGGTCAACAACACTTTCCGCCAAGTATTAAGCTCGATCGGGACCGCGATCTTGATCTCCGTCTTGAGTTCAGTTACCAAAAACTCAATGCCCGTTCACAATGTTTTGGTCCAAACGCCGATCAAATATGCTGATCTTGCAACAAAAGCTGTTTTGAATGGTTATCATGCTGCATTCTTTATCTCGATCCTCTTTGCAGTCGTCGCATTGTGCTTTGCTTTCTTCTTAAAGAAGGGCAATAATGCACCTAAAGTCACACTCACTAGTAAAAAGGGGGCTAAGTAGATGAGTATCATTATTTTAGTTTTAGCAACGATCAGCTTCTTTTGTTTTACAGTCCTGCCTACCCTTAAACACCGCGTTTTATATGCTTTACTATCATTTGCGATCATGGTGCTTTGTACTGGTGCGATCATTTTGAATGATTCCTATAATTTTGGGATGAAAGTTCAAACGATCACCCAAAAACAAAAACTCGTTTCTTCAGTACCTGATCAACTCGATGTCTTATTGTATCAACCACTTGGAACTAAGTCAGAAAGAGTCTATCTCTATCACAATTCTTCTGATGAGAAGAAATTGCGCCAAACAAAAACAACTGATACGACTACCAAATACTCGCAAACTGGCAAAACTCCACAGTTAGTCGTGACAAAAGAGCGTTATGTCTACCAAAATGGCCTTTCTGAGCTTTTCTTTGGTATCTTAGGCAATAATGATCGTCTCAAACATCAAACTTATGAGTTCAAATTGACCGATAATTGGTTTGTTTTGAGTACTAAGCAAGCTAAACAGCTTAAAAAATTGCTTAAAGAACATGACACCGAGCTCAAGCAAAACATTTCCCAGGTTATCCAACAAGAATTAGCTCAGAAATTGCAACAAAACCCAACGATGTCTAGCTCAGAACGCGAGAAATTGGTCAAAGAGTTACAAAAACAAGCGACCCAACAGTTAGTCAAAAAATTGATCACTCAAGTTCAAGCAAGTGATTCTTAAACTAAATTTAAGGCATATTTATAAACAAATTTAAACAACTAGCGTATAGTAGAGAATGTATCAAGTTAAGATACCCGTCCAGAAAGGAACATCTATATGGATAAACAAACTAATATTGTCTCTGCACAAGTTGTAGACGTAAAATCAAACAAGATCACTTTAAAAACTGAAGAAGATGAAGTTATCGAAGTGGCACGCCCTAAAAGCGCAGCCCATGATATGCTCTTCATCCAAACAATGAAAGACATCTTAAAGAGTGGGATCTGGATCCCGGTAAATAAAAAACTCAAACAACTTTTACGTTACGACTGGTTTGAAACCCCAGTCGAACAATACTCATTTTAATATAAAAAACGGGCTGAAAATCACGTTTAAAACGTCGATCTTCAACCCGTTTTTTGTATGAGCTTTTCCTAGTTTCTAATTTTTATGCTCAAATTTTGGGAATCAATTTTTTATCTTCCAAGCCAAGTGTTAGTGGTCATAAGGTCGTTGATTTTAGTCCAAATACTACCTGAATTTGATATTTTTTTTAGTTGATATAAAAGTTCCTTTGTTTCTTTAGATAGAGACTTTTTTTCAATTAAATTTAACGTAAAAAAGTTTTGATATACAACATTTACTTCCGTACGAATAGTATAGTTATTCTTAATTTTCTCGCTGGCTATATCAATGAAATTAAGATCAGAATTGGAAAATCCATCTGCTTCTAAACTATATTTGAAAGATTTTAACAATAAAAGTACATCATCTTTTTTTACAGTTAACAATTTCCAATACCCGCTTTCCCACCAGTTGCATAGCCAGCTGCTGCATTATTTACTCCACAATACCATGTTCTAGACCAATCGACTTTACAGCCTAATTGATTACAATAAAGCCCATTACCATAATATTTATATGGATCAGCAGAACCTCCTCCAGTCACAGGAACATTTGCCGAAACACTAGCCGAAGCAGTGTTATGAAGCCCAAATACAAAAACGAGAGATAATACTGTCACCAAACAAATTAATATTTTTCTCATGATGCAACTCCTTTTTGTAATTAAACTGACAACTACTACAACTATTAAACCTACTTTGTTCAAATTTTACCACACTAATAAACCAATGTAAATTTAATGAAAGTGGTCCTAATCACTTTTAACAAGCATCAATTGTAGCTTGAGATCATTGTAGTTTTTTTAAACTAATATTTTGTTTTGCTGATCGCATTTATTCTGCTTCTCTCAGTGACCTTTCAGTTTTCAGCGCAAACTATAGCACAACATCCGTTTTTGTGTAAACGATCTCCTAAAATAAATCTCTCTTAACTTTCAGTAAATAGCACTATGTTTGTAGTCATGTTCCGAATTACAACTCTTAGAAAATAGCGGTGTCCTACCTTCATCTCAAAGATAGAACACCGCTATTTCTACGCAACTAAACGCAATTTTTGCACTGTGTTAGTTTATAAACTCCAATCTGAGCCTGATCAAGAGAACAAAAAGTGTCAGCAATATGACCAGCGTAAAGGAAAGTAGTAGCGCACCTTGATCTGTTGTTGGCTTTTGGAGAAACTTCTGTTGACTGAAACGTTGGTAAAAATAGATCAATAATGCTCCCACAAAGTTTAAACTCAAGAGTTGTTGTACCAAAGCTAGACTTAAAAACAATGGCCTATCCGTCGCTTGGATCTTCCATAAGGCTGCTGCTAATAATAAGTTGAGGCCTGCAATGATCGTTACTAAGGCTAAGCTAGGCATCGTCTGTAAAGTCGCTGGCAAACTTTTGCCAAGGTCAAGCGCGACCAAAGATAGATATCCAAATAAGATCACACTTGAACCGATCCAGTAGCCTAATAAGATCTTCTTGTATACAGCTGGTCTTGCCAGTACTTGTTTTAACATTTTTCTCACCTATCTTTACTCATTTTTTCGGTCAACTTTCGAAAAAGATAATCAACGACAACTGATAATGTGACTAATGACTCGACTTTTTTTTCTTTGATAACGGAAAATGGTGTCACATGATAGTGCAAAGCATAATCCGAATGACTCGCAAATGTGTTCTCACCTGCTTGCGTCACACTCACAAGGGGGACATTTTTTAGTGTCCACATGAAGATATTTTCTTTGATATTTTCCGTCTCCCCACTAAGCGAGGCTAATAAGACTACATCTTGCGGAGTGATCATCTCCATCGCCATATCAAGCTCAGTCTTATTTGGGATCGTGATCGCCCGTTTTCCCAGCTGTAACAGATTTTTAGCAAATTCATCTAAGATCCGCCGTTGCGAAAAGCCTGTGCCATAGCAATAGATCGTTTGGGCCTCCTTGAGTCGTTTCGTCAGATCGTCCCATTCAACATGCTCCAAGCCCTTGATCGTTTTAATAATATCTGAGACCTGTAGATCAGCAAACAGCTCTGTGGTTGGCTCAGCCTCTTTGGTACTCGTTTTTAAAAAGTATTTGAATTCTGAAAAACCAGCAAAGCCTAATTTCCTGACTAGGCGCAAAACTGTCGATTTAGAGGTATATGTGGCAGTTGCTAATTCAGTAATACTTATCTGTTGTATCTTTGGCCTGTTATCGAGTACATAACGTAAGATGGTCTTATCAAGGTCCCCTAAAACCTTTTGATGTTTTGTGATCAATCCTTCCAGTGTCATGTGCGTCCCCCTGCTCTGTTTAATCATGCTAAATTATAGCATATTTCGCACGATCAACTAAAGCGATTACACTATCTGAGTTCTGGCCAGAAATCTCGGTTAACTTCGATCAAGTCATCTAAGATCTGCTTAGCAACTCTTGCATTTGGAATGATCTTAGAAAGCGTTAGCGCTTGCCATAATTTTTGATAGGAGTGTTCTTCCCAAGCTTCAACGACGAGTTTTTCGACAGCTACTTGTTGTTCCATCAAACCTTTTTGGAAACGCGGGATCAGGCCTTGAACTAATGGCTCAGGTCCATTTTTCCCTACGATACATGGGACTTCGACCATTGCCGTTGGCTCAAAGTTGCTCAAAGCACCATTATTTTCCACGATCAACAGCATACGTTCGTGAGTATTGTATGCGATCGCCCGTGCTAGATCCACGATATAGCTGGCATGCTCGTCAACTTCTAAACTAGTATCTTTGGCTGTTTTTGCTTGGACGATCTTTTTACATTCACCAAAGACGTGTTTTTCGCGTCCGTTCATGACTTCATTTGCCCGTGTATACTCAGGATCGGCATGCTCAACTTCATCTTGTGAATAGAGATAGTATTTGAGATACGTATTTGGTAAAGTATCTGGATCTACCGCATAAACTTCACGTGCTTTAGCAAAGGTATGCATCCAACTTGGATCAGTATGTTGTGATTCATGTTCCCCTAGCTCTTCTTTAAGTGAATAGCCGTATTTGGCCACGTGCTCTTTGATCTGTGGCATCAGATCATTACCAGCATGATCTCTGATATCGGTCCACCAGCCAAAGTGATTTAAGCCGTAGTAGCGTACTTCCATCTCTTTACGTGACTTGAGCCCGATCGCATGAGCCATCCGCTCTTCGATCCCGACTGGCATGTCACAAATGTTGATGATCTTAGAGTTCGGCCGTAACTTACGTGTCGCTTCAGCCACGATCGCTGCTGGATTGGAATAGTTCAACATCCATGCATCTGGCGAATATTTTTCCATATAGTCGATCAACTCTAAGACGCCTCCGATCGAACGCATCCCGTAAGCGATCCCCCCTGGTCCACAGGTCTCTTGCCCGATAACACCATATTTAAGTGGGATCTTTTCATCTTTTTCACGCATCGCATATAATCCAACACGAATATGAGCCATGACAAAATCTACATCACTAAAAGCCGTCTTTGGATCAGTTGTTGCAACAAAGTCGATCTCTGGTGCCTTTTCTTTTAAAATGATCTCACAGGCATCTGCGATCACTTTTTGACGCTCTTCAAGGTTATCGTAAAACTTGATCTGACGGATCGGAAACTTATCTAAATTCTCCAGTAACATCAATACGATCCCCGGAGTAAAGGTACTCCCACCCCCTGCAATCACAACTGAAAACTTCTTATCCATGTTAAATTCCTCCTCTAATCATCGATCTTCATTAATTCTTCAAATTGTTCTCTGACTTGGGGCACATCTAAGCCCACGATAACCTGCAAAGCATTACCATTGCGCACGACACCATGTGCACCACCTGCTCTAAAGGCAGCATCATCTTCGACCAAAGCTGGATCTTTGACGGTCAACCGTAAACGCGTCGCACAGTTATTGACTTTTTCAATATTGTCACGTCCACCAACTGCTTCTAAATAGATCGCTGCTTGTTCACGATAACGATTTGCAGGGGCTTTATTTTCATCACCTTTACCCGCTTTTTTGTCTTTATAATCTTGCTTAGAGTAGAGTTTGATGTCAGCTTCCTTGTCGATATCACGCCCTGGCGTCATAATGTTGAATTTTACGATCAAGAATTTAAAGACAACAAACCAGATAAATGTGAAACATAGTCCGATCACGATATGAATGAGCACCGTACCGGAATGATTTGAAAATACTGGGATCCAGTTTCTTGTCAACAGATCGATCAAGCCCCCACCCATATCACCAACGACACCAAATGTGTACAGTGTTGCTGCTAAAGTTGCTGCTAAAACAGCATGAACTGCAAATAATGGTGGAGATAGGAATAAGAACGTAAATTCTAACGGCTCAGTGATCCCGGACAATACAGCTGTCAATGTTACAGGGATCAACATGGAGAGCACTTTTTTCCGGTTCTCTGGTCGAGCTGTAAAGTAAAAGGCTAATGCGATCCCTGGAGCTCCAAAGACTTTAGAGTTACCATGAAGCGCAAACCCACCTTCTGGGAACAATGTCTTAAGTGGTTGGGTCGAGCGTGAAAATTCATTTAAGTGTGCAAACCAATACTGCGTGATCCCACCTTCAACGACCGCTGGCCCAAAGACAAATGGAGTGTAAACAAAGTGATGTAGACCTGTTGGGATCAAGATCCGTTCTAAGAAAGTGTAGATCCAGACTCCGACCACGCCTGAAGTAGCTAAGATCGCTTGTAATGAGCTGATCCCAAATTGGATCTTAGGCCAGATATAGCAGGTCAATAAGGCGATCGGTAACATCGCAAAGAATCCTAAAACAACAACATAAGATGAGCCTTGGAAGATCCCTAAGAAATCAGGTAATTTCTTTTCAAAATAGCGATTATGCAAGTAGACTACGATCGCTGAGATAAAGATCGCACCGATGATCCCAGTATCTAAGGTCTTGATCCCGGCGATCAGCTTTAAGCCACTTTCACCACCAGCTGCTTGTTTGAAATTAACACCAAAACTTGAGCCAAATAATTGCAACATTGTGCTGACGAAATAATTAAAGGTCAAATATGTGACTACGGCTTCCATTACCGCCCGCGCATTAGCTGTTTTAGCTAACCCGATCGGTAGACCGATCACAAACAAGAGCTCCATGTTGTTAAAAACGGTCCAAGAACCATTTTCAACGATCTTCCAAAAGTTATACCAGATCGTGCCTTCTTTAGCTAGATCACCAACTAAGACCGGATTAGTCGCTACGATCGCTATCGAGACCATGATCCCGGCAAACGAGAAAAGTAAGACTGGTGTAAACATTGCGCCCCCAAAGCGCTGGATCTTCTCCATCATAAAACTTCACTACCTTTCCTAAAAAACTTTAGCTTTTCTTAACAACCTAAGCATACCATTTTAATGTATCCGTTTTCATCGTTTTCTAGTAAAGTGGCATTTCCTTTCCTCTAGTGGGATAAAGTGTCAACTTATGGGAATTTTCCCAAAAAAGAGCTATCCCTAAATATTTACTCTTTACACAGTGGTTGACAATAAAAAAGTGCCTTGAGCTATCACCCAAAGCACTTTAAAAAATCTCTGTAAAAGTTATATCTTCAAAATCATCTAAACAAACATCAAATACTGTTTGTTTCACACTGTATGATAACTTACTGATCTTTTATTGTCAATGAAAAGTAACTTTATTTTCCTTCCCGCACATTCAGCCAATCACTGTTAGGTCTTGCTATCAACCGTGCATTATTATATGCCATATCTAAGGTAAGGCACGTATGCCCTTGATAATACTTACCATCATTACTTTTTGTTACTACTAGGGCAACATCTGCTTTCATTGGTTCAAGTAAGCAAACCGGCAACAGTAGTTGGATATTACCTTTATAGTATTGTGGTACGGCTAGTTTATAGTTAGCAGTCACACTTTTTACCATTAGATCCAAGGCACCTCTAAAAATCGTTGTTCGGTTAGTTGCATCTTTTATTTTTTTTGGAAGTCTTTTGATATTATTGGGATCATTAAGAATATGCCCAAATTGAATATTTATAGGACAATTAGCATCAAAAATCAACAGCGATGGATCTTCAAAATAGTTTGCCCGCTCTGGAAGTAAAGTATTGTCGACCCCTCGACGTGCCAGTTCATATGCTGATTTAAACCCAACAGTATACCACTTTTGCGTATTCTCCCTTTTATTCAATTCTAAATATGCGTAGAGCGGTTCATAAAAATTATCAAAAAGTCCCGTATTAAAAATCGCTCTCCCGTTTTTTTCATCAACAAAAATTTTATTTTCATATTCTAAGCGTTCATAAGTATGAGCCAAATAATTCACTAAGATCCCATTTTTTGTTGCCCCTTCACGTGAAAATGTCCATTCCTCACTAGTCAACTCAGCTAAATCATTTAGCTTTGCTTTTTTCACAAAATACCTCTTCGTAATACTTCATAAAAATTCCCCCTTTTTGCAGATATTATACTCCAAACTAAAAAATCCGCTGAGCACTTTGCTCAGCGGATATAACGCTATTAGAATTTAGTTTTTTCCACCAATAACTTGTTGTTATCTTCTAACTTCTTAGCGATGTCTTGGATAAATTTGACAGCATTTTTATACTCGTCACTGGACATATCGACGGAACCAAAGCAACCCGTGACACGGTCCTTGATCTGGTCTTCCAACTCAAGAGCTTTATCAGTCAAAGTGATATAGACCTTGCGTCCATCAGCCTTTGTCTTCGTGCGAGTTACCCAGCCTTCTTTTTCCATGCGCTTTAGTAAAGGCGTCAATGTCCCGGTATCAAGTTTCAAACGTAGACCTAGATCACGAATAATCATCTTTTCTTTACTTTCCCATAAAACTAATAACGTGATGTATTGCGCATAGGTCAAATTATACTTCTTCAAGGCTTCAGTATAGAAACGGTTATAAAAGCGTTGTGCGGTATAGATCGAAAAGCACAATTCATCTTCTAAATGGTTGGGGTTATGCTCAAACATAGTCAAAATCCTCTCTTAGTTCTTCCCTGTATTTTTGGCATACGCCGGCTCAACAACGACGAAGCGTCGCGGTTCATTACCGCTTGAATAGGTTTTGACCTCAGTATTTCTAGCCAAAGCAGCGTGGATGATCTTTCTTTCAAACGAAGGCATTGGATCTAACCGTTGCCGTTGGGCTTGTTGAATTGCATCCCGTGCAACTTTTCGTGCTAAAAACTGGAGCGTTTCTTTGCGTCGCGCCCGGTAGTCAGCCACATCTAAGATGACTTGGACCTTCCTTTTACTCTTCTTATCCAAGAAATCCTGTGCTAACAACTGTAACGCATTGAGCGTTTTTCCGTGGCGCCCGATCAAGCTACCTTCCTGCTTAGTTTCAAAATTATAGGTCACGACCCGTTTTTCCACCACCACATCGATCGTTGTCTTGATCCCCATCTTCTGTGTGACATCTGCCAAATAGTAGCCTAATTCGTGCAGATATTTCTCCCAGTCTTCAACCTTTTGTTTTGCAACAGCCACTTTTTTAGCGTGTGGTCGCCCAGCATTTTTATGTGTTGTTTCTTCCTTAACAACGAGTTCCACCTCAGCTGGTTTCTTACCAAACCCTAAAAAGCCCTTTCTTCCTTCGCTGATAACTTTTACTTCGACCTGTGCTTTAGTCTTATGCAATTCCTCTAAGCCAGATCTGATCGCATCTTGTGTTGTCTTGCCCCAAAATTTCACATCGTTTCCCCCTAAATAAAGCAATAAACTACATTTTTCAAAAAAGTGATCAACAAAAATAGCAGACTAACTCGTCCGCAACTCATTTAGTAGTATAGCATACTTATATTTTGTTTCACACAAATATTAGCCGTGAAAATGCTTTTATTCTAAAAAGAACAAAATTCCTTAATACATAAGCGCTCTAAAGATGGACATTTACTTAATTATGGTATAATCAAGGCGTGTAGTACACAATAATTCAATACAAGGATAGGTGGGAATTTATGAGTTTGATGAACACATATACACTTGAAAACGGCGTTAAGATCCCAGTTTTAGGTTTTGGTACTTGGCAAACTCCTGCAGGTAAAGTAGCTACCGATGCTGTCTTAGCTGCACTTGATGCTGGTTTTACCCATATCGATACTGCTGAAATGTATGGCAACGAAAAAAGTATCGGTCAAGCCGTAAAAGCAAGCGGAATCGCTCGTAGTGACCTTTTTATCACAAGTAAATTGGATAATCAGGCTCATACTTACGAACTGGCTACTCAAGCCCTCGATCGTTCTTTATCCGACCTTCAGACCGACTATTTGGACTTATTTCTGATCCATTGGCCTAATCCAAAAGCTTTCCGTGATCATGACTGGGAAAAACATCTCCAAGAGACTTGGCGTGCCCTAGAGGATGCCTACACGGCTGGGAAAGTCAAGGCGATCGGAGTTTCAAACTTTAAACCTAAGCATTTTGAAGTTTTGAAAAAAACACAAAAGATCCAGCCGATGGTCGACCAGATCCGGATCTGCCCAGGTGATGTCGATCATTTGACTATTGATTACTGTCAACAACACGATATCTTATTGGAAGCTTACAGTCCATTTGGTACCGGACAGATCTTTGCTAATGAGACCTTAAAAGCTTTGGCCCAAAAGAAAAAACGTTCAGTCGCTCAACTTTGCTTACGGTGGTCATTGCAACACGGTTATCTACCATTACCAAAATCGGTCCATCCGGCACGGATCAAAGAAAATACTGAAGTCTTTGATTTTGAATTGACCGAAAGCGAAATGCAACAGATCGATGCCTTACAGGGCGTTGCTGGATTTGCAACTGATCCTGATACGGCTGATTTTTAAAAACCTAAGGGGGAATTTTTATGGGGGAAAATACAACTGTCAATGAAGCTTTGCTAAAAGATGATCTTTACCAAGCCGTCAACGGCGAATGGCTCAAAACCGCCATTATCCCAGCCGACAAAGCAACTACGGGGGGCTTTGCCGACTTGGCCGACAATATCGAAGAAACACTGATGGCTGATTTTGGCAAAATGTTGACCAAAAAAGACCGACCACAGACCAAAGAAATGGCAGAATTTGTAAAGTTTTATCGCCTTGCGTCTGATTTTGAAGCTCGTAACAAAGCTGGTGCTACTCCAGCTAAAAAGTATTTAGATAAGGTCTTAGCCTTAAAAGATCTAAAGGCTTGGCAAGACGCTTTGCCAGAGCTGATCCTTGAAAATTACGATGCACCGTTTGAACTCTATGTTTCACCGGATATGAAAGATACTAAGCATTACGCGCTCCATGCTGATGTTCCATCTTTGTTTTTACCCGATAAGACCTATTATGAACCTGGCAATGAACAAGCTAAAACATTGCTTCAGATCTTAGAACAAATGCTGACTGAGCTCTTCAAGTTAGCTGGCTATGATGAAGCATTTAGCCAAAAGACGATCGCACAAGCTTTGGCTTACGATAAAAAACTAGCACCTTTCCAAAAGGATAGCACAGAACGCGCAGACTACGTAAAATCTTACAACAAGTACACTTTCCAAGATTTCGTATCATTGAGCGCACATGTCGATCTCGCTAAAGTCGTGACAAGTTTACTTGGAAAAGCGCCTGAACAAGTGATCGTCAGCGAACCTAAGTACTATGCGGCCTTAAATGAATTAGTCAACGAACAAACCTTTGAGAGCATGCGTAGTTGGTTATTTGTCAAAACTCTTCTTGGTCTAACCGGGTTATTGAGCGATGAGATCCGCGTTTTAGGGGGGACCTATAATCGGGCGCTCTCTGGTTCAAAAGAGGCAATGAATCCGCAAAAAGCAGCCTTTTACTTAGCGACAAATCAATACAGTCAAGTAGTCGGACTCTACTATGCTCATAAATACTTTGGGGCTCAGGCTAAAGCAGACGTGCACCATATGGTCGAAAAGATGATCGCTGTCTATAAAAAACGGCTGGAAGAAAATGAATGGTTGAGTGATGAAACACGTAAAAAAGCGATCGTTAAGTTAGATGCGCTCGGGATCAACGTTGGCTATCCTGATGAACTCGATCCCCTTTACTCCAAGTTCATCGTTGATGACGACTTAAACTTAGTTGATAACGTGACAAAATTCACCAAGATCGTAACTAAGCGTCATTTTGAACGGATCGATGAAAAAGTTGATCGCACACGTTGGGAGATGCCGGCGCACATGGTCAATGCTTATTACCACCCTTCGTTTAACATCATCGTCTTCCCCGCAGCGATCTTGCAAGCACCATTTTACAGTCTTGAACAAACTTCAAGTGCTAATTATGGCGGGATCGGTGCCGTTATCGCCCATGAGATCTCCCATGCGTTTGATAACAATGGAGCTCAATTTGACGAACATGGTAACTTAGCTAATTGGTGGACTAAAGAAGACCTAGCCCACTTCCAAAAATTAGCTGAAAAAATGATCACACAATTCGATGGCCTAGAATTGCCTGCCGGAAAAGTCAACGGTAAGCTTGTTGTTTCCGAAAACATTGCAGATGCAGGTGGGTTGAGCTGTGCGCTTGAAGCTGCTAAAAGCGAACCGGATGCAGATCTGCGTGAATTCTTCATCAACTGGGCCCGTATCTGGGGAATGAAGTCGACACCAGAGCGAGAAAAACTTCTCTTAGCGATCGATGTTCACGCGCCACATGTCTTACGGGCAAATATCCAGCCTCGTAACCTAGACGACTTCTATCAAGTCTTTGATGTCAAACCAGGTGATGGCATGTACCTAGCACCAGATAAACGGATCGCTATCTGGTAAAGTCCGCTAAGCAATAATAAAAGAGCCACCACGAACTGAAGTAACTCCCCTACTAACTTAGGTGCACTTCAGAGCTCGTGGTGGCTCTTTTTGTTCATCTAGCGCTGCTCGAGCTATTTAGTGAAATGAATTCTTGGGATCTAAGACCATGGCTTCAGCTAAGGCGACTTCGTTATACAAGTCATACAAGTCAGTCGAATCAACTTCACCTGCCTCCAGTAATTCTGCCAAATACTCACGTTCAATATAAAATGACCATAACAAAGCTTGTTGTTCTAAGGAGCGTTCGACCTTACTGAAAGCTGGGCGACGTGAAACGTAAAACCACTGTTGCCAAAATTGGCGCAAACTGGTCTCTGAATTTTGGTCACGCAGATCATAGATCACACTTTGCTTTACTTTTTCGGGAAGATACATCTGTTTAACTTCACTGATCGCGCGATTGACCATCTCTTGGCGATATTTTTTCTTTTCACCTGTATCATGCTCTTCTTTTGGTAAAATAAACCAAAAAACGATGCTTGGAACTAACATACTCAAAATGATCATTACTGATTCAGACATGATGACTAAGTTGAATTGATTTGAACTTAGCCCCAAACTTGCCGCCATAAAAACAAGCGCTAAAGTAACAGCTCCATGAACACCACCTAATGAAAAGATCAAGGCGCTACGGTGACTACGTTTCATGATCAGTAAAACGTAGAGATAGCGAACAAGTAAATTCAGGGCGTATAAGACGATCCCCGCTGTGATCCAGATCCACGATGAGAAGGTCACATCTTCGTCCATTACGATCCGGACAAAGTTTAAACCTAAGATCAAAAAAACGGCATTATTTAATAACTCTTGCACTAAAGAAAAAATATTATTTCCTAAATAAAATTGCTGCATATCACTGAAACGACTCCGCTGGGCTTCACTGTTATGCAATAAGCCAGCACATACGACCGCAATGATCCCTGATACATGGATCTCTTCAGCTAAAACGTAAATGATAAATGGTAAGGCCACAGCTAACATGATCTGGGCATTGACTGCATTATCAAAAGGCAAACGGATCAAGGCTTGGCGAAAGAAGATCGCAATAAAAGCAACAATAGCACCAAACAAAGCACCACCGATCGCTGCAAATAAGAAATTTATGATCGTTGAGCTATAATCGATCTCTCCTCGAAGTAAAAAGAGCACCGTCGCATTCAATAAGATGATCCCAGAAGCATCATTGAATAAGGCTTCCATTTTTAGCATATTTTTTTCGCTCTTGGGTAGCTGTAGTCCTTCAGAAACAGATTCGGTCGCCGTCGCATCAGTTGGGGTACTGATCGCTGCCATCACTAATGCTAGCGACAAGCCGACCCCCGTGATATATGAGAGTGCAAAACCCGTTACTACTGTACTGATGACTACTAAAATAACTACGATCCCCAAGATAGTTTTGAGTTTGTGCCCCACACGATTGAGATTCATCGCCTGCCCTTCAAAGAAGAGCAATGGTGCAATGATCGTGATCATAAAGACCTCAGGCTCAAACTCAGGGAGCATCTCGTTGAAAAAGGGTATGCTAGCAATTATTGCGCCAACTGCCATACTGACATAATTTTCCGAGATCTTTGGAAAAAACTGCGCTAAAATACTAGCTGCTATTGAGGCAAAGATCAACAGTAGCCACCCACTTGATTCGTGCATAAAAGTCCCTCCCGTTTTTCTTTCATCATATCAGAAAAACCGAACAAATTACCACTTTTGCGCTCTTATCTTAGGTGCTCTGCGGGCCAAGACCAATCCCAGCCCAGTCCCAACTATCCCTTGTAATAAATTAGTCGCTATCCCTAAGATCCCAGCACTCCAGCCATATAACAAACTATCGGCGCTAAAATATCCCCCAACTAAAACTCCGATCGCTCCCCCACAAACTAGGAGCTGTTCTTTTAAAGATCTAGTCTGCGCTGTTCCGACAAGCGCTCCTTGTGTCCCATGGATCACCAACGAAAAGAGCATGTACTGCGGATAACCGCTGAAGAGATCGAGTAAAAAGCCACTCAAGCCCCCGACTAACGCACCACCGCGCGCTCCAAAAACGAGCCCTGAAAAAACGATCCCCGCATCACATAAATTGATATTTCCATGTGTAAATGCTACCGGAATCAAAAATATGCGTGCCACAGCTACATTTAAGGCTGTGATCAAAGCTAACGTCACGATTTGTCTAGTCTTCATGTGATATCCCCTTTGCTAATTGAGGCAATAATTCGCCCAGATAGATCCCATAACTACGCTCAACATTTTGGTCAGCGGTCTGGATCAAGGCTTGTTGTGTCAAACTCGTGGCTTGCTTTATCGCCTGTTCAAACGAAACTCCTTGTCGTAAAAATGAAGCTAAGAGAGCCGCAAAAACATCACCACTACCATAGAAGTGCCCCTTTACTTTAGGTAAGACACAGGTTTTTAATTGCCCCTCTTCAAGCCAAATGCATCCCTTTTGTCCGTCCAACTCAACGCCAGTGATGACAGCCCTGCCCCCTGGGCGTAAAAGCCGTTCAACCTCACGGGCTAATTGGGTCAGATCTGGGGTATTTTGCATTTGCCCTGTTAAAAATTTTGCTTCAGTCAAATTCGGAGTCGCAAAATCAGCTACTTGCAACAACTTTTTTTGCAAAGCCAAATGCCGTTCATCTAAATTGGGGTAAAATTTCCCCTCATCAGCAAAAACTGGGTCGATCACAACTAATTCTAACTTGGCCTGGTTTAAATATTGGTATAGTGCTTTACCGGTAGCTAAATTATCGATATAACCAACTAACGCTGCTGTAATATTAACATTTTGTGTTTGCCAATGCGCAAAAGTTGCTTTAACAAAGGAGTAGCAATCACTGACTGCAGGTGTGCCAAAACCTTCACTTTGGGTCGATAATAAGCTCGTCGGCAAAATAGCTAGCGGGATCTTTTGAACTTGTAAGATCGGGATCGCAACTGCCAATGAGAGATTACCGATCGCTGAAAGGTCTTGAGCCACAAGCATCTTTTCATCAAATTTTATCCGCATAAATTCTCCCCCCTGAAATGTCAGTCTTAATTACTTAACTATAGCTTTTTTTTGACATATTTCAAGTTTCTTATCATTGTAACCGTTTTCTTCAACTGTAAAAAATGGTATACTTAACTAAGGAGTTAGTTGCTAAATTCAATAAGGGGGTTTTTTTATGACAAAAGTAGCATTAGTCACTGGGGGCGCACAAGGTATTGGACAAGCGATCGCACGGCGGTTAGCTGATGATGGTTTTGCAGTTGCCGTTGCCGATCGCAACTTAGAAGCAGCTAAACAGACAGCCTTTGATCTAACAACTGCTGGTAAAAGCGCTGTTGCGATCGAAGTTGACGTTGCTGATAAAGATAGCGTTTTCCAAGCCGTACAAAAAACATATAACGCATTTGGCGGGTTTGATGTGATCGTCAATAACGCTGGGGTCGGCCCGACCACTCCGATCGAAACGATCACACCTGAACAATTTGATCAAGTTTACCACATCAACGTTGCTGGTGTTATTTGGGGGATCCAAGCCGCAGTTGAACAATTTAGAAAGAAAAAACGCGTTGGCAAAGAGATCGTTGGTAAGATCATCAATGCCACATCTCAAGCTGGTGTCGTAGGTAATCCTAATCTTTTATTATATAGTGGAACCAAATTTGCCGTTCGAGGTATCACCCAAGTAGCTGCACGTGACCTTGCTAAAGAAGGGATCACAGTAACTGCTTTTGCCCCTGGGATCGTAAAAACCCCAATGATGTACGATATTGCCCATCGTGTTGGTCAAAATGCGGGCAAAGACGATGAATGGGGCATGCAAACTTTCGCTAAGGATATTGCCCTAGAAAAACTCTCCGAACCAGAAGATGTAGCAGCCGCTGTTTCATTTTTAGCCGGAACAGATTCCAACTATATCACTGGTCAAACCTTGATCGTTGACGGTGGTATGCAATTCCACTAAAATTTTGTTATAGTAAACTAAGCAAGCTGATCTAGCTTGCTTAGTTTTTTTATGAGGTGATAATATGTGGGGCACTATTTTTAATGCTGGAATGATCATCTTAGGCAGTGGGTTAGGGCTCCTCTTTAAAAAAGGGCTCAAACCTGCCTATCATCAAACTTTGCTGCAAGCGTTGGGACTTTGTGTTATTTTGTTAGGGATAAGCACTGCTAGTACTAGTCTGCAAAAAAGTTCATTACCGGTCTTATTTATCGTCAGTTTGACAGTAGGCAGTTTGCTCGGACAAGCTTTGCGTTTGGAAGAACGGTTTGAAACACTGACGAAAAAATTGGGCTCAGCTGAAACTAGTGGGGCGATCACGACTGGGATCTTACTCTTTTGCCTTGGTTCGCTTTCGATCCTTGGACCATTTAAAGCCGCGTTAGATCACGACTATACCTATCTGATCACCAACGGCCTACTCGATGGGATCACTTCGCTTATCCTAGCTTCTGCTTATGGTTTTGCGATCGCTATTTGTGGTGTCGTTCTCTTTTTTTGGCAAGGTAGCTTATACTTGATCGCCCTTAGCTTAGCTGGTAGTATCTCTTCGACTTTGATGACTGAGCTCTCGATCATTGGTGGAATATTGATCTTTGTTTCTGGGACAAATATTCTCAAATTGACTAAGATCAGCGTTTTAAATCTCTTACCCAGTTTACTTATCCCACCACTGTACTTGTTATTTTGGCATTAAAAAAGGAAAGCCTTGCACAAAAGCTTTCCTTTTTCTTTTATTTTGTAAATGCGATATTTTCCCACAAATTATAACTTTCTTTTGGTTTCAAAGAGATATTAGTCAGTTTTTTGGAGAAAACATAAGTCGAATAGCGGAATTGTCTTGGAACGATGTACGCTTCCTTATTCATGTATTCTTGCCACTTATAAAATTGTTTTAGCTGATATTTGTCATTGAAAGCCTTCTTGGAACTCAAAGATTCGATCAACTCAGTATTTTCCTTAGTGACAAAATGGGCAAAATTATATGGATCAGACGGCATATAATTTCCAGCTACACTTGTTGTTGGTGGCATTGGAACAGACCAATTACTGAGCCAAACATCAAAGCCTTTACCATCATTGACTAATTGTTCGATATAGGAATTAAATTCCTGCAATCGTCCATCTTTTAGTTCAACTTTGACCCCAATCTTTTTCCACTGTTCAAGATAGTTTTGGATCATAGCACGCTCATCTGAGCTATTCCCACCTTCAGATAATAGTTTCAAACTGAATTTTTTGCCATTAGGTAACGTTCGATAGCCGTTCTTTTGCAACTTGTATCCCGCTTTATCTAACAGCTTATTGGCCTTCTTCAAATCTAAAGTATACCCTTTTGCTTTATGATCATTATATTTTCCAAAAGCATCGGGTACGACCGTATTAGCACGATAATACAAACCATCATCAAATTTCTTAGATAATTGATCCATGTTAAGTGCATAGCCCATAGCTTGGCGTAATACTCTATCTTGTACTGGTGTCTTACGATCCATTACACTTAGCCCTTCTTTATTAGCATGACCGACTTTGAAACCGACATACGAATAATACTTTTCTTTTACTCCTAAAACAGCATACTGCTGTAATTTACGAACTTTCTTGTAGGTCCCACCGCTTTCATTCAATAAAATATCATATTTATTAGCTCGCATCGCTGCTGCTGCTTGACCACTAGAGACCATTTCAATGTTGATCTTAGAAACATTAGGCCGTTTACCCCCGTAATACTCATTAGGCACCCATGAGACTGACTGTCCACGCACCATATTTTTGATCTTGAATGGTCCGTAAAAGAGTGGATCCTTTTGCACCTTATCGCTAGAAGCTAGCTTATCAAATGGAACGTCTTTTAAATAGTGATACGGTAGCAAGCTCGAAACGATAAAACCAGCATTAGGAAACTTCATTTCAGGTTCCATATCTGTAAAATGGATAACCATGGTCTTTAAATCTTTTACTTCTAAACCTGAGATCTTATCAGTCTTTCCGGCATGATAGTCCTCGATCCCAACTACTTTTCGCAATTGTGCATTGTAACTCCCTGAATTCGTAGCACTATTTGCCACCACTTTATAGGTATACTCGATGTCTTTAGCCTCTAAAGGATGTCCATCTGACCATCCCGCATTTTTCTTGATCTTGACCGTTGCTGTTTTTTCGGCATTATTGAACGAAACTTGAGCCAAACCATCTTTGGAATACGTATAGTCATTATTGGGTTTAAATAAGCTATAATTTCCAAATTGAGCAACGTCTGTTGTTGGCCCGTCAACACTCAAAACATCTGCGAAGACACCTTTAAAAACGCCATCATGAACATAGCCAACGCGTAATGTACCTCCTTTCTTTACTTTTTTATGATTATCATATTCTACCGGAAATTTAGTTGCTAAAACGCTATTACTGGTCATCCCCATAACCAATAATGCCGTCATCAATGTTATGATATATTTAGTCAATTTCATTTTTTTCATGATCGATCTTCTCCCCGCTCAAAATTATTATTCTTTCAAAAAAATATACTTTTTTGCCGTTGATCTTTCCGTTACAAAACGATATCCCAATTCATCGAATTCTTTAAGTTGTTCTAACGTTTTTACTTTTTGTTTTGCTAAATAACGCACAAATTGTCCTCGAGCTTGTTTAGCATGTGTTGCTTTTTGAACATATTTTTGTCGTTTAGGATCAAACTCTTTAAATTCTAGCGTGACAAACACATCATTGGGTGCTAAATACCGTTCGATCGCTTTTGAATATTCCTTTGAGGCTAAATTTATTACTGGCTCTTGTGTTCGATAAAGCTCTGTATATAACTCAGCGCCCCAAAATTCATATAGATCTTGATAAGTAGCTCCCACAAGTTTAGCTCCCATCTCTAGCCGATATTGGATCACCCCATCAAACGGTCTTAAGATCCCATAGAATCCAGATAAGATCCGTAGATTTTGCTCCAAATATTCTAAATCCGCTGCTTCTAAGAGATCCGGTGCCATGGAGCTATATTGTAGTCCCACATACGAAAATAAAGCTGGCGTTAAGTTTTTTTCAAGTTCCGCATCTTGCAGGCGTTGATAATTTAGTCGTGCTAACTTTTCACTACATTTCCAAAGACGCTGCAATTCTGGATAGGATGCTCGTTGCAACCGCTGTAGTAACTGCTTAGTTTTGGCTAAATATAGTGGTGTATCTCTTATCTCAAAATCAGAACTCGCATCTTGCATCTTCTTAGCTGGTGAAATAATTATCTTCATGTTTCCCATTCCAATCGTTTTACCCAAATTCTAGCATAATTTGTTCCACGTGAAACACGAAACGCTTTGACTTATTTTATCAGTGCCACATTAGCTCAAACGTTAAGATCTCGTTTCTCGTAATCGCTAGCTCATAAGCATAGCCATTAAAATGACGTAAGCTTCTTTTTGTATATAGACTTGTCATTTATGCATTTATTTGATCCGATACTTTTCATTGTAAGTATGTGGCGAATCGACTGAAACGATCAAAGTAGTATTTTTTTCGAAATAAATATCCCCAGTTAAAAGCTAGAGCTGGTGTGCAAAGCATTACAATACTCATTGGCTCAGACGTTAGCTCCCAACTATCAGTCCAAAAGCCTTTTGTTTCTTGCTCGTAAAGTTTGATATTTTTAGCGTAATAGTTTCCACGAGCCAACGAGCATACGGTATTGGCACGGGTCGTAACCCTGTGTCTTAACCTAGCAATTACTTGTGATACATTCATTAGATGAGCTATACACAAGATAACCTCTTTAAATGCTTTTTTATGCTCCAGATACCTTGTTGGAATCTTAGCAGCTTGTACTGTCAAATAAGTCACTGTGGTCAGACACACCCTCTCGACTGCCAGCATTTTTGTTAAACGATATAAAAAATTTTTACATTTCGTTTATCACCTTCTCTCCAAATATTCTCTTACCCTAAACGTTGACGTGCGTCAAAGGCGCGACGTACAACATTACCGATATAGCTGATTCCGACACATAATGTCAAGATCACCAAGACAGCTGGTATCCAGACCCAAGGTGCTTCCAACATGACATCGGGATCTTGAGCGGCTCCGATCATCACCCCCAAACTAGGGACAGAGTCGGGTAATCCAAAACCTAAAAAGCTAAGTCCAACCTCGATCCCGATATTAGCTGTTAAACTCAATATTAGATCAACAATGATCAATGAGCTGATATTGGGCAAAATATCAGTCACCATGATCTTAAAAGCACTACTTCCGGCTGTTTTAGCCGCATAAACATATTCTTTTTGTGCCTCGGAAAGCGTTTTGGAGCGGATCAGGCGCGCAGTCCCGACCCATAAGAAAGCTGAAACGACCAACACAAAATCTACCATCGTATAATGTGGAATGATCGAAACTATTACAATAACTAGCATCAGCATCGGCAACAGCATCATAAAATCTAAAAAGCGCATCATGGCATTATCAACTGCACCACCATAATAACCTGCAGCCAACCCAAACATTATTCCAAGAACTTCAACGAGCAGGGTAACTATAAAACCGATATTAAGCGAGTTACGTGTACCCAAGATCAAATAATGAAAAACATCACGTCCCCCTTGATCAGTCCCCAATAAATGACCATCTTTTCCCGGCCGCAGATAGTTGTTTAAGATATCTACATGCATCACTTGCTTAGTATTTAAAAAGAGCGCATCGATATAGATGAACAAGATCATCGCTAACAATAAAAGCAAGAAGAAGGTGGCGCCTTTATCTTGTTTGAATTCGCGTAAGATCATCGCAAAATTGGATGTATTTTTCTTCATCATCTCACCTCCTTTACTCAATACGAACTCTAGGATCAACAAAACTCAAAATAATATCCGACAGTAACGAGCCGATCAATGTTAATATTCCATACAATAAAACTAGATCCGTGATCACCGAATAGTCCCGATTCATGATCGAATCCATAAACAATAGGCCCATCCCCGGATAATTAAAGATCTGTTCAATAAATATCGAGCCCCCTAGCAATCCTGTGATCGAATAGCCTAAGAATGCAGCGATCGGTAACAGAGAATTTCTAAAAATATGGTTGGTGAAGACCTTTTTTTCTGTTACCCCCTTAGCTTGTGCAGTCCTAACATAATCTTGATTTTTATTATCGATCACTTCACTACGCAAATATTGCACCACCGCCGTCACACTGAGCAAAGCCATCAAACATGCCGGTAAGATCATATGATCCAAACGACTTAAGAAGTAACCGACTTTGCTGACTGCTTCTACCGATACCGAGCCAGAAGTTGGAAATAATCGTAATTTATAACCAAAAAACCAAACTCCCAAAAGATAAAAAACAAAGGAGGGGATCGCATAAGCAACGAACGTATAGATCATGATCCCTTTGTCTAACTTAGTATTTTCATATCGCCCTGCTACCAAACCTAAAGGAATAGCTAGTGCATAACTTAATATCAATGTCATCAGCGAAAGCCAAAGCGTATTTCCCATTCGCGATAAAATCAAACTTCCAACTGGTGTTTTAAATTGATAACTCATCCCAAGATCGCCGTGAAACATTCGCACGATCCAATTATAGTATTGGACATACCACGGATCATAAAATCCCGATTGGACACGTAAAGCCTCGATCTGCTCAGGTGCTGTCTGAGGTGTGACCATCCCAGTAAAGGGGTCTCCTGGCATCAACTTAGCTAATAAAAAGACCAAAAGGCTCAAGATCACCAACTCTGGGATCATTAGCAAGATGCGTCGCAAAATAACTTTCCACATACTTTCACTCCCCTTTCATAACTATTCCTTTTTCCAAGCTACTAAATGCGTATGGGTCACTTTTTGTAAAGGATAGACCCGACCATTTTCATCATAATAATCCTCTTTTTGCGCATTATACTCTGCTTCGATCGTTTGACGCTTTTTACGATGTTCTTCACGATTTCTTACATCAGTCTGTGGAATAGCAGCCAATAATCGTTTGGTATAAATGTGCAATGGATCGTGATAAATGTCCTCACGCGTCCCGACCTCAACAAACTTCCCCCGATGCATGATCGCCAACTTATCACACATATGATAGACGACCCCTAGATCATGTGAAATAAATAAAAATGCCACGCCGTACTTTTTTTGGATCGCTTTCATATAATTTAAAACTTGAGCTTGAACTGATAGATCTAAAGCTGAGACTGGCTCATCAGCAATGATCAATTTTGGCTTGGTCGCAACGGCGCGAGCGACCCCTATCCGCTGACGTTGTCCACCAGAAAATTGATATGGATATTTATAAAGTGAATCTTCATCAAGCCCCACGATATCCAATAATTCCAGTACTCGTTGTTTTAACTGTTTTCGGGACAGTTTCTCAAAGTTTCTTAGTGATTCCCCAATAATATCAACAACTTTTTTCTTAGGATTCAAGCTTGAAAGTGAGTCTTGAAAAATCATCTGTACATCTTTGTTGTATTTTAATTCTTTCCTGATATGCTTATCAGTCACATCTTTATCATGATATCGGATCGTCCCTGAAGTGGCTTCCACTAATCCGACAAGAGCTTGTCCGATCGTAGATTTTCCCGAGCCTGACTCACCGATCACACCATAACTTTGCCCCTTTTCGATCGTAAAGGTGACTCCATCGACGGCGCGAACATGATCTGTCACATGATTAAAAAGTCCTGAACGTACAGGATAATATACGCAAAGATCGCGTACACTCAATAGCTCATCTGCCATTTATGCTCCTCCTTACTATCTAAAAATTTAAAATCTCGCCAGCAAATGCATCTGACATAATGCCCGACTGCTACTTGGTGCATTTGTGGTTCATTTTCATGCGCTAGCTCATTTGACCATGAAATGCGTTTAGCAAAACGACAACCGCTATGTTCCATGTTCTTCAAAGATGGCACGATCCCTTCGATCACGTATAACTCTTCTTGATCGTTATCTGCTTGTGGCATTGAGCGTAAGAGTGATCGCGTATATGGATGTTTGGGATCGGTAAAAATTTGCTTAGCCGACCCTAACTCAACGACCTGCCCCGCATACATCACAGCAACTCGGTCAGCCATTTCTGCTACGACCCCTAGATCATGGGTGATCAAAATGATCCCCGCATGATTTTCGGCTTGGATCGCTAGCAACAGATCCAGGATCTGGGCTTGGATCGTAACATCCAAAGCTGTGGTTGGTTCATCGGCAATGATCAGATCCGGCTTGCAGGCGATCGCGATCGCAATAACGACACGTTGCCGCATCCCACCTGATAACTCATGTGGATATTGACGTGCTACTAGCGCGGGATGTTCTAAACCTACTTGTTGTAGTAATTCAAGCACACGAGCATGTTTTTGCTCACCTGTCATCTTCGTATGGAGATCTAGACTTTCTTTGATTTGATCTTCCACACGCATCAATGGATTGAGCGCAGATAGCGGATCTTGAAAGATCATCCCGATCTGTTTACCACGGATCTGCTCTAGTTGTTGGCTCTTTGCGCCCACAAGTTCAGTACCGCGGTATTTGATACTTCCTGTCACTTTTGCTTGCTTCTCGTTGTGTAGCCCCATAATGCTCGTGGCTAAAGTACTTTTACCACAGCCAGATTCACCAACGATAGCCAAAACTTCATTTTCATTTACTTCTAAGCAAACATCATCAAGTGCATTGTAAAATTGGCCCTCAACTTTGAATGCGGTACTGACATTTTTGATTTCCAGTAACAATATCTCGCCCCCCAAATTAGCGTAAGTGAATTTTTTACCAATTCTATTTATATTTTTTTATTTTGTCAACAACTAATTTACTAAATTTTTTTGTTTTTTAAACATGTATTTTTAGGGGATATAATTGAAATATGAAGTTAAATAATCAAATAAAAACTAAAAACATTTACTTACACCTTTATTATCTAGTACTAGTTAAAAACATTAGAAAAAGATTATTAAAAAATTTCGTTTTTATAAACACATTTTTGGAGCTAACTTATTTTCTTCAAAAAAAGTGTTGACATTACCAAAAAAAGGTTGTAAATTTAGTTCAACAATAAATATCAGCAAACGCAATGAGAAAGACAAGTAATCGTATGTGCGCCTAAAAGCGAGCTCTGGTTGGTGAAAGAGAGCAGGTCAGCCTTACGATGAAAAATCACTTTCGAGCGTTGTATCGAACGAACTTCTAGTAGATACTCTGGGTACACCCATTACAGTGTTAGCATATCGCCTTTATTCTAGGTATGGGCCGTATGTGAAAGGCGAACGTAGCGAGGCGTTCGTAAAGCAAGGTGGTACCACGCTCTAAAGGCGTCCTTGGACTGATCAGATCAGTCTAGGGACGCCTTTTCTTTTAGTTCTGATATTTTGTGCAACTAAAAAGGAGTGTATGGATTTATGAATAACACAGAAAAAAAGATGACATTTAAAGATTATGCCGTCGTCAGTTCATTACTATTTGGTCTATTTTTTGGAGCAGGTAACTTGATCTTTCCGCTTCACTTAGGTCAATTAGCCGGTCACAATTGGGGGCCAGCCGCACTTGGATTCCTAGTTACTGGGGTCTTATTACCACTATTGTCAGTTTTAGCCATTGCTATCACCCGTGCTAAAGGGGTCTACGACGTTGGATTACCACTTGGAACTGGGTTTGCCTTGACATTTATGGTCTTGATCCACGCTACGATCGGACCGCTTTTTGGAACACCTCGGACCGCAACTGTGGCTTATGAAGTTGGTTTGAAGCCCTTTTTAGGCGCTGGTAACAGCTGGGGATTGCTCTTATTTTCTGCTTTATTTTTCGGAGCCTCTTTTGCATTTTCCTACCGTGAAAATGACATTTTGTCCAACGTCGGCAAAGTTTTGAACCCACTATTCTTAGCACTTTTGACTTTAGTTTTTGTGGTCGCTTTCGCAAGTCCGCTAGGTTCAACTGCTAGCGCACCTGTTACGGTAGCATATTCTAACTTCTCAAATGCTTTGACAAATGGTTTTTTAGAAGGCTACAACACGATGGATGCTTTAGCTGGTCTAGCATTTGGGGTCACTGTCGTTACAGCTATCCAACAAATGGGGCAAAAAGATCCTAAAAGCGTCTCGCTTGTAACTGCTAAATCAGGTTTCTTCTCCATGGGTGCAGTTGCCTTGATCTATTTACTATTGATCTTATTAGGTGCGATGTCTTTAGGACAATTCAAACTTTCACCTGAAGGCGGTACAGCTTTCACCCAGATCGTAAATGCCTACGCTGGTCCAGTTGGTCAAGCCGTTTTAGCGACCCTTTTGACTGTGACTTGCTTAACAACAGCTGTGGGCTTAGTTGCTGCTTTTGCTCAAGATTTTCATAATCATTTTCCAAAGGTCAGCTACCATGTTTGGCTATTCTTGAGCTGTTTAGCTTCATTCTTGACTGCTAACTTTGGGCTCGAAACGATCATCGCTTGGTCTACTCCAATGTTGATGTTTCTTTATCCACTTTCAATGGTCTTGATCTTACTTTCAGTTTTCTCACCACTTTTCAAACGTGATGGTGTAGTTTATCTTACTGTAGTTGTTTGCACAGTTGTTCCTGCATTCTTTGATATGATCGTGGCCTTCCCTAAAGTAGTCAGCCAAAGCCATGTTGGTTTAGCCGTTGCTGGTATGCGTTCCTACTTACCGTTAGCAAGCATCGGAATGTCATGGGCTGTCCCAGCTCTTGTTGGACTTGTCGTAGGACTTGTACTTCACTTTGTCCGTCGGAGCAACTTACCAGAATTAGTTGAAGATTAAACTTTTATACCTCCTGTTTATACAAAAATAGTCGACAATAAACTTTTGATATGATCCCCTTAGAGTAGACACAGAAATAATAAAATTCTGTGATTCTATTC
>OFFE01000130.1_pt1 | contig 66182 bp, 64 predicted proteins | sample 1521371 | NCBI WGS metagenome assembly OFFE01 (sample SAMEA3504131, study PRJEB24116) | mouse gut metagenome | biome: mouse gut; feature: mouse-associated habitat; material: faeces | place: Denmark | collected 2011 | reverse complement strand
GTTGGAGCCCATCCTGGCCCCCACCTACGGCTGCATCGTCTACCAGGAGCAGGTGATGCAGATCGTCCGCGACCTGGGCGGCTACACCCTGGGCCGCAGCGACCTGGTGCGCCGGGCCATGAGCAAGAAGAAGCAGTCCGTCATGGAGAAAGAGCGGGCCAACTTCATCTACGGCAATGCGGAGGAGGGCGTGCCCGGCTGCGTGTCCAGGGGCATCGGCGAGCAGGTGGCCAGCGGCATATTCGACGACATGACCGACTTCGCGAAGTACGCTTTTAATAAATCCCATGCCGCCTGCTACGCCGTGGTGGCCTACCAGACGGCATGGCTGAAATACTATTATCCCGTGGAGTTCATGGCGGCCCTGATGACATCCGTCATCGACAGCGCCAAGAAGGTGTCGGAGTACATCCTGACCTGCCGGAACATGGGCATCGAGCTCCTGCCGCCGGACATCAACCAGGGACAGAGCGGATTCTCCGTGGACGGACAGAGCATCCGCTATGCCCTCACCGCCATCAAGGGCGTGGGCCAGTCCGCCATCGACGACATCGTGGCCGAGCGCAAGGCCAGAGGCCCGTTCCAGAACCTGAAGGAGTTCCTGGAGCGCACCTCAGACAAGGACGTGAACAGGCGGGCCGTGGAGAACTTCATCAAGGCCGGGGCCCTGGACAGCCTGGGCGGCACCAGGAAGCAGTTCATGAGCGTCTATGTGCAGATCATGGAGCGCATCACAAAGGACAGGAAGAGCAATCTGGCGGGACAGATAACCCTCTTCGACATTGCGGACGAGTCCCAGAAGGAGGAGTTCGACATCCGCATGCCTGACGTAGGGGAGTACCCCAAGGAGATGGTCCTGGCCTTTGAAAAAGAGGTGCTGGGCATCTACCTAAGCGGCCATCCCCTGGAGTCCGACCAGGAGCTGTGGCAGAAGCATATCACCAACACCACGGGCGACTTCGCCTTAGACGAGGAGACCGGCAGCGCCCGGGTGGAGGACCAGGCCCGGGTGGTGGTGGGCGGCATGATCGCGGACAGGAGCATCAAGTACACCAAGAACGACAAGGTGATGGCGTTCCTGAACCTGGAGGATCTGGTGGGGAATATGGAGATCGTGGTGTTCCCCAGGGATTATGAGAGATACGGCAGCATGCTGGTGGAGGAGGCGAGAGTCTTCATCAAGGGCCGGGCCAGCATGGAGGAGGAAAAGGACGGCAAGCTGATCTGCGAGCAGGTGGTCAGCTTCCAGGAGGCGGCCCAGGCCAACGGCGCCCCGCTGTTCCGGAACCGCTACAATGAAAGCTTCGGCAGCGCGGGCTTCGGAGGCGGGGGGAGAAACGGCGGATACGGTCGGCAGGGCGGCGGACAGTACGGCGGCAGACCGGAGGGGCAGGGAGCCCGGCAGGACGGCAGTACAGGCGCGGAGGGAGCGGGCCGGGACGGTGCGGGCCAAAGCGGGGCCCGGCCGCAGAAGAAGGTGCCCTCCGGCATCTGGATCCAGTTCCCGGACGCGGACAATTATTTTGCCAGGGAGAAGGAGCTGCTCACCGCCATCGAGGACTCCGACGGCAACGACGACGTGGTGATATTCCTAAAGGACACCAGAGCCTACAAGCTCCTGCCGCCCAACCGGCGGGTGTCCGCTGACAGGGCGCTGGAGCAGCGTCTGGGGGGCCTGTTCGGCGGGGAAAATGTAAAAATCCGCCGATAGGTATTGAAAACCGTATGCAAATGCATTAAAATATATGCGGAAAGCGAAAAGACAAAGCCGGATTCCTCCGGCGTGGGATGTAGGCGACGGGGAGATACGGAATCAGAATAGGGACAGGAGGTTACAGAGAATGGCGAAGGAAATAAAGACGATAGCGGTACTGACCAGCGGTGGGGACGCGCCTGGCATGAACGCCGCCATCCGCGCGGTGGTCCGCACCGCTATCTACAGGGGCGTGAAGGTAAAGGGAGTTAAGAAGGGATATAATGGCCTGCTCAACGAGGACATCATCGACATGGCGCCACGCAACGTGTCGGACATCATACAGAGGGGCGGCACCGTTCTGGGCACGGCCAGGTGCCTGGAGTTCAAAAAGGTGGAATACCAGGAGAAGGCGGCTGAAATCTGCAGGAAGCACGGCATAGACGGCATCGTAGTCATCGGCGGCGACGGTTCCTACAGAGGGGCCCAGGCGCTTTCCAGGCAGGGCATCAATGCTATCGGTATTCCGGGCACGATTGATTTGGATATCGCCTGCACGGAGTACACCATAGGCTTCGACACCGCCGTGAACACAGCCATGGAAGCCATCGACAAGGTAAAGGACACCTCCTCTTCCCATGAGCGCTGCAGCATCATCGAGGTCATGGGGCGCCACGCGGGCTATATCGCCCTGTGGTGCGGCATCGCCAACGGCGCCGAGGACATCCTGCTCCCCGAGAACTACGACTATAACGAGCAGGAGATCATCAACCATATCATCGAGAGCCGCAAGAAGGGCAAGATACACCACCTGATCATCAACGCGGAGGGCATCGGCCATTCCACCTCCATGGCAAAGCGCATCGAGGCGGCCACGGGCATCGAGACCAGGGCCACCATCCTAGGCTACATGCAGAGGGGCGGCAGCCCTACCGCCATGGACCGATACTATGCCTCCATCATGGGCTCCTACGCGGTGGACATCCTCTTAGAGGGCAAGACCAACCGGGTGGTGGGCTACCGCTACGGAGAGTTCACGGACTTCGGCATCGAGGAGGCCCTGCAGATGCAGAAGGACATCGACAGGTATCAGTACGAGGTGGCCAGGAGGCTTACGATCTGATCCTCATCATATTATACTGCATAACGCTGAATGCTGCCTAATGTAATCATGCGAATGAACCAGTCAGCGTTATGCAGTCTGGTTTCACGGCAAGTGAAATCGTTAAGCAGTATATTTTGATGAAAGGCTGCGCTCCCTTGGCCAGATTTCCAAAATGTATTCCCTTCTCACTGCAAGCCTGAAGGCAAAAATCAGTCTGCACTTCCACGCAGTATCGGAAAAAGAGCTTGCCCAATACCTGAAGGCGCTTACCCATTTCAGGAATGTCTGCGCCCACAATGAACGTCTGTTTTCATTCAGATGCCGTATCGATATTCCAGACACCCGTCTCCATGGCAAACTGTCCATTCCGCGGAAAGGGACGCAGTATCTCCAGGGCAAATCCGACCTGTTTGCTGTGGTGATCGCTCTGCGCTATCTGCTGTCCCAAAAAGATTTTTCCACGTTCCGCCAGGAGCTGTCGCGCCTGATTTCCACGCTGTTGAAGCAGTCTCCTATGTTGCCTGAGGAAAGATTACTGACAGCAATGGGATTTCCAGGAGGCTGGAAATCCCTTACCAGATACAGGCTTTAGCAGCTTTCCGCCTCCCTCTTCCTCCGCCTGGTCCGGATGCGCCGGGCCACAAGCGCGATGATTACCGCCAGCGCCGCAGCCCTCTTCAGGTTCCTTCTCCTGGTCTCCTTTATCTCTTCCTTCTCCTTTTCGCTCATAAACTGGTTCATAGACTGATTCCTCCCTTATCTTTAGACCATTCTTTCAGATTTTCTCTTTTACACATTTTCGCTTGCTTTTTCTCATACATGTCCTCTGCTTCACAGCCGAAGCCGCAGCAGTTTCCCCTCCTACCTGCTGACGATCCTGTAATAGGTCCTGGCCGTCAGGTTATACACGAAGACATACATCACTGCGAACACCAGGAAGCACGCCCCGGTACAGGCGATGAAGAGCTTCGTGTTCGTCAGCTGCATCAGTACCAGCAGCTTGGAGATCAGAGGGAACGCCGCCGTCACATGGATCCCCGCCACAATCAGCGGCAGGAAGAACACCGTCACCACCTGGGAGTGGATGGCGGACTTCACCTCATCCCGGCTCATCCCCACCTTCTGCATGATCGAGAACCGTTCCCTGTCGTCATACCCTTCCGAAATCTGCTTGTAGTATATGATCAGCACCGTGGCCATGACGAAGAGCACTCCCAGGAACACGCCGATGAAGAATAGCCCGCCGTACAGGGATATGAAGGATGACTTGGCCTCCGCCCGCGCTTCCGTCACGGCGCTGATTCCATTTTGGGCCATGCAGTCCAGCAAATCGTTGTAGAATGCGTTCTGCTCCTCCTCATCGGCGTCCATGTCAAAGCCGTAGACCTGTCTGATGCCCCTGGCGTTCTCCCCCAGAAGCTCCCTCTGCGCGTCATAAATCTCCAGAAGGGCCTCCCTGTCGGGAACCACGATATAGATGGTGTTGGACATATTGGCCGAGTATTGGCCGTTGCCCACAAAGGAATCCAGCTTCTCCGCTACCCTGTACTCCCTGCCGAGCAGCTTGAAGACAGGCAGGTCATAGGAGGTCCGGTTGGAATAGACCATGACCTCACCTTCCTCCAGGGTCTTCCGCTCCTTCATGACAGCATTATAGTCATCCAGCGTAATCAAGAATAATTCATCCATATAGTCCAGCGCCGATGTCACTCCTATCTCATGGCTTTCCTCGTACTTATATTCGTGCGAGGCCGAAAGTCCCAGGTACAGATAGGCCATCTCGTTCTTCACAGCCAGGCCCCGCTCCCTCTGCAGGGCCCGGATCGCCTCGATGTACGCCTGGTTCCCCTGGGGCGCATCCCCCTTGAAGTAGACCATGATGTCCGCCGGATAGCGCTCCCTCACCACATCCTCCATGCCGATCATCAGGGAGGTGGTGGTGGACACCATCACCAGCACCATGGTGGACAGGACGCAGATATTGGCGAGCCCCACGGCATTCTGCTTCATGCGGTAGATCATCCCGGACACGCTGACAAAATGCCTTGTCCGGTAATAATATTTCCTGTTTTTCCGCAGGATCTTCAGAAGGGCGATGCTCCCGGCGGTGAAGAGCAGATAGGTCCCGATGATGACCAGCACCACTGCCACGAAGAACAGCAGCAGGGACGCCACCGGGTCACTGACCGTGACGGCGATATAATATCCGCCGCCTACAGAGACCAGCCCCGCCAGAGCCAGAAGCCATCTGGTGGAAGGCTCTTTCTCCCCCGCGTTCCCGGCCTGCAGCAGGGCGATGGGATCCGCCACATGGACCTGCCTGATGGCGTTGATGCAGATCAGGAGGAAAATCACCGCGAATATCTGCACTGTCTGCCCGATGACCCTTGCGGATACGAAAAAGCCTAAAGGCACACCGCCCCCTATGATTTTCCCCACAAGGAGATACATGGCCTTGTCCATGATTATGCCCAGGAGCAGCCCCAGGACCAGGCTCCCCAAGGCCAGATAGGCGGTCTCCCAGCCCAGCACCCAGGCCAGGTGGCGCTTCTCCATGCCCAGGATGTTGAAGACGCCGAATTCCTTTTTCCTGCGCTTCACCAGGAAGCTGTTCGTATAGAACAGGAAGATGACCGCGAACAGCGCCACCACATGGCTCCCTATGAACATCAGCTCGCTGAGATAGCCGCCGCCTATCATCTCTTTGACCCCCGGATTCTGGGACAGGGATTTGACGATATAGTACATGGCCACAGTGATGATGCAGGTGAGCATGTAGGGGACATACGTCCTTGCGTTCTTTTTCATGTTTCCTGCCGCTAATTTCGGATAGAAGCTCATCTTCATGCCATCATCCTCCTGCCTCTCTCTGCGGCGTCCCTGTTTCCCGTGGCCAGCAGGGTCAATGTGTCCGATATCTTCTGATAGAGCTGCTCGTTGGTGCTGTTCCCCCGGTAGATTTGGTGGAACACCTCCCCGTCCTTGATGAACAGCACCCGCCCCGCATGGCTGGCAGCCTTGGTGGAATGGGTCACCATGATGATGGTCTGTCCGTCCTCATTGATCTCGTTGAAGATCCGCAGCAGCCCGTCCGTGGCCTTGGAGTCCAGGGCCCCTGTGGGTTCGTCCGCCAGGATCAGCTGGGGATTGGTAATCAGGGCCCGAGCCACCGCTGCACGCTGCTTCTGGCCGCCGGATACCTCATAGGGGTATTTCTTCAGGATCTCCCGGATGCCCAGCCTCTCCGCGATGGGCCCAAGCCTCCTTTCCATCTCCCTGTAGTCCTTGCCGCTGAGCACCAGGGGCAGGAAGATATTGTCCTGGATGGAAAAGGTGTCCAGGAGGTTAAAGTCCTGGAACACGAACCCCAGGTTGTTGCGGCGGAAGGCTGCCAGCTCCTTCTCCTTCACGTTCCAAAGGCTCTTCCCCGACAGGAGCACCTGCCCGCCGGTGGGCCTGTCTAATGCCGCCAGGATATTCAGGAGCGTGGTCTTGCCGGAGCCGGACTCGCCCATGATCGCCACATATTCGCCCTGCTCCACGGAGAAGGACACGTTAGCCAGCGCCTGGACCTGATTGCCCCCGAAGCGCGTGGTATAGACCTTTCTAAGGCTCTGTGCCTCTAATAGAACCATATGAATCGACCTCCTTGCTGTTTGCTGTGTTTTGTTCTTGGAACTATCCCTATTCTACAAAAAAACGGAAAGTACCGACATCGAATCGAGTGACATTTCCGCCGTTTCATGTGACATTTTTGTAAGCCTTCCGTAACCCGCCCCTGCAAAACGCTTTACACTTTATCCCTCTTTTGTTATAATGGCATTAAGAATGAAAAAAGATGCCATCATCAGAAAGTGAGGGATGCCCATGCCAACTGATATCCAATTCAAAGACGATCTCAGAAAAGAAGAAATCCGAATCGAAGACGAACTGGAACTGCTCGCTAACAAGGAGTATGACAAGCTCAAGAAAAAGCTGGAGCGCGACTTAAAAAGGGTAAAAGAAAGCCTCCAGGATTAGAGCCGTATCCGCTATTCCACCCAGAGCGCGTCCCTGTGCAGGTCTATGGAGAACGTTGTGCCCTGTCCTACTGTGGACTCCACGCCAATCTTATGGGACAGCTTCTCCGCGGTGAGGCGGCACAGGTAGAGGCCCAGCCCTGTGGACTTCTTGTCCGCCCTGCCATTGTACCCGGTGAAGCCCTTCTCGAATATCCTGGGCACATCCTCCGGGGCGATGCCGATTCCGGTATCGGCAATCCGGAGTATTTTATCCGGTGTGACGGAGATGGTCAGGCTGCTGTTCCTGGCGTACTTGACGGCATTGGACAGAATCTGCTCAATGATGAACAGCAGCCACTTCTCGTCCGTGAGCACCGTGACGTCCGTGGGCTCATAGGTCAGCCGGATCCGGTTCCGCACCAGCTGGGGCGCGTATTTGTGGATGGCCTGGCGCAGGATCTGATCCAGGGCGTACTCCCGGAACAGGAAGTCGGAGGAATCGCTCCCCAGGCGCATCCAATTCAGCGCCATCTCCACGTACTGCTCTGTCCGGAACAGCTCTGCCAGCAGCTCCCTGTTCTCCTCTGTGTCCTCCCCCTGGAGGGTCATGCGCATGACGGAGATAGGAGTCTTGATCTGATGCACCCAGGTGGTGTAGTAGTCCATGCTCTCCCTGCGCTCCCTCTGCCTCTCCCGCAGGTTCCTGTCATAGGCCTCTTTCAGGCTCCTGACCATCTCCTGGTAGTCCGCCTCCGCCAATGTCTGGGGCTTCGGAAGCTCTTCATCCAGGATTTCCACGTTCTGCAGCAAATTTATGCGCGCTTTGTGGGCATTATAGTAGAAAAAGAAGGAGACGCACAGTACCACCGCCCCCAGAAGGACGCACAGCCCTCCCGCGTACAGCACCGCTTCCGTCTCCATGTCGTACAGGTAGAAGACCACCGCATAGATTCCGGCGAAAGCCGCAAGGAGCGCTGCCGTCCGGCGGCGCTGCCACAGAAACTGCCACAATATGCCATACCACTTCTCCTCTTCCATATCATATACCTCCCCGGGCGCTTCTCGCCCACGCCAATCAAGATATCCCCCCTGGCCGTTGGCAATCCGCTCCATTGCAAGGACTCCCGAACCGGCGGAACCCTCTGCGGTTCCACTGCCTGATGTCAGTCCAGATCTGCTCCGCCGCCCTGTCTGCGGCAAAGCGGCATGGCTCCCTGTCGAAAACCATCCATCTGTTTTCCCTCACTCCGCGATACTTGATTATAGAAAGCTGTCCTTGCTTTCTATAATATTCCCTTATTTGATTATAGAAAGCCGTCCTTGCTTTCTATAATATACCCGCTTCCCACCTTGGTGGCGATGAAGTCCTTGAGCCCCGCGCCCTCCAGCTTCTTCCGCAGCCTGGTGACGTTCACCGTCAGGGTGTTCTCCTCCACATAGGCATCCATCTGCCACAGCTTCGTCATCAAAGTGTCCCGGCTGACGATCCTGCCCTTATTCTCCAGCAAGGTCTGCAGGATGCGGAATTCGTTCTTGGTCAGCTCGATGCGGTTCCCCTCATAGGTGAGGGAGGTGTTGTTCAGGTTCAGCACCGCGCCCCTGTGCTCCAGCACGGGAACCTTTCCCGCCATATCGTAGGCCCTGCGCAGCACGGCCTGTATCTTAGCGACCATCACCTGAGGATCCACCGGCTTGGGGATGAAATCGTCCCCGCCCATGTTCATGGCCATGACGATGTTCATATTGTCGGAGGCCGAGGACAGGAAGACCACAGGCACATTGGAAATCTTCCGAATCTCGCTGCACCAGTGGTAGCCGTTGAAGAAGGGCAGCATGATGTCCATCAGCACCAGGTGTGGGTCGTATGACGCGAAAGCCGAGATGACATTCCTGAAATCCGTGACGCACTGGCACTGGTTCCCCCAGGCCTCAATCTGTTTCTGCATGGCGTCCGCCATGGGCTGGTCGTCCTCTATAATCATGATGCGGTACATATCTCCTCTTCCCCTTCCTGATTCTGAGCCTCTCTTCGTCCGGCGCTCCCGCGTCCGGTTCCTCCACACATCCGTTTTGTATCGTATATACAATTCGCAATGCGGCCGTATTAGCGGCTCCGCCGTTGTTGTCCGGCTCCATGCCAAAAATTTCCCCGCCCTCTTCGTCCAGATAGATGTCAATCCGCACGCCGTGGCTTTTCGGTTCTTTCCCGTGCCAGACCTTCTGGGGCACTACCGTAAGATGCCCTATCCTGCGCTGCGGGATACATTCCAGGATAAAGCGGGAAGCCTCCTCCCCATACCTCTTGTGGGCCGTCAGGCTATAGGCCAGAAAGTCGTATACCAGGTTCATGTCTGCCAGTTTCTTCATCTCTCCTCCTGACAGGAGCGCGCTCACCATCCCCTCCTGCCTTGCATAAATGATTTTGGGTTCCAAAGCATAGAGTTTCCGAGTGAGATTTAGATGATTTGAAGCTCATATATGGCCGTTCCAGAAATGAATATGCTTTCTGAGATAAGGATATCATAATTTCCGGCATTGTCAATACTTATTCGAAAAGGACATTTCCCAGATTCCCCTTGACATTGACGCAGCGTCAAGTGCTATAGTAATATCAGACGCCATACCCGGAAAGGAGCCTTCCCATGAGCCTGATGAAAATCACGGACCTGACAAGACAACTGGGCCTGTCCTCCCGCACCCTGCGGTACTACGAGCAGGAAGGGCTAATCAAAAGCACGCGCCTACCGTCAGAATCCTATCGTTATTACGACGAATCCGCCGTCCAGCGGCTGCAGCAGATTATGATACTGCGCAAAATGCAGATTCCCGTCAGGGAAATCTTCCGTATCTACGAAAATCCGGAGATTGCTACCCTGGTGAAAGTATTCGCGGACAAGATAGCGGAAATCGACCGGGAGGTCACTGCCCTGTCCGAGCTGAAGGAAATCATCAATACCTTTCTCCGGGAAATGACTGCAAAGGGCATTAAGCAGATTTCCGCCCTGCCCCTTCTTTATGAAGAGATGGAAAAGCAGATGGAGTTGTTGGAAAGCCAGGGCAGCCGGGAGGATTCGGCCGGACCGGTCAGCGGGAACAGCCAGTGCGATAGGGCACAGCCTGACAGCCATCCGGGGGAAAGCTGTCCCCCAGGGCACTGCGGCCAGGCCGCCAGCCCCGGACAGCCCATTGCGGTACAAGACCCCCAAGCTGCCCTCCGCCGCCTGAATCGCCTGCAGGAGCAGCTTTCCCCCCGTCCGGATGCCGCCATCCTCTATCTGCCCCCCATGCGCGTCCTCACCTCCTGCCTGAAACAGAACCCTCAGGAGTCGGACATCACCGGCTTCTGGCACACGGTACAAGCGCTGGGCCTTTCCCTTGGAATGCCGGGCGGGCATGAACGGTTCGAGTACCAGAACGGCCCCCAGGGCGCAGTGATGCTCCGGATAGAGGACAGCTTCCAGAACCGCACCGCTTATCTGGACATCCCCTTTCCCGGCGGGCTCTACGCCTCCGCGAACCTCTATGTGGATGAGGGCCTGGAGGAGCAGTTTGGCCGATTGGTGGGAAGCTTTGACGACAATCCCTTTTACGAAATCGACTACACCCATGAAGGCAAGCTGCGCCGCCATGCCCTGCTGGAGAACCTGATCTCCCCGGACCAGCGCCGGGATCTGGTCAGCCTCCTGGTGCCCGTGAAGCAGCGCTTGACCGACCCTGCCTATTTCGAAACGCCCACAGAGCTGCCCCCGGGCTCCATCACCGTGGAGGAAATCCTGTCCGGGAACCCCGTCCTCTGGGAGCGGGACGTGCCCCTGGACAAAGTGACCCCCATCAACGATCCCCATTACCGCATCCTGGAGAACGGGGAGGCAGAGTACACCGGATGGATCAGCACCCGTGTGCTGAACACCAATGTGGCCGTGAAGCTGCCTTTCCGGGTGGATATGGAATTCCGTCTGGGAGGGGACGATGAACGGTTCGGCTATGGCTCCGAGGAGGGCTGCCTGATTTTCTACCACGGGGCAGAGCCGGACTGCTACGCAGGCGGCGTCTCCCTGGGTAACCTAAGCCAGAACGGCTTCGGCATCAACATGGGCAACCAGCCCTCGGAGAATCTGTCAAAGGCCGCCCTGCATCGGGAGGCCATCGTATTCCGCCAGCCCTGCTTTTATGACCTCTACGAGTTTCCCGGCCGGGGCGGCGTCCGGGACAGGGGCTATAACCAGGTCACATGGATCATCGGCCCCACCCACCTGGCCGTGATCATCAACGGGGAGATCCGCTACTGCGGCACAGGCTTCCCCTACATGTCCCTGGACTTATCCCGCACCGCCCCCGGGGACATCATCATCGGCTCCAACGGCCAGGGCATGAAATACTTCCGGTCCATCCGCGTCTCCCAGCTGGCCCATGCCCCGAGAATCAGATTACAGAAGGAGGAACTTCTCATGACCACGAAACAGAGCAACAACATCACCCCCATCATCCACCGCCTGGTGACGGACGAGTACGGCGAGAACTACTGGTTCAATGGCTGCGCCAGATATGTGATGGAATGCCTTGGGGAGACGGATTACGACTACAATTTCTTCGCCGGCCTCACCGGGGACGTGTTCACCCAGTACTATCCCAAGGGCGAATTCCGGGGAGAGGGCATAACCAGCTATATGCTTGCCGAGGGGCCCCACAGGAGCCTTCAAGAGGCCGACAGCTCCTTTGTTTTGGTTCCCGGGGAGACTGGCTTCATCGAGGCGCTTTTCGAAAAATGCGGCTACGCCAGCACCTTCGTCCCCCGCAAAGACCTTTGCAAAAACCCGGACATGTATGTCCAGACCTTGGTCTCCTACATCGACAGAGGAATCCCCGTCATCGTCTGGGGTCTGGGGGAGCCACCCGCCGGCGTACTGGTGGGCTATGAGGAGTATGGGAAGACATTGCTGTACATCACAGGGAACAACAACCGGCCGGAGCGCCTTTCCCTGGAGAGCTTCCTGGCGCAGAACGAATTCTCCAACCCCGGCTGGATCTTCATCGGCAGCAAGAAGGAGACGCCCTCCCTGGCCCGGCTGTACAGGGAGGCCGTCCGCGTCCTGCCCAAGCTCCTGGCCACAGAAACGGAAAGCTTCTACTTTGGGGCATCCGCGTTCCGTGCCTGGGCGGCGGACATCGAGGGCGGAAGGTTCGACGACATGAAGCCGGAGGAGTTCGACCCCTGGAGCGCCCACACCGCCTATGTCTGCGGCCTGGCCACCAATGCCAGCTGCTGCCACGCCTTTCTGGAGAAGGCCATGGCGCTGAATCCCGACCTCAATTTCCTGCGAGAGGTCAGCGCCCTCTACAACCGCTGCGGGGAGATGTGGAACCATGACGGCGGGGCAGACCTGGAGGCCCTGGGCGGCGGCTTCAACGTGACCCTGGAGGCCCTGCAGAATCCGGCCAGGCGCAGCCCCATCGCACAGAAGCTGCGGGACTTCGCCGAAGTGACCGAGGAAATCAGGCGGGTATTGCAGCAGGGGGTGGATAGCTGCTTTTGAGCTCCTGGCCGGGAATCCGCGAGAAGGGGCAGCTTTGCGCAAGTGGAAAGCTGCCCTGAATGGGAATCCTGACAAAGAGGTCGGCTGCCTCTTTACAGCTTTGCCTGGAACTCTTCCACGCTGGCCGACCCTGCCGCCAGCAGCAGCCACTGGTTCAGCTTTTCCGTATCTGTCTGGGCGGTTATGACTCTCTCCAACCGAGGCTCTACCTCTCCCTTTGCCGCCAGCAAAAGCAATATATCCTCTGCTTTCCCCTCTGTCCTTATACGCTTCTCAATCTCACAAGCCTTCATATACGCAAGCCCCACTTCCCTATCCGACTTCACTTTCGCCACCATCTCATGCAGCCTTGCCAGGCCCGCGGACTGAGCGTTCTCCGCAGTGGAATGCTCCATGTACCTGGCGAGCTGCTTAAGCTCCTCCGCTGGCTCTCCTTTTGTGCCTTTTGTATACAGGAATATCGTCCAAGCCCCGTCCTCATAGGGCAGATCCGGTTCCTCCACACATCCGTTTTTGATTGTATATACCATCCGCTTCCGCCCGAACGGATCGTATGTAGCGATAAATATCACCACCACGTTCCGCAGGGTACTGTAGTCATCCCCTGCCGTCAGGTTCCCCGCGTCTATCTTTGCATGGTAGAACCGCACCCTCCGGGGCAATGTGGCCACGCTGTCGGCTCCGCCGTTGTTGTCCGGCTCCATGTCAAAAATCTCTCCATCCTCTTCGTCCAGATAGACATCCAGCCGCACGCCGTGGCCTTTCGGCTCCTCACCATACCAGACCTTCTGAGGCACTATCGTAAGATGCCCTATCCTGCGCTGTAAGATACATTCCAGGATAAAGCGGGAAGCCTCCTCCCCATACCTCTTGTGGGCCGTCAGGCTATAGGCCAGAAAGTCGTCTACCAAGTTCATGTCTGCCAGTTTCTTCATCTCTCCTCCTTCTGACAGGAGCACACTCACCGTACACTCCTGCCTTGCATAAATGATTTTGGGTTCCAAAGCATAGAGTTTCCGAATGAGATTTAGATGATTTGAAGCTCATATATGGACGTTCCAGAAATTAATATGCTTTCTGAGATAAGGATATCATAATTTCCGATATTGTCAAGACTAATTCTCAAAACTCAAAATCTGCATTGCGCATTGCCGCTATGGGGAGAGTATGGTAAAATGTCCATATTACAGGAACCGCTTCGCGAACCCTGTACTCAAAGATCTATTCCTGGCAGAAAGGCCGAATCTCCCAAAAGGCGGTGACTCCCATGGCAATCCGTTTCGCCATATGCGATGACGATGAAGAACAGCTCCAATCCCTGAAAAATCTCCTGTCAGAGTGGGCCCACGGGACGGCCCTCTCCTTTGAGGTGCGCACATTCCCCTCCGCGGAGGCCTTCCTCTTCGCCTATGCGCAGGACAGCGCCTACGACATCCTTATACTCGACATCGAGATGAAAGCCATCTCCGGCATAGAGCTGGCAAAGCGCATCCGGAAAGAAGACGGGCGCGTAGAAATCCTCTTCATCACCTCCCACTTCGAGTTCGTCAGCGAGGGCTACGAGGTGGACGCGCTGCACTACCTGACCAAGCCCGTGGCGCAGGACAAGCTGTATGCCGTCCTGGCGAAAGCCCTGGACCGTCTGCACACAGAGCCGCCCTCCGTCATCATCTCCTGCGAGGGCGAGACCGTGAAGCTGCACGAGCCGGACATCCTCTATGTGGAAGCCTTTCTCCACTATATCTCCATCCACACGGCCAAGAGGGAATACCGGATAAAGGAGAGCATCTCCTCTTTCGAGAAACGCCTCACCGATGATTTCTTCCGCATACACCGTTCCTATCTGGTCTCGCTGAAAGCCGTCACCCGGATTTCCCGCACGGAAGTCACCCTGGAGGGAGGGACGCTCCTGCCGCTGGCCAGGGGAAAATACGATGCAGTGAACCGGGCTTTTATCGAGAGGAACTAGGAGAAGCGACATGAGAAAGAAAACCTACCTGAACCTCATAGAATACCAGACCGAACAATCCCGCCAGCATCTGGCGGAAGTCCAGGGCATTTACCGGGAGATGCGCGGCTACAAGCATGACTTCCACCACCATCTCCAGGCCCTCAAGGGCCAGCTGGAGGCCGGGGAGACCAAGCGGGCCCTGGCCTACTTAGAACAGCTCGACCAACAGCTCATGGATGTGGACACCCTGCTGAAGACCGGAAACGTAGCCCTGGACGCCATCCTGTCCGCCAAGATCTCCCAGGCCAAAGCCCTGGGCATAGCCGTCACCGTCAAGGCCAATGTCCCCGACAGGCTCCTGCTCTCCGACCTGGAGCTTGGCATCATCGTGGGGAATCTCCTGGAGAACGCCATCGAGGCCTGCCAGTGCGCCCAAGGCCAGCGCTTCCTGCGGCTCTTCCTGGGAATGAAGGGAAAGATGCTCTATTTCTCCATGCTCAATTCCGCCGGTGCGAAAGCCTCCAAAAAAGGAAAGCTCTTCTCCTCCCGCAAGATGGGCCTCCACGGCTTCGGCCTGCGCCGGGCCGAAAGCATCCTGGAAGCCCACGGCGGCTGGTGCAAGTACAACAGCGAGGACGGGGCGTTCACCTCCGAGTTCCTGGTGCCCGCCGTGGAATGATTTTCTGCAAGGCTGATTCGATCGGCTTCGAGTTGACAGTTAGTCTTGTACCATAAAGCTGATTATGTTATTATTTAAGGAGGAACCTGTTGTTTTTGCCTAAACGAAACTGTGAGGAGGAGCTGGAATGAAACTGATTTATGCGATTGTGGAGAGGGACAATGCGGAGCGTGTGACGGATGCCCTGAACAGCAAGGGATATCAGGCGACGATGATTTCCTCGACAGGAGGTTTCCTGAAAAAGGGGAACTCTACAATCATGACCTGTACAGAGGACGACAATCTACAGGATGTGGTCAAAGTCATAAAGGCCGTATGCGGAGAGCGGGTCTCCGTGGACGTGAACGTTCCTTATAACGCAATGGTACAGGGGACGCAGTCCGCGCCCATATGGGCCGGCGGCATCAGGCAGACGATTCAGGTAGGGGGAGCAGTCATTATTGCCGTAGAGGCCTGCTTCTATGAAAAAATCTAAATTCCATTTCCTTTTACAGAATGTCTGTCAAAGGCAATTCGTGCCCTGTTGAACGCAATTCGTGCACGGATTGCCTTTTTCTGTTCTCCTGGGTTACAATGAAAGACGTAAGGAAGCGTCAGACACTTCCTTAGGAAAAACAGACAGGAGGACATCCCTCATGAAAGAAAACAGGAAACCAAAAACCAGGCCCTATCGCTCCACCCTGGACAACGCCCTCTGGAGCTTCCGGGAAATCCTGCGGGAAGCGCCGATTGCTTTCCTGCTATTGGCGCTTGCGGTGCCCCTGAACATATGCCTCGCCTACACAGAGGTCTATCTCCCATCCCTTGCGGTGGCGGAGGTCACGGCACAGGCCTCCCTGGCCCACATGGCGTCCCGCATAGGCCTGGTCATCGCGCTGATGCTGGTATCAAGCGTGCTGCTTACCTTTTCCGGGCGAATGTCCGAAAACTATCTGTCCATATACACCTTCCGGCAGAGCATAAAAATAGAGCGCAAATCCATGACCTGCTTTTTCCAGAACTACGAGAGCAAGGACATCCGGGATCTAAGCGACAGGGCCTCAAGGGCCACGCAGCTCTGGAACGGCGTCTGCCCCATCTCCGACGTGCCCCTGCGCAGCCTGAAGCTGATAGAGAATTTCCTCTGCTATCTCCTGTTCGGATCCGTGATATCCTTTGTCAGCCCCCTGCTTGCGCCGATTCTCACCATCGCCCCCGCCGTGAACTGGTTCTGCGCCAGGGCATACCGCAACTGGGAATACGCCCACCGGGACAGATGGACGGACATCGACCGCCGATTGTGGTACGTCCAGGGCGAGACCGCCGATTTCAGGGCGGGCAAGGATATCCGCATCTACGGAATGGCCGGATGGCTCAGGCAGGTCTATTCCGACCTGTGCGGCCAGCGGGCCTTCTGGAACAGGCAGATGGCCTGGAGGAGCTTCCTCTCCCGGATAGCAGACCTTGTAGTCATCCTGCTGCGGGACGGCGCGGCTTATGCATTATTGATAAAAATGACACTGGAAGGCGAACTGACAGTGGACAGATTCCTCCTGTACTTCTCGGCCATCTCCATGTTCGCCGCCTTCATCGGCAACATCATGACCGAGTGGAACGGCATCCGCTCCACCAGCCTGGCCGTCTGCGACTTCCGCCGGTACCTGGACCTCCCGGAACAGGACGGCACCGGAGAGGCAGACGCGGACGACCATCTGCACAGCGCCCCGGAGATTGCCTTGGAGCATGTATCCTTCCGCTATAAGGATGCCGGGACCGACACCCTGACAGACTTGAGCCTGACCTTAAAGCCCGGCGAGAAGGTGGCCCTGGTAGGCTTGAATGGCGCGGGCAAGACCACCCTCGTAAAGCTCCTGTGCGGCCTCTATCTCCCCACGGAGGGCGACATCAGGATAAACGGCGTCTCCGCCCGGAAATTCCGCCGAAATGACTACTACCGCCTCTTCGCCCCGGTCTTCCAGGATGTGCAGACCGGGTTCTTCTCCCTGGCGGAGACCGTGTCCGGGCAGATCGGAACCGGTACGGACTTCGACCGCGCCGAACAATGCTTGAAGCTGGCGGGACTGGGCGAAAAGCTGGCCTCCCTGCCCCAGGGGATACACACGAAGCTGGACAAACAGCTTTACGAGGACGGCATAGCGCTGTCCGGCGGCGAAGCCCAGAAGCTGATGCTGGCCAGGGCCCTCTACAAGGATGCCCCCATCCTTGTGCTGGACGAACCCACCGCGGCCTTAGACCCCATCGCGGAGAACCAGATTTATCTGCAATACCAGGAGATGACCCAGGGGAAGACCTCCCTGTTCATCTCCCACAGGCTGGCCTCCACCCAGTTCTGCGACAGAATCCTGTATCTGAAGGACGGCCGGATCGCGGAGGAGGGAACCCATCACGACCTAATCGCCTTAGGGGGCGAATATGCGGCACTCTATGAAAAACAGAGCTGCTGGTATAAGTGTGAGAAGAAGTTCTAAGGCAGCAAAGCACGCTGCCTAAGAACTTCTAGGCTCGCAAGCGAATGAATTCGCTTTGCAAGCCAGTCTCACACAGAAGAATGCCCAAAGTGCGGGCATTCTTCAGGCGCGTCTTTTGCGCTTTGACTTGCACCGATTTATAGTTTTTTTGGCAAATGCGCAGAAGTGCGCGGAAAGGTATAGATATGAAATTCACAGAACATATACAGATTTCCGAAAGGGCCATACGGCATCTCTTTTCGCTGAGCAGGTCTTATGCCACATGCCTTATCCTGAACGCCGTCCTCCAGAACCTGATGCCCTATGTGCCGATCTACTTCTCGGCGCGGCTCATAGATGCGCTTTATGAGAGGCAGCCCGTACAGGTGCTGATTCTCTATGCAGCCCTCACGGTGGGAATCGTATTCCTGTTGAGCCTCTTGAGCGCCTATCTGTCCTCCAGGCGCGACATAGCCAATCAGGAACTATATTTAAGCGAGGAATGGTCATTCTCCCAGAAAGCCATGGAGATGGCCTATGCGTCCATTGAAGACTCGGATGTGATGCTCCTGCGGAAAAGGATCGCCATGGAATCCCAGACCGGCTACGACCTGTGGTATCTCACGTCCTCCACGGAAAGCCTTGTCTCCAGCGCCACCAGGATCCTCATGTCCCTCTCCATGACCCTGAGCTTCTTCTTTCTGGAGGGGATTCCGCTTCTCATAAAGCTTGGGTTCGTGGCAGGCATCCTGCTCACCATCCTGTGCGGAGCGCTGGCCTCCAGGAAATGCGAGACCATATTCAGCCATTTCCTGGATACCTGCGTGCGCCTGAACGTCTTCGGTGGGAAATATGGCGACTACATCGGCCATTACAGTAGCGGCAAGGACATCCGCCTCTATGGCATGGCCGAAAGCCTGCTGGGCTTCAGAGTAAATCTCAAGTCGGAGCACCACCGGCTCTCCATGAGGCTGAGCTGGAAATGGGCGGCCCTGAAAGCGGCGGACGTGGCCCTGAGCCATGTGCTGAAGTTCTGCGTCTACCTGATCCTCCTCTACGCGGCGCTCTCGGGCCAGATCACCGTGGGTTCCATCGCCCGGTATGTGTCCTGCGTCATGCTGTTGCTCGCTGCGGCCTCCGAAGCGGTGTCCAATGTCCAGAGGGCCATCGTGAACCATACCTACTTAAAGCGGTATTTCTCCTACCTGGACATCCCCAACCCCATGTACCAAGGCTCCCTCACTGTGGAGAAACGGGACGACAATGAATATTTCGTGGAATTCCGTGATGTATCCTTCCGCTATCCCAACACAGAAAGCTATGCCCTGCGCCATGTGAACCTGAAATTCAAGATTGGGGAAAAGCTGGCCATCGTTGGCAGAAACGGCAGCGGCAAGACCACTTTCATCAAGCTCATGTGCCGCCTCTACGACCCTACGGAAGGGACGATTCTCCTAAACGGCGTGGATATCAGGAAGTACGATTACGACGAATATATGTCCATCTTCTCCATCGTGTTCCAGGACTTCCGGCTCTTCGGCTTCCGGTTGGGGGAGAACGTGGCCGCGGGCTCCTCCTATGACCCGCAGCGGGCCGCCCATTGCCTGGAGCAGGCCGGCTTTGGAGAGCGCCTGGCCGCCATGCCGGAGGGCACGGACACCTTCCTTTATAAGGAGTTCGATGAGAGCGGCATGGAGATATCCGGCGGGGAAGCACAGAAAGTCGCCCTGGCCAGGGCCCTGTACAAGGACGCGCCCTTCCTCATCTTAGACGAGCCCACCTCCGCCTTAGACCCTGTCTCAGAATACGAGGTATACAGCAGCTTCAACGAGATCGCCGGGGACAAGACCACCATCTACATCAGCCACCGCCTGGCATCCTGCCGCTTCTGCGACAAGATTGCCGTGTTCGACAGCGGAGGGATTGTGCAGACCGGCAGCCACGGGACATTGATTTCCGACGAGGGCGGCATCTACCATGCGCTGTGGCATGCCCAGGCGCAGTACTATACGGAGGAGGCAGGGGCTTATACTGCATAACGCTGAATACTGCCTAATGTAATCATGCGATTGAACCAGTCAGCGTTATGCAGTCTGGTTTCACGGCAAGTGAAATCGTTAAGCATCCTCAGCGCTTCCCGATTCGCCTGACTTCCTTCATGATGCGCTTCATGCTCTCCGGGGATACGTTGTCGGGAACGGAATGGGCAAAGATTTTTCACGGATTTCCTACAGGATGGCCTCGTTGTCGTTCCACAGCGCCGCGCTGATGCCGCCCCTCAGCAGTTCAGGCCCCCAGCCTACGGCAGGCCCTCCGGTAGAAGAAAAGGGACATCCCCGTAGCGATGGTCCAGCCCACAGGCCAGGAGCACCATATGCCCAGGGCGGAGCCTGTCCAGCCGGACAGGAGGAATGACAAGACCACCCGCAGAATCAAATCCGTGAACGTGGCGACCATGAACTGCCCCATGGCGCTGGTGCCCCGCAGGATTCCGTCCGCCACCAGCTTCACGGACACCACAAAGTAGAACGGGGACAGGATCCACAAAAACTCCCTGCCCGTCTGCAATGCCGTCTGCGAGCTCCTGTCCATGAAAAGCAGCAGCAGATACCTGCCGAACGCCACATAGGCAATACAGAAGGGCACGCACAGGCACCACACCAGCCGCCAGCCTGCCCGGAAGCCCTCCCGGATCCGCCCGAACCTTGCGGCCCCCAGGTTCTGGGCCGCGAAATTGGATATCCCGTTGCCGATGGTGGTAAAGGAGGTAATCACCAGGTTGTTCAGCTTCACCGCCGCGGAATATCCGGCGGCCACGCTGACCCCGAAGCTGTTTATCCGGCCCTGGATCAGCATGTTCCCCACCGAGATGAAGGACTGCTGCAGGATGCTGGGGATGGCCACTACGGCTATCTTTCCCAGCAGGCTCCAGGAGAAGACCAAAACCTTCGTTTCCGTCCGGATGTCCCGCAGCCTCTTCAGCACCAGAGCCAACGACAGGATGCAGCTTGCCCCCTGGCAGAGGAATGTGGCCCAGGCCACGCCTGCGATTCCCATGGAGAAGCCCTTCACGAAGAGGATGTCGATCAGGATATTGGCCGTGGAGGACAGGGCCAGGAAGAGGAAGGGCGTCCTGGAGTCCCCCAGGGCCGAGAAGATGCCTGTGGCGATATTGTAAAAGAACAGGAAGGGCAGCCCCCAGATATAGATGTCCAGGTACAGGGCGGAATCCGCCATGACCTCCGGCTGGGTCTTCATCAGCCGCAGCAATGTGTCGCAGGAGGCGAGGCCCCCAAGCATCAGCGCGGCGCAGAGGACGCCGCTGGCAATCAGCGCCGTATAGACCGAGGATTTCATGGTCCTGTAGTCCTTCGCCCCGAAGAGCTGGGATACGATGACAGAGCATCCGATATTGCAGCCGAAGGCAAAGGCGATAAAGATGAGGGTGATGTTGTAGCTGTTCCCCACCGCCGCCAGTGCCCTCTCGCCGATAAACTTCCCTGCTACCAAAGAATCCGCTATGTTGTAAAGCTGCTGGAACACGATGCTGCCGAACATGGGCAGGCAGAATGCCCACAGCACCTTCCGGGGCTCCCCCTGTGTCAAATCCTTGTTCATGACTTTACCCTTCCTTTCCGTTTCTCAATCCTCTTTACATTTTCCCGGAAACCTATTATACTACGGAAGAAAGGATACGAAAAATATATCTATCATATATGAGGTATATCAATCAGATATGGATATCGACTTCGAATATTTCAAAATCTTCTACTATGTGGCCAAATACGGAAATATCACCAAAGCCGCGGCTGCCCTGGGGAACAGTCAGCCCAATGTGACCCGGGTGATGAAGCTTTTGGAGGCGCAGCTGGGCTGCCGCCTGTTCCTGCGGGAGGCCAGGGGCGTCAGCCTGACGGAGGAGGGCGAGCTGCTGTACTCCCATGTGGAAATCGCCTGCCTACACCTGTGGAGCGCCCAGACCGAACTCCGCGGCCGGGATTCCCTCCGAAGCGGCACGGTGGAGATCGGCGCCACGGAGACGGCGCTGCACCTGTTCCTGCTGGACGCGCTCCAGGATTTCAGGCGCAGGCATCCCGCCGTCAGGATCAAGATCCACAACCACACCACCCCGGAAATCATAAAGCGCCTCACCGACGGAAAGCTGGATTTCGCCGTGGTCACCACGCCCTATGCCATGCCGCATTCGGTTCGCAGCGAGAAAATATTTGATTTTACAGAGATACTGGCGGGCGGTCCAGAGTATAGGAGCCTGTCCAGGACAACTTCCACGCTGGGTGGGCTCCAAAACTGCCCCTGGATCGGGCTGGGCAGGGGGACCGCCACCTATGATTCCTATCGGGACTTCTTCGCGGCTCAGGGACTGGATATGGAGCTGGACATGGAGGTGGCCACTTCCGACCTGATGCTGCCGCTCCTTCTGGGCAATCTGGGCATCGGCTTCGTGCCGGAACAGACCGCTCTGCCCCTGATAAAGGATAAAAGGCTGGTGCAGATCCCCCTGGACTGCGCCCTTCCCAGGCGGGCCATAGAGATCGTCTCCGGCAGCGGGCATGGGATGGGGCTTGCGGCGGACGCCTTCTGCAGATACCTCAGAGACCGGTGGAGCCCGGAATCCTCCCACGGAAAAGAGCCACTCGTTCCGAATGGCCCCTGACGCGCTTCTACGCCATGCTGTTCTGCTGGTGCAGATATTTCTCTTTCGTGGCAAGCCCTCCCCTGATATGGCGCTCGGACTTGTTCAGGTCCAGCACCTTCCTGGCCTCTGTGGCCAGAGCGGGATTGACCTGCATGAGACGCTCGGTCACGTCCTTATGTATGGTTGTCACTAATTAGAACGGTTTCATCCAGACCCAAATCCCCGAACAGCCGCAGATAAATGTCCACGTTGCCCTCTTTGTCAACTTCTATTTTCTTGATGATGCATCGCAACTGTTCATTGGTCATCTGCCGGACATCGGTTATTTCCTCAATCCCCTTAAAGGTCTTGTGCAGTACCGCTTCCACCTGTTCTCCCTTTGTCAGATTGTAGGAGACCATTTTCAATTCATTTTCCAGACGCTCTATCTCCTTACGCATTCCGCCGATTTTTTCATTCAGTTCCTCCCGGCTGATTAAGTCGTCCGTATACATATCCATGTATTTCTGCCGGGTTTTCTGTAGGCGGTTCAACTCTGCGTTCAGTTTCTTCTCATAGTCCAAGTTTTCGTCTTTCGCCTTGTACACACGCTGAAACTCTTTTACAACGTACTGAATGACATTTCTCCTCGCCTTTAACAGCCCTGCAAAATATTCCTGCAGAACCTCAATCAGTTCGTCCTCGTCCACCGTAACTGCATTAGGACAGCTATCCGCCCCCCTGCCATTGCGGCCGGAGCAGACCCAACGAACATAGGTGTTTTTATAGGTTCGGACAGTGCGCCGGAAAGACCAGCCGCATTCCTTACAGCGGATAAGCGTGGAAAACAGGTACTTATTGCTCTGCCGTTCTCTTGTGATTTTAAATGCGTCATGTCTCCCATGCAGAATTTCCTGCGCCCGGTCAAACTGTTCCGGTTCGATAATCCGCAAGTCCGCACGGTCAGTGACCATCCAGTCTTCTTCCTCTTTCTCCGTCCGCTTTCCAGTCAGGAAATCCGCCACTTCCTGTTTCCCATTCACAATCTTGCCTGTATACAACTCGTTCGTAAGAATCCGGCATACAGCATTCTGGCTCCAACTACAGTTCCGCTTCGTCTTCTCCCCACGTTCGTTCAGCATATTGGCTATTTTACTGCCGCCATAGCCCTCTTCGGTGTACCACCTATAAATCTGCCGGACGATTACGGCTTCCTGCTCGTTAATTGTCAGATTGAAGTAGTCGCCAATGGTCTTATCGTAGCCATATACAATGTTCGGCACACGTCCTTTCTCCGCATTGATTTTCTTGCCGAATTTCACACGTTTGGAGGTGTTCAGGCTCTCTTCCTGCGCCAGTGCGCCGAATATGGTCAGTACAAACTCGCTGTTCCCCATGCTTGTCATGTTGGCTGTCAGAAACTGCGTCTCTATCCCCAAAGATTTCAGCTTGCGAATATTCTGGAGCAAATCCACTGTATTGCGGGCAAATCTGGAAATATCCTTTACCACCACCATGTCGAACAGGCCATGCTCTGCGTCTGCCATCATGCGCAAGAACTCCCTGCGGTTTTTAATCTTCGTGCCGGAAATCCCCTCGTCTGCGTACAAACGCACAAGATTGTCTCCTGTCCGCTCTGTATACTCGGCAAAAAATTTTTTCTGCGCTTCCAGACTGTTCAACTGGTCTTCTTTGTCTGTAGATACTCTGCAATATGCGGCGATATTCATAGCAAATACCTTTCCGTCTGTTCTGTATCGCTCTGTTACGTCTTTATTATACTTTGTATCGCCCTATATTGCAAGTGTTTTATCAGGATTTCGGATAAACAATATCATCAAGCGTCATATGCTGTTTCTCTATCCATGTAATGAATTCTCTTTCTGGCATTTCTCCTCTTTTCACCATCTCTTTATTCTGTTTCATTTTCTGAAAAATCTGTTTTACTGTTATATCCAGTTTCGTCTTTACTGCCGGGGACAATCCCGTCTTTTTTTGCAATCGGTAAATATACTGTCGCAGATTGTGCTCCAAACGACTGTAGTCTCTCTCGCTTTCTCTTTCACGGTACTCTGCTCCACTTTCTGAATTCCGTCTCTTTTTACATTCTTCACTGCAAGTCTTCTCTCTAAGACTCTTTGGCAAAAACGGCTTATGACAGACAATACATTCCGGCTGGAATTTTAGCTTCCATTCGTCCAGCTTGTCAAAATAATATTTCATCAGCGGCGTAAAAGAATATATGACTTGCACATACCCCTTTTCACGCCTTTTAAACGGTCTGTAAGTCATAAATTCAGCGTCATCAAAATGCGTTGGATTCTTAATCAGCGGATACGAATCCAGTGACAGGATTGCGTTGCCGTCCATAAGCGGCTTTGCCAACCGCTCTGCCATGCCCCGAAAATTGTGTGCAAAGTACAAATCATCCAGCATATCAAACTGCTCGTCCGAGGCACATTTAAGATATTTCTTCGTGATTCTCCTGTTTTCCATGATTTCCATAACGTTCCAGATTTTCGCTTTTCCGTGTAAAATAGCCTTTTTGCTCTCATTCAAATACTTATATGCTTTTAAATATTCATTCCAGATAAATACCGCAGCATACTTATGGGCGGCGCTTCCGCCACAAAACATCATGTCCAGATTTTCAGCGGCTTCCTGCTCCATTTCTATGTCATTATAGTCAGGGGGCTCCTCTCTGACACAGCGGTGCAACAACACATCAAGGTCATGTATCACTTGCCCCCACACAAAATCATCACACCCATCCTCGGAGCATTTCAAGCCAAAATCCAGCAGAAAAGACCCCGGCGGTCTTTCGATTATCATAGGGAATTCGTTCTCCCCCGACAAGCATTCCGTTTTTTTGCAATAATATTTCCACACCTCTTCTTTTGACCCGATAACAGCCGTCTCCTTATTCCGCTCCACTGTCAGCGAAAAGCATAAGTCCGGCATGGTCTGGAACTCTCTTGTAAACATCTGATTCATGTCAGCCTTTCCTATGTGTAGTAAATCTTATAATTCATCTAACTTATTTACTACATTATATGCAAAATCCATTGACTTTTCAATAATTTATTGCATAAAATTCAGTAGTAGCAAATTTTATATCGCCCTATATCAGATTGGCAAAACAAGAAAGGAGGGAGTGCGCATGAAGCTTCCTGATGATTGGAACAGCCTGCCTTTGGTACTGGATATGAACGATTTGCAGAGGATACTCCGGCTTTCGAGAACCTCCTGCTTCCAGCTTATCCACCAAAGAGGATTTCCGGCCAGACAGGTCACGAGCGGCGGCACTGTCAGAATTGGCAGGGACGCATTGTTCAAGTGGTTGGAAAAAGCGGAGCATGATGAACCGGAATCATGACTTAGCTGTTCTTGTTCTTTTTCTCTTATTTCAAGCATACTTTTGAACAACTGATTCAGGGAGGGAGGTGGTGTCTGCTTGAAAGAAAGGAAACTGAATTACCGCTTTCACAATCCAAATTCAGCAGAAGTCGCCGCCGATTACATACTGAAAGTTTTCATAGAAGCTGATGGGAAGAAAGTGGACAAGGCATTTAGAGAGTTGGCAGAAAAATCTGCCGGAAAGGAGGGCCAGAAGATGGACAACATGAGGGAGGGCATTTTGGTATATGACCAGACCAGTGAACGGTATCAGATTCAATATGGTACAGAGGATTTCTCTCATGGACTGCATTGCGGGGAATGCCTTGATGTGCTGCAAAATGGCAATCAGTGGATACGCTGTAGAATGGAGTTCTCTCATGAACAGAACAGATGGTATCTGGTAGGGACACAGCCCGGTTTTATTCTGGACGGCGCAACGGTACGATACACAAGATAAGATACAGAAGAAATACCACCGCAATCGGAAAAGCCCCTGTATTTGCCAGATACAAGGGCTTCCTGCCATTCGTGAATGGTGCTTTGTCCTGACATCATTCTATCATGGTGGCACTTCGGTTGCAAGAAAAACGGAGGAAACTATGGATAAATCGAATTGCAAAGAATTGGATACACACTCAATGCCGGAAATATATGACACCACCTATGAACCTCAAATTCCTATAGTAGAAAATTTCCTTTATGGCGGCACCTATCTGTTTGTAGGCGCGCCCAAGGTGGGAAAATCATTTTTCATGGCGCAATTAAGCTACCATGTAGCTATGGGACTGCCCTTGTGGGGGAACAAAGTCCATCAGTCAACCGTTTTATATCTGGCACTGGAGGATACCCACGCCAGATTGCAGGAGCGGCTCTATTGCATGTTCGGAGTAGAGAGTGCCGAAAAACTGCACTTCGCCATCAAAGCGGACGATTTAAGCAGCGAACTGATACCACAGTTGAATTATTTTCTGAAGAAATATCCAGATACAAAATTGATAATTATTGACACATTGCAGAAAATCCGACCGCACAATTCAGACGGCAACAGTTATAAGGCTGACTACGACAATGTAACGCAGTTGAAATCCTTTACCGATGAACATCACATTTGCATGCTTCTTGTTCATCATACCCGAAAGATGGAATCCGATGACAGTTTTGACATGATTTCGGGCACGTCAGGATTATTGGGAGCGGCTGACGGAGCTTTTGTTCTGCAACGAAAGAAGCGGACTGGATTGGAAGCCACAATGGACGCCACCGGGCGAGACCAACAAGACATGAGATATAAGATGGCCTTTGACCCGGAACGTCATGCATGGAATCTTATAGAGACAGAAACCGAACTATGGCGGGAGCCAATAGACCCGATACAGAACGCAATCATGGAAGCTGTCAACCGTATGCTTTCTGCCCAGAATTTAGAGTGGCAGGGAACAGCCACGGAACTGTTAGCACAGTTGCCCGAATTAGATTATCTGGATTTGGCTCCAAATTCTCTCGTGAGGAGATTAAATATTGCCAACACCAATCTATTCAATAGATATGGCATTTCCTATACAAAAAAACATTGCCACGAACGGAGAATCATTTTAAAAAAGGTATCTGACTCATAAATGCGTCGATTGCGACGGTAGCGACGATATTTGAGACAGGGACAAACATTGCAAAAGACACAGAGCAATTTACCGCCGCTCTCTTATATACCGTCGTTATCGTCGTTATCGTTGCTAAACTTATCGTTCTGCGGATTTTCCATTTTCTTTTTTATCGCTTTCTCTAAAAAGACAAGCGGTAAAAGAAAAAATAGCGCGGCAGGACAGTGCGCAAATTCCGCAAATCTGCCCCCAACCTTTTCGGCGTTGGCGGCTATATAGCAAGCATAGGAAAAGTACTCCCACCTCCTAAAAAGAGGGACGGAAGTATTTATCCTGCCTGTTAGGGGAGTACCCCTAATACCCCTGGCTTTTCCGCTTAATGAACGGAAAGCGAATGTGCGGCAGCGCACACATTCCTGAAGCGTAAATTTGACAAGTTTACTCACGGTGAAGACGGTAATTTATTATATTCTCATACTGATTGCACGGCGTTACTTCGCATATACGGCGCAGAGAAAATGAAACAGAAAAATCACGGAGCATTATGCTGGATTTTTACAAAATACTTTTCGTGATTATTTTCCTTTTTGTGTAAGGAGGGAGTGAAAAGCGAGTGAAAAATAGCAAGGAACTAACCAGAGACAGGCAGAATAAATTTCAGATATATTTAGGCGAAAGAGAAGTAGACTTGTTGAGAGAAAAAGCAGAAAGCTATGGGATGACACGTTCCGAATATTTAAGAAACCTAATCGTATTTGGAAGTGTAAGGGCACCGTCAAAACTTTCCGATTCCCAATTCCAAGATTTGCTGAACGAACTAAACCACATAGGGGTGAACATCAATCAGATTGCCCGGAGAGTAAATGAAGCGAGGAACGCAGACCGAGAGGACTTTGACCTGCTTGTACTGCATTATGAACAGCTTATGAACCTTTTTCGGAAATGGGCTGACTTCTGACAGGGAAAGGACTATGGCAGTTATCGAAAAACACAGAAGCGATTCACAAACTTCTGATTCTGTTTTTCGGAACTGCCAGAACGGCTCTGCTCCCCTCTAAAAAACGTGTACACGCCCATGGATGGGCTTTTGGGAGTTCGGGCATGGTTTTATAGTCCTGCTGAACATAGAGCGTGTACACGGATATGGCTTTTCACGAAGATTTATTTTTTCCGCCACTCTTCTTTCTTACAAGGAAAAAGGCGGCTGTCAGCGCAACTACCACAAGCACTATCAGGACAGGAACCATGATTCCCATAGAGGATGATTCCGTCCTGCCGCTGTTCTCCGCTTTCTTCTCCTGCTCTACCGCCTGTTGGATTTCCTTTTTATCGCTTTCATCCAATTCGTTCAAGATTTCCTCTATCTCTTCACTTTCCTGGGGTGTCAGGCTTTCGGATTCGGAACCATTATCTTCACTGCCGGGGAACATGTCGGAATAGGTACACTGGTCAACAAAGTCATAAGGCTCGTCATGTTCCAGGATGTACGCATACTGCCAATCCCACAATTTCTGAAAGGCGGCGTTGACGGCTTCCCGGTCATTCCCCGTGTCCGGCATGAAAGCAAGGAAACTTCCATAGGTATGATAGGCAAGGTTCTCCTGGCTTGTCTTTGCGGTTTCCCATGACTTTCCATTGGAAGATTTCAACGGCGCAAAGCAACAATAGGTGAGTTCGTAAATCAGCCTGTCAAAATCGGAGAGTTCTTCAAAGGGTATCTTCCCGTCCCTCTCCGGGATTGTTGCGTCATAGACAAGCTGGGTCACGCCCTTGATGTTCATGATGTTGCTCCATGTAGGGTCAGTGGCGATAAAGGAAACACTGTCAAGAAGTTCCTGGTAGACTTCCTGCGCTTCTGCGTTCCCGGCTTCGCCGCCCGTGCCGCCGTTCAGAATGACGCTCCCGCTGTCTCCGCCGTCCTGCGCTTCCGTTGCATGAACCGCTGTCGGAAAGAGCATGGCGGCGACAAGGGCAAGCACAACAATGGGTTTTCTAATATTTCTTCTTTTCATAATTTTTTCCTTTCCCGTCCTCACCGTGAGTACGAATCAAGTGGATTATATCATATTATGTGCTATATATGCAACGTGAAATATAACATTTATTATTTTTTAAGTTGTCGTAAAAAGCTGACTTTTTTCATATGCTATAGATGGAGGTGAGATAGCATATGAATCGGGCGCACAGTGAAGAGTACAGGAAACTGGGACTGAACATCGCATACTACCGAAAAGAACGGGGGCTTTCCCAAATCCAGTTGGCAGACCTTATTGATATCAGCCGTACCCATATGTCGCGGATTGAAAATAATGACTGCGCTGTTTCCCTTGACGTGATTTTCAGCATTGCAAAGACCCTGGAAGTCCCGATAGACAAGCTGTTTGAGTTCCGCTAGGCCTTATTCCTCCCATTCCTCCCCGCACTCGAAACACAGATAACAGTGGCCAAGCAATCCCATTTCCTCGTCAATCCCCACCAGGCCGTCCTGATAATCGCTAAGGTCTTCTTCGTTAAGGGGTTCTCCGTCCCCAAAATAAGTCTCTGTCAACTCCTGCTTCAATGTTTCCGGATTCTTGAAAAGGTTCCCCCTTTGGAAACTGACGATAGCGTCTATGAATCCAATCAGGTGAAACCATCTCTCGTTTGCCGTCATGTAAAAGTCCCCGGATTGTTCATACTGTTTCAGGCGATATTTGCGTTCCATATGATTCGCAAAGTTTTTGTCGGATTTGAGCAGTGTATATAATCCCGCATGGGCATACTCAAAGGAACTGTAGGCGTATTTTTTAAGGTCATTGTATAATTCCGGTTTCATAGGCGTTTCCTTTCTTTTTATCACCTTTTTCATCTAATCTGCTTTCTGAAGTCTGGGCAAAATACATAGCCTGTTGTATCGCAATTATGAACTTTTGATTTTCCTTGTTCAGTTTTTTAAATTTCAGAATAAAGTCATTCATATCTTCTTTGTCCATATGTATCCTTTCTTTTGCATATGCTTTCTATGTGAGTAGAATATCATAACTATATAAGTATGTCAAGATTTAGTTCTATTATATACACTTGCATTGTAAGTAAAAATATGATACTGTAAGTTACATAGGAAAGGGGAGAAATCCAGTGTCAATAAATCATAGAATAAAACAGGTACGCCAAGCGTTAAACCTGTCCCAAGCTAAATTTGCGAAAGAAATATCAATTTCTAATGGATATATTGCCGGAATCGAACTGGAAAAACGCAACGTAAATGACCGTTTAATACGTCTTGTTTGCATTACTTTCCATGTCAGGGAAAATTGGCTAAGAACAGGAGACGGCTCTATGTTCGAAGAAGAATCAGACCCATTCGTTGAATTGGCTTTTGCCACATTTAAAAGGCTGAAGCCGGAATACCAAAAATATATTCTTAATCAAATTGAGCAACTTCTGGAAATTCAGAATAAAGAAGAATGAATAATAAAACAGAGGGATTAATTCCATCTATCTGTACAATACCGATTGCACAATTCCATGCCTGTATTTGTACATACATCAGGAAATCCCTCTTACAAGATTACCAGTATAGTAAACATTTGTTCATTCTGCAAGGGCATGTTCTAACCAACCGCACATTTCCGTATCCGTTATCTTCACCCCGTCCTTAAAGATAGCCACCTGCCGGAAACTTACAGTGTTATCATATACATAAACCTCGTCACATAACTGTATGGCTGTTTTCAGATTTTGCAATGAACTCTCATACCTTTTTCGTATATCCTTTTCCTCAATTCCATGACCGCCGACCCTTACCCTGTCAGCGACCCTTGCCACAGCCAAATCCGCGCTTTCCAGTCCCACATAGTACATTCTTATGGTAAATCCCAGGTTCTTCGCTTTTCGGATATTATTGATAATACTGCTTCCTGTCAATGTGGTTTCCTGATTGAAAGAAATGCCCTCCTGCAAATATGTTTTTATCCTTTTTACCGCTTCTTTCATGGCATTAGACTGGTCACGCAAATTCTTCCAGTCCCCCTTGCTCTCTCTTAGGATTTCATCAGAATTGATTCTTTTCTGGTCTCGGGGCAATATGGTTCCCAGATTGTAAAATGTAGATTTTCCCGCTCCATTTACTCCCGCAATCAGGGTATAGACTTTTTTCATCAGTATATCCCCTTTGCAATCAATTCTTTCTGCCTTTTCTGGAAAAAGAACTCATGCGCCATTTTATAAAACTCATACTCCTCTTTGTCCTCAATCTCCGAACCGACCTCTATGATTCCCACCGTGGGGGAAAAAACCTCTTTGCAGATTTTATATGCTTTGTGGACTTCATCTATTTTTTTCATTTCTTCCATTTTGCTTTCCCTTTCCTGGTTGTTTATGATGAATTCCCTAATTAAAACTTGTGTACACGCTGTATAAGGCACTTTTAAGGCTCTGTATGGGCGATATGGTAATCTTCTATTCCTGCATTGGTAAAAACGTGTACACGCCTTTATCATATCTACAGACAGTATTTACTCAAATATTAGGAAATTCTCATACTATCAGAATAAATCATTCTTTTCTATTTTTCCATTATGAACCTTTGGAGGATAGCTAATCAACCACTTTTTAAAATCCTCTACAGAATATTTCTCATGAGCTTCCACTGCAGCACGAAGTTTTATATTCTCATTTGATTTCTTTACTCCAAATAAGATTTGGCCGCCTTTGCTTATTATCTCTATATCTCCATATTCATCTATTAAATCATATAAGAGCGCAAATAGAGCCATAGGAGTATCCGTTTTACAAGGCATAAGAAATGCAACATCTATATCAAGGGCTGCCGCTATTTTTATTAACTGCTCCTGTTTTGGCCGTCTTGTCCCTAACTCATAACATTGCAAAGCAACTTCGGATATTCCGGCTTTTGAAGCAAGGGCTTTTTGTGTTAATCTACGCATATCCCTGATTTTTCGTATTCTTTGTCCAAGAGTATCCATTTACTTCTCCTTTTTCATACATGTGTACGGTGTAATGGTCTACCACTACACCATTTCCTATAGAATACCACAAATTCCAGAAAATTGAAATTACAAACACAAAACTAAAAAACTTTTAAAAAAACTTATTGACATACAAATTGTAGGTGTGGTATTATGCATACAAATCGTAGGTCAATAATACGAAATAAACAAAAAAGGAGAACACATTATGAACACAACCAAAAAACAAGACCGACTTACTCTGCGTGTAGAAGAATGTGCCGACTTACTGGGCATATGCCGTTCTGCAGCGTACAACCTTGTCCGGCAGGCAGAATCCTCAAAAGGAAAGCCCTTTCAGGTTATCCGTATCGGAAATTCCCTGCTGATATCCAAAAAATCCTTTGAGGAATTTCTGGAAACAAACGGTTTAATGTAGGGGGGACAACATGGCTTCCATTCATACTAAAAAGCGGAAGAACTCCGTAAAATACTACATTGTCTATCGCATAACAGGCAGTGACGGAAAGAAACACCTGAAATGGTATCCCTGCAAAGATAAGAATGAAGCACGGCTTCTTCTTGACGATGTGGCACAGGCAGAAAAAGAGGACAGGGAATATAAACCTCAAGAAAGTTCTGCCTACTCCAAAAAGGTAAAAGACTACAGCCAAATGTCCGTCAAAGACCTTGTACTGAAATATGCCAATGAATACGCCGAATGGGAAGCAAGAACCTACCATGCCAATATGGGACTGATTCGGAACTACATTATCCCCTTTATCGGGGACTATCCTATTTTAGAAGTGGACACCCCGTTCCTCATGGAATACTATGCCGACCTGCAAACGAAAAAGGCTGTACCCGGAAACCACCTTTCCGAACCGGGATATATCAGCGCAAGGACTATCAGAGATATTAACAAAATATTATCTCCCGCTTTCCGCTATGCGATATTTTTGCGGTTAATCCCCTCTAATCCCGTATCCGGCCTGAAACTTCCAAAGATAGAGAAAAATCCCCGGAAGCGTTGGTCAGAGGAAGATTTCATAAGAGCGATTACCGTTTGCCAGGACGGAGACTTAAAACTTATGATGTGCCTTATGGTGAATTGCACATTGCGGTCAGGAGAACTTTTTGGACTTACATGGGATTGCATATCCCTGAAAAAATCTCCCGATGATTCAGAGCCGTCCATTGTCCATGTCAAAAAGGAACTGGCCAGACTGAATAAATCCGCAATCGAAGCAACAAAAACAAAAATATACCTGACATTCCCAAATATGAAGTTAAATGCGGAAACTGTAGAGGTGCTGAAAAAACCGAAAACACAGCAGAGCATACGTTCTGTTTTCCTGTCCCCCCAGGTTCGCGACCTGCTGATTGAACACAAAGCGGTTCAGACACAATGGAAACAGGAAATCGGCAGTGCCTATCAGGACTTTGACCTTGTTCTGGCACAGGAGAACGGACGGCCTTATACCCATGGCATGGTGAGCAAAAAATTTAAGCGGTTTTGCAAAGAGAACAATTTTCCAGAAGTTGATTTCTACAGTCTGCGCCATACCGGGGCAACTGCAAAATACCGCATTTCCAAAAACATCAAGGCTGTACAGCGGGATATGGGCGATAAGAGCAGTAATGTTCTCCTGGAACACTATCTTGACGCAGTGGACGAGGACAGACAGGAAAGCACTATCACCATGGGAAACAATATTTTTTCCAAATTAGACGAAAGTACACAGGATAATGAATCATGATTTTTTCCTGTTGTATAGATACATATGGTACATATAATTCCTATGCTATTCTCCTGTTTTTAGCGTTTTTTAGCGGATACTCAACCATATGCGCCTGTTTCAAAAAGAATGTTAGCGGATTTATATCTCTGTCCATGCTAAACGGAAAAACCGCCTGTTAGCGGATTTCCTGTCCGGTTATGGCAGTAAGACATTACATTCAAGGAAAAAGAAAATAGCCAAACACCTTGTAAATCAAGGGCTTGACTACTCTCTCGAACGTTTCTGAGCGGATTCGAACCGCTGGCCTTCCGCTTAGGAGGCGGACGCTCTATCCTGCTGAGCTACAGAAACTTATTACTAAATAAACCAAATACCTGACGGAAAGGCGGACGCCCGGCAAAACGCTTAGGAGGCGATCGCTCTATCCAACTGAGCTACGAGGACTTGTATGAAAAACTTGCTAATAAGCAAATCATTCAGCTATGAAATTGTTGATTCTACGTTGCTCCGGCAAACGAACACCTACCACTTAGGAGGCGGACGCTCTATCCTGCTGAGCTACAGAAACACGACTTCCTTCATACAGCCTACCATCGCCTACGCGAACCCCTCCGGGAAGTTGATGCTTCCCTGCAGCCAGATGGTTCCTTTGAATCTCCTTCCCACCTGTGGCTCACCGTATATATCTATTATATTAATAGATACGTCAAATGTCAACTCATTACTGCAAATTGTTAAAATAAAAATTTTTTCTCCCGTTATCTGGTTCGTCAACTGGCGGACTGCCATGATTTCACCCAGGACGGAATACTGGTCACACTCCACGCCATAGGGCATGAAATACGTATCTACCAGGCTGAAGACGTCCTCCTTCTGGATGCGCCTGGATATGGTGGTGTACATGTCCATGTCTTCCAGGGTCAGCGTCTCTATGGCGTCCTCGTCCCCCTTCCTGGCGGCTGCCATGAGGGAGCTCCTGGTGGCGGAGTTCTGCTTCCCCTGCTGTACCTGCTGCTCGTTCTTCTGGATGGGCAGCAGAATCGTCCCGCTGACGGACAGGGCCGAAAGCGTCAGCGTGGTGCCACGGACAGGCAGCAGATCCTCCACCATGGCACGCATGTAGGGTATCTTGTTTTTCAGATAAAATATTAACGACATTCCGACTTTTATATCATCGCATACCCCTGCGTAGGATTCCTTTTCCGCATGGCGCTCCACGGACACATCCTCGCAGGAGGTGATGCCCGTCCCCTCCAGATAGGGATAATAATATTCATAGATGAATCTCTCATCGTCATCGAACTCACCGCAGACAGCGATTCCGATTCCATTGGCGAAATCTTTGCAAAATTCACCTGACAATGTGTCATTCTTCCCCTTCAGGACACTGCGCCTGTCGGCATTGATGACCACCTCCGCCAACAGCTCCTGCAGTCTCTTATGGCTCTCCAATTTGCTGAATCCAATGGCACGCATAAATTTATGCAAATATTTCACCTTCTTTCCCTGTCACGTATAGTCCTTTACCTTCTTATCCAATATGCTCTCCGCATCCACATGGTAACGGCTGTAGTCTTCCCCGTCCACATAGACGTCTATGGTGTCTCCCGGCTGTAGGACCACATTGGGATTTATCCACAAATCCTCGCTTTTGAACCGATAGATCACATCTTTATATTCATCCCGGTAATAACAGTAAATCTGATAAGGATTCCGGCCGTTCATCACATAGCTGGTATTGACCGCTATCTGCTCCACAATGGCGCTCAGGCGCTTTCCTGACGACAGGATTTTCTTTCTTCTGCGGGCCTTGTTCCGGGATACCGCGATAAACACAAGAGCGATTCCCATAAAGAGGATTCCTATCAGGAGAAATACCATCTCCAAAAGCAGCATGCCGCCCGGGGATTTCACATGTCCCGGATTTTCCGGATCGCACAGAAGGGGAATCTCCTGTCCCTCATACATACCGCTTCTGTAGAAATTCAATTCTATGTCTTCATAGACCCTGCCGTCGTACTGATATGTCACATATACATTGTGTCTCCGGTCGCCGTCAGAGGCGCGGTAGGAAGAGATTCCTGTGATTTCAGCCGTGATTTCTTCTGCCCGTTCCCTGAAACCGGAATCCGCCAATGCCATTGTGATGCCCACTGCAGAAAATATGGCTCCCACAACCAGAAAGATACCACAAAAAAGCACCATAAAGGAATTTCTCTTTTGCTTCATCCCATTCTCCTGACAGATTTATTTATCTGGCACCGCCCGGAAGGATTCTGTCCTTGCCGCCCATATAAGGGCGCAGCGCCTCCGGGATACTGATGCTCCCGTCCGCGTTCACATTATTCTCCAGGAACGCGATAAGCCCTCTGGGCGTAGCCAATACCGTATTATTTAATGTATGCACATAGTATGTCCCATTTTCTCCCTTGGTGCGGATGCCAAGGCGCCTCGCCTGGGCATCTCCCAGAGTGGAACAGGATCCCACCTCGAAATATTTCTGCTGTCTGGGGCTCCAGGCCTCGATGTCGCAGGACTTCACCTTCAGGTCAGCCAGATCTCCGCTGCAGCATTCCAGAGTCCGCACGGGCACGTCCAGGCTGCGGAAGAACTCCACCGTATAGGACCACATCTTATTGTACCAGTCCATGGAATCCTCAGGCTTGCACAGCACTACCATCTCCTGCTTTTCGAACTGGTGCACCCGGTAGACGCCCCTCTCCTCTATTCCATGGGACCCCACTTCCTTTCTGAAGCAGGGAGAATAGGAGGTCATCGTGATGGGCAGATTGGCCTCGGTGACGATCTGTCCCTGGAACCTGCCGATCATGGAATGCTCGGAAGTTCCGATCAGATATAAGTCCTCCCCCTCAATCTTGTACATCATGGCTTCCATCTCCGCAAAGCTCATGACTCCGTTCACCACATTGCTGCGGATCATAAAGGGCGGGATGCAGTAGGTGAAGCCTTTGTCTATCATGAAGTCCCTGGCGTAGCTGATCATGGCCGAATGGATTCTAGCCGCGTCCCCGATCAGATAATAAAAGCCGTTCCCGCTGGTCCGCCCCGCCGCATCCTTGTCCAATCCATTGATGCTGTTCAGGATATCCGCGTGATAAGGCACCTCGAAATCAGGCACTGCGGGCTCCCCGTACTTTTCAATCTCCACGTTCTCGCTGTCGTCCCTGCCGATGGGAACGGAAGCATCGATAAGGTTTGGAATCACCATCATTATCTTCGTGATTTTCTCCTGAAGCTGGGGTTCCAGGGCCTCCAGCTCCGCCAGCCTTTTGGCATTCGCAGCCACTTCCGCCTTCTTTTCCTCGGCCTCCGCCTTTTTGCCCTGGGCCATCAGCGCGCCGATTTCCTTGGATACCTTATTCTTGGATGCGCGAAGGTTATCTCCCTCCTGCTTGGCTTTTCTGCTCTCCGCATCCAGGGCTATCACCTCGTCCACCAGGGCAAGCTTTTCCTCCTGGAATTTCTTCCGGATATTCTCCTTTACAATATCGGGATTCTCTCTCAAAAACTTAATATCAATCATGGCTTTCCTGTCCTTTCTGTTTATCTCGCTTATGCTCTTGTCCCTTTTGCGATGGCCAGCGCCTCTGCCTCCTCCTGGCTCAGCGAGATGCTGTTGTCGCCATTCCTGATTTCCTTGGAATAGGAATAGCAGCCCTCGGTGCTGTGGACGGAATTGATGATAAAGCCGTTGTCGTTCTCATCCAGCAGCGCGAGACTGTAGCTTAGCTGTCCGCCCATCTGGTTAAAGGCATCGTACCGCACAAGCCCCATCTTCTGGTATACTGTCTGCAGCCTCTTGAATATGGTATCGATGTCCTGCCTGTCCTTCTCTGCCCCTTCTTTCAGAAGCTCATTGTCTTTGAAGAGCTTCAGGATATCTTCCTCCAAGCTGGCCCCATCCTTTCCCAGGACGAACCGATCCAGCCTTTTCTTCAGCCTGTTCACCTTTACGATCTGTACGATCAAAAGTATCAGCACGATCAGCATCAGGACGGCCAAACCCAATATCCCTACCGCCAGATACCCCCAGTCAAAGGAGCCGATGCCAATCTGGTCTAAAAATGCGCTACTTCCTGTTGTATTCATATATCTCCTTCAGTATCCTGCCTGTTTATCCATGTCTTTCTTTGTAGTTTACTGCATTTTTCATTGCTGTGCAGTATATGATATGATATCTAACAGTCTGTCCAGATCCTCGTGATTATAAAATTCAATCTCGATTTTCCCAGAACCTTCCCCTTTCGGGGTGACTGTCACCTTTGTGCTCAGCCGCTGCTTCAGCCTGTCCTCGATATCCTGATAGATGACCTGCATGGTCACATCGTCATTCGGCTTCTTCTTTGGCTTCTCCGGCTTATGCAGATTCTTTACCAGCTTCTCCACCTCGCGGACGCTGAGCTTTTGATCAAAAATCCGCTGGGCTATTTCATACTGCTCTTCCGGATCTTCTACGCCCAGGAGCGCCCGGGCATGTCCGGTGGTTATCATTTCATCGATTACCATCTGCTGCACCTTGTCGGTGAGCTTCAGGAGCCGCATGGAATTGGTGACGGCTGTACGGCTCTTTGATACCCTTTCAGCCACTTCATCCTGCTTCAGATTGAATTCCGTCAGCAGGCGCTTGTAGGCCTGCGCCTCTTCGATGGGATTCAAATCCTCCCGCTGGATATTCTCAATCAGGGAAATCTCCATGATTTCCTGCTCTGTGTAATCACGGATGATGACAGGCACTTCCTTCAATCCGGCCAGCTTTGCCGCCCGCCATCTTCTCTCGCCGGCAATGATTTCGTAGTGGTCTTTCCTGTCCTGCACCAGGATAGGCTGTATCACTCCCACCTGTCTGATGGAATCGGCCAGTTCCTGTAATGAATCTTCATCGAAATTCTTACGGGGCTGCTTTCGGTTGGGCTCTACTGCGGTAATCTTTACAAGCGCCTCCTGTGAACCGGCATCGCCGGAAGCCTTGGATTCTTCCGATTCCTTTTTGGCCTTTGCCTCTCCCACCGCATCAGGTATCAGGGAATCAAGCCCCTTGCCCAGTCCTCTTGCCGTCTTTCCTGCCATATCCTTCCTCCATTTCCACTTGCCGCTTTTTGTAGGGACTGTCACGCGTTGCTGATTACTTCTTCAGCCAACTGCATATAGGCCTCGGCACCGGCTGATTTCGCATCGTAAAGATTGATGGGCATCCCATGGCTGGGCGCTTCTGCCAGCCGAATATTCCTGGGTATCAGGGTGCTGTATATCTTATGATTCAGATTTTTCTTTACGTTCTCTACTACCTGCATGGACAGATTGGTGCGGGCATCATACATGGTAAATACCGTGCCCTCCATATCCAGATCAGGATTCAGTCTCTCCTTCACCAGGTTGATGGTATGTATCAACTGGCTCAATCCTTCCAGCGCGTAATATTCACACTGAATGGGAACCAGTACGCTGTCCGCTGTGGTCATGGCATTGATTGTCAGCATGTTCAGAGAAGGAGGACAGTCAATGATGATAAAATCATATTCTTCCTTGATATAATCCACTTCTCTTTTCAGTATGTATTCCTTCTTGTCTATGCCTATCAGTTCAATCTCGGCCGCGGCCAGATTGACATTGGAAGGGACTACTGAGACATCGCCTGTGACTTTTCTGATAATGCAGTCACTGATGGAACACTCCCCAAGAATCAACTCATATATGGTATTTTCCAGGTTGTTCTTGTCTATGCCAAAGCCGCTGGTGGTGTTTCCCTGTGGATCAGTGTCGATTACCAGTACCCTTTTCCCTTTCTCTGCCAGGCAGGCGGAAAGATTGATGGCTGTTGTGGTTTTCCCCACACCGCCCTTTTGATTTGCTATTGCAATCGTTTTTCCCATGGCCGGACTCCCTCCTTGAATATGCTTTTCTATTATAGCATTATTTTCCCAGGATAGCTATATATAAGTTGAACAATATTTTAGAATTGCTGACTTTCTTCTATATAAATCTAACGATAAAATGCCGTAGAATGTTTCACGTGAAACATTCTACGGCACCGAAAACCTTTATTCTTACTGCCAATCTCAGTTCACGAGCAAAAGCCAATTGAAACCTCGCGACAGATTCCATCACTCGTGAACATAAATGTTTCACAGATAGCTTACAACATGTTGGACTACATGTTTCACGTGAAACATTATCTTGTATCTTCTCCTTATCTACACAAAATGTTTCACGTGAAACATTTTCCCTTTGAGAAATACAATACCAAATCATCATCATTACAGCAATCCATATATGGTTCACAGACCTTATCCTGATACCACACTCCTGAACCATCCGGGACATACCCTCTCTTCACATACATCCTCTGAGCGCTGCCATACCCGCTGTGCAGCCCTACTCCGATGCATACGACATGGCTGGATTGAAACCCAATCTCCTCTGCGACGTTCATCAGCCTGGCGCCAATCCCCTGCCTTCTGTATTTCTCCAGCACCCCGAAGTCCACAATCTCCGGATATCCCAGGGAAGCAAAAGGTCCCTTCAACTGATGGAAATAGAGATTCACATACCCGGCCACAGAGCCTTCATGCTCCGCCACGACAGAAATGCATCTTCCCTCCTCCTGGTTCTTCAACCGCGTCAGATACTTCTCTTCACTGACATGCCATCCCTTCTCCCTGTAGGATTTCTTCTATATCATCCCTTTCAAGATTCCTGATCAGACAGATTTCATCCTTATAATATACCCATTCCCGCATCTCCCTGAAAATCGGCTCACAACCGCACCCTCAAATATCCTCCAAAGCCTTCTCCACTTCCTGCCGCCCGGGGATGGACACTGCCGCCCCGGCCCGGGAGACACTGATGGACGCCGCCCTGGATGCCCGTCTCATGCACTCTCCGATTTCCATCCCCTCTGTCAGGGTGGTAAGGAAATATCCGGTAAAGGTATCCCCCGCCGCCGTCGTATCCACCACAGAAGAAAGATACGCCTTCTGCTCTGTCCTTCCCTCCGGCGTATAGCATACCGCTCCCTCTTTCCCCAATGTCACCACCATGCTCAGCCCGGGATACTTTCCATGGATGAGCTGCCAGGCTGCATCCGGATCCTTCTTTCCGGAAATCTGCTCTGCCTCCACCTCGTTCACCAGCAGCCAGGCAATGGCATTGAAATCCAGATGCAGAAGGCTCTCCTCAAAAGGAGACGGATTCAGCACTACCTTCATTCCCCTGGCTTTTGCCTCCGCCACCATCTCCGGCAGACAGCTCACCTCATTCTGCAGCACCAGATAATCGCCCGGCTCGAACCTCTCCATGACTTTTCTCACCATTTCCGGCGTGATATCACGGTTGGAGCCGCCGAACAGAAGGATACAGTTCTCTCCGCTCCTGTCCACCTGTATCACGGCGTTCCCCTGTATGTCCTCCACTGTAATCAGACAGGAGGTGTCCACGCCGTTCTCCGCAAGCTCTCTGGCCAGCCTCTCTCCTCCTGCCCCGATGCAGCCGGCGTGGTATACCTCCGCCCCGGCCTTTGCCAGCGCTATGGATTGGTTCAGCCCCTTTCCCCCGCAGTTGACACTTTGGGACAGGGCGCTCAGGGTCTCCCCGGGCTGTACGAAATGCTCCACCTGGTAGACATAGTCCAGATTCAGGGAACCAAAATTCAAAATCTTCATACTAATTCCTCCTTGCGTATCGACGACTTTTTCTGTATACTGAAAGCATGTACATCCATAAAATATCAGAAAGGAAAGCATCTATGGAAAAGAGAAAACAAAAGGAACAGCCCAACATCCTGCTCATCATGACCGACCAGATGCGCGGCGACTGTCTGGGAATCGCAGGCCATCCCGATGTAAAGACGCCTTACCTGGACCACCTGGCATCCCTGGGGACACGTTACAGCAATGCCTACACCGCCTGCCCAAGCTGCATCCCGGCCCGCTGCGCCCTGCACACAGGACTTTCCCAGGAACATCACGGCCGGGTAGGCTATATGGACAGAGTCCCCTGGGAATATCCCGTCACCATGGCCGGAGAGCTGTCAAAGGCCGGATATTACCCCCAATGCGTGGGAAAGATGCATGTCCATCCCCTGCGGAACCTCATGGGCTTCCACAACATAGAGCTCCACGACGGCTACCTCCATGCCTATAGGAATGCCAACGTGCCCTACGCGGAAAACCAGCGGATTGCCGACGATTATTTCTACTGGCTGAAGACCCAGATCGGCATCGACAGGGATGTGACGGACGAAGGGCTGGAATGCAATTCCTTCACCGCCAGGCCCTGGATGTATGAGGAAAGGCTCCACCCCACCAACTGGGTCACGGACAGATCCATCGATTTTCTCCGCCGCAGAGACCGCTCCCGTCCCTTTTTCCTGATGGCATCCTATCTCAGGCCTCATCCGCCTTTTGACGCGCCCCAGTGCTTCTTCGACCTCTACCGCGGCCGGGACCTGACGCCTCCCGCCATAGGCGACTGGGCGGATGAAGAACGTCTGAGACGACTGGGCAGGCGCACCGATGCCGATACGGGATCCGTGGATCCGGAGCTCATGCGCCAGGCGCAGATCGGGTATTATGCCTGCATCACCCATCTGGACAATCAGATAGGAAAACTGGTAGACGCATTGAAGGACGACGGTTCTTATCAAAATACCGTTATTTTATTTGTGTCAGACCACGGAGAACTTCTGGGAGACCACTATACCTTCCGAAAGACCCGCCCCTATCAGGGAAGCATCCACATTCCCCTTATCGTCGCCAACGCACCGGGCATGATACCCGGGACGGTATGCACCAGGCTGGCGGAGCTTCGGGACATCCTGCCCACTTTGGTGGAGCTGGCCGAAGGCGAACAGCCGGAAGGGATTGACGGGCTCTCCCTCCTCCGGGAGAACCATCGGGAATACCTCCACGGGGAGCACAGCGGCGGCGACATCGGAAACCAGTACATCGTCACCGGGCAGGACAAGTACTGCTGGTTCATGGAATCCGGAAGGGAACAGTATTTCCGTCTGGATACGGATCCGAAGGAGCTGCACGACGCGGTTGCGGATCCGGACTGCCAGGAGCGGATTTCCTACCTGCGCGGGCTCCTCATCAAAGAGCTGGCAGGAAGGGAAGAAGGGTACACGGACGGAACCCGGCTGATTCCCGGAAGGAGGCAGAAAAGCTGCCTGAGCTTCCTGCCTGCCGCTGACAGCATCAGAGGCTAAGGCTTCTCCCCCTCCCGCATCCTGTCCACAAGTTCTCTTAATGATTTTGCGATGATGGCCAGCTCCTGCCTGGCCTGGATGGGATTCCTGTCGATGTACCCGCTGCTGTTCTCGATTCTGCCGATGATATTCTCCAAATCCATCAGAGAGGAATCGCGCCTGCGCCTGGCGTGCTCTCTCTGATGGCGGCAGACAGCCTCAAGCCGGGAAATCCGCTTCTCCAACACCTCTCTCTGGCTGCAAAGCCGCTGTATCTGCTCTTCATGGACGGCTTTCTCCTCTTTTATCCTTCCTATTTCTTCTTTATATAATACCTCCACCCTCCTGGGGGAAAATACCTTTCTGTCCTCAGGCTCCGAGTCCTGTATGGTCTTAAGACGCAGCTCCGCCTCCTTCACGCGCCCGTCATGCTCTTCTATCCGTGCCTTAAGCTCCGCGTCCTCCTCCCGGAATTCCTTCAGCAGCTCCCGCAGTACCTGATAATCTTCCTTTTTCATGACGCCCCCTGCCTCTCTGGCTTTTTCCCTGTCTCCCGGATAGGCTCCCTGGAGGGCAGACCGGCCTTTCTGGGATATTTCGCCGGGGTCTTCTGCACCTTTTCCACCACCACCAGATTCCTGTGGATATCCGAATCCGGCAGAGCGAATTCCACACTCTCCCTTACCCGGCCGCCCAGCACGGATATGGCCTTCTGCGCATCCGCCACTTCCCCCGGGCCCTTCTCGGATTTATAGGCAATGAACTGCCCTCCCTTTTTCACAAAAGGAAGACAGTACTCCGACAGGGTGGAGAGATGCGCCACCGCCCGGGACACACAGAAATCGAAGGTCTCCCTCCCTCTTCCGGGCGCAGCGTGATCCTCCGCTCTGCCATGTACTGCCTCCACATCGGTGAGCTTCAGCTCCTCTATGACCGCATTCAGAAACTGGATCCTCTTGTTCAGGGAATCCAAAAGCGTGACCTTCAGGCCGGGGAAGGCGATTTTCAGGGCAAGCCCCGGAAACCCCGCCCCTGTCCCCACATCGATCAGGGTATCCCCCTGCGCCGGACGGCACACCTTCACCAGGGACAGGCTGTCCACGAAATGCTTCTTCAATACCTCCTGATATTCCGTGATGGCCGTCAGGTTCATCCTGCCGTTCCATTCCAGCAGCAGCTCATAATACCGGAGGAACTGCCCCGTCTGTTCCCCGGAAAGAGCGATGCCAAACGCCTCAAGATCTCTCTGAAATATCTCCAAATCATACTGAGCCATCCAATCACCTCGCCAATCCAAAACCCCACTTGTCTTCATCCATCTATTATAGGGGAAGGAAACGGATTAGGCAATATAGAAAATTTTTCTGTTTACGTAAATAGAGTGGACAGATTGACAATAATCTATTATAATCAACATATAAAATAAATCTATCCAGGAGGGTAACATGAAGAATCTAAAAATCAGGACTAAGCTTTTGGCGACCTTCATGCTGGTCATCATACTGTTCATAGGGACAGTGGCCATTGCCATCTACGGTCTGCAGGCAAACGCTAACAAATACTCTGAATTTTACAATGTAGAGTATAAGGTGACCAACAATATCATGAGCATGCGCCGGGGCCTGCAGATTATCGTGAAGGATCTGGCATTCATAACCATCGAGAGCGATGAATCGAAAAAGGAAAGCTATCAGGATGAGCTTCAGACCGAATTGACGGCGCTGGAGGAAAATGCCTACTGGCTGTTCGAGAATTTCACAGGGGATTCCCAGTTACTGGATTCCTTTTCCGATTCTATACAAAAGGCCATGGAACTGCAGGAGAATGTCATCACCACATCCGAGACGGACAACCTGGAGGCACAGAGGATACTGCTTGAAGAATACCAGCCTCTTGTACAGGAAGCCGTGAACACCCTGATTCAGATCAGCGCTGTGGAAGAAAAGACGGCGGAGGACAATTTCCTCAGCACGGTAGACATGCAGGAGCTCCTTGTAGCGGCACAGATTGGCATGGCTGTGGTAGCTTTGATTATCACCATCCTCCTTTCTACATACCTGACCAGATCCATCACCAAGCCCTTACGTCAACTGGAGACAGCGGCGGATAAGATTGTCAACGGCAATTTCGATATCTCCGTGACCTACGAGTCCAAGGACGAGCTTGGAAGCCTTACCAAGTCCTTTAAGAATATGACCTTCATTCTGGAGACCGTCATCTCCGACGCCTCCAGGCTCTTGAGCGAGATGGCGGACGGCAATTTCGATGTCCGCACCAATGCAGAGGAAAGATATGTGGGCAGTCTGCAGAGCCTGCTTCTGTCCATCCGCAAGCTGAACAAGGACCTGAGCATCACCCTGGGTCAGATCAACCAGAGCGCGGATCAGGTGGCATCCGGCTCCGGCCAGGTATCCAACGGCGCACAGGCCCTGGCACAGGGCGCTACCGAGCAGGCCGCTTCCGTGGAAGAGCTTGCCTCCACCATCACCAATATTTCCTATCAGGTCAAGAGCACTGCCGACAATGCCATGGAAGCCAGATCCAAATCCAACACCGCCGGTGGCGAAGCCGAAATCTGCAACAACCAGATGCATGACATGATGGACGCCATGGAAGAGATTGCGCGTTCTTCCAATGAAATCAGCAAGATCATCAAGACCATTGAAGACATCGCCTTCCAGACCAATATCCTGGCTCTGAACGCCGCCGTTGAGGCTGCAAGGGCAGGGGAAGCCGGAAAAGGATTCGCCGTGGTGGCCGAGGAAGTCAGAAGCCTTGCCAGCAAGAGCTCCGTGGCATCCAAGAATACCGCAGAGCTGATTGAGAGCTCCGTCAATGCCGTCACAAGGGGCACAAAGCTTGCCAACTCCACAGCGGAATCCCTGGTACAGGTGGTGAACCATGTCCGCTCCGCCTCCACCAAGGTGGACGAGATTGCAAACGCTGCCGAGGAACAGGCAGGCGCCATCGAACAGGTCACCCTGGGCGTGGATCAGATTTCCAGCGTAGTACAGACCAACTCTGCTACCGCAGAGGAAAGCGCCGCTGCCAGCCAGGAGCTCTCAGAGCAGGCCTCCACGCTGAAGAGCCTTGTGGCCAAATTCAAGCTGCGTGAGGAATATATCAAGATGGATTCCCAGACAGGATATACCGGCTACGGCACACCCTCCTCTAACATAATCGATCTGGATTGAGAAAGAATGACGATAGAAAAGGTCTGGCATCCCTGAATGGGAGCCAGACCTTTTTCTGTTCTATTCCAACGCGCTGATATCCTCATATATCTGCTGCATTTCCACATCCGCCCTGAATATGTCCTGGGCGATATTGGTAAGCCTGCTTCTGGTGGAATCCGAGACCGACGCCGTAGTCTTATAGCGGAGCTGATGCTCCAGGCTGGCCCAGAAATCCATGGCTATGGTCCTCATCTGGATTTCCACCGGAATGATCTGTTTTTCCGAGGAGAGGAAAATCGGAATCGCCACAATCAGATGATAGCTCCTGTACCCGTTCTTCTTCGGATTGGATATGTAGTCCTTTTCCCTGACGATCAGTAAATCGTCCTGTTGCTTCAGCATGTTCGCAATCGCGTAGATATCATTGATATAAGAACAGATGACACGAATGCCTCCGATGTCCGTGATCTCATCCCGCATCACTTCATATTCCAGGGGAAGACCTTTCTGCAGCATCTTGTTGCGGATGCTCTCCGTCTTCTTGAGCCTGTGGTTGATGTGCTGTATGGGATTCCTGGCCTCCTTCAGCTCGAACTCCTGGCTCAGGTTCTCCAGCTTGGTGCAGATTTCCCGCATAGCGCAGGAATAGAGCATGGTCATTTCCTTTATCTGCATAAAAGATACAGGGAAGCCAAGGGGAATGCCGTTGACTTCCATATTTTCATTTTCATTTTCATTCATGGATCAGAACCTCCTTACATGTCCCAATTAAAATCAGTATATCATATATTTCTGACCCATAACCGAATCATAACAATAATTAACATACTTTTAAGGATTTTTAATAATTTCAAGGCAAATCTTTCCCATATCTCTCCAGGTAGACCAGCAGAACGGAGATATCCGCAGGGGAAACGCCGGATATCCTGGAAGCCTGCCCAATGGAGGAAGGACGGAACAGCTTCAGGTGCTGCCTGGCCTCCAGGCGCAGGGAGGACACATCGTCATAATTCATCTCCTGGGGTATCAGCTTCTTCTCCATCTTCCGAAACTGCTCCACCTGACGCTTCTGCCTGAGGATATAGCCCTCATATTTGATTTCTATCTCCACCTGCTCCAGCACGGCGGCGGGCAGGGCCTCTCTCCCCCTGTCGATCTCCCCCAGGACTTCATAGGAAAGCTCAGGACGGCAAAGCAGCTCCGCCAGGCTGGCCGCCGTCTTTAAGGGAGAGCTGCCATGGGCCTCCAGGAAATTCTGAATCTCCCTGTTTGCCCCTACAGAGGTGCCCTTAAGTCTCTCCACCTCCCTGTCTATGAGCCTCTCCTTTTCCAGCAGGGCCTGATATTCCTCCTTGGAGATGAGGCCAGCCTCATAGCCCTTCTTCCGCAGCCGCAGATCCGCGTTGTCCTGGCGCAGGAGCAGCCTGTACTCCGCCCGGGAGGTCATCATCCGGTAGGGTTCCCTGTTGTCCTTGGTCACCAGGTCGTCTATCAGCACGCCGATGTACCCCTCCGACCTGTCTATGGTCAGGGGAGGCTTCCCCAGAATGGACATGGCGGCGTTCACCCCGGCCACCAGGCCCTGACAGGCCGCCTCCTCGTATCCGCTGCTCCCGTTGAACTGGCCCGCGCTGAACAGGCCCTTCACGGCGCGGAATTCCAGCGTGGCATCCATCTGTCCCGGGTGGATGCAGTCATATTCGATGGCATAGGCATTGCGGACTATTTTGCAGTGCTCCAGCCCGGGAACCGTCCTGTACATGGCAAGCTGCACATCCTCAGGCAGTGAGGAGGACATACCGCCCACGTACATCTCATTGGTATGGAGCCCCTCCGGCTCAATGAAGACCTGATGGCGCTCTTTATCCGAAAATTTTACAACCTTGTCTTCAATGGAAGGGCAGTACCTTGGCCCTGTGCCTTCTATTATGCCCGCATAGATGGGGGATCTGTCCAGATTCCCGCGGATGATTTCATGGGTTTTTTCATTGGTGTAGGTGAGCCAGCAGGAGACCTGTTCCTTCTGTATGCTGTCAGGATCTGTGGAAAAAGAAAAGGGCACTATCCTCTCATCCCCCCGCTGCTCTTCCATTTTGGAAAAATCTATACTGCGCCTGTCCATCCTGGCGGGGGTGCCTGTCTTGAAACGGCGGAGCTCTATGCCCATCTCTTTCAGGAACCTGGTCAGATGGTTGGCAGCCTGGAGGCCGTTGGGGCCTGTGTAGGTGATGGACTCCCCGCAGAGGCATCTGGCGCCCAGGTATGTCCCCGTGCACAGGACTACAGCCTTGCATTCGTAGACCATTCCTGTAAAGGTCCTGACGCCTTTTATTTTTTTCAGATATCTATTGTTATTCCCCTTATCTGTGCTGCCCTTTCTATTCTCACAGAAGCCTTCCTCTTCTTCGATTAAAAAATCATCCCTTGAAGAAGTCTCTTTGGAAGACGTATCCCGCCCCTCTGGATTTCCAGGCTTCCTTCCGGCTCCTTCCGCACTTTTCGAAAGATTGCCTGTCTGCCGGTCTTCTCTTATGTCCTCCCACAGAAGCTCACAGACTTCCGCCTGTTTTATGGTGAGATGCTCCTGATTCTCCAGCACTTTCCGCATGGCCCTGGAATACTCCGCCTTGTCCGCCTGTGCCCGCAGGGAATGGACGGCGGGGCCCTTGGACAGGTTCAGCATCTTGGACTGGATGAAGGTCTTGTCTATGTTCTTGCCCATCTCTCCCCCCAGCGCGTCCAGCTCCCTGACCAGATGCCCCTTGGAGGAGCCGCCCACATTGGGATTGCAGGGCATCAGGGCGATGCTGTCCACTGACACCGTAAAAATAACTGTCTCCAGCCCAAGCCTGGCACAGGCCAGCGCAGCTTCACAGCCCGCATGCCCGGCGCCTATTACACATACGTCTACTTGTTCACAAAATTTCATCATACAATCCACTTCCAAATCTTCACTCCAATCCCTCCTCAATCAAAAGGATCCAGCCCTGAAGAAAATAAGAATGTAAGGATGCCTGCTATTTCCCCATACAGAATTTTGAGAAAATCTCATCCACCAGGTCATCGTCCACCTCTTCCCCTATGATCCGTCCAAGCGCCTTATAGGCATTCATCAGATCGATGGAATAGAAATCCTCCGGCATCCCGTCCTCTATGCTCCCCTTCACCAGCATCAGAGCCTCACAGGCCTCCTCCAATGCCTCCTTATGCCGCATGTTCGTGATGACGATCTCATTGCTGCTCCAAATCTCCCCGTGAAAGAACATCTCCCTCACGGCCCGCTCCAGCTCTTCCATCCCCGCCCCCTCCTTTGCGGAAGTACGCAGTATCACAAATCCGTCATTACCAGAAGGACCTGCCGGAAAGCAATCTCCCGAACCATCTCCTGCGGCTCCCGAAAATAAAGCCCGTATCCCCTCTTCCGTGACCACAGCTTCCAAATCGCTCTTATTCAACAGCACTATCGTTCTTTTATCCCCAATAACAGAGACAATCTCCCTGTCATTCTCATCCAGCTCCATCGAAGCGTCCGTAACATATACAATTAAATCTGCCTCCCTTGCGTATCTCAATGCTCTCTCTACGCCTATTTTCTCCACGGTATCCTCCGTATCCCGGATACCCGCCGTATCTACAATATTCAGACGAACATCTCCCAGCCGCAGCGACTCCTCCAGCACATCCCTGGTAGTCCCCGCCACATCCGTGACGATCGCCCTCTCCTCCCCCAGAAGACAATTCAGAAGCGATGACTTCCCCACATTGGGCTTCCCAAGGATCACCGTCCTGATTCCCTCCTTTATCAGCCTTCCATTGTCAGCCGTATCGATCAGCTTCCTCAATTCCCCTATCACGCCGTCCAGCTTCCCGGACAGCCCTTCCCCATACCCGTCCAAGTCGAAATGCTCCGGATCGTCCAAAGCGGACTCGATAAAAGCCGTCTCATACAAAATCTTCCCCCTTAGCTCCCCTACCTTCCCCGAAAGCCTCCCCCGTAGCTGTCCCAGCGAATATCCAAGGGCCCTGTCATTCTGAGCCCCTATCACATCCATCACGGCCTCAGCCCTGGACAGGTCCATCCTACCGTTCAAAAAAGCCCTCTTCGTGAACTCCCCCGGCTCCGCCAGCCTGGCCCCGCACCTCAAGGCGCACTCCAGAATCCTCCTCATCACCAGCACGCCCCCATGGCACTGGATTTCCACCGTATCCTCCCCGGTAAAGCTCCTGGGACCACGCATCACCACAGCCAGAACCTCATCTATCTCGGCACCATCCTCCGGATCAACCACAAATCCATAATACATCCTGCGGCTCTCTCCGTCCCACAATACCCTCCTCCCCGAAGGCGATCTGAAAATCCCATCCCCCAACTCCACCGCCCCGCTGCCACTTATCCTGACAATCCCAACCCCCGAATCCGTCATCCCCGTAACAACCGCCGCAATCGTATCCATCCCAACCCCCAACTCCGAGCCCTGCTCGCTCAAACCCCAATTCACCATAGCCCAGCCGCCGCCCCTGGATGCCGTCCCTTCGCCGCAACCACCAAGTAGCCATCCTGCAAAAAACCGGATATCCCAACAATATCCGGTTTTCCCAACTAACGCTATTGTCTCCTGTAAGTGACAACCACCCTCCGAAACGGCTCATCCCCCTCACTATGGGTAGCAATATACTTATCATTCTGCAGCGCCGAATGAATGATCCTCCTCTCATAAGGATTCATAGGCTCCAGCGACACCGCCCTTCTGGTCTTCTTCACCTTATAAGCGATATTCTTCGCCAGGTTCTCCAGCGTCTCCTTCCTCCTGGCCCTGTAATCCTCCGTATCCACCTTCACCCTGATGTACTCATCCGATTCCTTATTCACCACCAGGGACACCAGATACTGCAGAGAATCCAGCGTCTGTCCGCGCTTCCCGATCAGGATCCCCATCTCTTCTCCTGCCAGGTCGATATTCATCGTCCCAGACTCCTCTTCATACTGCACATCTACCGCCACTTCCATGTTCATGGCCCCGAACACATCCCGAAGGAACCCCTTCGCGATCTCGTCCACGGACAGCTTCTCCACCTTCACCGCAGCCTTGATCACCGCAGGCTTGGATCCGATTCCAAGGAACCCGCTGGACCCCTCCTCCACTATCTGATAGTCCAGCTTGTCACTGGTGACACCGAATTTCCGACAGGCCTCCGTAATCGCCTCACCTACAGTCTTAGCACTTACCTCCACATACTCCTGGCAACTTTTTTCCGTTTCCATTCCTTACTCCTCCAAAACTGTTCAGTTCCTATTGTTCCTCTCGTTGTAATCCTTCACCATGTTCGCCTTCTCCAGCATGCTCCCCGGCTTTGCGCTGCCGGTGCTGACGCTTCCCGTATTCGTGCTCACGGAAGCCTTGTCCGCCATGCTCTTTCCCTTCGGCGGCGTATTGTTGCCGGAAGCGGCGTTCCCGCCTGTATTCACAGCCTTTGGCTTGGCCGTCTGCCCATTCCCCTTGCCGCTCTGGATATTACGCGTATTCATGTTCGCGTAAGCGTTTATACGCTCCTGGTTCTGCTTGATCTTCTCCATCTTTTTGGCGCTCTTGGCAGAATTCTTCTTGATGACCTCGTCAAAGTCCATCTTGTCGATATGCTTGTTGATGACCACCTGCTGGATGCTGCGCACCACGCTTCCCGCCACCCAGTACAGGCCCATGCCCGCAGGCAGGGTAAAGCAGAACCATGCGGACATCAGAGGCATTATCATGTTCATGGTCTTCATGGAAGCAGCCATGGAATTGGCCTTCTCGTTGTCGCTCTTGGGCTGCTGGGGCATCAGCTTCACGTTGATCCACTGGGTAACTGCCGACAGGACCGGAATCAGCACAGCCCCTATGACGATTCCCCATGCCCCCACGGCCATGCCGCTTCTTATCAGGTCGCTGGGGGAATCCCCCATATGCAGACCCAGGAAATTGTTGTAGACATCAATCAGGCCCCTGGTGGTGTCATTGCTGATGATCAGCCTCCCCTGATAGGTGAGCTGGGTCAGGTCGTAATGCTCCGCCACCATAGCCAGATCCGCGGAGGACAGCTTGTTCAGCACGTCTATGATGCCGCTGCCCAGATCCCCGTTGGTCATGGACTGGCCGTACATGGCCACCACCCTGTTGACGGTCTCCGCACCGGAATCCTGCAGGAAGCCGCCGCCGTCCACAGAGATGATTTTGTCAGCCAGCACCTTGAAGGTATTCCCTATCTTCGTCACATAGGCCGGCATGCGGTAGATGACCTGGTACAGCGCGAACAGGATCGGCATCTGAATCAATAGCTGCACGCAGCTTCCCGTAGCGGACACCCCGTACTTGGCATAGATCATCTGGATTTCCTGGTTCTTTGCCATCATGGCATCCTGATCGGACCTTCCCTTATATTTCGCCTCAATGGCCTGCAGCTCCGGGCTCATCTTCGCCTGGAGCTTGGAGAATTTCTGCTGCTTGATGTTCAGGGGCGTCATCAACAGGTTCACCACGATGGTGAACAGGATGATGGCCAGACCGATGTTCGGGAGCCCTATCAGGTCGATGACATAGAATATCCCGTTCATGATCATCCCCAGCACCCACGCCACCTGCCCAATGACAGGGGTGGTGCTCTGTGTCAGTAAAATAAGATTCATTTATCAGTATCCTCTCAGTCAGGCTCGCCGGTCACGGAACAGGGTCGAAGCCTCCCTTTGAAAAGGGATTGCAGCGCAGTATCCTCCAGAGGGCCAAAATGCTCCCCTTCACCGCGCCATGCTTTTCAATGGCCTCCAATCCGTACTGGGAACAGGTAGGGATATAGGGACATTTCGTCCTTTTCATGGGAGACAGGTATTTCTGGTAGAACCGAATACCGGCAATCAAAATTTTTTTCATAGATAACATGATACCTTTATGATACGATGAAGCTTCCCAAGGTGGAGCAGCGCTTCTTCTATTCCAGAGTATCCCACCGGGGCTGCCGCCTTCCTTGCCACGACCACAATGTCCAAACCACTATCGAACACCGCTTCATGCAGTCTGTAACTTTCCCGCACCAGCCTCGTGACCCGATGCCTCACGACGCTGTTGCCCACCTTCTTGCTGACGCTGATTCCAATCCGGTTCCTTCCGGTGCCATTTTCCATGATATACATGACCAGATATTTGTTTGCATACGATTTACCGTACTTGTAAACGGACTGGAACTGCTGATATTTCTTAAGGCTTTCAGAAAATTTCATTGGAATTCCTTCCTATTCTTACTCATCCTCCAAAGAAAAAGGCCACATTTCTGTGACCTAAGCGGACAATCTCGCTCTTCCTTTTGCACGTCTGGCCGCTAACACTTTTCTTCCGCCGCGAGTGCTCATCCTCGCTCTGAAGCCGTGAACCTTTTTGCGTGAACGCTTTTTGGGCTGATATGTCATCTTCATGGAAAGCCACCTCCTTTTGCTCATTCTTCTAAGGTTTTTTAGGAAAATAGCATATTGATTGTATAAAAAAATCCGGACAATGTCAAGGAGAATTCAGTAAAAACCATTATTTTTCCTCATAAAATTTTTTTAGAACAGGTTTTCCACATAGATATCCACATCAGATATACTGAAAAAGGTTATCCACAGACTGTGGATTCGATGTGGACAATTTTCGGGCCTGTGCGGATCCGCTGTGAAATACGCGGTGAAAACGGCTTCCGGATTCAGCAAACACCACGCTTTCCCGTTTTCCGTGAGTTATCCACTTATTCACATTTCTATCCACATTCCTGTCTGTATAACTCAATTATGAACATAATTATACACACCATGTGGATAACTTTATCCATGGGAATGTTCATAACTAGTATTTGAAATCTGCCGGAATCTATATTACAATGGTAAAATCAGGATTCCGAAGGGGATCCGCTCAGAAAGGATATTCAGAAAATGGATGATATCAAAGGCAGCTGGACTGCCATTAAGGAAAAGATCAAAAGGGAATATGAACTCACCGATATTTCCTATAAGACATGGGTGGAGCCGCTGGCTTTCCTGAACATGGCCAACGATGTGGTGAACATCGTCATCCCCGCCAACCAGTCCCATATGTTCGACTACATCTCCTCCAGATACGCTAGCTTCTTCCGCGTGACCATAACGGAGCTGTTCGACCATGACTATGACGTGAAGTTCGTCATGGAGAAGGACGCGAAGGAGGTCCAGGAAAGCAGCTCCGCCTATGAGAACGCCCATCTGAACCCCAAGTACAAATTCGATGCCTTCGTGGTGGGCGGCAGCAACAGCTTCGCCCATTCCGCCTCCCTGGCGGCGGCGGAATCCCCGGGGGACACCTATAATCCCCTCTATCTCTACGGCGGGCCCGGCCTGGGCAAGACCCACCTGATGCACTCCATCGGCCATTTCATTCTGGAGCAGAATCCCCAGAAGAAGGTGCTCTACGTGACCAGCGAGGAGTTCACCAACGAGGTCATCGAGTCCATCCGAAGCGGTAACGCGGCCTCCATGACCAAGCTGCGGGAAAAGTACAGGACAGTGGACGTGCTCATGGTGGACGATGTGCAGTTCATCATCGGAAAGGAGAGCACACAGGAGGAGTTCTTCCACACCTTCAATGTGCTCCACGCCGCCAGGAAGCAGATCGTCCTGTCCTCGGACAAGCCGCCCAAGGACATCGACAATCTGGATGAACGCTTCCGCTCCCGTTTCGGCTGGGGCCTGATCGCGGACATCAAGCCCCCGGACTATGAGACCAGGATGGCGATTCTGAAGAAGAATGCCGAATCCTGCAGCCTGAAGATCAATGAGGAGATTATCAAATACATCGCCACCAATATCAAGTCCAACATCCGCGATCTGGAGGGGGCATTCAACAAGATCGTGGCGGCGGGGAAGCTGAACAAGGTGGACGTGACCCTGGATTTGGCGGAGGAGGCCCTGAAGGACATCATCTATCCGGATAAGTCCAAGGTCGTCACGCCATCCCTGATCATCGACATCGTGTCGGAGCATTTCGGGGTGAAGCCGGAGGACATCACCTCCAAGAAGCGCAACTCCGAGTACGTTCTGCCCAGGCAGATCGTGATGTACCTGTGCCGGGAGCTGACGGCCACTCCCTATGCGGATATCGGAAAGCTCCTGTCGAAGAAGGACCACACTACCATCATGCACGGTGTCAAGAAGATCACCGCGGAGATGGAGGTCAATGAGGATATCAAAAATAAGGTGGACATCATCATAAAGAAGATAAACCCTTCTTAAAGAAGGCAGATGCTTCTTATAAGAATTATCCTCAATGTTAAACACATTGTCATGTGGGTAGGCTGTTGATATTTTGGGACGGGTTTGAGAGCGGATTGGAGGGCTGTGGATGACCTGATGGTTTTTCTCAGGTTATTCTGAAAATAATCGCAAGATATCCATTCCCTTTTTCCCTGAAAAATAGTATAATAAATGAGGTTATGCACTTATCAACAGCTATTAAGAAGGTTATTACGAATTCCTTTTATCTTTTTATATGTTTTGCGAACCATGTTCCGGGAAAGGAGTTATCCATATGAAATTAGTCTGTTCTAAATCGAACCTGTTGAACGGTGTACAGATCGTGTCCAGGGCTGTTCCAAATAAGACTACCATGTCCATCCTAGAATGCATCCTGATAGACGCCAGCAACGGCATCATCACCCTGACGGCCAACGATATGGATATGGGAATCGAGACAGTTATAGAAGGGGACATCGTGGAGAGCGGCGTCATCGCCCTGGACGCGAAGATTTTCCTGGAAATCGTCAGGAAGCTTCCGGACAGCTTCATCACCATAGACACAGACGCCTCCTACAAGACCTTGATCACCTGTGAGAAGGCGAAGTTCACCATCGTGGGGAAGTCAGGGGAGGATTTCTCCTATCTGCCCATGGTGGAGAAGGAGGAGAGCATCGTCATCAGCCAGTTCTCCTTAAAGGAAATGGTGCGCCAGACCATATTCTCCATCTCCGACAATGACAACAACAAGCTGATGACCGGAGAGCTTTTCGAGATAAACGGAGATGAGCTGAAGATCGTGTCCTCGGACGGACACCGCATCTCGATTCGGAAGATTGCGCTCCGGGAGATTTATGAGCATAGAAAGGTCATCGTGCCCGGAAAGACCCTGAACGAGGTGAGCAAGATTCTGCCCGGTGGCGCGGACAGCGATTTGACCGTATACTTTACGGACAAGCATATCGTGTTCGAATTCGACAACACTGTAGTCGTATCCAGGCTGATCGAAGGGGAGTATTTCAGCATCGACAGGATGCTCTCCGGGGACTATGAGACGAAGGTGAGGGTGAACAAGAAGGAGCTCCTGAATTGTATCGACAGGGCCACCCTGCTCACCAGGGAGGGGGACCGCAAGCCCATCGTCATCAATATCTCGGATGAGGGCATGGAGCTGAAGATCGATTCCGCTTTAGGCAGCATGAAGGAGGAAATCGATATCGAGAAGCAGGGCAGGGATTTGATGATCGGTTTCAATCCCAAGTTCCTGATTGACGCGCTCCGTGTGATCGACGACGAGGAGGTGGACCTCTATATGGTGAATCCAAAGGCCCCCTGCTTCATCAAGAACGAGGAGGAGAGCTATATCTACCTGATACTTCCCGTGAGCCTGGTGGCGAACTACGGGCGCTGAGGATGGGGGAAAGCTGAAGGAAAGGCGCGATAAGCGCAGGGAGGGTGCAACGTGGAAGTCGTACATCTGAAGGATGGATACATTAAGCTGGGGCAGGCCTTGAAGGCGGCGAACCTGGTGGAATCCGGGGCGGACGCCAAGGCTGTGATTCAGGAGGGACTGGTCATGGTAAACGGTGAGGTGGATACCAGGCGCGGGAAGAAGCTGGTGGAAGGCGATATAGTGGAATATAACGGCGAAACGGTCAAAATAGAAGCGTAGAGACGGGCACAGAGATGATCATAAAATCGATAGAGCTGGCGGATTACAGGAATTACGGCTGCCTTTCCCTGGAGTTCGACCGCGGTACCAATATCCTGTACGGGGACAATGCCCAGGGCAAGACCAATATCCTGGAGGCCATCTTCGTGGCGGCCACCACCAAGTCCCACAGAGGGGCAAAGGACAGGGAAATCGTGGCATTCGGCAAAGAGGAGGCCCATATACGGACCTATCTGGAGAAAGAGGCTGTGGAGACCAGGGTGGACATGCACCTGCGCAAGTCCAAATCCAAGGGCATCGCCATAGACGGGCAGAAAATCAAGAAAGCGGCAGACCTGATGGGCCTGTGCAATGTGGTCTTCTTCTCCCCGGAGGACCTGGGGATCATCAAGAACGGCCCTGCGGAGCGCAGACGGTTCGTGGACATGGAGCTCTGCCAGCTTGACAGCCTCTATCTCTACAACCTGAACCACTACAACAGGATAGTCAACCAGCGCAACAAGCTCTTGAAGGACATGTACATGAACCCGGATTTAAAGGAGACCCTTGGCGTCTGGGACATGCAGCTGGCATCCTTCGGCAGCAAGATCATCCAGCGCAGGAAGCTGTTCGGGGAGCAGCTCAACGAAATCATATACGGCATCCACAGGAAGCTCTCCGGGGACAGGGAGGAGCTCGCCGTCCACTATGAGCCTGACGTGGAGGCGGAGGACTTTGAGGAGAAGCTGAGAGCCAATCAGGACAGGGACATCCGGGCGAAGATGACGTCCGTTGGGCCGCATAGAGACGATTTTTCGTTTATCATAGGAGATATCGATATCAGGAGGTTCGGCTCCCAGGGGCAGCAGAGGACCGCTGCATTGTCCCTGAAGCTTTCGGAGATAGAGCTTGTGAAGAAGATTGCAAAAGATGCGCCCATACTTCTGCTGGACGACGTGCTCTCGGAGCTGGATTCCAACAGGCAGAACTATCTGCTGGGCAGCATCGGAGACATCCAGACCATCATCACCTGTACCGGTCTGGACGAGTTCGTGAAGCACAGGTTTGAGATAAATAAGGTCTATCAGGTGTCGGAGGGGACAGTCGCCTGCATGAACGGCGTGTAAGGGAAGCCGGTGCCGGGGATGCTTCCTCCGCGACAGCGAATATGGAAAGAGGGACGGACAATTCATGAGTGAAGAAATCAGGAACAACACGGCGGTAGAGAGTGAGTACGGGGCGGATCAGATCCAGATCCTGGAGGGGCTGGAGGCAGTCAGGAAGCGTCCCGGCATGTACATCGGCAGCACTTCCAGCAGAGGCCTGCACCACCTGGTGTATGAAATCGTGGACAATGCGGTGGACGAGGCTCTGGCCGGCGTGTGCGATACCATAGATGTGACCATCCACGAGGGAAATTCCGTCACTGTCATCGACAATGGCCGGGGCATTCCCGTGGGGATCAACCATAAGGCGGGGATTCCTGCCGTGGAGGTGGTGTTCACGATCCTCCATGCGGGGGGAAAGTTCGGCGGCGGGGGATACAAGGTCTCAGGAGGCCTCCACGGCGTGGGCGCTTCCGTGGTGAACGCCCTGTCCCAGTGGCTGGAGGTGGAAATCTGCCAGGACGGCAAGATCTACAAGCAGCGCTATGAGCGGGGGAAGGTCTGCTATCCCCTGAAGGAGATCGGCACCTGCGAGAAGGAGAAGACAGGATCTAAGATCACCTTCCGGCCGGACGATACCATTTTCACGGAGACCACGGAATTTGATTACGACACTTTGAAGATAAGACTCCGTGAGATGGCCTTCCTGACCAAGGGTCTGCGGATCATCCTGCGGGACGAGCGGGAGGACAGGGAGGAGATCGGCAGCCACGAGAACGCCCAGATCAACGAACTGCTCCAGTGGGCCCAGGCCGACAGAGAAGAACAGTCCGGCGGGGAGGAAGGCACCCAGATACCCCAGGCGGAGGAGAAGGCAGAGAAAAAGAAGAAAAAGAAATATGCCGAATTCTGCTATGAGGGCGGCATCAAGGAGTTCGTCTCCTATCTGAACAAGAACAAGACACCTTTGTATGAAAATATCATGTACTTCGAGGGACAGAAGAACCAGGTGTACGTGGAGGTGTCCTTCCAGCACAATGATTCCTTCAACGAGAGCGTGTTCAGCTTCGTGAACAATATCAACACCCCGGAGGGCGGCACCCATCTGCAGGGATTCCGCAACTCCCTCACGAAGACCTTCAACGATTACGCCAGGAATGCCAAGCTTTTGAAGGACAGCGAGCCCAACCTCTCCGGCGAGGACATCAGGGAGGGGCTCACGGCCATCATCAGCGTGAAGATAGAGGATCCCCAGTTCGAGGGTCAGACCAAGCAGAAGCTGGGCAACAGCGAGGCCAGAGGGGCGGTGGACAGCATCGTCAGCGAGCAGCTCACCTATTTCCTGGAGCTGAACCCCTCGGTTGCGAAGACCATCTGCGAGAAGTCCATCCTGGCACAGAGGGCCAGGGAGGCCGCCAGGAAGGCCAGGGATCTCACCAGGAGGAAGACTGCCTTAGACGGCATGGCCCTTCCCGGAAAGCTGGCGGACTGCTCCGACAAGGATCCCAAGAACTGCGAAATCTACATCGTGGAGGGGGATTCCGCCGGAGGCAGCGCAAAGACCGCCAGAGCCAGAGCCACCCAGGCCATCCTGCCCCTGCGGGGCAAGATCCTCAACGTGGAGAAGGCCAGGCTGGACAAGATATACGCCAACGCGGAAATCAGGGCCATGATAACGGCATTCGGCACAGGGATACACGAAGATTTCGATATTTCTAAACTCAGATACGATAAGATTATCCTGATGACGGACGCGGACGTGGACGGGGCCCATATCAGCACCTTGCTGCTGACCTTCATCTACCGCTTCATGCCAGATCTGATAAGGGAGGGACATGTGTACCTGGCAAAGCCCCCTCTATACAAGCTCGAGAAGAACAAGAAGATATGGTACGCCTACAGCGATGAGGAGCTGGACGGCATCCTCCTGGAGGTGGGCAGGGATCAGAACAACAAGATACAGCGCTACAAGGGACTGGGGGAGATGGACGCGGAGCAGCTCTGGGAGACCACCATGGATCCCGCGAGAAGGATTCTCCTGCGGGTGAATTATGACGAGGAGATGCAGTCCGAGCTTGACCTGACCTTTACCACACTCATGGGGGACAAGGTGGAGCCCAGGCGGGAATTCATCGAGGAGAACGCCAAATATGTGAAGAATCTCGACACCATCGGCTGATATCGCTGACATAACGCACAAAGTAAGAGAGGGAAAAGATGAACGACGACATTTTTGACAAGGCTCCGGAACATGACAAGGTTCAGGAAGTAGACCTGAAAGAGCGGATGGAGTCATTCTTTATTGACTACGCCATGAGCGTCATTGCATCCCGTGCCCTTCCGGATGTAAGGGACGGCCTAAAGCCCGTCCAGCGGCGGGTGCTCTATTCCATGATCGAGCTCAACAACGGCCCTGACAAGCCCCACAGGAAGAGCGCCCGTATCGTCGGTGATACCATGGGTAAATACCATCCCCACGGGGACAGCTCCATCTACGGCGCGCTGGTGAACATGGCCCAGGAATGGTCTACCAGGTATCCTCTGGTGGACGGCCACGGGAACTTCGGCTCCATGGACGGGGACGGCGCCGCCGCCATGCGTTACACCGAGGCCAGGCTGTCCAAGATCTCCATGGAGCTTCTGGCGGACATCAACAAGGACACTGTAGACTTCGACCCCAACTTCGACGATACGGAGAAGGAGCCTGTGGTGCTGCCCAGCCGCTATCCCAACCTGCTGGTGAACGGGACCATAGGCATCGCAGTGGGCATGGCGACCAATATACCGCCTCATAATCTGCGGGAAATCGTCAGCGCGATCGTGAAGATCATCGACAACAAGGTGGAGGAGAACAGGGAAACCTCCATCGAAGAGATACTGCCCATCGTGAAGGCCCCGGACTTCCCAACAGGGGGGCTGATACTGGGCACCAGGGGCTGCAATGAGGCCTACCGGACAGGCCGTGGCAAGGTGGTGGTGCGGGCCGTGACCAATATCGAGACCCTGGCGAACGGCAAGACCCAGATCATCGCCACGGAGCTTCCCTACATGGTGAACAAGGCCAATCTGATCATCAAGATAGCTGAGCTGGTGAAGCTGAAAAAGATAGACGGCATCACGGACATCCGGGACGAGTCCAACAGAGAGGGCGTCAGGGTGGTCATCGAGCTGCGCAAGGACGCCAATGCCAATGTGATCCTGAACCAATTGTACAAGCACACCCAGCTCCAGGACTCCTTCGGCGTCATCATGCTGGCTTTGGTGGATCAGCAGCCGAAGGTCATGAACCTTCTGGATATGCTGGGATACTATCTGCGGCATCAGGAAGAGGTGGTCACCAGAAGGACGAAATACGACCTGAACAAGGCCGAGGAGAGGGACCATATCTTACAGGGACTCTTAAAGGCCCTTGATTTCATAGATGAGGTCATATCCATCATCCGCAGCAGCCAGAACACCCAGATGGCCAAGGAGAGGCTCATGGAGCGCTTCGAGCTCTCTGACGTACAGGCCCAGGCCATCGTGGACATGCGCCTGCGGGCTCTGACAGGATTGGAGCGTGAGAAGCTTGAGAATGAACATAAGGAGCTGCAGATCCGCATCCGGGAGCTGAAGATGATCCTGGCGGACGAGAAATTGCTGCTGGGGGTCATCCGCAGGGAGATCATCGAGATTTCCGACAAATACGGCGACGACAGGCGCAGCAAGATCGGCTATGACGAGACGGACTTCTCCATGGAGGATCTGGTGCCCAGGGAGAACACGGTGATCGCCCTGACGGATCTGGGCTATATCAAGCGCATGACCGTGGACAACTTCAAGGCCCAGAACCGGGGCGGCAAGGGCATCAAGGGCATGCAGACCATCGAGGACGATTACATCGAGGATCTGCTGATGACCACCACCCACCATTATCTGTATTTCTTCACCAGCCTGGGAAGGGTGTACCGTCTGAAAGCATACGAAATCCCGGAGGCAGGCAGGACGGCCAGGGGCACTGCCATCGTGAACCTACTGCAGTTGGCCCCCGAGGAGAAGATTACGGCCATGATTCCCATCCAGGAGTACGACAATGAGAAGAACCTCTTCATGGTGACGAAGAAGGGCATCGTGAAGAAGACCTCCATGATGGAATTCAACAACATCCGCAAGAAGGGCCTCACAGCCATCATCCTGAAGGATGACGACGAGCTGATAGAGGTGAAGATCACCGATAAGGACAGTGAGATATTCCTGGTGACAAAGCTTGGCATGTGCATCCGCTTCCGGGAGACGGATCTGCGGGCCACGGGCAGGAGTTCCATGGGCGTCATCGGCATGAACCTGTCAGACGGGGACGAGATCATCGGCATGCAGCTCCAGAGCCAGGGGGATTCCCTGCTGATCGCCTCGGAGAATGGTATGGGAAAACGTACTTATCTTACCGAATTTACGGTACAGAACAGAGGCGGCAAGGGCGTGAAGTGCTACAAGATTACCGAGAAGACCGGAAACGTGGTGGGCATCAAGGCCGTCAATGACGAGAATGAGATCATGATGATCACCACAGAGGGCATCATCATCCAGATAAGGATGCAGGACATCTCCACTTTGAGCAGGATCACCTCCGGTGTGAAGCTGATGGATTTGGAGGAGGGCGTCAGGATAGCGAAGATCGCCAAGGTCAGGGAGAGGATTTCCGACGGGGAGCAGGAGTTCGATAATCCGGAGGACGCCATGGAGGACATGGAAGAGAGGCCGGAGGAAGAGATGTCCGGGGTAGAGGCCAATCAATCGGAAGAAATCCTGGAATCGGGAAGCAGTGAGGAAGAAATTTCAGGACAATCGTGAAATATCAGTTGAAAAAGTGCTGTAAACAGTGGAATTTACCGGAAATAAGTGGTAGAATCTAATCAAGGAGTAAAAGCTGCCGGGGTGGGAAACGGCCCGGCAGTCTGTGGATAAAAAGGAGGACATTTCAAAATGGAAGAAATCATGAAGGAAGCTGCGGAAGAAATCAAGGAGGAGACCGCGGCGGCCGGAGAGGCAAAGGAAGAGGCTGTAAAGGAGGAGGCCGCACAGCCCGCGGAGGAGAACAAGGAGCCTGTAAAGGAAGAGGAAAAATCTGCCCCGAAAGAACCAGCGAAGACAGAGGAAATCGGCACCACGGAGACCATGGAGGACTACAGCAAGGAGCTGGAGGCATCCTTCCGGGTCATCAAGGAGGGGGATGTGCTCTCCGGTTCCGTCATCGATGTGAACGAAGAGGGCGTCACCCTGGATCTGAACTATTATGCATCGGGCGTGATCAAAGCCGCGGATATGAGCAAGGATCCCTCCTTCTCCATCCTGCAGGATGTGCATGTGGGCGACGTGATAGAAGCCGTGGTGGTGAAGAAGGACGACGGCGCGGGCAATATCCAGCTGTCCAAGGTGGAAGCGGCGGATGTGATTGGCTGGGACAAGGTGCAGAAATATATGGATGACAAGACTGTCGTCACTGTCAAGGTCAGCGAGACCGTGAACAAAGGCGTGGTGGCTTTCCTGGAGGGCATCCGGGGCTTCATTCCCGCCTCCCATCTGTCCCTGAGCTATGTGGAGGATCTGAGCACTTTCGTGGGCAGGGAGCTGGAAGTCCATGTCATCACCGTGGAGAAGGGCAAGAAGAAGCTTGTGCTCTCCGCCAAGGAGGTATTGAAGGAGAAGGAAAAGGAGAACCTGAACCACAGGATCGCCATGGTAGCGCCGGGCAGCGTCCTGGAAGGAAAGGTGGAGAGCGTCATGCCCTATGGCGCCTTCGTGGATCTGGGAGAGGGCCTGAGCGGCCTGGTGCATGTGTCCCAGATCAGCCAGAAGAGGATTAAGACTCCCTCCGAGGTGCTGAGCGTAGGCGATACCGTGAAGGTGAAGGTGCTGAACACCAACAATAACAAGATCAGCCTGAGCATGAAGGCCGTGGCGGAATCCGCGGAGACGGAGGATGTGGTGGACGAGAAGACAGCCGCCAAGTACAGCTCCAGGGAGTCCATCGGCACATCTCTGGGGGATCTGTTGAAGGGGATCAAGCTTTAATACGGGGCTTATGAGCGCCGTAGGATGAGGAATGATACAAGAAGGGCCGATTCATTTCGTTTTGGATGAAATGAATCGGCCCTGCTCTATAGATACAGATTCCTGGTATCCCCGCCGGTCCCGGAGGGAACGCTGTGGTTCATTCCTGTCACACGGAAAATAACAGGATAAGCGCAAAAACGGCGCAGACTGTTACGAAAATTCCCAAAATCCTTATCAACAGAAGCTTTCCCCTGGTTTGCAGGGACTCCTTTGTCACGTATTTGGGAGATACCGCCATGATGATGCCCATGATCGCAATGAAGATCGTCCAGATTATTTGTAATATATTTTGCATACCTTTTCTCCTTCGTTCCTGTCATGGATTTTGATGACTGCATCTCTATGTTACATCTCTTCCTGCCTCCTGTCAACAGCGCTGTCCGGTCGATTTCAGTCGGAATCTGAAATTCCCGTGATCGAGCTGCCGTTTAGAGCTATAACGCTCGATGGGGATTCCGATTTATTCCCGCGAGCAATGGGCAAGCGGCCGTGCTTGCAGCGGGGTATTTTATTGTGGAATCAGCCAATACCCCCGCTCGTCCCTGTCCATGAGCCGCTCGGAAATCATATCCCGCCTGATGGTGCAGAAATCGTCATGGAAATCAGCAATGAGGATGTTGACCTCCCGCTCGGAATAGATTCTGCCAGGCTGGAAGGCCTTTGCAATCTCCTCCAGCACAATCCGCTCCTTTTTGCGCTGGGCTGGAATGGATTTCAGCTTTCCGTACTCGAAGAAGGCGTCTATCACCTTCTTCCGGTAGGCCTGTTCCCGCTTCTCCTGAAGATCCGCTTCATCCGACTGCTCCTTCAGGATATCCAGAATCTTCACGGCAAAGGTGTCCTGGCACAGGGAATACATGGTATAATACTGGGTCTTATAGGACTTGACGGCATCGATTTCCGAGAGCTTGCGCAGATGGAAGGAAATCGTGGCCGGAGTCAGGTTCAGCCGCTCCGCCAGCAGTTCCACATACATATCTTCCACGGCCAGGGACTTCAATATCTGCAGCCTGGACTTGTCTGCCAGGCATTTGAACATTCTGATTGCGTTTTCTTCTGTCATAATGATTCCCCCCATATCTTTTGAAAAGTATCCCGAATCTCGGCCAGGGCTTCCAGTCTGGTCTGCTCCTGCACTATCTTCAGGTCGTCGCCGTGTTCCTTTGCTTCCGTGAGATAGCTTTCCCAGGTCTCTTGAAATAAGGTGAGTTTTGTGTCTAAGAATCTGACGCGTTCGCTTTCCTCCTGTGATACCCGGACGGAGGCCTGGAAGATTGTCTTGACGATTTGGAAGATATTCGTCCGGATTTTCTCAAAGTTGGCCTCGTCTCTACGATTGTCCGCTATCAGGCGGAGAGTATCTTCCTGTACGGAGGAGGTTCGCTGGTCAAGGTAGTTAATGAATGTCTGGATTTTTTCGCTTTCCATAGTTTTACCCCTTTCTAATTTAATATTTTTATTTGATTATATATTAATTATGCAATTACATATGGGAATGCAGGGAGCAGCAATAGCTACGATTGGGGGACAGTTTTTAAGTATGATTTGGCAGCTTTGTTATTTGTGTTCAAATCGTTCTTTAATTAAACTGGATTTAGATCATTTAAAGTTAAAAGCAAGTTATGCTTCAGATATTATTAAAACAGGAATACCAGCATTTTTAATGCAGATGGCTAATAGTGTTTTAAATTTTATTTTAAATAGTACATTGGGTAGATATGGTGGCGATATAGCTATTTCTGCTGTTGGTATTATTACTAGTTTCCAAACGATATGTCAAATGCCTTTAACAGGGTTAATGCAAGGGCAACAGCCATTGATTAGTTATAATTTTGGTGCTGGTAAAGATACTAGAGTCAAAGAAACTTTAAAATATGCAATTATTGGGGGAACTATTATTGCAACTATTGGTTTTTTAGCAGTAGAATTTTTTCCAGAGACTATTATCA
>OFFE01000128.1_pt1 | contig 66897 bp, 55 predicted proteins | sample 1521371 | NCBI WGS metagenome assembly OFFE01 (sample SAMEA3504131, study PRJEB24116) | mouse gut metagenome | biome: mouse gut; feature: mouse-associated habitat; material: faeces | place: Denmark | collected 2011 | reverse complement strand
GTTTCACCCCACCTTATAGCCATTGCCCCAGACCACCTTCAGATACCTGGGTTCCTTGGGATTCTTCTCTATCTTCTCCCTGATATGCCTGATATGCACCGCAATGGTATTGTCGGCGCCGATTGCCTGCATATGCCAGATGTTCTCATAAATCTGGCTGTTTGAAAATACTTTCCCCCTCTGCTGCACCAGCAGCCGCAATATCTTATATTCAATCGGCGTCAGCCGCACAGACCTGCCCTCCACCGTCACTTTCCGCTGCACATCGTCTATCATCAGTTCATCCACCTTATAAATACGGTCAATATTGGCGCACATGTTCACCAGCTGGATATACCTGCGCAGCTGGGATTTTATTCTGGCCAGCAGCTCCAGCGGATTACAGTCCGCAGTGACGTAATCGTCTGCCCCTGCCTCCAATGCCATAATCTTCGCTGTCTCCGCAGACTGCGCCGAAACCACAATCAGCGGTATGCTGCTCTTATTTCTCAGATTGGCAATCATCTCGATTCCTTTATCCCAGCCCTTGTCGTTCAGCTCCACATCCACCAGCATCAGGTGAATCTCCAGGCGCTTCAATATTCCGTATAAATCATCCACATCGGCCGCCACTACGACGGAGAGTCCCTCTCCCGCACACAGGGGAATCATTTTCTCGGCAATTCCTGTCTGGTTGTTATATATCAAAATATTTCTCTTCACTGTATCCTCTCCATCCTTTCTTATACTTGTGAACACATTCATATGCCGTTCCGTTCTCATCTTTATGATTGCCCGCAATCAATGTCTCCGGCAATCAGCCCTTCACTCCTGATAATATACCGATAAGTCAAGTTCATACAGAACCTTCTCCACCGCACTCCAGTCGAATCCTTCAAAAGAAAGTGTCAAATCCCTGCCGTTCATGGATATAGCGGCATGCACGGATACCACTGTCTCATTTTCGTCCACCGAATCCATCACCACATAGTTCATCCCCTGGCTGTTGGTAAAGCTTCTCTCATTCCTGCTCTCCCCCATGTAGGCGGTAGCGGAACTGTAGCTTTCATATCCCCTGTTGTCAGCCTGGCTCAGGGAAAAATATAACTCCTCATTGTAAAGGGAAATGAAGATCCGCCTTCCCCCATCTATGACATGCACATTTTCATTTGCAGCTTCCATCCCCAGAAGGCTTTCGTCAGGAATCGGAACCGCTGCCGCCGCGTCGGATTCCGCCAGAAAAGCTTCCAGCGAATCATATTCATCCATCTGCGGCTGGTATGCCACAACTTCCGTCTCGTCCAGAGCCGCCTGGGCCTGGTCAGGGACATCGTCCTCTGTGGAAAATACCCCCCCTATTTTCAAAATAGACACAGTATCCGGAATGCCCTTCTGGTTCTCCGTTCCTTCCACCGCGTTCTCGCTGGTAATGACAAAACCATTGTCATTTACCCGGATAATGCTGTCCCGAAAGCTCTTCGCCGCCACGGTACCGGCGCCGCACAGAAGGAACACTGCGGCCGCAGTACAGCCTCTTGTAATCAGATACCGTCTTCCCTGCTTTATCATCCTGTAATGGTGCGTCTCATCCATTACCCTGTCTGCATCTATCTGTAGTTTTGGCAGATCATCCATCGCTTCCCGATATGCATCCTGAAATTTATCCAAAGCCATCCCCCCCTGCCCAGTCCGACCTGTACATTACATCTCGTAACGGGAACGCAATGCCTTCCTCAGCAGTTCCCTGCCTCTGGTCAGCTGCGAAGTTATGGTAGATTCCGCCCGTCCCGTAACCCCTGCAATTTCCTTTACGGATAGTTCCTCATAGTAGAAAAGGTGAATTACATCACGATACTTTGCCGGAAGCGCAAGCACTGCATCCAGCAGGCAGCGTTTTTCCTCCTTCTGAAATGCCGCCTCCTCGGGTCCCTGTTCAAAAGACCTGCAGCCAGCGCCGACCGCCTCTGGCAACCCTTCTTCCCACAACTCCCCCTCAGGCCGGCAGTCACTGCGGTGTCTGTGCCATGCACTGCGCCATACCTTACGGCAGGCATTTATGGCGACCTTCAGGAGCCAGGCTTTTTCATGCTCGGGACTCTCAAAAGACTGGCCGCTTTTAAGATACTGGTAGAAAACTTCCTGCACCACATCCTCCGCATCCTGCACATTCTGAAGGCGTATGTAGCTGAGTTTGAACAACATGTCACCATATCGGTCAATTTTAAGTTGTAGTTCTCTCTCTTTCGTGCCTGCCATCGTCATGTTATTTTATGTACGACCTCTTCTATTTATTAATATCCCGAAGCATATCATTTTACTGCAAACATTGTAAAATAATTTTGTATCAAAGTTGCATAAATTCTTTCGCCATATTGTAAAAATGTTCCCCGGAGCAGTTCCTCGGTTCACACACGTATTTCCATACGAAAAAGAGCGTACCCACGTACGCCCTCTTCTATATAGACTGCTTTTCCACCCCAAAAGTTTCATTTGGGAGAGATTTTTTTATTTTTATTCCGAAGCCGCATCTCCTCCACCTCGGACAAATCCTGCTTTTCAAGACTGCGGAAACGATTTATCCCCGCCAGCAGGATCAGCACGCTGTTTTTTGCGGTATCGAATACACCGCCCTCATAAAGTGTGTAAACCAGCAAACCCGCAGGAACCGCCACAATCATTCCCACTACGCTGCCCACTTTATAGCCGATATACAGGAGAAACAAGGTGGGAAGCGGCGGCACGCCGATGGAATCCCCCACAATCTTGGGCTGTATCAGCTGTCTCGCCAGCTGTCCCACCCCCCATATCACCAGAAGTCCTATGGCAGTCTTATATTCCGCTGTCAGAATCCGAATCACAGCCCAGGGAATCAGTACTGTCCCCGTGCCCAGAAACGGCAGAAAATCAAGAACTGCAATAACCAGTGCGATCAGGCCGAAATAATTCACCCGCAGAATGCCAAGCCCTGCCAGCAGAAGCAGGTACATCCACACTTCTATTTTCAGCTGTGCCTTCAGATATCCCCCTACAGACTTTGCCAGGCTGTCCCGAACCATTCGCCAGGGCTGCATCACGGCCGCCGGTGTATGCTTTTGAAACCATTCGTTGATTTGATGCCGCTCCGCCACAAAGAAATAAGAGGAAAGCAATGCCATAATCACCCCGATAAACACGGCGGGAAGCCCCTTTGCAAAATTCCCCGCCGCCTCAATGGTTGGGGAACCGAATTTTTCCAGAAAATCCCCTATATAGGAATCCAGTTCCAGCACATTTTTATCCGGGTTCAGCTGCAGTCCCCCCGGGAGCCTGCTCAAAAGCTGGTTCAGATTCGCCGCTATACTGTCGAAGTCATCTTCCATCTTATCCAGCATTTCCGGCAGGGAACTCATCAATCCCTTCACCTGTTCAAAAAGCTGTGCGCCTACGATATAAATCATAAGCACCACCAGCGCAATGACTGCTACTATCACAAACGCGCCGCCTATTTTTCTCTTTAGCCTGACCTTCTCCTCAAAAAATCTCACCAATGGACCCGCAATCAAAGCGATGATCCAACCTGCAACAAAAGGTGAAAAGAAGACAAGCAGCCTTGGAAAAAGCCAGACGATACCAAACAATATAATTGCCATTACCGCCAGGTTTACCAGGGCTTTACAGTATTTTCTCATATCTTTTCCTCCAGGACAGCATCCAAAAGCTCATATATCTCATCCCTTCCCTGTTTTGTCTCAGACGAGAACGGAATGATAATATCGTCTCCTTTCATGCCCAGGACGCTACGTATCTGCTTCAGCTGGCCCTGCAGCTGGCTGCGCTTTATCTTGTCCAGCTTGGTGGCAATGATAACCGGCTGATATCCGCTGTCCGTTATCCAGTCGTACATAATGCGGTCATTCTCCGAAGGCGCATGCCGGATATCCACCAGGAGGAATACCTGCTTCAGCTGCCCGGATTTATGCAGATATCTTTCCACCATTTTCCCCCACTGCGCCTTCACAGCCTCATTTGCCTTCGCATAGCCATAGCCGGGCAAATCCACAAAATAGAGAGCGGCATTTACATTATAGAAATTGATCGTCTGTGTTTTACCTGGCTGGGAACTTGTACGCGCAAGGGACTTGCGGTTCATAAGCGCATTGATCAGGGACGATTTTCCCACATTGCTTTTACCCGCAAAAGCCACCTCCGGCAGCTGCGTATCCGGCAGCTTGCTGGTGACACCGCACACCGTTTCCAGACTCACCTGTTTGATTACCATTCGCCAAATCCTTTCTCCGAAAATGGATTGAAAATAATACAAAAATTCCTGCGAAATCCCTGATAAACGAAAAACGCCATCACCCAGGACGGCGTTTTCCTCTACAATACCAACCAAAACAGCCCGGCCACCCCGGAACCTGCTCTGATCCAACCGGCTATATGGCTTTATTCAAACCTATTCTCCGCTCGTTCTTATGAACGGTCAGCGGCGCATTGCCCTCTTTCACCGTTTCTTCCGTAATAATGCATTCCTCAATGGACTCGTCGGAAGGAATTTCATACATGGTATCCATCAGGATATCCTCCATGATAGAACGCAGGCCTCTGGCGCCCGTTTTGCGCTCATAGGCTTTGGCTGCAATGGACTCCACCGCGCTGTCCTCAAAGGAAAGCTCCACCCCGTCCATATCAAACAGCTTCTTGTACTGCTTGATCAGGGCGTTTTTGGGTTCCTTCAGAATGCGGACCAACGCTTCCCTGTCAAGCCCTCTCAAGGTAACGCATATAGGCACGCGGCCTACAAACTCCGGAATCAGACCGAATTTTACCAGGTCCTGAGGCGTTGCCTCCTGAAGAATGTCTCCGATCTCCCTGGTACTCTTCTGTGTCATTTCGGTATTAAAGCCGATGGCTTTACGGTCCAGCCTGGTCTCAATGATTTTCTCCAACCCGTCAAAAGCGCCTCCGCAGATAAACAGGATATGGGATGTATCAATTGAAATCAGTTCCTGGTGGGGATGCTTCCTCCCGCCCTGGGGCGGCACATTCGCCACGGTACCTTCCACAATTTTCAGAAGCGCCTGCTGAACGCCCTCCCCCGATACGTCACGGGTAATGGACACGTTCTCGCCCTTCTTGGTAATCTTATCTATCTCGTCAATATAAATCATACCGTACTGCGCACGCTCTACATCAAAATCCGCAGCCTGGAGCAGCTTCAGAAGAATATTCTCCACATCCTCCCCCACATATCCGGCCTCGGTCAGCGTCGTCGCGTCCGCAATTGCAAAGGGAACATTGATAATCTTTGCCAGTGTCTGTGCCAGGTAGGTTTTGCCCGATCCCGTTGGCCCAACCATTATAATATTGCTCTTCTGCAGTTCCACATCATCCAGGTCCCTGGGCGCCATCACTCTCTTGTAGTGATTATAGACAGCCACGGAAAGCACTTTTTTCGCTTCCTCCTGACCAACTACATATTCGTCCAGAAAATTCTTGATCTCAACGGGCTTCAGCAGATTAATGTCGGGACGGACAGATTCCTCCTCTTCCTCTTCCTGCAGCTCCTCCTCCAGAATATCCGTACAGATCTCCACACAATCGTCACAGATATAAACCCCGGACGGACCCGCAATCAGCTTGCGGACCTGGTTCTGGGTCTTATTGCAGAAGGAGCATCTGATATCGCTTCCGATTATTCTTCCTGCCATTACTTCACTCCTAAATTTTATTCGTTCACGCAGTACGCATTATTTCCCGTCCTGCGTATCATGGGAACTGATCACCATGTCAATAATGCCGTACTCCCTGGCCTCCTCTGCGCTCATCCAGTTGTCGCGCTCGGTATCCGCACAGATCTGCTCGTAATCTCTGCCGGTATTCTCTGCCAGAATATGGTTTAACTTTTCTTTCGTCCTCAGAATATGCTTTGCCGCAATCTCAATCTCCGTTGCCTGGCCCTGAGTCCCCCCTGCCGGCTGATGGATCATGATCTCCGCATTGGGCAACGCAAAGCGCTTTCCCTTCGCACCGCCTGCCAGCAGAAACGAACCCATGCTGGCGGCCATGCCGATACACACCGTGGAGACATCACATTTGATATAGTGCATGGTATCATAAATTGCCATGCCCGCCGTAATGACACCGCCGGGGCTGTTGATATACAAATGAATATCCTTCTCAGGATCTTCCGCCTCCAGGAATAACAGCTGCGCCACTACAATGCTGGCTGAAGTATCGTTCACTTCTTCTCCCAGAACGATAATCCTGTCCTTTAAAAGCCTGGAATAGATATCATAGGACCTCTCTCCCCTGCTTGTCTGTTCAATGACATAAGGTACTAAACTCATAACAAAAGCCTCCCATTATTCTTCCACTGCATTCTCCACCACGAAGTCGGCAGCCTTTCTGACGCAGATATCCTCGCTTACCTGCTTCCTGCCGTCCTTACCCAGCCTTTGCTCCACCTTCTCAGGCTCCATCTGGTAAGCTTCACCCATTTTCTTCAATTCTTCCTGGATCTCCTCATCGGAAGCCGTGATATTTTCAGCAGCCGCCACGGCCTCCAAAATCAGCCTGGACTGAATACGCCTCATCACCTGAGGCTTCACCTGCTCCATGAACTGTTCTCTGGTCGTGCCTGTGAACTGCATATACTGCTCGAAAGAAATCCCCTGATACTGCAGTCTCTGGGCATAATCCTGCACCATCTGCCTCTGCTGGGTCTCAACCATGGGCTGGGGAATCTCCATCTGCGCGTCGGCAATAATGGCATCCACCACCGCGTCTTCCTTCTTTGCCCGGGCTGCCTCCGCCTTTCTTCCTTCCAGTTTCCCGCGGATTTCCTCTTTATACTCCGCAACGGTATCGCTTTCCTCGGAAACCTCTCCCACAAAATCATCATCCAGATCCGGAAGCTGCTTCTCCTGCAGCCTCTTGACGGTACACTTAAATACCGCGGGCTTTCCCGCAAGCTCCTCTGCCTGATAATCCTCCGGGAAGGTCACGTTCACATCTGTCTCTTTCTCCAGTTCGGCGCCAATCAATGCCTCCTCGAATCCGGGAATAAACGAATGAGAACCGATTGTCAGCGGATAGTCGCTTCCCTTGCCGCCGTCAAAAGCCTCTCCGTCCACAAAGCCTTCAAAGTCGATGGTTGCAATATCGCCTTCCTGAACCGTCCTGTCGGTGACGTCCACCGTCCTTGCGTTCTTGCTCCGCTCCCTGTCAATTTCTGCCGTCACTTCTTCCTCCGTGACATCCAGATCAGCCTTCTCCACCTTCACACCCTTATACTGCCCCAGGGTTACTTCCGGCTTGATCGCCACTTCCACAGTAAAAATGAAAGGCTTGCCTGACTCCAGCTGTACCACGTCAATTTTCGGGGCAGACACGATCTCTTCCCCGCATTCGTCATAAGCCTGCTCATATGCATCGGGAATCAGGGCATTCGCCGCATCCTCATAGAACAGCTCTTTGCCGTACATCTGCTCCAGCATCTTGCGGGGCGCCTTCCCCTTTCTGAATCCCGGAAGGCTGATCTTCGCCCTGTTCTTCTGATATGCGCTCTCGATTGCTTTTTCCAGTTCTTCGGCGGACACCTCAATTGTCAGTCTCGCCATATTATTGCCTGATTTTTCTACCTGTAAACCCATTTTTACGTTTCCTCCTTCAATTCTGTGCCCTGTCCCTCAATGCGCATCCTTCTCTTAAGAAAAACCGTCCATTCTGCGGCACATAACAAAACGCTTCCTATATTTATAAATCAAAAAGACTGCCTGCTGCATGGACACAGCCGCAATTGCTAAAATTATAGCATAGTGTACCCAAAAACACAAATGTTTTCGGTATTTTTTCACCCTAATTGTTTCTTAAATCTTTCTAAAAGCCCTTCTCTTCAATAGAAACAGACGCTGTCCCGCGTCGGCGGAAGTCCTTAGTCCGCGTACCTTACGAACCGAAAGCCTCTTCTCATACTTCCCCCAGCAGAATATCATGGTTTACCGTCCGGTAGAATCTCTCCCGAAACCGCTCGGGTCCGCTCTCCTGGCCCAGCACCCACATTGCCTTTGTCACGGCCGCTTCCAGTGTCATATCATAGGCTTCCATCAGCCGGAATTCTTCCTTGATAACCCTTCCCACCCGGTATACCTCCATGTCGCTGCCCTCATGGGTAACCTGGGTCGCCATCAGCACCAGTTTTCCCGCATTCGTCCAACGCCGAATCTCCGGATAAAAAGGCACCTCTCCATACTCCGGAAGCCCGCCCACACCGAATGCCTCTATGATTACACCGTCATAATACGGAAACAGCCTGTTCAGCACGGCTGCGTCCGTCCCCGGCACCAGCTTCAGCAGCAAAATCTTCTCATTTAATTGATGATAAAACCGCACCTGGCCGGCCACCCTGAACTTATCGTCAATATAAAATACAATCCTTCCGTCCCGAATGACGGCCACATTGGGAAAATTAATGCTGGAGAAGGCATCATAGCTCTTGGAACGCTCCTTCTTGGCACGGGTTCCTGCTATCACATTGCCCCCGAACACAATATTCACCCCATGGGCCCTGGCGTCAGCGGCAAACCTGAGGCTGTCCAGCAGATTGGTTCTGGCATCCGTCACAGGCATATCAATGGGCTTCTGTGAGCCTGTGATCACAATCGGTTTCCTGCTGTCCTGCACCAGGTAAGACAGCGCTGCCGCAGTAAATGCCATGGTATCCGTGCCGTGGCTGATGACAAACCCCTCATATTCCTGATAGTACTTCTCCACCAATGCCGCCAGTTCCAGCCAGTGCCTTGCATATACATTCGTGCTGTCCAGGCTGAAAGGCTGTATCACATCCACATCACAGAATTCCCTGTGTTCCTCCACGTACTGCAGCAGCTCCCCTGCCCCGATTTTCGGGGACAATCCTTCCTCCGTGCGCCCAGATGCGATGGTTCCGCCCGTTGCAATCAGCAGTATTTTTTTCATCTTTACCCCCTTGTGCGCCTCACCGCCGGCGCCTTCTTCTCTCCCTTTCCGTCCCTCATTTCAGGCATCCTTTTTCTCCAACAGCTTCACCAGGTATTCCCATACCCGCCTGACGGACGCAATGCTCAGAGTCTCCTCCGTGGTATGGATTCCGCTCATGTCAGGTCCCAGGGAAACACAATCCAGATCTTTTATCTTGCTTCCCAGTATTCCGCATTCCAGCCCCGCGTGAATAGCCTCCACCCTGGGTTCCGCACCATACATTTCCCTGTATACCGCCACCATTTTATCCCGCAGCGGCGAATTTCTGCGATACTTCCAGCCCGGATAATCTCCTGTGGCATCGCTGCTGCCCCCGGCCAGGCCGGTCACTGCCGCAACCCTGTCAATCAGCGCATATTTTGCGCTCTCCACACTGCTGCGCACCGCAAATTCAGCCAGGAGTTCTCCCTTTTTGTATCTCAGGATCCCCAGGTTCAGAGAGGTTTCCACCAGTCCCGGCATGTCCACGCTCATTGCCTGGACCCCGTTGGGCAGGGCCGTCAGGAATGAGGCAATCCGTTTCGTATCCCCCACAGAGGCGCAGACATATTTTCCCTCCGAAAAACCCTCCGCCTTGAGATAAAAGCCCGGCTCCTTCACCGCCAGCTCCGATCGAATCTCGGTTTCCACAGCCTTCACGATCTCACAGAACGCTTCCCTGTCCCCGGCATCCGTCAGTATCACCGCCCTTGTCTGTCTGGGAATGGCATTGTCCGCCAGGCCGCCCTCCACCTCTATGAGATGTACCGGCAGCTTCTTCGCCAGCCTGCAGAGCAATCTGCCAAACAGCACGTTGGAATTTCCCCTCTCTTTGTGAATCTCACCGCCGGAATGGCCTCCCTGAAGGCCTCCCAGCACCACCTCGGCCGCCATGCCCTCCGTCTCCCCGGTCACTGCCGTCAGATGGCAATGCACTCTGGCGCCGCCGGCACAGCTGGTCAGGAAGATACCCTCCTCCTCGGAATCCAGATTAATCATGCGGCTGCCGGTAAGCATGGACAAATCGATGCCCCTGGCACCGTCCATCCCCACTTCCTCGTCAACGGTGATGACAACCTCCAGGCGCGGATGCTTTACGGTATCGGAATCCAGCAGCGCCAGCGCATACGCCACCGCAATGCCGTCGTCTCCGCCCAGGCTGGTGCCCTCCGCATAGATCAGGTCCCCGTTGACTGCAACCCGCAGCCCTTCCGTTTTCATATCAATATCGCAGTCCGGCTTCTTCACAGCCACCATGTCCATATGTCCCTGTATGATCACGGCAGGCTCATTCTCGTAGCCCGGTGTGGCATCCTTTGTTATAATAATGTTTTTCAGTTCGTCCTGAATACAGAACAGCCCTCTCTCACCGGCAAATTCCGCCAGATAATCACTGATCTGTCCCACATTGCCCGAACCGTGGGGAATCCTTGTAATTTCCTCAAAAAATCGAAATACGCTCCTGGGTTCCAAATTAGATAACACGCTCATTTGCCTTCCTCCTCAGATATTTTAGTAAAAATCCGACTACATTGCCATTGGTTATTGTACCGCATTTAAAGCACAGTGTACATATTCAGCCTGCATTTCATGAAAAGATTTTGAATCGCCGTAACAGTTCAGCGCCCTGTCTGTACAGTTACGAATCGCCGCCGGGTATATCAATCCTCCGGATACCCCTTCAGGATGAAAAACTGTATTCCGTTTGAGACATCCACCGTTTCCACGATCTCCAGTGAAACGCCGGGATAGTTTTCAGCATAATAATCCTGCAGATAACCGTATCCGGTGCCCTCCGTATTCATAAAAACCGCAAATACATTCGGATCCCGGTAGAGCGCTGCCGCAGGGTCCGCAATTCCCGCCCTCTCAAATTTCTCATCGTACCATGGGCTATGGGGCATCCAGCTGCCCAGATAGAGGAAATTGTCATATCTGCATTCCCCTTTTTCCAGGGCATCCTCCGTAAAAGAATTAAAGGAATTCATGTCCAGATAGTAAAAACGCTCCGGATGCGCATGGAAATAATCCCTTATATCGGCAAAGGCCTGCGAAAAGCGCTGCCGCGAAGAAGCCTCTCCCGCCACTGCTTCTGCCTTGGGAATGCCAAATCGCAGACAGGCCAGGGTAAGGGAAAGAATTGACGCCACCCAGAAGCCGAGGCAAAGCCGTTTCCGAAAACGCCGCCTTGCCACTTCATCCTTTTCCCCTCTGCCGTCAAAAGCTTCACACGGCTCCCACACCCTGTTGCGAAACGCAATCGCCAGCAGTACAACAAGTTCTGCCAGATAAACCGATTGGGACACCCGGGACGGAAGCCTGCCGTAAAACAGCAGGTATGCCCAGATAACCATACGCGCAAAGCCAAGAAACAGGATATCCCGAAGAACCGCCCTTTTCCGGCATACGGCACCGCAGAGAAAGAAGAGGATATAGCAGCCATATACCAGAAGGTTTAAGGGTCTGTCAATATAGCTGAGGTGCCTTTCCAGAAAGGCGGCAGCCATTTCCCGGATTTTCCCCGGAACCTCCCCAGGGGAGAGATGCCTCTCCCGCTTCACAATGCCTTCCAGGGCCTCCATTGTCCTTTGATTGATATTGGGTTCCAGGGTAATGCTGTAATGATGGGCTGCAGCCTCGTAAGCGGAGCGGCTTACGCCCAGTTCCCGGTAAACTTCCTCATAAGCCTCATAGTCCGGGTAGCCCTCATAGTCATAAATCGTCTCGGAAGCCTCGGTATAAGCGGAAAAAATGCGCCAGTCTTCCCTCTGGTAAGCAAGCCTCTCCACTAGGCAAAAGAGCGCCAGTATCGCCGTAAATGCGCCTGCAACGGCAATCAGGCATTTCCGCTGCCTGTTGAGGTGAAACAGGGAATCCGAATTTTCTTTCCCGGCGTCCAGATACTTCCCGATTCCAATCATGCCGATGAAGGGAAGAAACATGAAAAAGGCCTGGTTCCTGATACAGAGGGCACAGGCGGAAAACAGCAGAAAGCCCATGTTGTCTTTAAGGGCCGCCCGGCAGGAATCCGATTCCGGAGCAATCGCAAACAGGAAAAGGGCGCCGCTGCCCGCTATGGCGGTGACCACGGTAAACTGCAATTCCGCAATATGCAGAAATAAAAAGCCATAGCAAAAGAACCCAAACAGCAAACCCGTAAGCAGACGTATTGGCAGCCTTTTTTCCAGCCGCAGAAGATGATACAGTATAACGGTCATGGTCAGGCCAATCAGAAAGCAGAATGAGAATCCATACCAGGGTACCTGGGGAAGCAGTTTATAAAGGGCGGAGAGAAACAGCCCTGCCGGAAACGAAACATAGAACAGGCGGCTCTGGGGCCTCCCGCACATCTCCCCCGAAACCAGCATTTTCAGGAACAAATCATCGTTTGTCTGGTAGATAAAAGGAGATAACTTTCTGAAGCAGTAAAACAAAAACAGTACACTAATCGCAGAAACAGCCGTCAATGCACAAAATTCCGTTAATCCGCCTACTCCTTCCACCTGTCTTTCTCCATGAAACCTTCTGCGCCAATTGATTCCTTTCATTTTCCGAAAATCCGCCTTTCGCATAAAATGACTTTTACCTGTATGCCACCCCATAACATTCCGTCACATGCTCTGTCACATACCCTGCTTCCCGAAACGTCTCCTCCATCAGATACGGATATACAAAAACCATATTTTCTGCCCTGTCCTCCGGCATTTCGTCAAAATAATACCTGCCGATGGACTGAACCCTGCGGAATGCCAGGTCGCCGGAGTAAACTGCCTGCTCCATATACGTATAAGGCGGCATTTCCTTATACAGCATCAAATTCACATAATTCAGGCCATAGATGCCTATATCCCCCTCTGTCAGCGCTTCGGCCCGTTCAATCGCCTCCTCATATCGATACCAGTGCATATGGGAAAGCGGCGAATTTCCGTAGTGTTCGTAATGCAGCCCAAAAGATGCCTGTGAATACAGATAACAGCAAAAGGACACCAGATACACTCCCGCAGCTGCCCACATTCCCGCAGCTGCGGCCTGTTTCCATCTGAATCTCCGCAGCAGTTTCAAGACACATGTCAATCCCAGCACCCCATATAAAATAATGGGAATATGAATATAATTTACCTTGTGATACTTTGCCAAATCAACACAGCACCCCAGTGCAAACGCAACCGCGAACCAGATTGCAATCAGAAAATGAAGCGGCAGTGCCTTCTTATTCCTCACCCGGTCAATCATTACCCTGACGTGGTACAAAAAGCCCGCCAATATAAACGGCGTACTGATATAATAGTAGGATCCCACCGTTTCATTGGAAATCCACCACATGTCGTCATGCTGGGCAAAGAGCATTGCCGTCAGCCACAAAAAGCGGCTTTTTAACGCGGACAGCGAAAAAACCATTTCATCCGTCCGTATGGCAGGCAGCCTGGGAACGGAAAAAATCCCTGTCCTGATCTCCGGAATCCAGCCAAAATTCACCGCCAGGAAGAGCAGCAGCGGAACCGCCATTGCAAACAGCAGCAAAGCAGCACCCAGCAGCCTCCGGTCAAAGCAAATCCGCCTTCTGAAAAAAATCAGGCACAACAACAGCACCGCAGGAACCAGTATCCACGTCAGGGCATAGCTGTAAAGCGTCAGCCCCGCGAAAAAAACCGCTCCCCACACGCTTCTCCGCTTTCCGTTCAGATATCTGCACAGAAAATACATGGAGAAGAGAAACATGGGGACTGCCAGATTGGCGTCCAGGCCAAACCGGGACTGTTGGATATGCCATGGATTGATTGCCAGGAATCCCGCAAACAGAAGCCCCTGATGCCTTCCTCCCATTTCCTTTCCCAGTCCGTATACAGCCGGAATGCTAAGACACCCCAACACTGCCTGGGGCAGCCTGATTGCCCATACCGTGGTTCCCAGTAATGCCAGAAACGGCATCTCCAGCCAGGAATACAGGACACTCATGCCGCTCCCCCATACCGTATAGTACACCGGTCTGGTATAGCCGTAAGAATCAATCCCATAACGCATCACCGACCACGCATTGTATGCCGAATATGCCTCGTCCTGATGCAGCCCAAGCGGATTCCTATCCAGCGCAGCCAGGCGCACCAGACAGCCCGCCAGCAGAATCAGCGCCAGCAGCGCACCCTCCGCAGATATCTTCTTCCTTTGTCCGCCTGTCATATCTTCTCTGTCCTTCCTTCCAGCCTCTGATTTCCTGTGGGCATGTTTTAAGCTTCGTGGGAAAATATTGGTTCCTGCCCGTCCGGGTTAATGGTTCAGCGGCAAAATCCCGGCATGGCGCCTCTGCACCTCACTCCCGCAGGCGGTACACCTTCATATGCTCCGTCTCCGCGATCGCCGGAACATGCCTCTCTGCCAGCGCCTTGTCTATTCCGCCTTCCGGAACCACCGCAATATAACCCGAGCGGAGGGCATCCAGATTTTCCGTCACATACTGCCATGTACAGAAATTAATCCCGTACCCTTCCGGAATCATATAGTGCATCCCCCATACGGCCGCAACGCTCTCCTCCCCCACAAAATCCGACGCCAGCCAGATTACGGTATTGTCGTAGCGCTCCTGCGAATCCTCCAGGACCATTTCCGCTTTCAGCTGTCGGCGCAGCTCCTGCGCTTCCTTCCCCATCGCCCCGTCATCGTACGGTACCTGCCAGTCGTAAGGTGCCGCCGCCTTCACCACAAAAAAGTACAGGCACAGCACGCCTGCAAAAACCTTCAGCAGCATCCTGCGCTCCTCCAGCATGGCCGTAATCACCAGGCCCGTCACAATAAAAATCAGCAAATGCTTGGATCCCTCCCCCATCCGGTAGAAGAGAAACAGCGCCAGTATCATTCCCGCCGTGGCCGTAAACTGGAACAGGCAAAGCCACCTCAGTTCCCCGTCCCTGCGCTTCCTGAAAGCCCAAATTCCACGCAGCATAAGCGCCAGGGCCAGCAATCCCGTCACGGCATACAGCGCCCCCGAGAACAGCCCGTACTTTACCGCATGCTTCAGATAATAATCAAACAGCTGATAGAATTTGCCGAACAGCGTGGAAAATATATATTTTATTCCTGCCCACATGCCGTCTGTACGGAAAATCCCCAGCCATTCCGTCTCCACAATCGGTTCAATGTATGGAGAAGAGCATGCCCCAGTCACCCATACATATCCCGCGGCGGTACAGCCTATTACCGCAGCCATCGCCAGGATTCCCCGGAAGCGGAAACGCTTTGCCATAAACCACAGTGGGACCAGGAAAAACAGCCCCAGATAGGGCCTTGACAATGTCAGAAACATCACCGCCGCCGTCATAACAACTATTTTCCATAGCTTTTCCTTCCTGGTATAGCTGATGGCGAGTCCCGCAAACAGGATTCCCAGGGACATGCAGATTGCTTCCGGCATCCCCGACAGCATATACCGGGTGTATGGCATAAATATGCCCAGAAGCCCCAGCACAAATACACTCTGCTTCAAGGTGGGCTTCACCAGCAGGGCAACCCCGCACAGCGCCGCCATATTAAAGAAAATATTGGCATAGACCGGCGCCGTCAGAGACCATCCGAACATCTTCCCCCAGATTATCCAGGGCAGCAATATCACAGGACTCCATGCGGCAAAGGGGTAGACGCTTCCGTGGGCTTCATTGAATCCGAACCAGCCCCGGGGCAGCCCGCAGTTCACAACCGCCTCCACCTGCTTGAAGTACATCAGTTCATCGTTCCAGTAGGAAGAAGGAAGAAAAACATCTGCCGGGACATGCCCGTCTTTCACGCAATACGCAAAAGCACACAGCAGCGGAAAAACGCCGAACAATGCCGCCTGCACTATCCTCATTCTGTATTTCTTTATCGCATCCATCTGCACCCTCCAAAACAATCTCATCCATTCTGCTCAAAACTAAATGGATTATATCATTTTTCCGGGCCAAAGACAACCGAAACAGACAGCATTCCTAATCCACGATGCTGTAGCTCATCCACTCGTAGAGCAGCTTCGTCCCCTCGGTAATCTCCGGCGGCAGAAGTGCCCTGGCCACCAGTTTCAATTCATCGGACTCCGCGTCCGTGCGTTTCAGATTGGCATAATCTCCCTCAATGGATACCACCACATATTCAAAACGGTTCATTCCCATACGCCTCCTGTAGATTTTTATTTATCTTACCACGCGTGATTTGCAAATGGCAAGTGAAGTATTCCCCGTAATTCAAAAATCCCGGACAACAAACCGAAATCTGTCATCCGGGATATACGCATTTATTTCGGCATTTTCAAACCTTTTGCCGATTTAACGCATTTATTTTTACATCATACCGCCCATTCCGCCTGCGCCTGCGGGCATTGCGGGAGTTTCTTCCTTGATGTTGGCCACTACGCTCTCGGTGGTCAGCAAGGTGCTTGCAACGCTGGTAGCGTTCTGCAGGGCGCTTCTGGTCACCTTGGCGGGATCCAGGATACCTGCGTCAACCATATTCACATACGCTTCCTTCAGCACATCAAAGCCTACGCCCGGCTCGGACTCGCGCACCTTATTGATGATAACGCTGCCTTCCAGACCTGCATTGGCCGCAATGTGGTACAGAGGAGACTCCAGAGCCTTCAGCACAATGCCTGCGCCGGTCTTCTCGTCGCCTTCCATGGTATCTGCCAGTTTGGCAACGTCCTTTGCCGCATGGATATAAGCGGAACCGCCGCCGCAGATAATGCCTTCCTCCACGGCTGCCCTGGTAGCTGCCAGCGCATCTTCCATGCGAAGCTTTGCTTCCTTCATCTCGGTCTCGGTAGCGGCACCTACGCGGATAACGGCAACGCCGCCTGCCAGCTTGGCCAGTCTCTCCTGAAGCTTCTCGCGGTCGAAATCGGAAGTGGTCTCTTCGATCTGCTTCTTGATCTGCGCGATGCGTGCCTGGATCTCGCTCTTCTCGCCTTCGCCGTCCACGATAACGGTATTCTCTTTCTGCACCTTCACGGATTTCGCATGTCCCAGCATATCCATGGTGGTATCCTTCAGTTCATAGCCCAGATCGGAGCTGATGACGGTACCGCCTGTGAGAATGGCGATATCCTGCAGCATATCCTTTCTCCTGTCGCCGTAGCCGGGAGCCTTCACTGCCACTACATTGAAGGTGCCGCGGAGTTTGTTGACAATCAAAGTGGTCAGGGCCTCGCCCTCCACATCCTCGGCAATGATCAGCAGCTTGGCGCCGGACTGTACGATCTGCTCCAGCAGGGGCAGGATCTCCTGGATATTGGAGATCTTCTTGTCGGTGATCAGGATGCAGGGATTCTCCAGGGTAGCTTCCATCTTATCCATATCCGTAGCCATATATGCGGAGATATAGCCCCTGTCAAACTGCATACCTTCCACCAGGTCAAGCTCGGTCTGCATGGTCTTGGACTCCTCAATGGTGATAACACCGTCTCCGCTGACTTTCTCCATGGCGTCTGCAACCAGCTGTCCTACTTCGTCATCCCCTGCGGATATGCCAGCCACTCTCGCAATATGCTCCTTGCCGTTTACCTTCTGGCTCATTTTGGAAATGGCTTCCACCGCACACTCGGTAGCCTTCTTCATACCTTTTCTCAGAATGATGGGGTTCGCGCCTGCAGCCAGGTTCTTGATCCCTGCGTTTACCATTGCCTGGGCCAGAACGGTAGCAGTTGTGGTGCCGTCGCCTGCCACGTCATTGGTCTTGGTAGCCACTTCCTTTACCAGCTGTGCGCCCATGTTCTCAAATGCGTCAGCCAGTTCGATCTCCTTGGCGATGGTTACGCCGTCGTTGGTAATCAGGGGAGCGCCGAAGGACTTATCCAGTACTACGTTTCTTCCCTTGGGTCCCAGGGTCACTCTCACGGTGTCGCTTAACTGATTGACGCCGGACTCTAATGCTGCACGGGCTTCCGCACCGTATTTAATCTCTTTTGCCATGACTTTTCATGCCTCCGTTTTCATTTCTATGCTAATTTAGACTTTGATAACTGATACCTCGATGATCCTTTGCTCCGCCCCTTCCATCCTGCAGAGCCTGCCTCCTGCTGTCAATTCTCAATCACAGCCAGGATATCGTTCTGCTTTACAACAATAAATTCCTCTTCGTCAAGCTTCACTTCCGTACCTGAATACTTGGAGTAGATCACATTGTCGCCGACCTTAACTTCCATCTTGACTTCCTTGCCGTCTACCATGCCGCCGGGACCTACTGCCACAACCTCTGCCTGCTGGGGCTTCTCCTTGCTCTGTCCGGGAAGAACGATGCCGGATTTCGTGGTTTCTTCAGCCACCAACTGTTTTAATACAACTCTGTCACCCAAAGGTACTAACTTCATGATAATTGCCTCCTGTCATTTACGTTTTTTTCTTAATTACAGGTTTGTCAACTGGTTCCTGTAATATACCTGTTAGCACTCTTTTAATACGAGTGCTAATCACTAACACATATAATAGTTTTATATGGAAGTCTTTGCAAACATATTCACGGAAAACGAAACTATATTATCTCTTGTTTTCTCTTGTTATCTCTCATTTTCTCTTGTTATCTCACTTTGTCCGTGAAATTGTGATTTAATATTTATTTTAGAAATGGGTAATTTTTCCCGGGCATTTCGCCGAAATAATAAGTAGGAATACAGGTAACTGCACTATTGAAATATGCATCCAAGGAGGGATTAACGCAGCAAACGGAATTAACCGCGATTTCAAGGTGTATCCGATTCAAATGGTAGTCAGATCATCAAAGCTGAAACAGGACAACAAAGGATCCGGGCAGCAGAATTCCCAATCCGAAAAACCGGTTTCCTTCGGTGCTGTTCTGGAAAAGGCAGACGCAAATACCCGTCCGGAGGAGTGCTACACCGTGACCTATGACAGGCAGCGCCATCTCCAGACCTATTACTACTGCCGCTCCAGAGAATATACCTTTTGAACGGGAAAAAGGGCTGTTACATCAATGATTTCATATCAACGATGCAACAGTCCCTTTTTTACCCCCAGAAAAAGCCTGCTCCCTCTCCCCGCTTCAATGCCTTCCCTGCTTCTGCTTTCAGCACTTGATTTCCAGATACCCCAGCAGCTTGGACATATCATACTCTTCCAATATGCCCAGATTGGAATCATAGTACTTCCCGTCAAAATGAATCAGATAATGACAATAACGCCCCATCTTCTCCATCATAATGCAGCATTTCGGCAACACGGCATTACGGCCTTCCGTATAATTAATAACGTCAGAATGATCAATCCCATAGTAGTTCAGCGCGGAAATCATGCGGCCCATGGTAGCCTGCCACTCCCTGCAGTCCATCACCGTAATGACCTCGGCAATGGTAAGCCCTGCCAGCATGGCCACGCAGGCCTGTCCGCACAGACCGTCCTCCGGCTGGATGATTACGTTCATGCTGTCGATATTGCGGATGGGATTCTCAAAGCTGTAAGGGCTGTTCTGGTCCATGCGGATCAGAGAACCCGTAATATGCAGCAGGATCTTATGCGTTACCCCCAGCTCCACATTTACCGCGTCTCCGTCCGGAATATGGATCTCATATTTTCCCTGAAATGCACTTTTTTCATTTTCCACGGGCAGAAGCTCACACTCTATAATCTTATTATCCAGAATCACTGCGGCCTGGATGATGTCTCGCTGTTTGCAGACTTCCCATACATTGAAGGGAATCCGTATCATGACGCCTTTTTCCTTCTTCTCTACAACCGATTCAAAAAAATACCTCATCACTTACCTCCGTCCCGGGTATACCCGCTTTCTTCTTATTATTATTGTGCTGCTATTGTATCAAATTCCTCCGCCTTTGAAAACACTTTTCCCATAAGTTAAAAATGTAACAATCAGGTATTTTTTCTGGCCTGGGAGGGTGAAACCCCGTAGCGCTTCTTAAACAGCTTGCTGAAATGATAGGCATCATCATACCCCACCAGCGCTGCCACCTCCTGGATGCTGCCCTGATATCCGCCCTCCAGCAGCGCCTTCGCCTTCTCCAGCCGAAGATTAATCAAATGCCGGATAGGCGTATACCCTGTCTCACCCTTGAAAATTCTGGAGATATAAAAGGGACTCAGATACATATTCTCCGCAATCTGGTCCAGGGAAATCTTTTCGCTGTAATGGTCCTCGATATAGCTGACCACCTGTTCCGCCACATATTTCTTGCTGGCGGATTCAAAGGCATACCCCCTGGGCCGCTCCATAGGCTCGCACTGCTCCCTGATCACCAGCAGCAGCATCTGCATCAGATAGGATTTCAGCATAAAATACCGCCCCTGCCTGCACACGGCATTTTCCGCTTCCATGGAAGTGCAGAGCTTCAGCAGCCGCTGGCTCAGTTCCCCGCTTGTGTGTAAAATGCATTCCCCACCGGGAAGGGGTATGTTATTCTCCGGGCACCCCGATATGCGGACGTTGGAAAATCCTACAAAAAATTCCGTGGCCGGCGTGTCGGCCTCAGGGCAAAGCAGCGCCTGATGCTTCACGCCCGGATTGATCATGATCAGGTCTCCTTCTTTTACCGGATATATCTTATCGTCAATCCGATACTTCCCCTCCCCGGAAAGGACATAGGCTATCTCAAGGAAATCATGGCTTCGATACTCGGGTTCCCCGTTGCCCTTGTGCCTGGTTCCCTTCCATATAAACAGGAAGGTTGGATCCATCTCGTCTATGGATATCTCTGTCATCCTTTTCTCGTCCATATGCATCCTCCGTGCCGCGCCCGGCGGCGCCTTAAATGATTCTGTATATGCCTGGGCACCTCAGTATATTTATGTTTATGCTATTTTAACCGTTTTTCTCTGAAAAGTAAAATGAATTTTAAAATTTTTCCATATTTTATTCTCCCGACAGCACAAGATCCAGAATATGTGCCAGCGGATCACAGGCATTCATGGCCTCCTCCACGGTGTTGTTCTGCGCCCCCAGTTCAATCAGAAGGCTTCGGGGCCGTAGATGCATATTGTAGCGGTAACCCTTCAGATATATCTTGCGGGTCAGGTTCGGATAATACTCCATGGCCTTGAGCTGCATCTGAAAGGAAAAAGCAAGATTTGCATCCTGGTTTTCATTATAGAGATAGGCTATGTTCCCGGTCTTTTTCGTCCTGGAGAGACCGTTGAAGAACATAAACCTGGCAGTGGGCCTCCCGTCCAGATCCATTACCAGATGGGTGCTTTCCGGCAATGCATCCCTATGTAAATCGATGACTACCTGAATGGACGGATAGTCCTCCAGTACCTGCTGAATATCCGCCAATGCCACCGAATAAGAATCATCCCTGGACTCCTTGTCATACTGCCCCAGATGATGAACCACATCATATCCATACTGATCCCTTAAAATTTCCGCCAAATGTTCCCCCACCCCCATAATGGAGGTACCGGCGTCTCCGGGTATGGAATCCGCAAAAGCCTCCTGCGAATGGGTGTGGTAGATTAAAATCTGAGGTCCGTCGCCTTCCTTTGATATGCGCATATCCTGTTCCATCAGTTTGCCGATATTAAGCTGGTCACTGCCCGCCGTTGTATTGGCATCTATGGTATAAAACTGCTGAATCAGTGCTTCATAACTGCCCAGGACGTTCAGGTCCACCTGGTTCTGCCTGGTATGGGGAATAAAAACCGCGGGCTGCTGCACACTGGCTGCCGCTTCGTTCTCGGCCCGCAGAAGCTCCTCCATGGACGTCTGCGGAAGGCTTTCCTCAGACGCCTGTCCGCTGTCTTGTACCAAATCCGGCGGCGGTACGGAGTCCTCATTTTCAATCACTGTCCCTTCCGCTTCAGGGTACGTCCCTTCCTCTGCTTCCGCCAGCATAATGGTGCGGAAATCCGTCTTTCCCTCGCCTTCCTCCCCCCCGATATCCTTTCCGCAATATCCGTAGAACGGAAACAGGGCTGCAATCTGTTCCTGAAGAAACAGCCCGCTTCCCCTGCCGTTTTCCATGGCAAACGCAATACCGGGCATAAATAAACCGCTCAATCCCTGTTCGCCGCTTTCTGCCAAGCTTTTCAGCATGGCGCCGCCGATGGTATCCTCCTTCTTCACGGCATCCGAAGCGTTGATGCTCCAGCTTTTCATCACTGCCTGCAGCACCAGCACCAGGAAGGCCAGCAAAAAGATCCTTCTTTTCACTTTGGAATTGGCTTCTTTCATTTACAGCAATGCACTTCCTTTCCCGCCGCAAGATTCCTATTCAATATATGCCGACAGTTTCGGATACATGATACCTGCTGTTCCACATTCGGCGGCCCTGGCCCGTCACCACATAAACGCTTCGCCCACGGCAATGTTGATGCCCTCGGATACCGTATAGCTGACCCGCTTGATAACGGCGTCAATATCTTTACCCGTCATATACATATTATTCAATTCCGCGAAATTCAGCTTCTGTTTCTCCCTGTATCTGGCGCTGGCCGGATCCTCATCCTCCAGAAGCCTGTCCAGCGCATCCCCCACTATGGTTGCCGCGTCCACAACGGTGGGTATGCCGATGGCAATCACAGGCACTCCCAGGCTCTCCATTGTCAGCGCGTTTCTGTGATTGCCCACACCGGAACCGGGCTGTATACCGGTATTGGTGATCTGTATGGTACGGTTGAGGCGCTTCGTACTGCGGGCCGCCAATGCATCAATGACAATCAGTACATCCGGCGCCGTCTCCCCCACCACGCCTTTGACAATTTCCGCCGTCTCCATCCCCGTCTTCGCCATAACCCCCGGTTCCAGCGCGCTGACCTGGTTCATTCTGTCACAGTTATAGGCAGCCTTTCCGTACTCTTTCACAATGTGCCTGGTGATAAACAGGTTGTCCACCACCTGAGGGCCCAGGGCATCTGCCGTCACATCCCTGTTGCCCAATCCCACTATCAGCACGGATTGCTCCTTTTCCGCATTGGGCAGCAATTCCTGAAGCTCTTCCGCCAGCCGCATCGAAATCTCCCTGTGATAGTCATCATCCGGTTCCACCATGGCAGGTGCTTCCATCGTCACATAGATTCCCACAGGTTTACCCATGGCCTTTGCGGCATTTTTTGTATCGATCATCACCTTCGTAACCCGGATATCGTCCTCTTCATGGTAATATTCCTCCACTCTGACACCCCGCAGCTCGCTGTCCGCCTCACTGATGCTCTCCCTTACTTCCAGCGCCAGGTCTGTCCTCACCTGGACATTTCCATGGAATGCCCTTTTCTCATTGGGATACCGCTCATCCATGGAAAGCTTTCCTTCCATACTTTGCATTGTCTTCACTCTCTTTCGCAATTCAGTTTCACATCTGCAGTTTATTTTCTATTTTGTTCAATTTTTCTTGGAATATGTCTTGACAAAGCTTCTATTATTTACTAAACTGTCTTTATGCGTTTATCACAGTCCTCCGTGTCTGGCTGGGATAAAACAAAACCAAACATAATCTTAGTATACAATTGGAGGTGTACGACTTGGCTAATATTAAATCCGCGAAAAAGAGAATTCTGGTAAGCCGCACGAAAACCGAGAAGAACAAGGCGATCAGATCAGGCGTTAAGACTGCCATCAAGAAGGTATATGCTGCGATTGCTGCCGGTGACAAGGCTGCTGCAAAGGCTGAACTGGCTTCTGCTACCAAGGTCATCGAGATGGCCGGAAGCAAGGGCGTTTATCACAAGAACAATGTTGCCCACAAGGTTTCCCGTATCAGCAAAGCTGTAAACAAAATGGCTTAATTCATATTTTGTAAAATATTAAAAATTGCTCACCAAAAAAACACCCATACCGTCATGTGGGTGTTTTTTAGTGGAATTGCATCAATGCCTGTGGCTTCCGCCGCCATGGCTGGCTCCGCTGCTGCTGCGATGATGTCCCCCTCCGCCGCTGTGTCCGCCGCCTGAGGACTTTGGAGTCTCAATCTTTCTGACTGCCACGCTCTTTCTCAGAAAACCGTCCGTCCTGTCATGCAGTTCCGGTTTCCCCCCCGCCACATAGGCATTCACAGCTACCGTGTTTGTGGCCTTCTTCTGGGCAGAACCGCTGACGGCGTATACACAGGCTATGATTATGGGCAGAACAAATACCGTAACCCAGGAAAAAGGAAGTCTCGGGGAAGTATCCATCAATTCGGCCACCTCCTTCACATAAGCCCTGTACGCCTTATAGGGATTCGTGGCATAATAATCATCCACCGCATAGAGTACCCTGTCTATATCTCGGACACTGAAAGCACGCTCCACACTGCCGCTGGTGGAAAGATGTTCACCATTCTGCCCCTCATACCAGTTGTGCAGAAGGAGAACCCCATCCCCCTCAAATCCCCTGTTATAGCCATAATGATTCTCGTCCCAGAAATCATCGGCGATATCCTGCATATTCTGTTCCCAGTTCCGGGAGCGAAGCCCGTACTGTGCCATGGCGTCCTCCCCCTCCACAGACTGGCTGAAAGTCACAAGTACAATATCTATCTGCAGTTTCTCTTCTGTCTCTGCTATGTACCGGCGCAAATCCTCTTCTTCCTGGTCGGTGAGTACATCCGCATAGTCATATACCCGCTCTGCCGGAGCTTCCGTATTGCTCCTGGGAACGGGCCCGCGCAGCTGCTTTACAAGCGCCATCACAATACAGAGCAGCGCCAGGATTCCGATTCCGATGAACCAGAATCGAAAATAGCGGAGGTACTGTCTTCTTGCTTCTTTTTTCACATCGTTTTCCATATTATCTGTCATCTCGATTCCGCGGCGGATGCCGCTTTATTATTGCCTTTGTTATGAAACACATTTTCCATACACTTTTAGAGCTATTTCTTCTCCGGCTGTCACCTCATGCACATAAGAAGGCGCTCATCCTTTACAGCAACCCAAGCAGTACCTGCAGCAGCGCCAGAATTGCCGTAAGGCATGCCCACAGAGTACCTACATAAACCATAAACCTGCCGTTAGAAAACGGCGCCGTCCCCACTATTTTCCCGGTCTGCCCGTTTACATAGAACGGATAGTCCTGTTCCTTATAGCGATATATGTATTTCCACACCGGAAGCAGCCCATACATTGTCCTGCTGTCCTTCACACGCACATCCTGCTGTATTGTTTTAACGGCATTGTAGCCTGCGTAGCTCTCTCGCAGAAGCTTCTCGGCATCCGCCTTCATCAGGGATCGTGCCCGCATCTCCGTCACGTCAGCCGTCATATTATACTTCTCTCCATGGAAGCCGGACATAAACTTTGGTTCAAACTCCACCATCTGATCGTATTGAAACGGAGCCATCAAATCCATCACATCGTCCGGCATCTTCTCGGACGCATCCGCCGGTATCTTCTCAAAACGGATATCCATGCTTCGGTTTATGGCATAGACGCTGGTCTCCGTATATTCCTTATCCCCGCTGCGCCATACCCTGATCTTCGTACCCTCCCCCTGAAAGAAACAGCTGGTATCATAATCATAAAACCAGTAAGGCACATAGTAGCCCTGCATACTGTTCAGACGAACCTCGGACAGAAAATCCACCGGCGCAAAAAGGCACCGTTTAAACTTGTCCCGAAGCAACTTCTTGCAGCTCTCTTTCCCCATCTGAAACGGAATCATCATCCGGGGCGCATACCTGCCTTCCACCCTCTCGTTGAAAATCAGATAGCTGTCGCAATAGGGGCACTGGGTAGCGGACGTATGCTCCTCCACAGCCACCTCTCCGCCGCAGTTGGGGCAGACCGTCAGCGCCCCTGTCTGTCCTTCCGCCCGCTCCCCGCTGCCTTCACTTTCACAATAGGGACAGTACATGCCATGCCGTTCCGGACTGTACACGGTATTGCCCCCGCAGTTTCTGCATCTGAAATACATATATTATCCTTTCTTTCGTATGAGGCTGCCTGTATTCCGCAAACCACCTCATACGAATGTTATCCTATTTTGAATGACAGACGCTTTCCCGATTGAAACATCGCTGTCAGTACATTCAGCTTAACGCAGCCCTCCCGAGCGCAAGCATCGGTCCCACAGTCACAGAGTACCACCACTCACTGATGCAGTCCGGGTACCTGTAACGGGCTTCCTGTCACTGAATACCCGCCTGCCACCAATGCGGCCCGGGCACAGGCATCGGCCCATCAGTCACAGAGTACCACCACCCGCTGAGGCGTCGTCTGGGCCGGAATGCTTCTGGTGGAATGAGAATAGGTGACCACCAGCTTATGGTTGGCGGGATTTCCCTGAAAATACTGGTTGTTTGTGGTCCTTACATCCACGCCGGCGTCCATATTCAGCTGCAGGGTCTGGTCCTCATTTACCAGGGACGCATTAAAATATCCCACACAGACCATCCGCCCGTTCAGCACCTGTGCCGCCGCCACCGCATTGTACTGCGGCGGATAAATCAGCGGCATGGGCGCCTCCGCATCGTACCAGAAAGTACACGTCATCCCCACAGAAAATGTCTCAAAATCCACCACATAGGTGGACGGCGTCATCAAAAACACAACCGTATTCCCATTTTCGTCCTCCAGCGTGGTGAATATAATACAGCCATTGGTACGGTTTCCGCCCACCCTGCCCGGCGTCATCTCCACAATGGTACCGGTTATGGAACCAAACCTGCTTCTCCTGAACGGTTTTCTTTCTCCAAAAACAAAATCCATGTCTTCTCCCATAAAGCATATTATCTGTCTGCATAAAATATGTTTTTACCATTGCAATGTTGCCTGTATATACCCGTATTTATACTCTCATTACCCGTATATACCCGCATTGATACCGTTTTCGCCCATTATGCAGGCATTTTGCCCTGCCGCGTCACATATGTGCCCTGACAGTCACGGCTGCACTATGATACCGCCGCCCAGCACGGCATCTCCGTCGTAAAAGCATATGGACTGCCCCGGCGCAGCCGCCCTGACCGGATGATCAAAGACAGCGGACAGGCAGTCCGGTCCGGCTTTTTTTACCGTACAGTACTCTCCCTTGTGGTTATACCGTATCTTGGCAAATGCCCGCACCGGCTCCGTTATATCCGCCGCCGCCATAAAATTCACCCTGTCGCAGAGTACTTCCCTGGTAAAAAGCGCCTCGTTTTTGCCGATGACTACTTCATTCGTATCCGGCCGGATATCCGTCACATACACCCGCTCTCCCATAGGCAGCTCCAGTCCCCTGCGCTGACCGATGGTGTAGTGGGTAATTCCTTTGTGACGCCCCAGCACGCATCCCTGTGCGTCCACAAAATTCCCCGGCCCGGGGACACGCCCGGCGGCCTCCCTGTCGATAAATCCCGCATAATCATCATCCGGTATGAAGCAAATCTCCTGGCTGTCAGGCTTATCCGCAACCGGAAGCCCGATTTCTCCTGCAAATCCGCGAATCTGTTCCTTGGTATAATCCCCCACCGGCATCAGCGTGCGGGAAAGCTGTTCCTGGGTCAGATTATAGAGGGCATAGGTCTGGTCCTTTCCCGCCGTCACGGAACGACTGACCGAAAAACGTCCGTTTGGCAGCCGCACCACTCTCGCGTAATGCCCTGTAGCAATATAGTCAGCCCCCAGGGCAATACTCCTGCGCAGCAAAGCTTCCCATTTTACATACCGGTTACAGGCAATGCATGGATTCGGCGTATGCCCCCGCAGATATTCTTCCACGAAATAGTCCACCACATGACATTTGAACTCCTGCCTGAAGTTCATGACATAATAGGGAATCTCCAGCAGTTCCGCAACCCTTCTGGCGTCTTCCACCGCCTTCAGCCCGCAGCACCCGCCGGACTCTCCTGCCGGGTCCCGTACGCCACCGCCGGCAGGTCCATCCGGCATGCGGCAGCCCCCTGTTCCTCCAGAACTTCTTCTTCCTCATCCTGCCAGATCTGCATGGTGACGCCGATGACTTCATACCCCTGCTCCTTCAAAAGCCAGGCCGCCACGGAAGAATCCACACCGCCCGACATCCCTACAACCACTGTCTTCTTCATATATCTCCCCGTCGGAACCGTCCATCTCCTGTCTGTTCCCATAAAAATTTTCCGCCACAGCCGCCAGATCGGCAATCCGCTCCCCAATACGCATAATGCGGATGCTCAAGCAGGCGCCGAAGCGCGTAAACGCAGGTTTTGCGAATATATTCGTCAGGTTAGGTGCCCTTCAGCGTGCCCGGACCCACAGCCGGAATTTTTTGCATTTCCTTCAATTCTTTCACCACCATCACCACAATTGCCTGTGTCAGGATAAAGGTCAGCAAATCCGCGATGGGCTGTGACAACTGCAGTCCCAGAATTCCCAGATGCCCCGGTAAAATCAGGATCGCCGGAATGAAAAACAGCCCCTGCTTCCCGATGGCTGTCAACGTGGCGCGAAAGCTGTATCCGATGGACTGGGTCAGCATGTTGCCGATGATGGTAAAGGACTGAACCGGCAACAGCAGGCACTGCATCTTCAGCGCCTTGGACCCTATCCGTATTACCTCCGCATCCTCCTTCCTGAACAGCCTCATAATCGGCGTGGAAACCGCAAACATAATCACCGCCATAGCCAGCAGGAACACAAAGGCAACCTTTCGGCAAAAAAAGTACGCCCGCTTCCTATACCGCCTTCTCTTTCCACTTCCCTCTCTTATAGAAGAAAAACGTAATCAGCGCGCCTGCCACCCAGGAACTCAGCAGGGAAATGAAGATACACTCCTGACGCCCTCCCGGAAACGCCGCCGATCTGGTTAGAAACGCGATTCCATAGGCCACCGGTACACGGATAAAAATGGTGGTGACGATAGATATCCACATGGGTGTCACTGTATCCCCCGCACCGCGCATGACGCCGGACAGGCTCTGGGTCACTGCCATAGCCACATAGCCCACCGCCAGAATACCCATCATATACCGGCTTAAGTCCACCAGCTCCGGTGTCTTGGTGAAAATTCCCATCAGCGCCTTGCCGAATACCAGTATCAGGGAGGTCAGTATGGCAGATACCCCCATTGCAATCAGTGTCCCCTGCTTCGCGCCCTTCTCCACCCTGTCGTACATCCTGGCTCCCACGTTCTGTCCGGCATATGTAGTCATAGCCGTACCGAAAGAGAAATTGGGCATCATGGCAAACCCGTCCACGCGCATGATGATGACATTGGCCGCAATAAACATCTCTCCAAAGCTGTTGGTCAGAGACTGCACCACGATCATTGCCATGGAGAAGATAGCCTGGGTGATACCCGAGGGAAGGCCAAGCCGGATAATCTTCAGGGCGTGGTGTTTCTCCAGCTTCAGATAACGGGGCTTCATGTCGAACAGATCCACCATCTTACTCAGCCGCAGAAAGCACAGCAGGGCGGATATCAGCTGGGCAATCACCGTGGCCAGGGCAACACCGCTGACACCCATATCCAGTTTTGCCACAAATACCAGATCCAGAACAATATTGAGTACCGTAGATACCAGCAAATATGCCAAAGCGGACATGGAATCCCCCAGTCCCCGCAGGATACCGCTCAATATGTTATAAAATGCCAGTCCGGCAGATCCGATGAACAGAATCAGCAGGTAGGACTGGCACCAGTCAATAATGGATTCCGGCGTATCCAGCAGTTCCAACAGGGGCCTTGACACCAAAGAGGCCACCACCATCACGAATATGGTAGCCACAGCCGTCAGCGTAATGCAGTTCCCAATCGTGCCCGACAGCTTCTCCCGTTCCTTTGCCCCGAAATACTGGGACACGATAATACCCGCGCCCACACTGATACCTACGAACAGTACCAGCAGCAGGTTCAGGATCGGACCCGCACTCCCCACAGCCGCCAGGGCATTGTCGCCCACATAGTTGCCCACCACCACGCTGTCCACCGTGTTGTAGAGCTGCTGGGCAATGTTCCCCACCAGCATGGGTACCGTAAAGAACACGATTTTTTTCCAGGGAGAACCCTCCGTCATGTCCACCGGCGCAAAAAACTTCTTCAGCATTTCCATCTATTTTCACCTCGCGTTTATTTACAGTCCATTATACACGGACTCGTCCGGTCTGTCACTTGTTTCTTTCCCCAAAACAAAATAGACAAAGTCTTATTTTACATATAAATATTTCCCCGCCAGCTGATACACCTCCTGCACCTTCCTGGAAGACAAATCCCATTTCGCCAGTTCCGCCGCCACCAGCTGCGGATGCTTCCGGCTGATGTCACGCAGGGCATTGCCCACGGATTTGCGTACCTTCTCACTGGCATCCTCCCTGCGGGACGCCAGGATCTCAACGGCAATACCCGGGTTTTCCTTAAAATAAGGCCGTCCTGTCCACACCCTCAGCCCCTCTGACGCAGCCCTGCGCACATTTGCATTATCGCTTTCCATCCACTCTCTGATAAGAGGAAGCGCCTGTTCGTAACCGATCATCTTACAGTGGCTGTCAAATGCCATTGCCAGGATTTCCTGTACCTTCCAGTTCTTGTGAAGGCTCACCTTATCCCGTAAGAATACCTGGGCATCCGGAAATGCATGGGCACAGTATCCCAGAAGAAACACGCCGATCTCCTGTATCTGGAAATTTTCCGATCCGTACAGCGTATATCCCATCTCCAGGCATTCCTCCGGCGGATTTGACTGGTAAAATTTTTTCGCCTCCGTCTTTACCAGCTTCAGGCTGTCCTTCTGCGGCAGGGTTTCCTCCAAATATGTGACATAGTTATTCATTCCTGTCCTCCTAATCCCTCCGGACACTCCATACCGTACCGCGTCCTCTCTGCTGCCGCACGGTCAACTCAGAATACAAATTCCTGCTGCTCCATGACTTCAATCCGGGACGCCAGCACGGTCTCCTCCTCAGATCCCCTCATACGCTCCGCTTTCAGGTACTGCATGTCATTGCGCAGGTTGGCGGAAATCAGCGTCAGCACATAAATATTGTCAAAACAATTGTAAATGGACTCACCGCCCAGGCCGGACAGGCAGATGAGCTGGGTATTCGCCTTCTTTGCCATATCCATCAGCGGCTTCAGCAGATGGGAGGCATTGGTCTGGGCAAAGGGATTGTCCATGAGCAGGACCTTCCCCTCGTTTCTGTCCGCAAAGATATCCGAATCATCCTTCCTCATATAGTACAGCAGCGCGGAAAGGATTACAAACGCCGATAAAAAGCCCTCGCCGCCGGAGTTTTTCGCCACATCCGCCCAGGTGATGGGATATTCCCTCTGCGCTTCGATTTTATACAGCCGTATCTGCACATTCCCGATGCCTACAACGCCGTCATAAAGCCCCTTGGTGGTCATACGGGCACCCAGGAACTCCTGCAGGTTCCGGTTCTCCTCCAGCAGGGCAATTCCCCTTGCCGTCACATCGTCGATGTAATCCTGGAGACGCAGCCGGTAAAGATTCTCATTTTCCATCCAGTCCGGCAGATCCATCCTCAGCATTTTCACCGGACGCTCCCGCACGGTTATAGTGGAATTACGATCTATTTTATTCAGATTATCGTCCACTTCCTTCAGATAATCCCCCACCAGTTCCACGATCTTCGCCTTTTCCTTCTCCACCATGGAGATGTCTACCTGCAGCTTCTCCATCAGGCTGTCATAGGAGGCTACCGTGGTTTCTAGCTGTCTCAGCACCTGCTCCGCATCTTCCGTCAGCTGCAGCATGGCCTCCAGGGGCTTCTGATAGAATTCCTCCGCAAAAGCCTCCGTCCGGACCATCCGGTTCAGCATCCGCTCCAGCGCCGTCCTGGCCTCCCTGCGTGCCTCGGTATAGCCGTTATAATCCCGAACCAGGATACCTTTCAGCTTTGTCAGTTCCTTTCCGTCCATGGCAGCCAGATCCATCTCCCATTCTGCCGCTTCCCCGCGGGCAAAGTCCTCATACTCCGCCAGGGCCGCCAGATTGCCCTCATAGCCCTGAAGTTTTTTCAGAATCCGCTTTTCCTCCTTTGAGGACTCATCCTTCTCGTATTCCAGCTTCCGGATTGCATCCTCAAAGCGGATGGTCTTGATGGTTTCCCTTGGGGCCGGCGCATCCTTTCCGCAGCGCTCCCTTATCCGAGAAAGCTTTGCCTCTTTTTCCTGTTTCCGCAGCGCACACCGGATTTCCTCCTCATGGATCAGCGTACCCTGTATGCCCAGCTTTCTGTCCTGCTCCTCCAGAAGCTTCTCCTGGTGACTCTCTTCCTTTCGATCATAGCGGACCTGAAGCCAGTCCTTTTCCTCCAGGACGTATTTTCCGGCCAGGGCTTTCAATTCCTCCAGCGCCTTTTCATACCGCTTCTGCGCCTTCTCCACCCGCTGCTCCAATTCCCGCTGCTCCGCGCCGATTCCGCCGGTGATAACCTCATAACGAATTTCCGCCTCCCCGGCCTGCTCCTGTGAAAGGGGCGCATCCGGCAGACTCCGCTCTGATACGGCTTCCACCGCCTTCTCCTCCGGCTGCGGATACTGACGGTATTTCAAACACTTTTCCATGCAGCTTTTCAGCTCCCACTCCAGCGCCGTCAGACGGTTCTGCTCCGTTTCCAGTTCCTGCTCCAGTTTTGCGGTTTTCTCCAGTTCCAGCTTTCGGAGGTTCAGGCTCCGCTCCTGCTCCTTCTGCGCCTTCTCCAGCAGGCGGCAGTTCTCCCGGTACTCCCCATAGCTGCTGCAGAATCTGTCGAAATCCACAAGCCTTCCGTGCTGGTACAGAATCTCCTTCTCCAGCTGCGCCGCCTGCCGTTCCGCCTCCTCCCTGCGCGCCTCCAGCGAGTCCAGTTCCTCCCGCTTTTTTATTATCTCCTGTTCCAGGTCGGCTAGTTCCCTCTCCTGGGAGGCAATTTCCTCCTTCACCCCCTCGTAAGCGCCCCTGGACACCTTCTGCCCCCTGATTTTCTCCTGGTGACCGATATATTCCGTATACTCCGCCTTCTTCGTATCAATCTTACCGCGAAGCTTTCGGATCCGTGCCTCCTGTACCTCCAACATCTCCTTCAGCTTCTCTTCGTCCAGCAGATTATCGTTAAACCATATATAAAAATGTACTTTTCCAAGCAAATGAAGGGTTCCCGCGGTTTCCGTCCCCGCCTGCTCCAGATCCTCCCTACGCAGAATGGGTACCGGCGAAGAAGTATAAACCTGCTCCGCCAGACCTGAAAGCCTATCCAGCTCCTCCCCTGACAGAATCAGGGAATAAGGCAAAAAGGGCTGTTCGGCCACAAGCCGCTGATTCTGCCGAAGCGAAAACCCGTTCTTCTGCAGCCATTCCATACCGTATACGAAATGAATCCCCGCTTCCTCCAGCAGCCCCCTGAACGTCTCAGACAGTTCCAGCACCTGTCCCTGAGCCATCTTCCGGTACTCCTTCTCCAGGGCGTCCGCTTCCTTCTCCAGCCCCTGCCGGACCATGTCCGTATCCTGGAGCTTACGACGGACCGCGTCCAAAATCTTTTCCGTGTCAAAGACGTCCTCCCGGCCCGTCCCCAAATACCGCAGAATGATTCCCCGTTCCGAAAGCTCCCTCTCAAAATCCTGCAGCTTCGCTTTGCTTTCCGCCGCGGCGGATTCCAGTTTCCCTCTCCCGGACACCTTATCCTCTACCAGCCGCCGCAGGCTCCTCGCCTGTTCCCTACACTGCTCCGCCGCTTTTTTTGCGTCCGTTCTTGCACGCTCGTCCGCTGTCAGCTTCTTTTCATATTCCGACCGGGCAATCTGCAGCGCGCCCGGCTCATATTCCCCAAGAATATTCCGGCTCCATTCCTCTCCATGGTCCTGGTTGTATTGCTCCTCCGTCCTGTCGAACATCCTCATCCGGGCGTCCAGCGCACTGCAGCGCCGTATCAGCATGTCTGCGCTCTCCTGCAGTTCCTCCAGCTTTCTGCGTGAATCTTCCTTTCCCTGTTCCAAACGTGCCACGGACTCGCAGTGCCTGTCCCGCTCCTCCTCATGGCGCCCCCGAAGGCCGTCATAATACTGCCTGAGCAGCCATCCAAGCCGCATTCTCTCCGGCTCCAGATGCTCCTGTTTTTCCCGGCACAATTCCAGGCGCTGCAGTTCCTGCTCCCTTTCCCGGCCGCATTCTTCCAGATTCTCCTGCTGCCTGGCGCATGCCAGCGCATGAATCCCGTACAGAATGTCCTCCCGCTTCCGGACAAGCGCTTCCTCCTCCATTCGCAGCATTTCCAGATTGACGCAGGAATCTCTTTCCCTGTCCGCTATATCGTAAAACTCACCGGACAGCTTCTCGTATTCCAGCGCATTGATCTGTCTTTCCAGCTCCTCCATCTGCCGCCCGGCCATCTCCGCGTTGGCCCGCTCCCGGTTCTCCAGTTCATGCAGTCTGTAAATGAAACCCGCTATCCTGCCCTTCTGTCCCTCCAGCTTCCCAGTCACGTCCCGGTAATAGAGCGCCGTTTCACGCACCTGCCCGGCCTCCTGCCCGAAAGCGCGGATGGTATCCCTGCGCTGGATTTTGGAGCGGTTATCCTTATACTGCCCGGTGTACTTCTCCATAATGTCCTGGAATTCCTTCATCCGGTTCCTGTCCTGATTCAGCTTGTTCTCCACCGCCTCCAGGAACCACTTTTCCACCAGCCCTTTTTCATCCCTGCAGTCGGCAAACAGATCCGACAGGCCGGATTCCTTCAGGTTGACCTTCTTGATGATGCCCTCCCACTCCTTGTAATGGATCTGATATTCCGCCAGCTTGCTGAAATACTGCCTGGACTGGGATGCGTTATCCATGTCATAATAGAAAAAAGGAACCCGTCTCTCCCGCTTCCAGATTTCAAACAGCTGCCTGCAGGCTGCAAAGCCCTTCAGCGTGATGTCTTTTTTCGTCTTCTCCACCACCGGGAGATGGGCAATATCCTGCTGGCATTGTTCTTTGTATTCCGATATAAAATTAACAATTTCCAATTCATCCTGATGCGCTTCGTCAATCTCCTGGCTTCTGCGGACCATCATCCCCGTCAGCACATAGCCTGCCCCCTGGTCCAGCTTCCACTCCACCAGGATAAACGTGGGCTTATTGGTGGTAAAATAGCCGGCAAACGGACGGTCCTTTGCATTCTGGTAACGCCTGTGGACAAAAGGAGCCATCATCATCTGCACCAGGACCGATTTCCCGCCGCCGTTCCGGAGGGACAGCAATGTACTTTCCCCGTTAAACCGGAAAGTCTCATCGCTGATACGGATGGAATTGTTGTTGTAATTCAGATTAATCAGACGGACTGCGTTAATTTTGCTCAAATCCTGCTCCCATCTGCCCGTTTCCGCGGGCTGCCTGTTTCTTTGCCTGTTTCTTTGCCTTTTCCTTCTTCCCCGTATTCTCCGGCAGGTTTCCCTCCGCCCGTGCCTTCAATGCCTCAGAAGCGTTCTCTTCCAGCACTCTCCTCACTCTCTGGAAATGGTTCTGGTTTAAGAGATTCCAGTCCATGAACTGGTCCAGCTTCTTTGTCGTCTTAATCATCTCGTCCTCTTCCACATATTCAATCAGCCCCTGTTTCTGCAGAAAATTCAGGATATGATACAGAAAACCCTCCTTGGTGGTTTTGGCCCGGGAGCCTTTCTCGTCAGAGCGCAGCGCCTCATATGCTTCCGCCATGTCGGAAAAGGCAATCCCCTGGACCTCCTCCAGCCCTTCATCCGCCCGCTCCGCCCCTTCCTTCAGCCTGGCGGAAATGCAGTTCTGCAATTCGCCTACGCGCATGTAGTCTCTCGTCTTGCTGGTGGCGCCCTGGCCGTCATAAAACTCCACCAGCAGGGTCAAAATGACGAACTGAGACAGATAGTAGTCCCTGTCCGTACCTCCTGATTTGCATAAAAGCTGCTTCAGCTGCGCCTTGGAGTATCCCAGAAAGCTATTATCCTCCCGGGGAATAAGGTATATCACATCCCCATAGCGCTCAATATCACACTGGGCAGCTTCCCCCTGGGATTTTACCAGGTTCTGAATCCGCTCGTTTTCCGCATACTCCCGAAAAAGACGCTCCTGATGTTCATCCCCCAGCTCGTGATGTTCCAGTAGATAATAAAATATTTCCTGGCTTGTCCTGATTTCCTCCAGCTCATATGCCATAACCTGTCTCCTATTCCTGTGTCCCCGCGGCGCATTTGCCTGCGGGCTTCATGCCGTGACCCTGATCAGCACGTTGGAACAGCAAATCGTTTTGCGTCTTCCCGTCTCATCAGGCACATGCTCGAAGCGAACCGTCCTTCCGTCCTCTATCCGATAGGCCTCAACCTTGCCGATCCGCATATCATAAGTGTCCGCAAGATTCAGGAGCATTTCATTCAGCTGAAAGCCTCCCGAAACCTCGCCGATGTAATTGCGCCGCTCCTCCCGCAGAACTTCCATGTCGATTTCCCTTCCCTTGAGCAATTCCACCATGATTTCCTTAAATATCTGCACATTGGGAAGCAGTATTCTGTAGGCGGAGTCTTCCGCCGGATCCTTCTCCTCCGCAGCCTCCGTTACGGAAGCCTTCAAAACATTTTCTCTCAGCGCTTCCAGGGTAATCTCCCCGCCCTTTGACGCCATGGATGCCTCTAAAAGCAGTTTCAGGCTTCCTTCATACTTTGCCAGCTTCTCCTGCCTGCGCCGCTCCTCTTCCTCCATCCAGCCGTCTTCCCCGAACGCCATCACCGCTTCCCCCTCCTCCGCTTCTCTCTTCCGGATGGGGCGCTGCAGCTCCGCGGCTTTTTTGGGGTTATAGATTTTATCCGGTACATTCCCGAAGAGAGGCCGCAGGAAAATCTCCATCCTTCCCAGGCTCTCCGGCTGCCCCTGCAGCTTCTCATACAGTTCCCCTCGAAGCGAAAAACGCCTGATAAAGGACATCTGGGAAAGCTGCTCCAGCTCCCTTGTATAAAGGGATTTCAAATCGAAATGGCTGTTCAGGATTTTCTGGTGTTCGTCGATGGTCCGGTTTAAATATCCCTCGATGATACCCAGGTTCTCCAGCTTCTCCTCTTCCTTTTCATCCAGGCGCCTGACGTTCAGGTTCATCTCCTCCAGCTCCTTCGCCCTGCTCTTCACCAGCTCCCGATACCCCTGGAACTTCTGCTTGGTATCGCTGATGGTATCCAGATTTGCCTCCAGGACGGACTCATAATCCGCCACGGAATAGCTCAGGGCATTTCTGCGTATCCGGCTCATGGCCTCCTGTATTTTCTGCAGCTGGATGCGAAGAAGGTTAAACACATTTTTGATGTCGTCCACAGCCTTGTCAAACCTTTGTTTCTCCAGATGGAGCCTGAAAATCATCTCATGGATGGTCAGCTTCATGTTATTTTCGATTTCCAGGGTGGAGAGCAGCAGGTTATAGCCGTCCTCTGTCAGATAATAGGAGGTCCTGCGCACCTCAGAATCCACATAGACAATCCGATTGGCCACATAGCTTACGTTCATGTTCCGGTATTCCCGCTCCTCAAAGTCATACCCGTCAAAATACATGGGCCTGCCCTCATTGGAGAGAACCACATTTACAATGAAATCCCCCAGGCTCTTACAGTCCTCATAGCCCATCCTTTTATCAAAATAACGCATGTTCAGACTGTCAATATAGGCGCTGATATCGTCTATGGTACAGTTCTCTTCCTTCAGGGACTGCTCCATGATATACAGCATAACCGCAAAGATCAGGTTGACCTGCTCGTCCAGCTTCAGGAATCCGTACTGCTTCCAGATGGTTTTCTGGCTGCTGTTTGCAAACAAAATCACATAAGCCCCCACATGCTTCATCCGCTTGGGGAACTGCTTTAAAAATTCGTACTGCATTCTCCTTCTCCCGTCCGTTTCCTTCCGGCCCTTGTCTGTTCCGTTTTTTGCATATTGTTTAGCAAAAATCCGTTATATTGATAATCTCCTGAGGAATATATTTCCCTGACTCCAGAATCCGCCTCATCTGCCCTGTCACGCTGTCCGCAAAATACCGGAAAAACAGTCCGGAAAGATTCCGATTCTGGTTCTCGCTTGTCTCCGGAAGGAAATCCTGCCCCCTCACCGCCGCCTTTTCCAGCATTTTCTCATAAGCCCGCACAAAAGGCTGAATCTCCCGCCTGTCCACGCCTCCGGCGAACAATTCCGCCAGCCTCTCATATATTCCGATGCCCTCGTAATCAAAATCACCGAAATATAAAATCTCATTCCCGGGGGCATTGACATGGGGTTCCACGCAGAAGCGGAAGTCCTCAAAGGAGCGCAGGATTCCCTTTCCTGCCCCGTAAATCACCGTCCCGATTTCCGTGCCGAAGATACGGCGCCCTTCCCCGTAAAGGTACCTGCGCATACTGTAAAACGTATCTTTATTCTCTAAAATCAGTACTTTCTGCGGTACGTTCCGGGTATGGGAATAATACGCCAGAGGCTCTGTCGTCCCATATACATGCAGCTGGGCCAATTCCACACCGCAGTGCGCCAGAATCTTTCTTCCCTGCTCCCTCTGGAGGAATTTTTCCCTGCCCCATATCTGAAAACTCCGCTCGTTCAGAGACACGGAAACCGGTTCCCCGCCTTCTTCTCTCTGACAAAAATAACGGTTCAGCATCCTGACCCATACCGCTTCTTCCCGATAGACCTTAAGATGCTTCAGATAATAGTCCGTCCTGATTGCCGGCGCAATCCGGAATTTCAGTTCTTCCAGCTCCGCCTCATAATCCGGCGCTTCCTCCGCAAGCCAGTAGCTTAAGTGAAGCGCCGGCTTCTTGCCGTTCAAGGGGGATTTCTTCACCGGGATCAGCTCACCTGCCTCAATCCGGCTGCATATACAGCGATACTGCTCCTGATAAGCTTCCTCTCCGCTTTCCCGAAGCAGCTGCTCCAGAGAGATTTTCTTCACGGCTGCCCACGCTTTCTTTCCTTCCGCTGACGGTCCAGGCGAAACCAATGCTCCAGCCTCCTCCTGGGCAGCAGGTAATTTACCAGCAGCGCAATGACCACCCCCACGCCTGTATCAATCATACGGCGGATTGCATAGTCGATATGATGTGCCGGGGTATTGAATAAGATAATGCACAGCACCACGCCGCCGGGCTGTACACCCCCAGGCCATCGAAACAGTACGCAAAGCGAAATCATGATGACAATCCCCAGGAAAACCAGCGGAAGACGCAGCCAGTAGTACCCTTCCGGAAAAATCCGATGTTCCAGCCAGTAAAGCCCCAGTCCGATAAAGCCGCCGATAATCGTCCCGAAGAAACGGTTTCCCCCGCTGCGGCGCGACTCTTCCATATCCGCGCCCATACCGAAAATCGCCCCGATACAGGCGAATGTGGGATTTCTTTCCGGCAGAAACGCATACAGCAGCGCTGTGGCCATTGCGGCCGCTGCCGTCTTCATGCTCCTGAGCCCCAGCCCCGGAATCGGTGCATGTACCGGATTATGCTCTGCCGGGTGATTGCGCTGTGCGCCATGTACGCCTTCCCCGGTATGCTCATTACCCGCCGGGGATATGTTTTCTTCTCTCCCAGCATTCTCCCCTTCCTGTAATCCCTGCTCCGCCGACGTCGCCGCAGCCTGCCGCACCTGCTCTTCCCCGGCCGGTTTCCCTCCTCTGTCCGTCCCAATATCCCGCTTCATATCCGCTTCTCCGTTTTTATAATTTATTTTCCGCAAAACCCGCGCTTATGTACACCGGCTTATAAACCGCCGGCAGCACGCAATGCAAAGCGGCAAAATTTCTTTACTTACAGATGATCGAACACCACCGTCTCCTTCTCCAGTTCCGCCACCACATCCTGGTTGACGCCCATGCGCCGGGTGATATCCTCCATGTCCGCAGCCAGGTTCCTGGTATTGCCTGCCATACCGGTAATGCCGACGGCACTTTCATCAATGGCCTTGTTAATGGTGCCAATAGAATCGGCAATGCCGGACATGGAATGCCTCAGGCTCTGGGTCTGCCCCTGAAAATCATCCATCATACGGCGGATATAGGCGGCGTCTTCCTTATATTGGCTGCCGGTTTCCACAAATGCCTGGAATTCCTTCAGCACACTTTGACTCATATAGTCAATTAGCTGCCGTGCATTTTCGGAAAGGTTATAGACGGAGGCGGTTACAACGTCGTTGATTTCCTGGATACGGCCTGCGGTCTCCTGGGTGGAATTGGAAAGCTCCCGCACCTCCCTGGCCACCATCGCAAAACCCCTGCCCGCTGCCCCCGCATTGGCGGCTTCCACGGAAGCGTTCAGGGAGATCAGCCTGGTCTGTTGGGCAATGGCAAGGATTTTGCCGGCAAGATTCTTAATCTGATTCACGCTCTTGCTCTTCTCGATGGCTTCGTTAAGAGAATACAGGATTTCCTCTGTCTTGGCGCCGGTAGCCTGGGCGCTGCTCTGGGCAGAGAGCTGCATGGCATCCGCCCTGGCGTTCATCTGGGCCGTGTAGGCAGTGATATTGCCGCACTCCTCCGCAATCGCCTGAACCTCCTGCCGTACATTTCCGGCGCCGTCGTGGATAGCGGAAACATTTCCCGCTACTTCCTGGAAGGCAGACGAAAGCTGTCCTGCCAGGGCCGAAAGGCCTGCGGCGTTTTTCCTGGATGCCTGGGTCCTCTTCAGCACCTCTCCCGTCATACCGTTGATGCGTCCCGAGCTTTCCTGAATTGTCTTCAAAATATTCTTGATCGGTATCACCACATAGACGGATATCAGCCTGAAATCGGTCAATACCAGAAGGACGCAGATCAGGGCCGCCGCAATGCCCACCACCAGGGAAATGATATATACTGCCGCCAGATGAGACCTGGCTTCCAGCGTCTGCGCGCTGATAGATTCGTTCAGGGCATCAATATCCGCTTTCATGGCATCGGCGCAGTCCGCCGCATCGCCGTTAGCCAAGGCATAGGCATCCTGCGTCTTGTGGCCTGCACTGGCACATACCAGCCTTACAAGTGCATGCTTGAAGGCGGCATAATTGTCCAAAAGAGATTCATACCGCGCCTGGTCCTCCTGTATGACAAACTGTCCGTACTCCGAGAGCATGTGGTCCAGAAGCGCCTCTTCCTCCTTAATCTGCTGAACCAGGAGAATCATGGTGTCATAATCCGTAGCCACGATATGGCTCAGGGCCATCTTGTGTATGTCCATGGATGTCTGGCATATTTCAGCCAGCCTTTCTTTGCCTTCCATATAGTTGTCCGCGATGTTGGAGGCGCTTGCGTTTACATTACGGATATTAATAATCGAAAGAATGTTTGACAGCAGCGCCACAATGCCCAGCAGCGCAATGGGGATAATCAGGCGATGTTTTAAGCTGATATTTTTCATGATCTAAAACGCTCCTTCAGGAATTGTCGGAAAATAACCGATAACATTTGTTCAAGGTATCGACAACAGACGAAAAACGGCACAATCAGGGGGCAGTGATGCCTGTAACCATGGTATCAAGCTGTTCCTGAAGGCTCTTTCCCGAGGGATTTCCTGCCAGAATCTCCGCGGTAAAGGCAGTAACCGGATCCCAGAAATTTCCGCCGATGCGCTGCGGGAAAGAGAACTCGGACTGCTCCAGAAGCGCCGCAATGGCAGGGGAGGCCTGAACCTCTTCGGAAGCCGCGGCATTTTTGTTGGAAGGTCCCTGCCCCCGCAGTTCAAAACGCAGCTCCTGATTCTCTTCATTGGTAATCCATTCCGCAAGTTTGTCGGCCCATTCCCTGTGCGCAGAGTAAGAATTCACCCCGATCAGCTTATAGCCGGAGAAGGAAGCCATCTGAACCTGCTGTCCCGCGCAGGTATAGGAAGGCAGCTTTGCCGCCCCGTAACCGTCACCCCACGCCTCTTCCACAGCCACCGCATTCCACACACCGCTGATACCTGCCACAATGGTGCCGTTTTTGACGCCCTCAACAAAACCCGCGTCATCCGTACTCAGAAACCCCGGATGCCTGGCCATGGCCGTCATGGCCTTTGCTACGTCGGTTCCCTTGACAGCGCCTTCCGTATCATTCCAGGTGCAATAGTTGGTGAGACCGTCATCATTCAGTCCCACCGTGAGACCGGTATTACCGAACAGCGCGTACACATACCACCCTGATGACCAGTCCATAAAAACTTTCCTGCCCGCCTCCCCTGCAATGTCCAGCATTCTGTCCCAGGAACGGATGTCCTCCTGTGAAAAATACTCCTTATTGTAATAGAGAAAATAACCGTTGTCCGCAGTCAGAGGGTAAGCGTACAAAGTACCGTTGACAGAGGCTGCGGAGACCGCTTCCGGCAGATTAGAATCCCGCAGGGCGTCCGCATTTTCCACGGGTTCCAAAGCCCCGGAGGCTACCAGCGTGTTCAGCTGGTCATCCGCAAAGGCAAACACGTCTGCGCCGTTTTCCAAATCTCCCATCAGAGCATCCGTACAATGGCTTTCGCTCTGAGGTTCAAATGTAATCACGAAATCGGCCTCGCCACGGTATTTTTCCTGAAATCCGTCTATCATCCTGCCAATCAGTTCCTCGTCCTCCTCAGCCCCCCAGACGGTCAGCGCCACCGTGCCGGAATCGGCAGCCTGTTCCGCTTCAGAAGTAACAGATCTGTCATTTTTCCCGCATCCGCACAGAGAGGAGGCCAGCAGAAACAGGACAGAATGAAATAAATAGAATTTTCTTTTCATGACATTTCTCCATACATTGCAAATTTTATTTCTTATTCTAACATTTTATAGAAACCTTTGCAATTATTTTTCGCTTTTTGCGTTTGGGAGGACCATGGTATATCGCTTTACAATTGAGTATGTAAAGCAACGGGTTTGTAAATGAAAAACCCCGCAGGAACGAATGCCAGACCGTCATTCATTCCTGCGGGAAAATTTTGCCTCCAGTGCCGCCTGATTCCTCCGCACCTTTATCCTCTGCCTGCCGTCTCCATGAAAATCCCGCATCTGCTTCATAGGAAATCCACCGACACCACCTTGTCCAACTTCAACAGAATATCGTAGACTTCCGTTCTCCTTACCGCCTTTTTCAGGTACAGCACCATATGTACGGAGATTCCCACTCCCACGGATTTGGACTCGCTGGTATCCATAGAGTCGATGGCTACTCCGGCTTCCTTCAGTTTCTGGATAACTGTGTGCAAATCCCGGCTCTCCTCCAGATCGATAAATACGTTGCAGTAATGGGAATGCCTGGTTGCAAAACGCTCCACATAGGGAAGCGCATGCAGCGAAACCAACATCATTGCCGTAACCAATACGCCGCCCTCCACAAATCCGATTCCCACCGCCAGCCCGACACATGCGCTGGCCCAGAGCGTAGCCGCGGTGGTCAGCCCCCGCACCCGGTGCCTGGACACAATGATAGTTCCCACGCCGATAAAGCCCACTCCGCTGATGACCTGCGCCGCCAGCCTGCCCATATTGGCCAGCCCCGGGAAATTCATCTGGATGTACTGCTCCGTCAGCATAACCAGCGTTGCCCCGAGACAGACTACCGTAATCGTCTTGGTGCCCGCGCCCCGATGCTTCATCCCCCTGTCCAGACCTATGACGCCGCCCAGAACAGTAGATACAAATACACGGATCAATATATTCTGCAGATTCCATTCTGCGAAATTACCAAACATCACAGACAGTTTCCTCCTATTGAAATCACTTCGCGACAGCACTAAAGAGTAAATTCACCCGTTCATCTTCCCACAAAAGCTTTCGGACCGCTCTGCCCCAACCCATAGACAGCCTGGTTTTTGCCGTCCCTCTCCGGGTCCGAATACCTGTCAAACCACTGCTCCATCCGGCTCCTCAAAGCGGCAATCCGCTCCTGCACGCCGGGTTCCCGGAAATCCGCCAGGTTCACTTCCTCGCCCGGGTCCGCCTTCAGGTCATAAAATTCGTCCTCACCGTAGAGATACCGCTGAATATACTTGTACTCCGTGGTACGTATCATCCTGGCCGGCCCGTATTCGTCGTAAACCACTACCGCGTCCCGCCCGTCAGGCACCTCCCCCCGGAAGATTCCCCCAAAGCTGCGCCCCGGACAGCCCGAATCCGGCAGCTCGCCCACCAGCCCCGCAATGGTCGGCAGCAAATCATAGTGGCTGTACAGCCCTTTCGCCACGGTTCCTCCCCTGATGCCCCCCGGATAGGATATGATCATGGGAACCTTGACGGCGGTATCATACAGGTTCAGCGGGAAAGTCCCGTTCCCCTTTCCGAAGATTCCATGATGGCCCATACTCATGCCGTTGTCGGCCGTGAAGATAAATATGGTGTCTTCCCACAGCCCTTCCGCCTTCAGGAAACCCACAAGCCTTCCGATGTCACTGTCCATGGCGGTCACCGCTGCATAATATCCCTGAAGCCGGTTCCTGCGCTCCTCCCGGGTATAGGGCGCTCCCCATTTGTGATGGGGGACGTCGGGCGTCCCGGTAAAGGCACAGTCCTCATACAGGGCATAGTATTCTTCCGGATGCTGGTTCCGCTCCCAGGGGGCATGGGGCGCGGTATAATGCACACTGAGATAAAAAGGTCTGTCCTTTTCACGCTGCGCCAGAAAATCCAGTGCTTTCCCCGTTATATGATTGGTAATGTATGTATCCCGCAGCATGTCAAAATGGCCGTCCCTGTATACTACAGGATAATAATAATTGTCTCCCCCCATGGCAATTGGCTCCCAATAGGAAAAGCCCTTCTGCGGCTGTCCCGCATCTCCCAGATGCCATTTTCCGGCCAGGCCGCAGACATACCCATGCTCTGCCAAAATATCGGTATAGGTCCGAAAACCTTCCAGATAGCGGATTGCCTTATCGCCGGCAAGCTGTTCGCGTGACCATACGTATTCCCAGGAAGCATTCGGGTCCTGATGCATTTTTCTAAGCGCGGGGGATACCTCTTCATAATTTATATGCCCCCTGCTGATCCAGTCGTGAACCCCATGCTGAGACGGCATTTTGCCGCAGAGTACGGAAGCCCTGGCCGGGGAACAGACCGGCGACGTACAGAAATAATCCGGAAAATACATGCCCTCCCGGGCAAGCTGATCCAGATTGGGTGTCCGTATATCCCTGTTTCCCGCACAACCCATGGCCCAATATCCCATGTCGTCCGCCATGGCCATCACAATGTTCGGCTGCTTCGCCATAAAACCGCTCCTTTTGTCTGTATTTTCCTCACCAAACCCCTTTTTATGACACACATCTTCCAGAAAGCAGTTTTGAAATATGCTCTGACATTATTTTATTATATAATATTTGAAAATACAAGCATTATCAGAAAGAAACGCTTCACACAATATCCCTGACCTTAACTTCCCTTCCTTCCTCCATAGACTGTTTCACCGCCAGGATAACCAGGCTGCTCTTCACCAGCTTTTCCACGTCGTCGCCGGCGCCGCTTCGAATCTGTCCCACAAAATGCCTCATGGTCTCCGAAAAAATATCCCTGTCGTCAATCCGTACTGCTGTGCTTTTATCCCCGTTTATCACCAGATAGGAAGGTCTGCAGCCATTTATGGCAAGATTCACCAGATATTCCCGGTACTTAACGCATACCGTAAAATTGTCCGCAGAAAGCACAGTGGTATTCACGCTTTCCGGATGGTACCCGAATACCTCCAGCATAATCTCCACCCCATGGGGAAGGTAGAAAAAAATACCCTCATAAGGGCTGTTCATGTCTGCGCTGTGGTTGATGGTACCACCCCTTATCCGGCCGAAAAATCCCTTCTCCGCCTTTTCTTTCAGCCGTCTCACCTGCCTGTTGTGTTTCAGCCCGGAACCTCCGCTGAGAACGGCGCCCTTTCCGCGGGCCAGTTCGCACAGCCTGCGGATATCCTCATAAGAGCTGCAGACAGGTTTGTCCACAAATACGGGAACCCCCCGCCGGAGCAGAGGCTCTGCATATCCGATATGCTCCCTCCCCCTTCTGGGCAGTATCATAAAAGCGTCGCATTCATCTGCCAGTTCCTCAAGGGAATCCGCACAGAGCCGGATATTGCCCTGTTCCCTCACTGCCTCTACATGCTCCCTCCTGTCATCCATACCCCAGACCGCCGCCACCCTGACGTCCGGAAACAGATAACGCCCGTTCTCCAAAGGCTTGTTGCAGGCTTGGGCAAATGCCAGCGCATGCATACTTTCCGACCCTGCCAGACCGATCTTAATCACTTTTTCCGCCCCCTGTCTCTCCTTTTATATTCGTGAACGCATTTAATTGCCGCTTTCAGTTCTGGATTGCCGATGCGTTCACTCGTTATACTGTGCAGACGGCAATTAATTACGTGTTGGGGTATAAATAAGCAAGAAATTCCCCTGCAATCACCCGGTGTCCTTTTGCACCCGGGTGAATCCCGTCCTCCAGGATCAGGGTACTGTAATAATGCGCATTCGGCTGCAGGCTGGCTGCCGCATACAAATCCAAAAGATCTGCCCCATGTCGCTTCGCGGCAGTTCTGATTACATCAACGTAGTCAGAAAACACCGCACCGCTGAAAGCGTTCGGCATCTCCTCCCCCCTTCGATGCAAAGGCGTCACAAACAGCAGGCGGCTCCGGGGATAGATTGCCAGCAGCCCTTCTGCCAGCAAATTCCATGCCCCGCAAAAGGTCTCCGGCGTCCGCTCAGCCATGGTGCCCAGAGGCGCGTTTCCGATACCGTAATCGTTCGTTCCCCCGAACACAACCACTATATCCAGCTCTTTGTCCATCCGGCGGAAACGCTCCACGAAAGAAGGCCCTATCTTCCGGGGGTCCTCCCCTATATAGCTGCCGATCCTGGAGCCGGGTTCCCCGTACCGGAATACCTTCGCCCGGGGACAGCTTTTCGTGATTCTGTCCACATAGCTTTCTTCCCCTTTCCGAAGACAGGCCCCGCAAGTAATGCTGTCCCCCAGGAATGCAATTCTTTTTCCGTCCAAATCCCTTCATCCTCCCTTTCCGGTTCCGAATATCCGCCGAAACGTCAACTCATTATCCCCCTACCGTCATCCGTCCCGCATATTCCCTGCTGATTTCCAGTTCCATCTCTTCCCCGGCCCGGAATTTCACAATGTTATCTATCAGCTGCCGGGCAATCAGCGCCCTCCTGTCCCTGGTGGGTCCCGCCTGATGGGGCATGCAGTACACATTGTCCAGGCAGCGCAGCGGATTATCCTGGCCCGGCGGCTCCTGGCAGTACACATCCAGGACAGCCCGGAACCGTTTTTCCTTCAGCGCTTCCGTCATTTCCGCCTCCCGCACTATGCCGCCCCTTGCCGTATTCACGAACAGCGCCCCGTCCTGAAGCAAGTCAAAATGCTCTCTGCCAATCATGCCTCTGGTGCTTTCGCTCATGGCAGAGTGCAGGCTGACAATTTTGCAGGTAGAGAATATCTCTTCCAGCGAAACCTGCTCCGCCCTGTACTTTTCCAGGATTTCCGTATCAACCGGGTAACGGGAAAATACTTTGATTTTCACGCGGAACATCTGCAGCAGCCTCATCAGGCGCAGCGAGATGGCTCCCACGCCTACCAGCCCCACCGTCTGATCCAGCAGCCCTTCCGAGATGTCCTGCGCTTCGCCCCATCCCCCGCTGCGCATCCTGTCCACGTAATCCGGCATCCTCCGCAAAGCCGCCAGCATATATGTTAGTACCCCTTCCGCCACGGAATCCGCATAGAGCCTGTTTCCGCTGATGACCCGGATTCCGCGCCGGTATATTTCGGGACTCACAAGGCTTCCCACACTCCCTCCCGTATGCGCAATGAGGCGGATTCCCGTTCCTTCCACCGTCTCCGCGTCAAGCATGGGATGTCCCCAGCCTGTGATAATCACCCGGGCGTTTCCCGCATATGCGGATACCTCCTCCGGTGTCAGATTACGCTCCAGGGGTGAATACCGCACCTGAAACCGCTCTTCCAGATACCTTCTCACGGGTTCCGTCAGAAAGGTTTCCATCACTTCGCTTTTCTTCGGCACTGACACAAACACTTCCATACTGATACCTCCCGCCTTTCTTACATTTCAGCCGCTGTCCGCGGCCCTGATGAGGAAATTGCCTTCGCGGCCTTACCGGGCAGCCTCACACGCGTATTTCTCCAGTTCCCCGAACATATCATCCCGGTACTCCTGCAGATAGACATTATTCGGTATGGCATCCACAGGCCCAAGGGCCAGCCAATAGATAGCCTTCTCCTCGTTCAGATCAATCTCCGCCGTGGCCGCTTCTCCCTCCTCGTTGGTATCCGCAAGCACATTGCCGCAGGGGTCAATGACGGCGGTTGAAGCAATCCCCGCGTATCTCTGCGTATGGGGACAGGAAGTCACCACGTACACTCCGTTTTCTTTAGCCCTGCCCACAAACCTGTGGACAGGGTCGCCTGCCGTGGTCACCAGTAAAATCTCAGCCCCCTGCAGGGCCATGGCCCTGGCCGGCTCCGGAAAAAAGATATCCCAGCAGACCAGCATCCCAACCCTGCCGAACTCCGTGTCAAACACCGGATAGGACTCCCCGGGCACCATGCCGTTCTCATACTCTGACAGGGTCAGGTGCGTCTTATGGTATTTTCCCACTACCCTTCCTTCCCTGTCCAAAAGCACCGCAGTATTCCTGCGCGCGCCGTGGCAGTCAAGTTCCCGAAATGAGAAAAACACATGGCAGCCGTATTTTCGGGCTTTGTCCCGCATCATGGAACAGAAGCGTCCGTCCATGGAGGCAAAGGAATCCTCATATGCCAGATTTTTCACGCCCCGCGTATCCATGGTCTCCGGAAACGCCAGCAAATCCGCCCCTCCGGAGGCTGCCCGGTCAAAGGCCTCCCCAATCCTGCTCAGGTTTTCTTCATAAGACAATTCCCTCACATCCAGATGAACAGCGGCAACCTTCAGCTTCCTGCGGGCTTTTTCTTTCCCGCCGCCTTCCGGTATCTCCCACAGGCAAGGCCGATACCACATCGCCATTCCCTCCCTCTTGATCCCCAGTTCCAGCAGGATCTCCGTCTCTTCCTCTGTATGAAAGGTAAGTTCCAGGAGGTTTTTTCTCTTTTTCTCCAGATAAATTCGCCTGGTTCTTTTCCCTCCGCTCTTTATCAGCGTTATAACCCCGTATACCACATTCCGGCTGCAGGTGTCCCACTCCCGGCAGGGAACATGGAGCCGGTACGTCCTGCCCGGCACAACCTCCAGCGCAATCCCATACCGCTTTCCGCTGGCATAGGGCTTCCGGTTATCAATCACGGCGCCTGTTCCCCGGGGAGAAATATAAAACGCGGATTCGTCCATTCTGCCCGGCGCATCTGTCGGCTTCCAGGCTTCTCCCGGACCCTGCACCGGATTGTCTCCGTATCGTTCCAGCCAGGACGCAAACTGTCCCAGCACCCAGTCCAGCGTATTCTCACAACCCTTCAATTCTTCCCGCCACAGGCTCTCCCACTCGAACGAAAGATACCCTTCATAGCCCGCTTTCTCAAGCAAATCCAGTATACCGCAGACCGGCAGGGCGCCTTCCCCCAGCATCGTATAGCGGTATTCCCCGCCTGCTTTCCCGCCGGAATCCACGCCGTCCTTGATATGTACATGGGCAATCCTGTCTCCCAGGGCCTCCCAGGTATCCTCGATTTCCTCCCCCGCCTCAATGGAATGCATAATATCCCAAATCACCTTCAGGTTATCGCAGCCCGCCTGCCCAAGCAGCTCCTTCAGCTTTCTTCCCGCGGAAAACGCGTTGTGGGTCTCGATCCAGATTTCTACGTTGCTTTGGGCGGCAAGGGCGCACATTTCCCGAAGCAGCTCAACGATTCCTTCATAAGCCGGTTCCCCCTGCCCATATCCTGTCCCCGCAGCTTCCTCCGACGGAAAACGGCCCAGAAAAACGCGGACTCCCTTTGCCCCAAGCAACCGTGCATACGCTATCGCTTCCGCAGCGGATTTCATAATGCCGGCATCATATCCGGCAATGCAGATGCTGCTCCCCAGATTGGTGATTGCCAAACCCGCCTCCCGAAATTTTTGCCCCAATGCCTCTATCCGTGAATCATCCCTGGTCCCCAGAACGCTATTGTCCTCACCCAGGCGGATTTCCACGCCCTCCATTCCGTATTTCCCGCATGCCGCCAGAATTTCCTCCGGGGAAGTGTCCATGCAGGCCACGGTGCTAAATCCTCTCTTCATGCTTATCTCCTGTTCTTTTTCCCTCATTACGTATATCTAAAATCATAATGTCCATTGTACAGAGAGAAGACAGATTTGTCGTCGTTTTGTTTCAGGGTAACACCGAAAGCAGCGCTGTCCACGCCTACGGCTTTCCCCTCCCCTGTAACCACCTGCTTCACGCCGGGAAGGTATACCGTCACGTCGGCATCTCTGTGGATGGCGCTGATTTCCAGCCTGCCCTCTCCTGCCGCTGCCGATATGGGGCTGCCGCACGCAAACACACGCTTCCCCCTCACGGATAATTCCCTGCCGTTTACCAGCATACGGCATTTGTCGCCCACCAGGGCGGCCGTTCCCCGAAAAGCAAAATCTCCCACCGCAATCTCCTCCCCGCTGCCTTTGTGGTTTACCGCCAACAGGGCGCCGTCCTCCAGCTCCAATACGATACAGTCCTCCCGGTACTCCACATGCCAGTTCCGGGGCGGTGTGCCCGTGCGGTGAATATCCAGCACCGAGACCATGTATATGCTGCTGCAGGACTCTGTCCGGAACCATACCCGCTTCTGCACCGGCCAGCGCGCATGCCCTTCATACACAGGATAGAGCGGCATGCCGTCAGGTCCGGCAAAGTCATGGCTGATAAAAGCATCCGGCCGCCTGGGAAAGAGCATCCTCATATCCAGCTGTGCATGATCCGTAATAAACCTGGCGCTTGCCCTGTCCTCTCCCAGAAATGCCCACTTCTGTGCATTCAGCCAATATTCAAAACGGCTCTGCTTATTTTCCTTTGCCGCCAGCTCATCTATAGTGATCACCACATCGGGCCGCAGATACAGCAGCCAGCGCCTTGCGCATCCCAATCCGCCGCGATAGCTCTCCGTGGCATCTCCGCCTGCCAGTGCCGCTGCCGGATGGCTCAGGAAATCCGTAATCTTTCCCTTTGCCAGAATATCCATGGCCGGCTGCCCCTGTCCGTTATCGTAGGTGACGGCATTGTGGGCATAGGTTTTACGGGTGTAGTCCCTGTCAAACGGATAGTTATACAAGTCATAATAGCCGCTGTCTATCGCCAACGGTTTCCCGAACGCCTGAATGATAAAGGAATTCTGATCGGGATGGGAATGGTTGAACGAGCCGTACCAGCTGGACTTGAAAAACACGGAAATCCGCTCCGCATCCTCCAGGTCCGAGTGCATGGCAATCCAGCCGATGTCCTTGAAATAATGGTCCTTCGGCATGTTTTCCGGAATATACGCCTCCTCCGGAGAATAAACCCTGTCATGGATGCACACGGATGGGTCGGAGTCGTCCGTGTGGCCGTAAGCCGTGAGATAACCAATCCGGCTGCGTGCCCATCTGGCCTCCGGCGTTGCAATACGATGGGCAAGGACGGACAGCAGGGAGGACATCTTGGCCGTAGCCGGAATATAGCTGTTGTCTCCAAATGCCCCCACAGAACCCTCAGGACAGCAGTAAATCGCAAACAGATGTTCCCTTTTCTGCCAGGCCTTCCGATACAGGTCAATGACGCCGCTGCACAGCAGAGCCTCAATCACCTTTTTCCCGAATATATTGCAGGTCCAGTAATATGTTCCCTGCGCCCAGCCTCCGTCCTCATTGCTCCAAGGATACATGTAATTGATGTACAGCGGCAATGTATAGCGCAGCCATTCCTCTGCCTGCGGCACGTCCCGGTACAGTGCAAGCCCCATCAGCAGCACGTAGCCCACTGCCGTGCCCCCGTGGGAATCAAAGGGGCTTTTATCCAGATTCTTTATATGATAGACATCGGAATGCCAGATAACTTCCACGCGTTTTCGAATCATTTCCAACACTTCAGACCTCTGCCCAGGCGTCAGCAGCGGGTAAAGCCAGTCATATGCCAGCGTGGAATAGACGGCAATCCTTCTGTGCGCCTGGTCATTGACCTCGTAGGAAGTGCCTCCTTCCGGATCCCATTTTGCAAGTTTCATCAGGCATTCCACACCGAACCTGCCCGCTTTTTCCTCCTGATCGGCCAGATAGGCAAAGCCGGCATACATCGCCATGTTGCAGGCAAGCTTCGTCAAATCCGCCGCAGTCTGGAAAGGGGAAAACATATTGTAGGGGGTGGAAATCCTGGGATCCGCGTCCTTTTCTTCCGGAAAAGGCATGGACATAAATCCCGCCAGCGCCCGCCGTACCATCGGCAGGTAATCCCGTCCTTCTTCCTTTATTTCCCGGCGGAATTCCTCCAGCCCTGCCGCCGTGGCATAGATTCTGGGATGCCCTTCCGGAATCCTGGACAACAGCGTGTCCACATCAGGCACCGGAAAAGGCTCAGACAATGCATGCAGAAGGAACCTCCTGGGACTGCTCCAGCTCCCGGCAGCACCTTCTCTGCGGCTGCGCACCGCCCAGTAATAGATACCAGGCTCGAAGGTATACGGAAAATTGTAATAATTCGCATGAAAATGATCCAGCCTGTAAGCGACATCCCGCAGTCCGGCATCCCGGCATACAATCAGGTCATATCCTGTAACCCCTGCCTCGTAAGGCCAGGAAAAATCCGGAGGGTTCTGCATGGATATGTAATTGTCAAAAGGCCTGTAACGCATCTCTAATCCTTCTTTTATCTTCATCACTGTCCCTCTTTTTTCTGCCTTCCATTTCAAAACCGGGGCTGCCGGATTCAGATTCCACATCGAATCTTCCATACAGCAGCCCCTGATACCGCATTCTATCCTTCTGCCCCTACTTGCCGTACTTAGCGTTCAATTCGTCCCAGCGTCCCTGCCACCATGCACGGGATTCCTCGGCTCCGGCTTCCCTGAAGGCTGCGATTGCCTCCTCCTTGGCTTTCTCAAAGTCTTCCCTGCTGTCGGTCATAATAATACCGGGAACGGAACGCAGCGCCAACTCCAGCAGCCTTGCATCGATTCGCTGGATATCCTCGGGAGCCTGTCCGTAGCCGCTTGCAATACGCATATTCAGCCCGGACAGGTCACTGGTTCCCTTATCCAGAAGCACCTGGTTGGGATATGCATAATCTCCGTAAAATGCGCAGAAATCCAAATCCACACTATTTACATTCATGGGATGAAAGCCCTCGCTGCGGTACAAATCCGTCACGGCGCCGTCTTCCATCATCACGCCCCTTGCCAGGCCTGCCATACCATACAAAGCCGCATTATTGATACCGGTGGCATTAAACGCGTCGCCTCCCGCATTTTTCAGTTCAATAGCCTCCTGTGTGGGCACCGGAACCCCGTCCACTATCTCCCAGTCCTCCCCTTCCATACCGCTGTATATCATGCGGGAAGTCTCCGGCTTACAGAGATAGTCGATAAGCTGCATGGCCCGCTGGGGATTCTTACAGGTGGAAGCAATGGCAAATCCGAAAGCCGCACCGCAGACGGAATTCTTATTCTCTGCAATGAAGGTACCCTCCATGGGGAGAATGGCATATCCCTTTTGGCTGCCTGCCTCCATCCATCTCTGCTGCAAATCCTTGACATGATCCCGCCACACAGGGGTGAGAATCTGGCCGTTATCCTCCTTTGCCTGATAGTCATCCAGCTTCTGGGTGAAGGAATCCGGATCCAGGATTCCCAGTTCATATGCCTTCTGGCAAAATTCCAAAGCCTGCCAGAAGGAACTATCCTCGTCCGTATAAGCATAAGACATCGTTCCGTCCTTAATTCTGGTGGCAATCCAGTCATTGAACTGCTCAAATCCCATGCAACGTGCATATTGAATCAAAGAAGTGAAACTGTTTTCCGCCGTATAGAGCGCCACACCGTATACCGGCAGCCCGCCTTCCGTAACCGGCTCCAATGCCACCATTTCCGCCAGCGCTTCCGCATAGTCCTGCATGCTGGTGAGTTCGGGCGCCCCGATCTGCTTATACAGGTCCCAGCGTGTGAGCAGCGCGGAATTGGTGGCCTTGGAGTTGCCTCCCTCCAGGCCTACCCCGTAGGGCAGGCAGTAAATCTTACCGTCTCCGGATATCTCCGCCGCATACTCCAGTGATTCGGGGCTGCGGGCGGACACATTTGGCCCATATTGGCTGATCAGCTCGTCCAGCGGAATCACAAGCTCGCTCTCCACCATGGGCTTAATATACTGGCTTAAATGGAAGACAATAATATCCGTGGTATCTCCTCCGGACATGGTCACATTCCACTTGTCCGCATCCATGGGCGTAACGGTCAGGTTCACTTTGGTATCTTCCTGTATTTTCTCGTACACGGGAGAACCCACGGCATTTTCTATGCTCGCATAATTGCCCGCCACAGCAATGATATTAAGGTCCACCCACTCCTCTTCGCCGGAAGAATTCCCGTCGCCGGCGGGTTCGCCGGCAACCGAACTCCCGGAAGCCCCGGCATCGGAAGAACTGCCCTCTCCGGTACTGTCGTTCCCTTCGTCCGAGCCACAGCCGCCCAGTACCAGGCCCGCCGCCGTCAGCAGGCATAAGACTTTCCGGAAAATACGGGATTCAGGTAATGTTTTCTTTCTCATAATCATTTTCCCTTTCTTTTTGCAACTCTTGTTTACTGTTCCCAAATTCTATAAATCACTTCCTGCGCAAGAAGAAATTTTTTCAGCCCCCTAACCCTTCACTGCCCCGATCATAATGCCCTTGACAAAATAGCGTTGCATAAACGGATACACGAACAGGATTGGAAGCGTGGAGATCGCCGTAATCGTCATCCGCACCGAATTGGGGGTAAGCGCCAGCCCCGAGGCTTCACCGCTCTCCTGCATGGCCGCGGCTGCCCGCTGCGCCTCCTGCAGAAAATTGTACAGGACATACTGCAGCGGATAATACTGCGTTTTGGTCATATAAATATGGGCGTCAAACCAGCTGTTCCACTGTCCCACCATAGTAAATACGGCAATGGTAGCCAGTATGGGCTTGGACAGCGGCAGCACCACACGCAGAAAACAGGTGACAATACCCGCCCCGTCTATGGTAGCCGCCTCCTCCAGGGAATCAGGCATCTGTTCCATAAAGGTTTTCATCAGGATAACATAGTATGCATTCACTGCGCCCGGCAGGAGATACACCCACAGGGTATTGCGCAGCCCGTAAGCGCGGAATACCAGGTAAGTAGGTATCAGTCCTCCGCTGACATACATGGTAATCACGGTGAAACGATATATCAGCTTCTGAAAATACATTTCCCGCCTGGACACGATATATGCAAAAAAACTGCAGCATGCCAGCGTCACCCCACAGCCCGCGAAGGTTCTGAACACGGAAACCATAAAAGCCCGGGGAAGAGACTTCAGCCTGAAAACCTCCACAAAATTATGCAGGGTAAACCCGCGGGGATATAAGGTAATGCCTTGATTCGCCATGGTGGAATCGCTGAAGGCATAGCAAAGCATGTAATAAAAAGGATAAATACACAGCAGCGTAAACAGGCACAAAAACACTGCGTTCAGGATATCAAAGACTCTCTCTTTCCTGTTAACACGAAAATTCTTCCTACTCATATGATACTGTCCCCCCTTATGCGTTTTGCCAGGCTGTTCACCGAGAACAGCAGTAAAATGCTGACCACGGATTTCAGGATGCTGACCGCAATGGCAAAGGAATAATCCTGGGTCCCGATACCGATACGGTAAGTGTATACATCTATGACTTCCAGCCTGGATGCCATCAGCGAATTATTGAATACAATATATTTCTCGAATCCCACTGAAAGCAAATTTCCCACCTTCAGCAGAAGAAGGACGATAAAGGTAGGCGTCAGCCCCGGAACCGTGATATGGCATATGCGCTGGAACCGGGAAGCGCCGTCCACCCTGGCCGCGTCATGGAGTTCCTCATCGATGCCGGCTATGGCCGCAAGATACACAATGGAATTCCAGCCCACCTCCTTCCAGATATCCAGTGCCGTCATAAAGGCCCATGCCGTATCCCCATTTCCAAGCACATTCACGGGCCTGCCCGTGTACCCCAGGGCCTGCAGCAGCTGGTTTACCATACCGTTGGTGGAAAACAGGGAAAAACACAGTGCCGAGACAATAATCCAGCTCACAAAATGGGGAAGGGTTATCATTGTCTGGATTCCCTTTTTCAGCCTGTTATGGCGCACCTCCGTGAGCAATATGGCAAACAGGGGCGGAATCAGGGATGTGAGCATGGACAGCCCGCTAAGCCCAAGCGTATTGACCAGCGCATTGACAATATCGTCCCCATAGTACCCCAGCAATTCGAAATACTTGAATCCCACAAACTTCAGCCTGTTCAAAGCCAATCCCGGCCTGTAGTCAAAAAATGCCAGCGCCCATCCCATCAGCGGTACATAACAGAACAGAAATACGAAAATCACAAAAGGCAGTGCCATCAATGTCAGTTTCATTCTCCTGGGTTTTACTCTTTTCTTTTTAGTCATTTTCAATAATTTTTCCTCCATACTGCCATTTTCCTTATAATAAGTATACAAAAACAGCAACAAGAAGTAAATGACACATAACTTCGTTTTGTTGCTGTTTTTCCTTTTCCTATCTGTAAATAAGACTGCACATTATACAATTTTGATATTTATAATATATTTTTGTTGTAGTGGTTGGCAGTTTCGCCGGTTTCACAGGTTCTATCCGATTCCCCTTCCCTATCCAGGGGCAATGTCAGACGTTCCAGAAGGCCTCTGCCCTCCTGCTGATTGTAATACACCCGAATCCCGTAAGGTTCCCCATAATACAGCCGTATCCTGCGGCAGGTATTCAGCAGGCCGATTCCTCCTCCCCCCTTTCCTTCAGCCAGCTTCTCATTCAGTTCCTCCAGCTCCGTCTCCGTCAGACCTTGGCCGTTATCCGCCACTTCTATTACCAGGTCCCGTTCCCTGGCATAAATGTGTATCCAGATATCCCCCTGATGAAACGCGGACGAAAATCCATGTACTATGGAGTTCTCAATCAGCGGCTGCAGCAGAAAGCGCAGAAGCTTTACGTCCTCCAGCCCCGGCTGGATTTCCTCATGGCAGCGGATTCCGTTCTGAAAACGCAGATTTTCAATCTTCAGGTACAGATACACCTGCTCCATCTCCTCCCGCAGCGACCACACCACCGCGTCAGATCGAAACAGCGGCTGGACAATTCCTCCAAGCGCCGAGATGCTTTCCGCTATGTTCGGCACACCGGACATAATGCTCATCCACTTAATATTGTTCAGTGTATTGAACAGGAAGTGGGGATTAATCTGGTTGCGCAGCACCTGGAGTTCCCTCTTCCGAAGCTCCTCCGCAGAATGCTCCTGTTCCAGCTTAAATTCGTTGAGCCGGCCCAGCATGGTATTATAATGTGTCACCAGGGAATGAATCTCCGATACCCGCATATACTCCCTGTCCATGGAAATGACAGCATATTCCCCCGTCTGCGCCACACTGTCCATACTTTTGATGATATGCTTCAGCGGCACGAATCCCCGGTTCATCCACCACAGAAAAGCCAGGCACAATACGGTAAGCCCGGCTACAAAGGTGAGAACCGTCACCTGGGAAACCACCGTCAGCTCCCCGTACAGCGGATTCAGCTTTCTCTCGCTCACAATCACAAAGGGTTCTCCCTCCTGAACCGACCAGAGAACCTGGACACCCCCCTGTTGGTCCAGAAACTGCCCCTCGTTCTGTTCCAGGTCAATATAATCCCTGTATTGGTAAAACGCTCCCAGGCTCTCCTTATCCGGAGATGAGAGAATATGGCCTTCTCCGTCTATGACCCGGATTATCCGCTCCCCGTCCCTGGATACATCGGCGTACAGAGAGTTGAAATAAGCCTCGCTGATATTGATGAGCATCCATCCCCGGTACATCTTCTGCCCTATAGTGATTAACAGTTCATCCTCGTTTCTCTTCATGCTGTTCAGCGGGAAATCTCCCGCCCTGATCCCGCCGGCCAGAAAGCTCTTCCCGCCATGCTCCCGGACAGCACTCTCAACTTTCCCCTCGCTCACCATGCACTGCATGTTCACATTTGTAGCACACAGCACATCTCCGCCGTCCAGGTACAAGTACACGGAATGGATATAGGGATAATGCCATACCATGCTCTTTACCAGGTCCGAGAACTCATTGATGGAAAAGATGCGTTCAATCTTATCTTCATTGGTATCCGTACACAGCTTTTTCACCGCTTCATTGCCCAGAAGAGTCTCCTGCTGCCTGACTACATTATCCCAAAGCCCCCCAAGGTTTACCGAAATCTGCGCGAATTCCGCTGCCGTAACCCTCTCATTGATGTGCTGCACAGTGTCATAAATAACGGTGTAACTCAACAGAGAAGACACAAGCAGCAAAATCACGGACCCTCCCAGAAAAAACAGGATAAACTGGCCCTGAATACTCCTGAAGAACCCGGTAATCCCGGAAAACCTACGTCGCATGACCGCCTCCGTTCCGATATTCCGTAGGCGTCAGCCCGGTGGCATTTTTGAATACCCTGATAAAATAAGCCGGACTGTAAAATCCCACCTGCCCGCTAATCTCATAAATCTTCAGCGACGGGTCGGAAAGAAGCTTCTTGGAATACTCCACCCGAACGTTATTGAGATAATTTGTAAATGAAATATTGAGATATCTTGTAAACATATGGCTCAGATAATTAGCGGAAATACCCTGTTTTTCTGCCACACTCTGCAGAGAAAGCTCCCTGTGAAAATTCTCCTGAATATACCGGACCGCCTGGGCAACCCGAAGCGGAAGCCCTTCCCCCTCTTTCTCCTCCAGGTTCTTAAGCGCCCGTAGATACATGCCAGGAAGGCCGGAATAACCCTTTTCCACATTGCTGACACCGCAGTTCACCCGGATTCCGACATTCTGATATAGGGCCTGTGCCAGTGACTGTATCACTTCCCCGCACAGCCCTTCCGCTTCCTCTGGCGTACATTCCTCCGGCACGCCGTACAATATGCCGTATTCACCGCCTCTGTGCTGAAAGCATTCCCCATAGGGATATTTAGCCAGGAAATTGCGGATGACATCCCTGATATACTTTCGTCTGTGTATCAAACTGTCACTGCCGTCCCGGAGCCGTTCATAATCGGGCAGACGGAACACCAGAAGCTGCAGCGGAGCATCTTCGGGGCAAAGTCCCGCTTTCCGGGCATACTCTTCAAACTCGGTAAGCCCCATGCTGCGTTCCACTACATATTCACTCCATATTTTCTGCCTGATTGCATCCACGTCAAACCATCCCCGGGATTCCTGCACAATGCGCTCTTCGTCCAGAGCGCTTTTGGCCTTATTCAAAAGGCGGGCAACCTCCTCGATTCCCGCCGTAAGCTTCAAAATATATCCTGTGGCTCCCATCTCCAGAGCCTGCTGGACCATTGTCAGATCATCGATGCAGGTGAGGATAATGATTTTGGTTCCGGCACTCATCCGCCGGATTCTTCGGATCAGCTCCATCCCGTCAAGGCGCGGCATACGGATATCCGTGATAACAATATCGGGGCTGCCTTCACAGTAAAGCTGCCACGCCTCCTCGCCGTCGCCCGCCAGAGCCGTCACCTGCATGCCCATACTCTCCCAGTCCAGCATATTCTTCAGTCCCAACCGGACGATTGCCTCATCTTCCGCTATCAATACCTTGTACATTCCTGCCTCCCGCGGGCACGCCGCAATCCAGCCGGCATGCCCGGTCCCTGTCAAAGGCTGCGGGCATGCATTCAAAGTCGCCGGGAAAATCCGCCTTATCTTCCTTTCGGGCAATTGGCATCCCACAGGTCTGTCATCTCCCTGGCAAAACTCAGCTCCTTCCCCGTCCATCCATAGAGAATGCAGGTTCGGTACGCATATTCCGGTATACAGATATTGTTGTACCCGGCAGTCTGGATGGAAAAGACATTTACATCGGGATTTACTTTCCGCCTGTACGCAAGGATCAAATCAAACACGTTAATATAGGAACCCGTTCCCCTCTTGCCGAAGCCCTGGCAGCTGAAGCCCTTCTCCTGGTACACACGCCGCTGGGCAGCCGTCCCGTACAGCCCGCCATGGCCTGCCTGCTGGTCCGAATAGATAAATATCTGGTCCCAGTGTTCCTTTTTCTCAATTGCATGACAGAAAAATTCCCATATGCCGCCCTCCGTGGCTCCGCCCACATCGGAATTCCTGCCCTCCGAGATTTCCCTGCACTGACGCAGTATCTGCCCCCGGCGTGAAATCGGGTACACCTTAAGCCTGTCGCCGAACTTGCCCACATATCCTTCCTCCGAGACCGCAGCGGCAATCACAGACGAAAGGTTATCGATAACCGCAACCTGGACGCTGCCGTATTCCGAAGGAATCATCCCCCAGGCAGAACCGGAATTATCTGACAGGCACATGGTCTTCCCCCTGAACTTGGGCAGATTCCCCATAGACAGGTCCATGCATTCTTCCAGGGCGTCCAGAATCTGCGGCTTATGGGCACAGCTGCTGTTGCTCACTGCCATATAAGCGCTGTAATAGCGGAAGGGAAACTGTCTGCCCTTCATCACACCGCCCTTCAGGCGTTCCAGATACTCATTGCAGAACCCGCTGTCTTCAATCTCTGAAAATACGCCCCGCAGATTCCGCAAAAGCGCCATATGTCCCATGGGAATCTGGCGGAAAATATCCTTCCACCCCATTCCCTCGGAGCGCAGGTTTTCCCAGGTCTTCTTCCGGGCCGGCAGCGAAATCGTCCCCGTCTCCATAAATTCGTCGATGACAGCGGAATTGGCATGGGTAATGCGCACCGCATCCCGAAGCCCGATTTCCGCATTTTTGTATTTGGCAGCCTCATAGGCGTCCAGGCTCCCCAGCTTTCCTGCCAGTGAACGCTTCAGGATACTGGGCATATTCTGCTTTCCATGGTTACAATACAGGAAATATGCCATTTGGGACAGGACGTCATCTCCGCGGCTCATAACCTGGCGCTCAATTTCAGAAAATACGCCCGGATTCTTGTCCGTAAAGGCTTTCCTGCCCGGATGCAGTGCAGCCCGCACCATAATGACCTGCGGATTCAGCCGCATGTAAAAATCCCGCCTGAGCGTCACCGCCCAGCGCAGAGTGCCCTCAAAATCAGCCGTCAGGGCGTCATCCACCGCGCCCTCCATAATTTCCGTAGTGGTACGCCCGTCCCAGTCATCTGCAAAAAGCACATACCCTTTCAGCAATTCACATTGCTTATACCGGGCATCCCGAACCTGGTTCCCCAGCCCGCCGTTCCGATAATAAGAGGGTTCGCCGAATATGGAAGATGCCATAATCATCTTCAGCGTATCCTGGGGATTGATCCGGTAGGATTCGCCTCCCATAAAATTTTTCACAGTCTCATTCTTCCTGGCTGCATCCAATACATTCCGAAAACGGCTCATTTCTGTTCCTCCTGACTTAAGTCACTGCCCTGCCTGTTAAGCTGCCTGGCTTTTCCCTCAATAAAAATGCCCCGAGAAAAGTCGGAAACGATAAACGTGCTCTACCATTGAGCTACTGCCGGTATTTCACGGCAGATGGGGGTCGAACCCACAACACCGCGATTAGAAGTCGAAGTAACCGTTTCCTGCGCATCGGGGCAGTACATCAATATTATCGTCAGACTCTCCGCTTTTATTAATCCCTGCAAGTGAATTTGCACTCTGTTTACCCGATTTTTCCGGTTTTTATGTTCGTTCTGCCCTGTAGTCGGTTGTCGCAGGTATCCTGAATCACTACCGATTACTTAAATGAATGGGCAGCGGCAATGCGGCGATTTCTACCTTTTCAGGAAGGTATCGTTGGCTTCCCGCCGCCGTCATATATGCAGTCGTTTAATACCGGACTGTCATATCTTCTGTCAGTCAGTACCCGGCTTCCTTCCATGTCTGAATCGATCGTATTTCCAGGAATGCGTCCCTGACAGGTTACAGCAGGCGCTACGCCTCCGCCATGTCCGGAATTTCATAAAAATATTGTATCCCCTCCCCGGTGTGAAGGGATTTCACCGTCACACCGTAAAGTTCCTCCATAATATCCGACTGCCGGATTTCCTCCGGCGTGCCGCATTTCAGAATCCTGCCGTCCCGAAGGGCCGCAATCCGGTCTGAAAGCTTCAGCGCCAGCAGAATATCATGCAGAACAAGAATAATCGTTTTCCCGTCTTTCGACAATCGTCTCAGCATCTGGGCAAATTTAAGCTGTTGCCCGATATCCAGATAAGTGGTGGGTTCGTCCATGACAATAATTTCCGCCTGCTGTGCCAATGCCATGGCAATATAGACTTTCTGCCGCATCCCTCCGGACAGCTCGGACATCTGCCTGCACGCGAATTCCGAGATCCCCATTTGCCCCATGGCTTCTTCCGCAATCCTGTAATCCGCCGCGCCGTACTTCCTGGGATAATGCAGATAGGGAAAACGCCCGTGCAGAACCATGCGTTCCGCCGATATATCAGGCGTGTTCTTCCCCTGCGGAAGATAGGCAATCTTCCTGGCAAGGGCGTCCCTGGACAATGTTTTTAACGAAATACCGTCAATTTTTACATCACCGGACAAAACGGGAAGAAACCCCGGAAGCACACGCAGCAGCGTACTCTTACCGCTCCCGTTCGTACCGATAAGGGTGGTAATTTCTCCCTTGCCTGCGTAAAAGTCCACACCATGAAGAACCTCTCGTTTCCCGTATCCGGCGGATATGTTTACCGTTTCAACCATAATATTGCTCCTGAATCCTCCCTGGACCGTCCTGCATGCGAAATTCCGGCCGTTGCTGGGCTTTTTCCTCTTTACCCGGAATATGCCGGGAGGCGCAGCATCCGGAATGCGTCACCCTGCCTCCCGTCCATGGCCTCCTCTGCCGCGCACCAGCAGAAATAAAAACACCGGTCCCCCCACCACCGACATCAGTATGCCCACAGGCAGCTCATAGGGCGCGAACACCAGCCGGGAAGCCAGGTCGCATAAGGTGACAAAGCCCGCCCCTGCCACGGTACACATGGGCAGGAGCTTCCTGCTCTCATTCCCGGTAATTCCACGGACAAAATGCGGTACTATCAGCCCCACAAACCCCAGAAGCCCCGCAAAGCTGACCGCGGCTCCCGCCAGCAACGCGGCCAGCAGTAAAAAAAACATACGATCCCGCCCCACCTGCATACCCAGCCCCCGGGCCGTCTCATCTCCAAGCGCCAGTACGTCCAGCTCATTGCACAAAGTAAACAGAACAAGCATCCCTGCTGCAATCAGCCCCGCGGCGGGAATCAGGCGCGTGTAGGATACGGCGGAAAAACCTCCCACACGGAAATCAATGCTCAGCATCGCAAGCTCCGTGTCCAGAACCGTCAGGGATTCACTGACGGCATTCAGTATACTATTCAATGCTACACCGCTCAAAATCACCGCGGTTTTAGAAGCGCGAAATCGACAGGAAAAGGCGAAGATGAAGAGGATGCCGGCCATACTTCCCGCGAAAGCCGCGGCGGAAACCCAGAAACCGGACAGGACTCCCAGGCTGCAGCACAGCGTAATCCCCAGCCCGGCTCCCGCATTGACGCCGATAATGCCCGGCGACGCCAGACGGTTTGCCAGCACATTCTGCAGCACGGCTCCCGATACCGCCAGTGCCGCCCCCGCAAAAAGGGAAGCCAGCGTTCGGGGAAGCCTGGCATACAGCAGAATGCTCCGCTTCACATTCCCCCCGTCTCCCCGCAGGATACCCGGAAGCTCCATGGGTGAAAAATGAATGTTGCCGAGGCACAGGCTGAGAACCACCGCCAGAACACAGACGGCAATCCCCCATACAGGGTAATATCTCCTGAATTGTTTCTTCAATTCAGCGCAGAAGCTGCGGAACCTCTTATTCCCCATATAAAATCTCCGCCAGCTTCTCGTAGGCCTCCGCCCAGCGCGCATTGGGCTTGAGGTTGTAGAGATGTTTGTCCAGAATGTGAACCCTACAGTTTTTAACGGCATCCAGCTCATTCCACAACGGATTTTCGTCAAACATGACTTCTATATTTTTCCGGGTCCCTTCCGCATCGTCACCGGACTGCACAATGAAGATAAACTCCGGATTCTGGAGCAGAATACTCTCCGCACTCAGATTTTCCAGGAGGCTCTCATTGGTATCCGCAATGTTGACGCAGCCCAGGCTCTCCAGCATCTCGCCAAACACATTGCCGCCGTTGCCCTTAGCCCGGATACTGGTGGCGGATGCCCGCATAAACAGCACTGTCCGGGCTTCCTCATCCGCATGCTTTTCCATTATTTCGCCTATTTGTTTCCGAATATCCTCTCCATACTGTTTGTAGCGCTCCGGACGCCCGGTGATATCGGTACAAACCTTCAGTACCCTCAGATAATCCTCAAAGCAGGACACGTCAAAATAGGCCGTGGTAATCCCTGCTCCCTCTAAGGACTCCTGCCATTCCAGATGCTGCGCAGTATTCGTACTGGCAAGCACCAGGTCCGGCTCCGCGGACAACAGCAGCTCCAGGCTTAACCGTTTCGTCTCACCCAGATTCACCGTTTCCTCAGACAGCGGCAGGTCAAAATCGTCAAAGGCATCCTCCGGCGCCGCACAGACCTCCCCGCCCGCAAGCACCCACATATCCGCATAGCTTCCCAGCAAAACGGCCACCCGCTCGCAGGAAGTGACCACCACTTCGCGCCCCAGGTCGTCCGTAAAAGCATATCCGCCGCTTCCGCCCGCCTCCTGCTCTTTCCTGCCGCAGGCAGCCAGACACCCCGCCGCAGTACAAAGCAGCATAAATAGAAAAAATATGCAAAAACGTTTTGTATAATTCGGTTTTGCGACCATAATTGCACCCTCCTGTATTTCCCGGCATACGCCGATTCCATCCAATATGATAACGCATGTGATTTTCCTTTTCAACCGTTTTCTCACAATACGCCTCCCTGCAACAGTTCCGTAGTAACAGTTCAGCGCCCTGTCCGAACTGTTACAATGCCCCAGATGCGTCACATGCCCCTGACAGCATACCCCCTTGAAAATTCAAGCCAATCCGATATAATGTGAAATAAGCAAAACAATGAAACCGATTGGTCAAAGGAGGATTTTCAATGCATGTAATAAATATTCAAAACCTGACCCGGGATTACGGCGCGGGAAAAGGAATATTCGACGTATCCATTCAAGTGCGAAAGGGCGAGGCCTTTGGATTTCTGGGTCCGAACGGTGCCGGTAAGACTACAACAATCCGTCATTTGATGGGATTTATCAGGCCTGAAGCGGGCTACTGTCAGATTTCCGGTTTGGATTGCTGGAAAAATCGGGATGAAATTCAAAAAAGGCTGGGATATATTCCCGGAGAAATCAGTTTTTTTGACGATATGGGCGGCAAAAAGTTTCTCAAATTTGTTTCGGATTACCGAAACGCAGGCAAAGGCAGCCGAATGCAGGAAATGCTTGAACGGTTTGCGTTGGACCCGAAAGGTAAAATCAAAAAAATGAGCAAGGGAATGAAACAAAAAATCGGCATTGTCGCTGCCTTTATGCACGACCCTGACATCCTGATTCTGGATGAGCCAACAAGCGGGCTTGACCCTTTGATGCAGAATCGCTTTATTGAGCTGATTGCAGAAGAAAAAAAGAAGGGCAAAACCATCCTTCTGTCAAGCCATATGTTTGAGGAAGTGGAGCGCACCTGTGACCGTATCGGCATTATCCGAAGCGGAAAACTTGTAACGGTTGACGCGGTTGAAACCTTAAGAGAGCGCCATATGCACACATATACCGTCCGTTTGGATTCGCCGAAGCTGGCAGCGGATTTTGCAAGAGATTTTGACGGAACATGCGACGGTAATCTTGTTACGGTTGCGGCGAAACAAAGCCTGGAAGCAATCTTTATGAATTACTACGGAGGTAAGGAAAATGCTTAATATGACTTTATACAAACGGGAGATGAAGGGCAGCCTCAAAATGCTCATTATATTTGCTGCCATTATATCCATGTATGTTTCCATTATTATCAGCATGTATGACCCGGAGATGATGGCGACTTTAGACAGCTTTTATGAGGTAATGCCGGAGGTGATGGCTTCGGTGGGAATGTGCACAGGCGCAACAAGCCTGATCGGCTTTATGATTTCCTATCTCTACGGATTTATTTTGTTGATTTTCCCCATGGTATTCTGTATTCTGCGCGGCAACGGCCTTATCGCCAAATATGCGGATAAAGGCTCCATGGTTACCTTGTTAGCGGCACCCGTAAAGCGCAGGACCGTGGCAGTAACGCAGATGTCGGTCCTTATCAGCGGAATATTGCTGCTCTTGGCCTATACAACCGGGCTGGAAGCGGCAATTGCGGGAACGAGTTTTCCGGGAGAACTTGCAATATGGGAGCTGCTCAAATTAAATGGCGCCCTTTTATGCCTGCATTTGTTTATCGGCAGCATCTGTTTCCTGTCCTCCTGTGTCTTTTCGGACACAAAATACAGTGTTGCATTTGGAGCGGGTATCCCGGCGCTTATGTATGTCCTTCAGATGCTGGCAAATGCAGGCGAAAAAGCCGATGTAATCAGATATTTTACATTCTTCACCTTTTTTGACGCAAACGGTATCGCCGCAAATGAAGGAAGTGCCGTCATCGGAACGCTGGCTTTACTGCTCTGTGCCATTGCCCTTTACACGACGGGAATTACCGTATTCTGCAGGAAAGACTTACATATTTAGGCACGCCCTGTTCCGGTTTCTTCCCCTCATGGCCGCCCCAGGTCCCTAACCGCTATTTTTTCGCCAGGTATCATTTATATTTGAAGATACCGCAGTACAAGTCAACACCCCCGCTGACGGGGCATCAAAATAGTATCTTGAGAAATCGACGTTTTGAGCGTACAACAACCCCCGCTGCAAGCAACGGGGCATCAATCTTGTAGCGCTGCAAAGCCAGTGACCCTCGCGGCATTCTGCCCGCGGGAATCACAGAGCGCAGGTTCCCCGGCACACTCCGTCTCCACAGGCGCCTTGCCAAGCTCCGCAGAGTGTGCCGGCCAGGCAGCCAGACTCCCGGGCTGCTTTTCTTCGTTCCCCTTTCATACCAGTTTTCCCCT